>Ga0209162_1000246_pt1 | contig 60513 bp, 59 predicted proteins | sample YNPNPMetaG_FD_187121 | JGI IMG/M metagenome (GOLD analysis project Ga0209162, IMG submission 187121) | Anoxygenic and chlorotrophic microbial mat microbial communities from Yellowstone National Park, USA - YNP NP MetaG (SPAdes) (version 2) ...
CCCATCAGCCTTTCATGTCACACAGATGACATCAAAGGGCCTCGCCGTGACATCCCACAAGGCCCAACTCTCCTCCCCGAAGCTAGGGGATAGAGCGGAGTTCCAAGGCCTTTCTAGAGAAAGGATCACTCCCTTTGTCCCTTGTGGGCCCGTGCTGCGGATGGTACGACCCTTGCTTGAGCCCAGTTTCAGATATGGGCCTCAGGCCTCAGAAGAAATGCAGAGGGAGCGAAGATGGCCGAGAAGAACCCCAACTCCGAGATGGAGCCCTCAGTCGAGGGGAAAAAGAAGGGAAAACTGCCGATTCTCCTCATTGCCGCCCTCATCTTTGTTGGGGGAGGGGGATTTTTCGGGTGGACTCACCTCAAAGGAGGTGGATCCAAGGCTTCAGAGAAGCCGCCTCCGCCCGCCCCCCCACCCATTTTGGCCATGAAGCCTTTCGTGGTGAATCTCCAGGATACGGGCGAGATTCCCAGGTATCTGAAGGTCGAATTCGATTTGGAGCTCAAGCCAGGAAGCGACCTCAAGGAAATCGAGGCCCGTATGTCGGAGCTGAGAGATGCGATAATCATTCTCCTTGCAAGTAAAAGGAGCGACGAGCTTGGAAGCATAGAGGGGAAGGACAGGCTCAAAGACGAGATCTTGGCCAGGGTAAATAGCCGCCTCGCAGCAGCTTTCGCAACGAGGGTCTTTTTCAAGGAGTTCATCGTGCAATGAGGGGAAAAGGGGCGGTTCTTCCAGGGCCAAATCTGGATATCCCAGGGACCTGCAAGATGAAATTCGGGTTCGAGAGAGTGAGGCCGAAGGGGGTCTAGCCCATGGAGAACATCCTCACCCAGGCGGAGATAGACGCCCTTCTCAAAGGAATTGCCACTGGGGAAGTATCCCTCCAAGGGGAGACACCTTCTCAAGAACAACAGGTGACCCCTTACGACTTCTCCAAGCACGACAGGATAGTGCACGGCAAGATACCTGCTGTTGATGCCATGATGGACAAATTTGCCCACAGGCTCACAACTACCCTCACCTCGGCCATAAGGAGGATGGCGGAGGTCTCCCCCCTTGCCTCCGAAGTGAAGAAGTTCAGGGACTTTCTCAAAGCCCTAGCCATGCCCAGCAGCATCCATGTCTTCAGAGTGGAACCCCTTCAGGGCGTGGGCCTTCTCGTGCTGGAACCCAACCTCGTATACCTCCTCATAGAGTTCATCATGGGAGGAACCCCAGAAGGCCAGTTGAAGATAGAGGGGAGGGACTTCACCAATATAGAGAATCGCCTGATCCAAAGATTGGTCCGAGATGCCCTGGGAGACCTCAACGAAGCCTGGAATTCCCTGGAGCCAGTGAAGATCGAGCTGGAAAGGTCCGAGGTCAATCCCCAATTCGCCGCTGTACTCCTTCCTTCTGAACCCGTCCTGTGCATACAGCTGGAGGTGGAGTTGGAACTCGCCAGAGGAATGCTGATCCTCTGTCTACCTTTCACCATGCTCGAGCAATACAGGGATAGGCTTCCTGGCTCAGCACCCGAGAGGGAGAAGAAGGCCCGCCTCTGGACAAGACACCTCGAGGTACACCTAATGGAGGCCCAGGTGGAGGTCTCGGTGGTTCTTGGAGATGCCATGGTGCCCCTTGGAAAGATAGTGGAGATGAAAGAGGGGGAATTGCTCCTCTTGGATTCCTTTCCCGGAAAACCCCTCCCTGTGAAGGTGGAGGGGAAAACGAAGCTCTGGGCCCAACCTGGTGAGCTCAATGGAAAGAGGGCTGTCAAGATCGTGAAGGCAGAGCCCAGCTGAGGAGAGGGAGAAGGAGGGAAAATGCAAGAGACTACATCTCAAAATGCCAGTACGACCCTTTCGGATGCGAGCCAGGGAGGAGCGCGATCCCTGGACATGATCCTCGACATCCCCATGCAAGTGACCGTGGAGCTTGGAAGGACCAAGATGGCCATCAAGGAACTCCTCCAGTTGAGCCAAGGATCCATAATCGAGCTCAACAAGATGGCTGGGGATCATCTCGAGGTCTTCGTGAACAACAAGCTCATAGCCAGGGGAGAGGTCGTCGTGGTGAACGATAGGTTCGGGATCAGGATCTCGGAGATCTTGAGCCCCCAGGAGCGAGTGGAGCGGATGGGATGAGGGCACAAAGTGGGAGAAGGGGTCGGTTCACTCCTCTGATGTTCGCAGGAGGAGGTCTCCTCGCCCTCCTGGGAGCTTGGAGTCTTGCCCCCAGGGAAGGGGTGCTCAGCGGTCTGAACCCCGCAGGTGGAACGATTGTCGCAGTGGGTCTGGCCTTCTTGGCCATCTGGGGGCTGAGAAAGCTCTCACCCCATCTCACCCAGACTTTGCCCTCTGCCACATCATCCATCAAGTTGAAGGCAGTGTGCCCTGTCAGTCAGGGGATGGCACTGGTTCTAGTTGAAGTCGAGGGAGAGAAGTTCCTTCTCTCCTCCTCGAGGGAGAGGTTGGAGCTAATAGCCAGGCTCTCAGGTGATGAGGGTCAGTCCTCCTCAACCCAAAAGGAGTGTTCTCTCCAATGATGGTGCGAGCTTTTGGGTCAACAGCAGGGCTCCTCTTCTTTCAACTGGTAATCGGAGGATCTTCGCCTTCCTGGGCAGCCGAGATCACCATAAGGGTCGGGGAAAAGGGAGATCTCTCTCCAGCGCTCCAGATCCTCCTTCTCCTGACAGTTCTATCCTTGGCCCCTGCCTTGGTGATGATGCTGACATCCTTTACCAGGATTGTCGTTGTCCTCTCCCTCCTTCGCCAAGCCATAGGAACGCATCAACTCCCCCCTGGCCAGATTCTGATAGCCCTTTCCCTTTTCCTCACAGTCTTCATCATGGCCCCTGTCTGGACAAGGGTCAATCAGGAGGCCCTTCAACCCTACTTATCCCACCAGATAAGCCACGAAGAGGCCCTCTCCAGGGCCACGGTCCCAGTGAGAGAGTTCATGCTCAGGCAGACGAGGGAGAAGGACATCCTCCTATTCGTGGACTTGGGGAAGATGGAGAGGCCTCAAGAGCCATCGGATATTCCCATGTCTGTCCTCATACCAGCATTCATGATAAGTGAGCTCAAGACAGCCTTTCAAATAGGCTTCTTGCTCCACATCCCCTTTGTGATCTTGGACCTGGTCGTATCCAGTTTGCTCCTTTCCATGGGCATGCTCATGTTGCCCCCTGTGATGATCTCCCTTCCCCTCAAGCTCATGCTCTTTGTGCTTGTGGACGGGTGGAACCTCCTCGTGGGGTCCCTGGTGAGGAGTTTCATGTGAGCGAGACGAGAGGTGACCTTTGGACCAGGCAAGCGTGATAGCGTTGGGAAGACAAGCTCTGGAGCTCACGTTGCTCCTCTGTGCGCCCATGTTGGGCCTCAGCCTCATAGCTGGGCTTGCTGTGAGTCTGGCACAGGCAGTGACCCAGATACAGGACATGACCTTGACCTTCGTGCCAAAACTTCTGGCTGTGGCCCTCGCACTGGTGATCTTCTTTCCTTGGATGCTGGACCATCTCGTGGAATTCACAACCAGGATCATGGGAGATCTTTCCCTATGGATGCGTTGAAGGGGATGGTGGATAACCTCGCGCTCTTTCCCCTGGTTCTGGCCAGGTTCTCGGGCCTTTTTTTGGCCATGCCCCTTTTTGGCTCGAGGGCCATTCCCTTGGGGGTGAGGGTGATGCTCGCCCTTGGGCTCTCCTGGGCTTTTCTGCCCCTCATGTCTCGGGCCATCAAGGAGCCTGAGCTGGATGTCTGGCCTCTCTCCCTTGCCATATTGAGGGAGGGCCTCATGGGATTGGCCATGGGATGGCTTGTACAGTTGATCCTCTCTGCAGTGCCATTGGCTGCTCAGGTTCTGGGGTACCAGATGGGCCTGGGAATAGCCAATGTGATGGATCCAGTGGGACAGCATCAGATGTCCGTCACTGCTCAAATCCTCCAACTACTCGCTCTATGGTTGTTCCTACAGCTCGATGGGCACCACCTGGTCTTAAGGGGTCTCATGGAAGAGCCGGGGAAGGGGCTCTGGGAACCTTCTCTGGGCCCCCTCCATGGGTCTATAGAAGCGGGGAGGCATCTTTTTTCCAGCGCCTTGTCCTTGGCTGCACCAGCCTTGATGATCTTGCTTTTTGTCCAATTGGGCTTGGGACTCCTGGCGAGGATGGTCCCTCAAATGAACATCTTCATCGTGACGGCTCCCTTTCAGGTGGGGCTCGGGCTCATTGCCATGGGGATGGCCTTGGGGACCCTCGGCCAGTGGCTGCCCGATGGACTTTTGTGGCTCGAGGGAGCGATGGAGGGACTATTTCGATTGGCATTTTGATGGGGAGAGGGGGTAATGCCCACAAGGGGTGATCAGGACAGGACCGAGGCCCCGACCCAGAAAAGGAGGGAGGAGGCCAGAAAGAGGGGACAGGTGGCGAGGAGCAGGGAAGTCCCTTCGGCAATGGTTCTCCTCGCTTCTGCAGGCTTTCTCTCCATTGCTGGGGGGAGCATATCGAGCTCCGCCATGGCGAGCTTCTCAGATCTCATCTCCAATAGTTTTGCCATGGAGCTCACCCCGGAAGGGCTTTCGGCCCTCTTCATGGACTTCATGATCACTTCGGCCTCAATTGCAGGACCCTTCGTTGGCCTGATGGTCCTCGTGGTCATAGGGGCGAATCTCGCCCAGATCGGATTCCTTAGTGCGCCCGAGGCCCTGTCTCCCAATTGGGCCAGGATAAATCCCGTGGAGGGATTGAGGAGGATCCTCTCCTTGAACTCGATGGTCGAGCTCCTAAAGGGGCTCGTCAAGCTGGCCATAGTTGCTTGGGTCCTTTGGCGCTCCGTGATGGAGGAGTGGGAGATCCTCCAGGCCCTTGGAAACGCCTCTCCTTGGTCTGTGGCCAGGGAGATGTCCGGGGGCATAGTCCGCATAGGTCTCAGAGCTGGAATGGTGGTCGCTGCCCTCGCCCTTCTCGATTACCTGTACCAGAGGTGGGAGCACGAAAGAAGCCTCCGAATGACCAAGGAGGAAGTGAAAGAAGAGTTCAAGCAGAGGGAAGGGGATCCCAAGGTCAGGGCAAGGATTCGCCAAAGGCAGAGGGAGATGGCCCGCCGCAGGATGATGGCGGAAGTCCCCAAGGCAGATGTGGTCATAACAAACCCATTGCACCTGGCAATAGCCGTCAAGTACGACAAGGCCAAGATGAGCGCTCCCATTGTTGTGGCAAAAGGGGCTGGATATCTGGCCGAGAGGATAAAGGAGATCGCCAGAAGGCACTCAGTGGAAATAGTGGAGAACAAGCCCCTGGCCCAGGCCCTTTACAAGATGGTGGATGTGGGAAGCCAGATCCCCGTCGAGCTTTACAGGGCTGTGGCAGAGGTCCTGGCGTATGTGTATCGCAAAAGATCGGAGAAGAGTCGGGGGAGTGAAGGGTGAGCGTCCAGAAAGCGACAAGCCATCCCGGTTACATTCCCTCCCTGAGGACAAGCGAGGTGTTCCTGGCTGGAGGGGTCATGGGGATAATTCTGGTCATGGTATTTCCCATGCCCAAAGGCCTCTTGGACGTCCTCCTCGCCCTGAACATAACCCTCTCCGTTGTCATCATAATGGTCTCCCTGTACATCGTGAAGCCCCTCGAGTTCTCGGTATTTCCCACAGTGCTTCTCGTTGCGACCCTGTTCAGGTTGGCCCTGAATGTCGCCTCTACCCGTCTCATCCTCCTCAGGGGTCACGAAGGAGCTGATGCAGCGGGCCGCATCATCCAGGCATTCGGCAACTTCGTGGTAGGTGGCAATTATGTGGTGGGACTCGTGGTCTTTCTCATTCTCGTAGTCATCAACTTCATCGTCATAACCAAGGGATCTGGCCGAATAGCGGAGGTCGCAGCCAGATTCACCCTGGATGCCATGCCAGGAAAGCAAATGAGCATAGATGCTGATCTCAATGCAGGCCTAATAGATGACAGGACCGCGAGGGAGAGGCGCCGCCTCATAGAGAAAGAGGCCGATTTCTACGGAGCCATGGACGGGGCGAGCAAGTTCGTCCGTGGGGATGCCATAGCAGGAATGGTCATAGTGTTCATAAACATAGTAGGTGGCCTCATCATTGGGGTGGGGCAAAAGGGAATGCCAATCCTGGAAGGCCTTCGAACCTATACCATCCTCACCATTGGAGACGGCCTCGTCTCCCAGATTCCAGCCCTGATAGTTTCCACGGCAGCGGGGATTGTGGTCACTAGAGCTGCTTCGGACTCCTTCTTGGGGACAGATATCACGAGACAGGTCATCCACAACTTCAGGGCCATGGGAATGGCAGCTGGTATACTTCTGGGAATGGCCCTCCTGCCCGGGCTCCCCATGCTTCCCTTTTTGCTTCTCGCTGGGCTGGTGGGGACAATGGCCATGAGGATGCACCGTCAGGAAAAGGTGAGGGCTGATCAGAGGGCAAAGGCTCAGGCTCCCGCAGGCCCCCCCTTGGGATCCAGGGAGGAAGTGGAGTCCCTACTTCCGCTGGATGTCCTGGAGCTGGAAATCGGCTATGCCCTCATCCCCCTCGTGGACACGGAACAGAAGGGGACGGTCCTCGAGAGAATAAGGATGCTCAGGAGACAGATCGCCCTCGAGATGGGAGTGATAATACCCCTCATGCACATCCGTGACAATCTGAGGCTCAAGCCCAACCAGTACTCCATAAAGTTGAGAGGGGTTTCCGTTGCCACAGGCGAGCTCATGATGGGCCATTGCCTGGCTCTCGATCCAGGGGGTGCCAAGGCCCCCTTGAAGGGCATTCCCACCAAAGAGCCGACCTTCGGGCTTCCGGCTATGTGGATCCCTCAAAAGGAAAAGGAAAGGGCTCAGGCCTTGGGCTACACGGTCGTGGACCCGGATACTGTTCTCATAACCCATCTCTCGGAGGTGGTGAGGAGGCATCTCGACGAGGTTGTGAGTCGCCAGGATGTGCAGAAGCTCGTGGACAATGTCGCCAAGGAACATCCCAAGGTAGTCGAGGAGCTCATCCCCAAGTTGCTCACCATAGGAGAGGTCCACAGGGTCATCCAGTACCTCTTGAGGGAACAGGTCTCGGTCAGAGACCTGGTTCACATCCTGGAAATCCTCGGGGACTGGGCGCCCCACACGAGAAATCCTCGAATCCTGGCCGAATACGTGAGGGCCGGACTTGGAAGGGCAATAACCAAGCGCTACGTGGACGAAAATGGCCGGCTTCCAGCCATGCTTCTCGATCCTGCCCTGGAGGAGACCCTCCTCGGTTCCCTCAGGAGGAACGAGGTGGAGACTTATCTCGCCCTGGACCCCGATCTGGCGAGGAAGGTTGTTCTCTCGATTCAGAAAGCCCTCGAACCCCATCTCCAGAGGCCGCACCCCCCTGTACTTCTCTGCGATTCCTCCCTCAGGCCCCACCTGAGGCAGCTCATCGAGAGATATATCCCGACCCTGGCCGTTCTCTCCCACCAGGAGGTGGACAGGGAGGTCATGGTGGAGACCCTTGAGATAGTGAGGTTGTCCCATGACGGTTAAGACCTACAAAGCCATCGACATGCAAGAAGCCCTCAAGATGATAAAGAGGGACCTTGGGCCACAGGCAGTCATCATCTCCACCCGCAAGGTCATGGAAGGGAAAAAGGCCTTCGGTCTTCTGGGAAGGCCCATGGTGGAGGTCACAGCAGCCGTGGATATCGCATCCCCGCAAGAGACATCAGCTCAACAGGATGGGGCCAGACAGGCAGAAAATGGCCATAAGGTCCTAGAGAGCTTGAGGTGCGAGCTCAATGAGTTGAGAAAGGAAGTGGAGAGGATATTCAGGTCGGTTCAGGACCCTGCCAAGCAATTGAGCGCAAGACTGGAGGCAGAACTCGATGAGATGAGATGGTGGGCATCCCGAATGGTTCGCCAAAGTGCCAGCAATAAGGAGGGGTTGGCCGCCATTTTTGGTAGCTCCGTCCTCTACAGGCTCACGAAACATGGGGTGAAGGAGACCCATGCCATTCAGATCTTGAGCAGGGTGGAGGAACTTCTGGGAGATCAGACGAGCGAGGAGCTTTTTCTCAGGAAGGTCGAAGAGATGCTCCTCAAAGTAAGCAAGACAGTGGATCCTCTCCATGACACGGAGACGGTGAAACCTAGGGTCATAGCATTCGTAGGGCCCACTGGGGTGGGCAAGACGACCACCGTTGCCAAGCTGGCTGCGAGGTGCACCCTGGAACAGGGAAAGAGGGTTGCCCTCCTCACAAACGACACCTACCGCATAGCTGCAGTGGAGCAGCTCAAGACCTATGCCAGGATCATGGGGGTGCCCTTGGAGGTGGTTCTGACTCCAGAGGAGATCTCCCAGGTCATCGATTCTCACTCGGACAGGGACGTCATATTCATAGACACAGCTGGAAGAAGCCCCATGGATGAGGGCCAGGTGGCTGAACTCGAATCCCTATTGACCACTGACTCGAGGATAAAGACAGTGCTCCTTCTCGCTGCTCCCACAGAGCCCATTGCCTTGGAGAGGGCCGCGAGGAGATTCATGCCCTTGAATCCCGTAGCCCTGATAGGGACCAAACTGGACGAAGCATCCCATCTGGGATCTCTTTTCAGTGTCTCGGTGCAGATGAGATTGCCCTTCGCCTTCTTCACAATGGGCCAGAGGGTCCCGGAGGACATAAGGGTGGCCAGGAAAGAGGACATAGCTTCCTGGGTGCTCTGGGGACTGCCTCTCTTCTATGCCGAGCCCCAGATGACTGTGGCATCGGGCTGAGGGGAGAGGCCCTGTTTCGAGGGCCGAGGGGAAGACATGGATCACCAGGCGAAAATTGGGGTCATGGAGGCTTTGGAAAGATGATCTTGGCACAAGACCAGGGAGCCACACTGAGAAAGCTGAGCTTCAAGGGAAGTGTTGCCCAGGCCTCGAGCAAAGTGCCTCCTGTTAGGAGCCTAGCTGTTACAAGTGGAAAGGGGGGTGTGGGAAAGACGAGCCTGGCTGCCAATCTGGCATGCCTGATCTCCGAGATGGGGAGAAAGGTTCTCCTTTTCGATGCGGACATGGGCCTTGCCAACGTGGACGTCCTCTTCGGCCTCAATCCCCAGAGGACAATAAGGGATTTTCTCGAGGGCCGCTGTCTTCTCCAGGAGATAGTCACCGAGGGACCTTCGGGCATAAGCATCGTGCCTGGAGGTTCGGGCCAGTCCGACCTGACCCATCTCACCAAGGAGCAGAGGCTTCTTCTCTACTCGGGGATAAATCTCCTGGGAGGCGATCACGATCTTCTCCTCATAGACACGGCTGCCGGGGTCTCACAGAATGTGCTTCAGTTCAACGCAATGGCTGAGAGGCTCATTGTCATCGTCACCCCCGAGCCCACGAGCATAACCGATGCATACGCTGTGATAAAGCTCATGTTCCTCCATTACAGAAGGCGCGATTTTCTCATTGTCGTCAACAACGCGAGGTCCCCTCAGGAGGCCCATGCCACCTTCGAGGGATTGAACAGGGTGGTGGAGACCTTTCTCAAGTTCTCCTTGAAGGAGCTCGGGTGGCTCCCATGGGATGGAGCTGTCATGAAATCGGTGAGGAGCCAGAGGCCCTTTGTCCATATGTTCCCAGAGGCGAGGGCTACAAGCCACCTGAGGGAGATAGCCATTCGAATAATGGAGATGGCAGGGAGGGAAGACTCCATTGGGGGAATGACCCTCTTCGGCCCCTACGCGTGAGGAGAGCATGAGTGTTCCAAGTCTCATGAAAGAGGCCATGGGTCTTGGCCAGGCAGCCAAGAATGGTCTGAGCCCTTCGGAAAGGGAGCGCCACATACAGGAGTTTCTCCCTTTCATCAAGTACCAGGTCCTGAGGTTAGTGGGTCGAATACCCCCAGGTGTGGAGATTTCAGACCTCACCCATGCGGCAATAGTGGGGCTTCTCGATGCCCTTGACAAGTTCGACCCAGCCAAGGGGACCCAGCTCAGGACATATGCTGAGTTCAGGATTCGAGGGGCCATACTCGACCAGCTTCGCTCCATGGACTGGGCAACGAGGACAGTGAGGGAGAGGCTGAAGAGACTCGAGGATGCCCAGGTTTCCCTGGAAAAAAAGCTCCGCAGGCCTCCCACAGAGGAGGAGCTAGCTGATTATCTCGGGATGAACATGGACGACTATCACCAGATGATCCTGGAGGCGAAGGGGGGCTCCTTCGTTTCCCTGGAGGAGCTCATCCAGGCTGAGGGCAAGGAAGGAGGAGTCGAGGCAGGCAATGAATATGACCCCTTCGAGATGTGCAGCTTGAAGGAGATTCGATCGAGGATAAGGAGGGCCCTTGAAGGCTTGGACCCCAAGGAACAGATGGTTGTGCATCTCTACTATTTTGAAGAGCTCACCATGAGGGAGATAGGCATGGTGATGGAGCTTTCGGAATCTAGGGTCTGTCAGCTCCACGCCAGGGCTCTGGGCAAGCTGAGATCTGCCATGGCCCCATGAGGAACTTGTGAGAGGACCCATGGACCAGATGACCCCACAGAAGGCGAAGAAGCCCAAGGTCCTCAAGAGAAAGGGTAAAGAGGTGGAGGAAGCTCTCCTCTTCGAGGACCAGATGGACGAGGCAGCTATAGCCGAGTGGGAAAAGAAGATGGGCCTGGCTGAGGACGCGGCTTCCCAAAAGGATCCATCAGCACCCCCCTCGACTTCTGGCAAAAATGGGAAGCCTTCGGCCGCTGATCGTACCCATTCGGGTATGCTGGAAGAGCAGAGGCCCAGTCCCGAAAAGGAAAGCAGTTGGAGACAGACCGGGAAGCTGAGATGGCTCGGTATATCCAATATAGGATCCTACTGGCAGGAGAGTTCTCCCAGGAGAAGGGTCTCCATTGTAGCAGTGGCGGTTTCCTTTGTTTTCGCCATAGCTGGGGCCTGCCTTTTCGCCCACGGCCTTTTGACCCAGAAGGAGGCCGAGCCCCAAAGGCTCACCCGCCCCTTATTCTCGAATCAAATGCACCTGGAGATGATCGTGCCCATCAAGGGGGGAACCCACGGCCTCCTTCTATCCCTGGCTGTGGACATCGAGGATGAGGGTATAAGACCCTGGATGGTGAGAAGGAAGGTTTACGAGCTTCTCTCTCCTTTGGAGCCAAGGGATGTCAAGGGGCCCGATGGAATGAGAAGGGTGAAGGAGATCTTGGACCAAGGGCTTTCCTCCCACTGGCCAGGTGTGAGGCCTGGAAGCGTGAGATTTCTGGAATACTTGCTCCTCTGAGGTGCCGGGGAGGGAAAGTCCCGAGCTTCTTGTTTTGGAGGTTGCTATGGATTCTAACGGCCCTGGAGCCATATCAGGGGCCCTGGAGCGCCTCACCTACGGCAGGGGAAGGAATGGCCAACAAAGGACCCGACCCCAAAGGAAGGCTCCTGATCCAGATGGATGGCCCGAAAGTGATGATGTGGCCTCCTCTGAACTCGAGGAAAGTGGGGGGCAGGAGGAACAAGCTTTTCAGATAGACATAAGGGTGTGAGAGGTGATTGCCATGGAAAGCAAATTCGTATTGGCCTTGCAATTGGCGTTCGATCTTTTGGCTGGGTTTCTGATCTTGGCCCTCATCTTCAGGAAAAATCCGATGACTTCGGGGTTCAAGGAGGAAAAAAGCTCCTCCATGGAGGAGATCGAGGAAAAGCTCTTTGTCTGGGAGCGAACTGGTAGGGAGCTCCTCACGGCCATCGAGATCAAGCTCCAGAAAATGGCCTCTTTGTCCGAAGAGTTGGACAGGGCAGAGATGAGGGCCACAGAGACCCTGGAGAGGCTACAACGAGCCAAAGAGGCCCTGCTCTGTGCCGAGGGAGCTTACACTGCTGCATTCGAGCTCGTGAGAAAAGGGCTCCCCCTGAGGGAGGTCGCTAAGAAAAGTGGTCTCGGGTTGGCAGAGGTGAGCTTCATCAAGGAGGTCATCTCCAAGGACCCCACCCCTAGAAGGGACGAGATGATGATGTGAGCTTGGACCATTGGGAAAAAAATGCCCCGCAAAGGATGGATTTTCCCCATGGAAGAAGAATGACTCCCACGAAGGGCCCGGTTTTCTTGGTCTCAAGATATGGCACACCCATTGCTATGAGACACAGTGGGTCTTCCAGGGGCAGGCCCCTGGAGTGGGAAAAGCCAGAAGAGAGGTGATTTCCCGGATGTTCTCTCAATTGTATGTCGCGGCATCTGGCATGATTGCTAGGCAGCACCAACTGGATGTCCTGGCCAACAATCTAGCCAATGTGAACACAGTGGGCTTCAAGATGGAGGAGGTGGCCTTCGAGGAGCCGGGGAGCTCAATCGACGGATCCTACGGGGCCAAAGGCCAGGTGAGGGTGTCCGTGAGGAGGACGGATTTCTCCCCAGGTGAGGTCGCTTTTACCGGAGAGCCCCTGGATCTGGCCATAGGGGGAAGGGGATTTCTTGTCATCGGAGACAACGAGGGGATGAAACTCACGAGGGACGGGCGCCTCTCTCTCGACAAGGATGGAAGGCTAGTCCTGGGAGGGATGCCGGTCATGGGTGAGCAAGGGGAAATAGTCCTCGGGAGCCCGGCCTGGGTGAGTATTTCCCAAGAAGGTCAGGTCACCACAGACAGGGGCGTCATGGGGCGCCTCAGGGTGGTCAAGGTGCAAGACACATCCCAACTGGAAAAACAAGGGAATGGCCTCTTCAGGGTTCCAGAGGGGACCGAGGTTCAAGACGATCCTGATCCGAGGATAATGTCCGGTTACGTGGAGCTTTCCAACTGCAGCGTGATAAAGTGCATGGTCCAGATGATAGAGGTCATCCGCTCTTTCGAGATGCAACAGAAGATGGTCCAGACCATGGACAGATTGGGGGAAAGGGCTGTTCAGGAGATGAGCAGGACGGCCTGAAAGATCGGGCAATGGAAGGAGGTGCGACACAGCCATGATACGTTCCCTTTGGACAGCTGCCTCGGGCATGGAGGCTCAGCAGCTTCAGATAGATGTCATATCCAACAATCTGGCCAATGTGAACACCACTGGCTTCAAGAAGAGCAAGGTGAACTTCCAGGATCTCCTTTACCAGTCTCTGAGTTATCCCGGGGCCGCTTCCTCCTCCCAGAGTCAGCTCCCAACGGGCTTCCAAGTAGGTCTAGGGACTAGGCCAGTGGCAGTGCACAAGCTCTTCGGTCAGGGGGATTTTCAGCTCACGAGAAACGAGCTGGATCTGGCCATAGAGGGGCAAGGCTTCTTCAAGATAGTTCTCCCAACAGGCGAGACTGCCTATACCAGGGACGGAGCCTTCAAGCTCAACAGCCAAGGGGAGATAGTGACATCCGAAGGCTACAAGTTGGAGCCCGGGATAACCATCCCCCAGGACGCTACGGCCATATCCATCGGGGCAGATGGGACGGTCTCGGTGATGAGGCCAGGCCAGACCGGCTTCACGGAGGTAGGCAGGATAACGCTCACCCGATTCCCCAATCCTCCGGGCCTCTTCTCCATCGGAAGGAACGCCTTCATCCCAACGGACTCCTCCGGAGATCCAGTGGAGGGTACCCCAGGAGACCAGGGTCTTGGGACCATTGCCCAAGGATTCCTGGAGATGTCCAATGTGAACATAGTCGAGGAGATGGTCTCGATGATAGTGGCCCAGAGGGCATATGAGGTGAATTCCAAGGCGATTCAAGCCTCGGACGACATGCTCCAGATGGCGAACAACCTCAAGAGATAGATGAACTGAGATGCACCAGGGGGAGACTCGAAAATGAAGCCATTTGTCGCGACTTGGGTCCTGATTGGCTCCCTGTGGGCCGTTTGGAATGCACTGGCCTCGGGACCTGAAAAGCCCCCTGAGGGTGAGAGGCCCCTTTGGGTATTGACGTGTTCCCTTTCCAAGGGTGATCTTCTCACCTCCGAATGTGTGGGGAAAAGGGGTGTCCCTCCCCAGACCTTCCCTCCAGGGGCACTGGAGGATCCTCGGGAGGTCCTGGGGATGAGAGCAGTGAGGGCGATCCAGGCTGGGGCCGTCCTGAGGAAAGATCAGTTCAGGCCCGAACCCATCTTGAAGAAAGGCCAGAAGGTGGAGATCGTGCTGGAGGCGGAAAATCTGAGGATAGTCGCCCCAGGTCAAAGCCTGGAGGATGGAGGCAAGGGAGAGAGCATAAGGGTCCTCAACACCTCGTCCAGGCAGGTCATAGTGGCCAGGGTAGTGGACGCAAAGAGGGTAGTTGTGGATTTTTGAGGAGGGAGGTCATGGGATCCGCAGCCTTTAGGATCGCTTTCCTGTGCATGATCTCGGCCCTCTTCTCCTTCGGGTGTTCCCCAGCCCTTCCCCCCCCACCACCCTGGACTCCCAATCCAGGGGCCTTTGCCCTGAAGGAGGAACCCCAGAAAGAGGGAAGCCTCTGGAAGCCCAGCGCTAGATTGGGGGATCTGTACTCGGATCTGAGGGCAAGGAGGGTCGGAGATGTTCTCACGGTGAGGATCGTGGAAAACGCTGAGGCCCTCAAATCCGCTAGCACCAAGACCTCCAGGGACAGCTCCCTCTCTGCCTCTGTGACGAGCTTCTTCGGTGCACCGCTCAGTGTGGGTGGCTTCAAGCCTGAGGCCTCAGGATCCCTCAAGAACGAGTTCGAGGGCTCGGGCACAACCCAGAGAAAGGACACCTTGGTCGCCACCTTGAGCGCCAAGGTGGTTGAGGTGCTTCCCCAGGGTCTTCTGAGAATAGAGGGCTATAGGGAGGTCCTCATAAACAACGAGCGGCAATACATAATACTCAGGGGCGTTGTGAGGCCCGAGGACATACAATCCGACAATACGGTCCTGTCCTCGGTCATAGCTGATGCCCAGATAGCTTACGCTGGCCAGGGGGTTGTGAGCGACAAACAGAAGCCAGGCTGGGTGGGGAGGCTCTTGGACCACGTGTGGCCATTCTGATGGAAGCGGAGACAGGTGAGGGGCCATGAGGTGGAATAGATTGACTTTGGTCTTGGTCCTTGTGGGAGTATCTTGGGCTCAGGATGCTTGGGCTGTGAGACTCAAGGAGATCTCATCCATAGAAGGTGTGAGATCTAATCCCCTTGTGGGTTACGGTCTTGTGATAGGGCTTCAGGGAACAGGGGACCAGAACAACACCCAATTCACCGTGCACTCCCTCTCCAATATGCTCCTAAGGATGGGCATAAGGGTGCCAGCAGAGGCCATAAAGGTCAAAAACGTGGCGGCGGTCGTCGTCACAGCCCAACTCCCCCCCTTCGTGAGGCAGGGGCAGAAGATAGACGTTCAGGTCTCATCCATAGGGGATGCCAAGAGTCTCCAAGGGGGGACCCTGGTGCTCACTCCCTTGAGGGGGCCCGATGGCGAGGTGTATGTTGTGGCCCAAGGGCCTGTATCCGTTGGCGGATTCACATTCGGAGGGGCATCTGGGGGAAGGGTTCAACAGAATCACCCAACTGTGGGCATAGTGCCCAACGGCGGGACAGTGGAGAAGGAGGTCCCCTCCTCCATCAACCAGAGGGATAGCTTCCGGCTGATACTGAACAAGGAGGATTTCACCACAGCTCAAAGGGCTGTACGGGCCCTGAAGGCTCACTTTGGTCCCGAAGTGGCAAGGTGCATAGACGGGAGGACCATAGAGTTGGTTCCGCCCCCAGATTTCCTGAACAGACCAGCAGAGTTCCTCGCGGCTGCGGAGTCCGTGGAGATCCAGCCCGATGCATCCGGCAAGGTGATCCTGGATGAGAGGACAGGGACAGTGATCATGGGAGAGAAGGTCAGGATAGATCCAGTTGCAGTGGCGCAAGGTGGCCTCACAGTGATAATAAAGGAGACACCCGAGGCAGTTCCGGCAGCGCCTTTCTCTCCTAGGGCTCCGCAAGGAGCGGCTCCGAGTCCTGCCCCCACAACAGGGGCGGATATGGCACCTGGAGGACAGACAGTGGTGCTCCCGAGAAGCGATATCCAGGTGCAGGAAAGGTCGCAGGGCGTGACCATGTTGAGCTCCGGAGTGACAATAGCGGACCTTGTGAAGGCCCTCAACGCCATCGGCGCAAACCCCAGGCAACTTATAACGATCCTCCAGGCCATCCACAGGGCTGGAGCACTTCACGCTCAGCTCGAGGTGATGTGATGGAGATTGGATGGCGCACTTGGCCCTCTCGGACCAATGAAACCCTCTTCCAGGAAAGGAGGGAGAAGGATCCTTCATCCTCTGCCCTCGAACTCCAGGGGGATGATCGGGCAGCGGAGAGGGAAAGGCTCCTTTCTGCTTGCACAGAATTCGAGGCCCTCTTCCTGGAGATGCTCATAAAGGGCATGAGGAAGACCGTTCCCCAGGGAACGAGCCGACAAGGGGAGCTGTACCAAGGGCTCTTGGATGAGGAGCTCGCCAGGCTCTTGAGTACGAGGGGGATCGGCCTCGCTCAGATGATGATGAGGAGACTTTCTCTTGGGGCTTCGAGTGGTCATCCGGAAGATGGTCCTCAAGTTTTTCCCAATTTGACCGATATATATATTGGGAACTTGGGGGAAGAGGAGCCACAAGGGGTATCCTCCATGCTCGATAAAGGCTACGGAGAGGAAAGATGAAGATAGATTCCACAGGTGGATACACACCCGTAGATGCGCTACTGCAAAGGGGCAGGGTCGAGGCCGAGGCCCACAAGACCCAGGAACCTCAAGGGGAGAAGCAGTTAGGGGAGAAAGTGGAGATCTCCTCGAGGGCCAGGGAGATACAGAGAATAAAGGCTATGCTCGAGGAGATGCCGGAGGTTCGGTTGGAAAAGGTAGAGGAACTGAAGGCCATGATACAGAAGGGCGAGTACAAGGTGGACCTGGATGGTCTTTCGGAGAAGCTCGTGGAGGCTTTGGTGAGAGGGGAACTGTAGCCTTCGATGGGTCCAATCTTCGAGACCCTGGACCCGAGGGACCTCCTGTGTGGTTCCGTGGGAGAGAGGAGTCGATGGAGCGGGGAAGATGGAGGGAAGGGGAATAACCAGGGAACTCTTGAGCCACCTCCAGTGGGAGGGAAGACATCTCAGGGAACAGAGGGATGTCCTCTTGAAGGAGAGGGAGTGTATAGTCAGAAACGACTTAGATGGCCTACTGGAATGCATCAAGGCCAAGGAGACACTCCTTCTCAAGGGAAAGATCCTGGAGGAGTCGAGGGAGGCTCTGAGGGAGAGGCTCCAGGCCTTGGCTGGGGAGGGCCGAAGCCTCTTCGAGGTGGTCCTCTCTGAGGCTCAGAACGAGGAAAGGGAAGGCCTCCTCAGGTCCAGGGAGGAGCTGAGGGAGCTTGCAGGGCAGGTGAGCCATCTCAGCGAGGGCAATGGGTATCTTCTCAGGTCAGCCCTGGGCCGGATAGAGGGAGCAATAGCCATCCTCTCGGGCTTCGATCCATCATCTTCTAGATATACGAGCCTGGGAGCTCTGGAAGCAGAGGGAGACCAGGGCGCACGCCTTTCCCAGGAGGTATGACAGGAGTCATCAGGAGCTCCCCATGGCGAGCATCAACACGATCTTGGATATCGGAAGATGGTCCCTCCATGCACAGCAGATGGGGGTTTCTGTAACAGCCCACAACATTGCCAATGTCAACACCCCTGGTTACAGCCGCCAAATCCTCATCTTGGAGCCGGCAAAACCCCAAGACAGTAGCCCTGGCCAACTGGGCAGGGGCGTGAGGCCCGTCTCCATAGAGAGGGTCTACGACCATTTCCTGGCCACCCAACTGAGGAGAGAGCTCGGGACCCAGGGGAATCTCTCCACCCAGGCATCTTATTTCAGACAGCTAGAGGCAATATACTCGGGTCTTTCGGACAGCGACCTGGGGGCCCAGTTTCAAAATTTCTGGTCTGCGTGGGAGGAGCTCTCCCTCCATCCCGAGGGGAGTGCGCAGAAGGTGGCCCTCAAGGAGACGGCACTGGAGCTCACCTCCAGGTTGAACGGACTTCACTCCAAGCTCGTGAGTCTGAGGGACCAGCTCAACAGGTCCTTGGCCATCTCTGTCCAGAGGGTGAACGAGCTCACTTCCCAGATAGCTGAATTGAACCTCCAGATAGCCAGGTCCAAGGGGTCGGGCCAGAATCCCAACGACCTCAAGGACATGAGAGACAAGGCCTTGGACGAGTTAGCAGGTCTCCTCAATGTCGATTTCTGGGAAGCGGATGACGGCACCATGTGGGTCATGGGACCTGGGGGAATGGCCCTGGTCATGGGCACCAACAGGTGGGAGCTGGAGGTGAAGGAGACCTCTCCAGGGATACAGGACGTGCTCTGGACAGACTCCCACGGGAACGAGGTCATGATGACCGACCACATAAGTTCCGGATCCATGGCTGGAATACTGGGAATGAGGGATAGGGTGGTGCTCAGGGAGATGGACAGGCTCGATTCCCTGGCCCGGGAGCTCATCTGGGAGGTCAATACCAGGGTTTCGAGAGGTGCCCCCCTTTCTCCCTTCTCGAGCCTCCAAGCCGAAGTCCAGATAGAGGATCCGAACGCTCCCCTTTTCTCATCAAATCTGCCCTATGCCGAGAGGCTCAAGGAGGGAACCTTGACCATCTGGCTCTATGATTCCTCTTCTCCCCCAAATCCGGTTGGGAAGATAGAGGTCCAGGTGGGCTCCTCCACAACCCTCGGGGACATAGTGGGGCAGATAAATGCCAGTCCGGAAAATGGGGGCAAGCTCGTTGCGGAGATCTCCCAGGGCTTCCTGAGACTTGATTCCGCCAATGGATATGGATTTCTCATCGGCGAGGACACATCTTCTGTGTGCGCATTTCTCGGCCTCAATGTTTTTTTCCGTGGCTCTTCGGCAACGGACATCTCCGTCTCCCAGCATATCCAGGGAGATCCCAGCAAGTTAGGGGCGGCTTGGGTGGACCCATTGGATGGGACATTCAGTCCGGGGGATAATCGGGTTGTCCTGGATGTGCTCGACTTGAGGGATTCCCCCCTCGCAGCCCTCCAGGGACATACATTCGAGGGAATGTGGGCCTCAGCAGTAGCTGGAGTGGGAGTGGAGGCCGCTGCATCCTATCGGACGAGCGATTACCAGGATGCTGTGGTGGCCCAACTAGAGGAGCAGAGGGCCTCTGTATCAGGGGTGAATCTCGATGAGGAGATGGTGAAGCTCCTGGAGTACCAGTGGGCATATCAGGCAGCAGCGAGGCTCATCCAGACCTCCAGGGAGATGCTCCAGACAGTGATAAGCATCCTGGAATGACGAGGAGGCGAAGTTCCCATGAGAGTGAGTCAAAAGCTTCTCATGGAGACCACTTACAGGGACCTGAGCGTGGGAGCCGAGAGGCTCCTCAGGCTCCAGAAGATGGCGGCCTCGGGAAAGCGAGTTCTGGACCCCTCGGATGATCCTCTCAGTGCGCTGAGGATCATGGAATTGAGGGGAGAGCTCTCGAGGGTGGAGCCTGCTCAGAGAAAGACGGATTACGCCTCCTCTTGGCTTTCCCTCACGGACTCTTGTCTCCAGAGGATGGAGGAGGTGATCGTTAGGGCAAAAGAGATAGCCATATCTCAATCCAACGCCACCTCCACTGAGGAGACCAGGGCCACTGCGGCCATGGAGGTGAGACAGCTTCTGGACGAGATGATAATGCTAGCCAATAGCAGGATGGGTGACAGGTACATATTTGGGGGGACCAACACCCTTTTCCCCCCAGTGTCGAGGGACGAATCCTACCATGTGAGCTTCCATGGCAATGACCAGACCATAGAGGTGGGAATAGGAGGGGGAAGAAGGGTCCCCATGAACGTGACTGCCACGAGGACCCTCCAGTCGAGCGGTATAATGGACACCCTCTCCAACCTCCTCGCTGCCCTTGAGGCCAATGACCCCGAAGGCATAAGATCCAGCCTCCATGGCCTGGATTCCGGCTACGATGCCATACTCTCGGTCCATTCGGAAGTGGGTGCCAGGGTGAGGTCCCTGGAGTCGAACAAAGAGGACTTGGGGGAGTTGAGACTGGATCTGGAATCCATTCTCTCCGATTATCAGGACGCTGACATGGCGAGGATATTGACCGATCTCGTGAATCAACAGACGGTCTATGAAGCAGCCCTGCGGACAACTGCCATGATAACGAGGCTCAACCTCATGGAATTCATGGGATGAAAGGACTCACGGTCAGCAAGCGAGGTTCTTGGAGATCTCAGTGGGGCGCACTCGAGCCCATTGAGGGGAGGATCGCCATATCCGCGGCCGGATCCCTTTTGCAGGATGCTGAAATGGCGCCAGGGAGGGTGCACGATGCTCGTTCTCACGAGGAAGGTGGGGGAGAGGATAGCCATAGGGGAGGACATATTCGTAACCATACTCGATGTGAAGGGAAGACAAGTGAAGCTGGGAATTCAGGCCCCTCCCCACACCCAAGTGCACAGGGAAGAGGTATATGTGAGAATCCTGGAAGAGAACAGGGCAGCCGCCATGGCTCAGAAAGAAGACCTGGAGGGACTCGACAAGCTTATCCTCGTGGACCCAAGAGGCTCGGGGAAAAGAGGATGATATTGGAGACGACCAGGTTCGGGAAAATAGAGCTCGACGACAAGGATGCCATAGTGTTCCCTGATGGAATTCCAGGCTTCCCCGAAGCCAGGAGATTTGTGCTTTTGCAGCACTCTCCACAGAGCCCCTTTCACTGGTTGCAGAACCTGGAAGACGGCGCTCTCGCTTTTCTTGTCATAGATCCCCTTCTAGTCGATGAGGACTACTTGGGTTCCATCCCCGAGGAGGAGCTGAGGGAGTTGGGAATTGGGGAGGTGGGGGAGGCGGCGGTCCTCTCCATTGTCAGGGTCCACAGGGAGGCGAGGAAAGTCACGGCCAATCTCCTGGCTCCCCTCCTCATAAATCCCAAGACCAGAAGAGGCAAGCAAGTGATCCTCATGGGGTCCCGGTATGAGATGAGACACGACCTCACGGCCCTCTCCACGGACTCGGAAGGTGAGGTTCGAGAGAAACCCTCCTTTGCGCCTCAGGGTTGATCACCGAGGGGACCATGTTCTATCCTTAGAGAGATGAGAGGGGACATCCCACTGGGATCTTTGGAAAACGGATTCCTCGAGGGCGCCTCTTCCATCCCATCTCACCCCCACAGGGCATTCATGCGCTTTGCACTGAGGGAGGCTGTGAGAGGATTTCATGAGGGAGAGGTCCCTGTGGGAGCGGTCATAGTGTTGGATGGGAGGGTCATAGCCAGCGCCCACAATGGGTGCGAGAGGCTCTGTGATCCCACGGCCCATGCTGAGATCCTGGCCTTGAGAAGGGCATGTGAGGCAGTGGGAAATTATAGGCTCAATGGGGCGAAAATGTATGTGACGGTGGAGCCATGCCTCATGTGCGCTGGTGCCATACATCTGGCCAGACTGAAGGAGGTCATATACGGGTGCAGGGAGCCCAAAGGGGGGGCCTTTGGCTCCCTGTACTCGGTTCACCTGGATGGGAGGCTCAACCACAAAGTGGATGTGGTGGGAGGGGTCCTCGAGGAGGAATCCACGGCCCTCATGAGAGCCTTCTTCAGAAAACTCAGACGATCTAAAGATGGCTTGCAGGGTGAGAAGAGGGATAGGCTGGGATGAGTCCTTGGCAAGGGGGAATCCTCGAGGTCCTCTTAGGGAAACTTCATGTGAGGGGTTTTCCTGGGTGATAAGCCCTTTGGGACGGAGAGATGGCCGAGTCTGGCTTAAGGCGGCTGATTCGAAATCAGTTGTCCACCGCGAGGTGGACCGGGGGTTCGAATCCCTCTCTCTCCGCCAAGGGATCGAAAGGGAAAATGGGAGTTCATAGACGGAGAGATGCCCGAGATGGCCGAAGGGGCACGACTGGAAATCGTGTGTGCACCCAAAAGGTGTACCGAGGGTTCGAATCCCTCTCTCTCCGCCATGCACCCGTAAGGGCAAGGCCGAAATTTGGGGGGAGTTGGAACGGAAAGGTGAGGATCAGGGGATGGGGATGGGGATGGGTGGATAGGGGTGGTAGCTGGGTCCTGTGCGACGAGGGGTTACCAACCCCGTCAGGTCCGGAAGGAAGCAGCGGTCGTAACCTTCTCGGGTGCTGCAGGGGCGCCTAGCTATCACCCCTATCCACCTATCTTTCCTTCCTAACCGCTTATGAGGGCCCGTTCTGGGCGAGGAAAGGCTCCATGGCTTACGCAGTATTGGCCCGCAGGTGGCGTCCCCAGAGGTTCCAAGAGGTCGTAGGTCAAGGTCACGTGACCACCACCCTCCAGAACGCCCTGAGGCATGGGAGAATAGCGCATGCTTATCTTTTCAGCGGCCCCAGGGGAGTGGGGAAGACCACTGTGGCTAGGATATTTGCCAAGGCCGTAAATTGCGATCATGGTCCAACCCCGGAGCCCTGTGGACTCTGCTCCTCTTGCTCGGAGATAACCCAGGGGATCTCAGTGGATGTGCAGGAGATCGACGGGGCATCCCACACAAGTGTGGAGAACATAAGGGATATAAGGGAGGCCCTTCGCTATAGGCCAGCGAGGGGAAGATACAAGGTCTACATAATAGACGAGGTTCACATGCTCTCCCTCGCTGCTTTCAACGCCCTCCTCAAGACCTTGGAGGAGCCACCTCCTCACGTGATCTTCGTTCTGGCAACAACTGAGATCCAAAAGGTCCCGGCCACTATACTCTCTAGATGTCAGAGGTTCGACTTCAGGAGAATACCAGTGGCGGAGATCGTCCGCCAATTGAGGCTCATCTGCCAGGCCGAAGGAATAGAGATAGAGGAGAACGCGTTGAGGGCATTGGCCAAGCACTCAGAGGGGAGTCTGAGGGATGCCCAAAGCCTTCTGGATCAGCTCGTCGCCTATTCGGGCACTCGGATAGATTCCCAAGCCCTGACCGAAGTGTTGGGGATGCTCCCCAGCGACTGGGCCCACAGGGCGATCTGGGCGGTGATAGAGGAAGATCCGGCCCGGTGCCTGGAAATAGCCGAGGAGCTCTATCGAGAGGGATACTCTCTCCAGAACTTCTATTACAGACTCGTCGAGCATCTGAGGAATCTCATGGTCGTCAAGGTGGTGGAGAAGGCCTCTTCCCTCGTGGATGTGCCGGAGCACGAATTGGAAGAGCTGAGAAGACAGGCGGAGCGGGTGACCCTGGATGATCTCCAACTTTGGTTCGAGATAGTGGTCTCCGCAGAGGAGGACATGAGGAGATCGGCAAACGCCAGGTACGTGATGGAGATGCTCCTTGTGCGCTTGGCAACCCTCGAGAGGACACTGGATGCCAGGGAACTCATAGAAAGGCTAGAGGACTTGGCAGAAAAGTACCTCTCCAGAGAGCCCAGGGGAGAGGCAAGACCAATCGAGTCGGAGGTATCAGGCCCGCGGGCTGAGTTTTTACCCCCTTCCCAGAAGTGGCAGGAGTTCATAGGGTCCCTGAGGGACAAGAAGCCTTCCCTTGCTTCCATTCTCGAGCAGGGAAGGCTCATGGATTGTTCATCGGATGGGAGGCTAGTTGTCGCCCTGCCCAGCACCTTTCACGTGGACTCCCTGAATTCCGGGGAAAATGCGAGATACTTGAGGGAGGCTTGTGACAAATTCTTCGGGAAGGGGACCAAGGTTGTGCCAGTTTTGGACAACAGTAACCATTCCAGGGAGTCCAATTCGGCAAAAAGAAAGAGCCAGGAGGTTAGATCTCACCCTCTTGTCCAGAAGGCAGTTGAGATTTTCAAGGCAAGGCTTGTGGAGATCGAGGAACCTAGGGGACAAAGTGGGGAAATTTGAATCGTCTCTTCCCAGGAGAAGTTTCGGGGCCGATGGGTTTGGGGCAAGAGGTGAGGGTCATGATGGCTCGAGGGCCAAGGATACGGGTTTATCCCACAGGGGGGAGCTTCGGTGCGATCCTCCTGGGCAGGAGTCTTGGGGTTAAGGCTTCGGCGGGTGAGGTCTTTTCAATACGGGGGCAGGGGAGTCTGGAGGTGAAGGGGTGAAAGGGTTCGGGGAGATAGGGAAGTTGATGAAGATCCAATCCGAGATCGTGCGCCTTCAGGAGGAGCTCGAGGCAAGGAGGATAGAGGCCTCCTCTGGAGGGGGGATGGTTCGGGCAGTGATGAATGGCCATGGGGAGCTAGTGGAGCTAAAGATAGATCCACAGGTGGTGAATCCCCAGGAAGTTGAGATGCTCCAGGATCTCATATTGGCCGCAGTCTCTGAGGCCAAAAGGAGAACCCAGGAGATGGTCAGAGAAGAGATGAGCAAGATAGTCCCAGCGGGCTTGATGGGCAAGATACCCGGACTTATCACTTGATGAGGGGGAAAAGGAGATGGCCCAACTTGCCAAGCCGCTGGAACATCTGATAGAGAGACTGGTGAAGCTCCCAGGCATTGGGGAGAAAAGCGCGACTCGTCTAGCCCTTTTCCTTCTCAAGGCACCTGCTGAGGAAGTGGAAGCCCTCTCTCAAGCCTTGGTGGACCTCAAGCGCAAGCTCAGGACCTGTTCCGTCTGTTTCAACTATACCGAGGAAGATCCTTGCACCATCTGCAGGGATCCCAGGAGAAACGACTCCCAGATATGCGTGGTGGAGGAGCCAGGAGACCTCATGGCCATAGAATCCAGTGGTGGGTTCACTGGCAAGTACCACGTTCTCCACGGAGTGATCTCCCCCCTCGACGGGATCGAGCCAGAGGATCTCAGGATTCAGGAGCTCGTGGAGAGGGTAGCAAAGGGCACCATAAGGGAAGTGATCCTGGCCACAAATCCATCGGTGGAAGGGGAGTCGACCTCTCTTTACATAGCCAAGTTGCTGAAACCAACGGGGGTCAAGGTCACCAGGATAGCATATGGCCTTCCCGCAGGAGGAGACGTCCAGTACGCGGACAAGGTCACCCTGGAGAAGGCCATAGAGAACAGAAGGGAGCTATAGCCCCGAAGGTAGGGGTGGCTCGATCTTTCTCGGAAGAGGAGCGGGCTGTGGGATTGCCTCGGGTCTCATTGGATCACCTCACTGGCGCAGCGCTGGGGACCTGCAAGCTCATAAAGGAGCTCGGCAGGGGGAGCATGGGAGTGGTTTTTCTGGGCTACCAGACGACCCTCAAAAGGCCCGTTGCGGTGAAGGTGCTTCCCAAGGACCTCATAGTGGATCCCATTGCATCCTTGCGTTTCAGACAGGAGGCCGAGACAGCTGCCATTTTGACCCATCCCAACATAGTCCCCATCTACGAGGTGGGAGAGACGGAGGACCTCTATTTCATGGTGATGCAGCTTGTCAGGGGAATGTCTCTCAGCCAGATGGTGGAGAGGGTCAGAAAACACCCCATCCCCTCCAAGAGGCTGTTCCCATTGGCAGAGGGCATCGGGATCTTGTTGCAGGTTCTGGATGCATTGGCCTATGCCCATGATGAGGAGGTGGTCCATCGGGATATAAAGCCGGCGAATATCCTCCTCGAGAGCAAGACCAGAAGGGTCCTCATTTCGGACTTCGGAATAGCCAGGGAGCTCAGGGGAGAAGATCTTGATCAGGGGAGAGCATTGGGGACACCCCTCTACATGGCGCCTGAACAGGCATCGGGACAGGAAGTGGATGGGAGGGCGGATATATACGCTGTGGGGGTGATACTTTTCGAGATGGCGGTCCCAGCCCTTCCCCTGTATCCCGAGCCTGTGGAAAGGCTTAGGAAGAGGAAGATATCGGAGCCTCTCGGGATGTTTTGCAAGAGACCATCGGAATGCCACCCCAGGGTAGATGAGGAGCTCGAGGGGATAATCCTCAAGGCCATCTCATTGAGACCCGAAGACCGATTCCAGAGCTGTGGCGAATTCGCAGCAGCTCTGAAGGCATACGCATCCAAGCGCTTCCGCGACAGGGATGGGGCTTGGAGCTGAAACCCAAGGAGGGGGTTCCAGGGGATAGATGAGGGAGAGCCTTCCCAAGACAGTTGCGGACAAGGTGGGCCGGGCCTTCAACTTGATGTACAACAGGGTGGCCATGTACCACATGAACCACCCCAGCACGGCTGAGGCCATACGCTTTCTGAGCCAAGCTGTGGCAGAAGGGCTCACATTCGTGACCCCACTGACACTGGTCCTGGACAGGGAAAGGATCTACGTGGAAGAGGAACCCCTGGATCCCAGGGTCAATACCCAGAGGCTTGTCCTTCACATGAAGAAGACAGCCGTTCAGTCGGTCTCATTCGATAGGGGAACAGGAGAGAGGGATGTGGCCCAGTTCGCGAGGGTCTTCGGGGATCCCAAGACCTTTCCCACAGCCGATTCCATGAAGCAGGCCCTCGTCTCCGTAGGGGTCGAGAAGATCAAGATCAACCATGTGTTCTTCAAGAAGGTCACAGCCGATGAGGAGGTAGTGGACAGAGAGGAGCTTCTCAGGTCAACGGGCGGGGCTCTCTGGGGTCAGGTCCTAGTGGACCAGACAGTGAAACCATCCCAGAAGCCCGAAGGAGTTACACCGACTCAGGAAGCTTCTCCTTATGAGGCCGGGCTCATGGATTATTTGGGGGCCTTGACCCTCATGCGGCTCCAGGAGGATCCCATCGAGGTGAGTCGAATCTTGATGGGTGTGGAAGAGGGGAAGGGACCCGATGGATCTACGTCCCAGGCTGGCCAAGCGATCCTGGAAGGGATAAGGCATCTCAGGGCCCAGGTGGAAGGCCCCGAGGGGGGACTCTTGGGCACTCAGCCCCTCCAGTCCCTCGTTTCTGCGACCTTCAAGCTCAAGGAGGAGATCCAAAAGGGTGTCAGGGAGAGGAGGGAGAGGGGGGAGGCCCTGGAAGAGGAGGCCATAACAAGGGAGCTCGATGAGCTGACAGACGGAGTGATGGTCCAGCTCGTGAGGGAGGAGTACAGAAAAGGGCAGATCTCTGTCAAGAGGCTAGCCCAGATAATAAGGAGGATGATGCCCGATGTGAGGGAGCTGAAGAGGCTTCTTCCAAAGCTCAAGGAGGCCCTCTTGGCCGATGGAATGGAATTGGCCGATTACCTCCAGCTCATCAAGGAGCTGGAGAAGGAACTCCAGAGCGAGGAGCTAGCCTTCATAATAGAAGAGGGGGCGGAGGAGATAGGGGTCTCTGCCCCGGAGCTCTTGGCAGAGATGAGAAAAGATCCCAAAAGCGCTGCCGAGCTCATTGTAATGGCGGCTGAACTCAGATCGCTGGGGAGAGAGAACGACACCAATCTTCTCACCCAGATATTGGTCGACTACGTGGAGAAGATAAGCGCGAGCATGGCGGTGGAGACGGCATGCCAGGAGGGTCCCCAAGGGGAGGAGAGGCTTCCCGAGATAATCGAGGCGATTCAGAGGGAGCTCATCCAGGAGCTGGAGAGGAGGCTCAAGAGGAGCTCTGTGATGGAGATCGTCAAGGAGGAGGCCCAGAGGAGGATCCCTCAACAGCTCGATGAGGCCAGGAGAAAGTGGGCCCTCAGGGTCTTTGTAGGCGGAGAGGAGGGCTTGCCTCACTTGGACCCCAATGAGATACTGGGATCCGTAAAGAGGACATATCCCGACCAGAAGCATCAGGCACGAATCCTCCAACTCATAATGCAAGAACTCAAGGCACAGGGTGCGGACATAGAGCCCCTCAAGGAGTTGTCCTCCCAGCAGGTCTCAGTTGTGAAGCCCCAGGTGGACATCCAGAAGGTCCCCAAGGGCTGCTACAACAGGACTGGGATCCTCGTATGGCTGAGACAAGAGGCGAGGCTCATAAGGAGGTACCCTTACAGTTGTTCCCTTGTCCTGATGGGCGTCCAGAAGGCGGTCTCCCTCAAGCCAGTGCCTCTGGGCTTCGTCAAGCCCCACGAGGTTCGAAATCTCGTGATGGAAGAGATCCTTCCCCGGCTCAGGGACACAGATCTCGTGGGATGCCTGGATGAGAACAGGATTCTCCTCATACTTCCTTTCACTGGCAAAAACGGGGTTTTGGTGGTGAAAAGGAGATTGGAAGAGCTCCTCACAGGCAAGGTGCTCAAGCTAGGTAACATACCTCTTCGCGTGAATGTGGCTTCGGTGAGCGAGACCATGAAAAAGGAAACTGTAAGCTCCATAACCTCCCTCATCTCCAAGATGGAAAGGGAGCTCGACTCTCTCCTCAAAGGAAGGTAGGGAAATTGCAATGACAAGATAGCCAGGCCCATCCTCCGAAGCCCTTGACCCTGGAGGCTTGAGCCTCCAAGGCCTCCTCATCCTCGGGCGAGTTCCACCTCAAGCCATGGCTTCCTTCCTCCAAAGGGGGCCTTGAGGTTGTCCACTTGAGAGAGATCTCCTCGGCCAAAGACTTCTTGAGCGAGGCGGGGATCTACCTCGGGATTTGGAATGCCCTTGCAAAATGTGAACTACGATTCTAAACTGTGAATGAGAGTTCAAAAGCTCTTTTTCTCGGACGGATTCTAGCAGATGATGGAAGAGCAAAGGCTTCCCAGAAGAGAGAGGGAGAGGCTCAGGCAGAGACAGGAGATCCTGGATACTGCCTTGAGTCTTTTTTCCGAGAAGGGATACCACAATGTCTCCATGCAGGAGATAGCTACAAAGACCGAGTTCGCCATGGGTACCCTGTACCGCTTCTTCAGGAGCAAGGAGGAGCTTTACAGGGAGCTCCTTCTGGACCAGGCACGCAAGTTTCACAAAGCAGTCTCCGAAGCCATAGAGAGGGGCAGAGACGAGATCGAGAAGCTCAGGAATTATCTCGAGGCCAAGATACGGGTCTTCACAGAGAATGTCCAAGTCGTAAAGCTCTACCTCACTGTGACCCAGGAAGCGAGATTTCACCTCACAGCAGGGCTGGACCCTGAAATCCAGGAGCTCTACAAGCAATTCATGGAAAATCTAGCCTCTGTTTTCAAAAGGGGGATGGAGAAGGGCCTTTTTCAGGATGTGGCCGACCCAATGCTTCTTGCCCTTGGCCTGGAGAACATTGTCAACGCGGCCCTCCTCCTCTGGCTCGAAAGCCCAGAGGAACGCTCCTCCTTGAGAGATCCTGACTCCATCCTGAAGATTCTCCTCCACGGGATACTGAAAAGATGACGGGAAATCCGCTACCTTCGTGGAATTATCAAGCCGTGTGTAAGGGAGGTGGGCAAATGAGGAGGATATTTTCCCGCGGGGGCAAGCTCCTTCTTCTCTTGGGGCTTCTCACCCAGATGGGATGCGAGAAAACCCAGAGCTCTCCACCTCCACCTCCCCTTGTGGAAGTTGGGATAGTGGTCCTGGAAAAGGAGCCAGTTGTCCTCACCACCGAGCTTCCTGGCAGGACATCTGCCTTCAGGATAGCTGAGATAAGGCCTCAGATTAACGGCCTCATCCAGAAGAGGTTCTTTATCGAGGGATCGGATGTCAAGGCGGGCCAGCTCCTCTATCAGATCGACCCTGCTCCTTTTCAGGCGGCCCTGGACAATGCTCTGGCTGCCTTGGCCAGGGCGGAGGCCAATGTACCAGCCATCCGCTCGAGAGCGGAGAGGCTCAAGGCCCTCGTAGAGCAGAAGGCAGTGAGCCAACAAGACTATGACGACGCCTCATCTGCCCTGAAACAAGCCGAGGCCGAGGTCCGCTACTGGAAGGCGGCGGTCGAAAGCGCTCGCATCAATCTGGGATACACGAGGATAACTGCCCCCATATCCGGGAGGATTGGGAGGTCCAATGTCACTGAGGGAGCAATAGTGACGGCTTATCAGCCCCTTCCTCTGGCTACGATCCAGCAATTGGATCCCATTTACGTGGATGTCCCTCAATCCACAGCCGACCTTTTGAGGTTGAAGGAAAAGCTCGAGAAAGGGAACCTCAAGGCCGGCTCCCAGGAGGACAACAAAGTGGGCCTCATCCTGGAAGATGGATCCCGTTATCCCCTCGAGGGGACCTTTCAGTTCAGGGATGTTACAGTGGACCCCACAACGGGCTCGGTCATTTTGAGGATGGTCTTCCCCAATCCCCATCATCTCCTCCTTCCGGGCATGTTCGTGAGGGCCATAGTGAAGGAGGGAGTGAAAGAGGACGCCATACTCGTCCCCCAGCAAGCCGTAACCAGGGACCCCAAGGGAAACCCTGTGGCCTTCTTGGTCAACCCCGAGGGGAAAGTCGAGCCCAGGATCCTCTCCATAGAGAGGGCCATAGGGGACGCGTGGCTTGTCACATCAGGGGTGGAGCCAGGGGAAAAGGTGATAGTGGAGGGTCTCATAAAGGTCAGGCCCGGGATGCAGGTGAAGGCAGTTCCCGCTGAATCACCGCGAAAATCCCTGACAAGAGGCTGATAATGCTCTCGAGATTCTTTCTCAAGAGGCCTGTCTTCGCTTGGGTGATAGCCATAATCATAATGGGGGCAGGGGCCCTCGCCATCTACAACCTTCCTGTTTCCCAGTATCCTCCAATAGCCCCTCCATCCATATACGTGCAAGCCTTCTATCCAGGTGCCTCTGCGGAGACTGTCGAGAACAGTGTCACCCAGATCATCGAACAGAAGATGACTGGTCTCGACCGAATGATATACCTCTCGGCGACGAGCGACTCCTCTGGCTCCTCCAGGATAGAGCTCACCTTCGAGCCCGGAACCGACCCCGATCTGGCCTGGGCCAAAGTGCAGAACAAACTCCAGCTTGCCATGGCCAGCCTCCCAGAGGTGGTTCAGAGACAGGGAGTTGCAGTGGGAAAGGCAACGAGAAACTACCTCATGATAGTTGGGCTCATCTCAGAGGACGGGAGCATGGACGGCAATGACCTCAGAGATTACGCCCAATCCAACCTGGAAAAGGTCCTGGCAAGGGTGCCCGGTGTCGGAGAAGTGGAGAACTTCGGCACCCAGTATGCCATGCGCATATGGCTCAATCCTGACAAACTGACGGAATACGGCTTGACCATCGAGGACGTGATTCGGGCTGTGAAGGCGTATAACGTGGAGGTCTCGGCAGGCCAATTTGGTGGCACACCTGCTGTGGAGGGCCAGAGGCTCAATGCCTCGATAGTGGTCCAGAGCCTCCTCAAGACCCCAGAGGAGTTCGCTTCCATTCCCCTGAGGGTGAATCAGGATGGATCCATTGTTCGAATAAAGGACATAGGCCGCACAGAGCTGGGGACAGAGTTCTACGATGTGCAAGCCTTCTACAATGGAAAGCCCACAGCCGGGCTCGCCATCAGGATGGCCTCCGGTGCCAATGCCCTGAGCACAGCGGATGCGGTCAAGAAAAAGCTCGAGGAAATGAGCCGGTATTTTCCCCCCGGAATGAAGGTCGTGTATCCATACGATACGACTCCCTTCGTGAAGGTGGCCATAGAAGAGGTCGTCAGGACACTCCTTGAGGCCATAGTCCTCGTATTCTTGGTCATGTATCTCTTCCTAGGGACCTTCAGGGCCACCTTGATTCCCACAATAGCGGTTCCGGTGGTGCTCTTGGGGACATTCGCGGTTCTCTGGCTTTTCGGTTTCTCCGTGAACATGCTCACAATGTTCGCCATGGTCTTGGCAATCGGTCTTCTTGTGGACGACGCCATAGTGGTTGTGGAGAACGTCGAGAGGATAATGCGGGAGGAGGGCCTCGATCCCAGAGAGGCCACTGCCAAGTCCATGGACCAAATAACGAGCGCCCTCATTGGCATAGGACTCGTGCTCTCAGCGGTCTTCGGCCCCATGGCCTTCTTCGGAGGCTCTACAGGTGTCATTTACAGGCAGTTTTCCATAACCATAGCGGCGGCAATGCTCCTTTCGGTTCTCGTGGCCCTGATTCTCACTCCGGTATTGTGCGCCTCCCTTCTCAGGCCCGTTCCCCCAGGACATGGCATTCACGGACAAGCAGTCTTCTTCCTCCGTCCTTTTCTCTCCTGGTTCGACAGGATGTTCTTCAAGAACAGGGACCAATACGTGAAGGTGGTGGGCTGGGCCCTTTCCAGGAAAGTCCGGTTCTGTCTCCTTTACCTCGTGATCGTGGCATCCCTGGGTTTTCTCTTCCTTCGCATGCCCACTGCCTATCTCCCGGAGGAGGATCAGGGAACCCTCCTTGCACAGGTGATGATGCCCACTGGCTCCACCCTGGAGCAAACCCAGGAGGTTCTGGACAAAATAAAGGACTACTTCATGGAGAGGGAGAGGGACGTGGTGGAGTCTTGCCTCACTGTGGCTGGCTTCGGGTTCTCTGGGAGGGCCCAGACAAATGGCATGGTATTCATAAAACTCAAGGACTGGAGACTGAGGGACAGGGAAGAACTCAGGGCCAAGGCAATAGCCCGCAGGGCCATGGCCGCGATGATGGCCCTGAGGAATTCACTCGTGTTTGTCTTTCCACCACCTCCGGTGATAGAGCTGGGGAATGCCAAGGGCTTCGATTTCCAGCTCATGGACAGGGGAAATGTCGGCCACGCCCAATTGATGGCAGCCAGGAACCAGCTCCTGTGGATGGCCTCCCAGGATCCGAGATTGACGGCTGTGAGGCCCAATGGCATGGAGGATGTGCCCGAGTACAGGGTCAATGTGGACTGGGAGAGGGCGGGGGCCCTGGGCCTTCCCATATCCTCGATCCATACGACCATTTCAGCTGCCTTTGGAGGCGCATACGTGAACGACTTCATCCAGGGAGGGAGGGTCAAAAGGGTCTACGTCCAAGCGGATGCCCCCTACAGGATGCTCCCTGAGGATCTCCGTAGGCTCTACGTGAGGAATGCCTCCGGGAAGATGGTCCCGTTTTCCTCCTTCGCCTCGGGTCAGTGGAGCTACGGATCTCCCAGGCTGGAGCGTTACAATGGCTTCCCATCCTTGAACATATGGGGCGAGCCAGCCCCTGGAAGGAGCTCTGGCGAGGCCATGAGGGCGATGGAGGAAATAGTCTCCAAATTGCCTCCGGGGATTGGCTACGAGTGGACCGGGATATCGTACCAGGAGCGCATGGCCACAGCCCAAGCGCCAGCTCTTTACTCCTTCTCCATATTCGTCATCTTCTTGTGTCTCGCCGCCCTCTATGAAAGTTGGGTCATTCCCCTGTCGGTCCTCCTCATTCTTCCCCTGGGAGCCATAGGAGGTGTTTTGGCCTCCACCTTGCGAGAACTGCCAAGCGACGTCTACTTCCAGATAGGGCTTCTCACCACCCTGGGCCTCACCACCAAGAACGCGATCCTCATAGTCCAGTTCGCCAAGGCCAAAGTCCAGGAGGGCATGGGGGTAATGGAGGCCACTATGGAAGGGGCGAGGTTGAGATTCAGGCCCATTGTGATGACCTCTTTGGCATTCGGTTTCGGAGTCCTTCCTTTAGCCCTGACAAAAGGTGCAGGTGCTGGAGCGCAAAATGCCATAGGGACGTGTGTGGTTGGAGGAATGATCTCGGGCACACTCCTCGTTACGGTTTTCGCTCCCCTATTCTTCGTCCTCATTTCAGCCCTGAGGTCGAAGAAAGCTAGCCATAGCCCGACTCCCGACACCGTGGGTAAAGCCAATGAAGAGTAAACGGATCCTCGCATTGTGCATACTTCTCGTAAGTATCTTTACGACCATTTACGGTTGCTCCCTAGCCCCCAAGTTCACCAAGCCGCAACCGCCTGTTCCCAATGAGTGGCCCAAGGGTGAGGCTTACAGGGAGAGCAAATCGGGGGAAATCCCTGCCTGGGAGCTCCAATGGGACGAGTTCCTCCAGGATCCGAGGCTCAAGAGCATAGTGGCGATGGCCTTGGCCCATAATAGGGACCTGAGGCTAGCTGTCCTCAATGTGGAGAGGGCTAGGGCCCTTTACGGGATCCAGAGGGCTGAGCTCTTTCCCTCGGTGAATCTCTCTGCCACGGCCAGCAAGCAAAGGGTGCCTGGGGATCTTTCGGGAATAGGCAAGGCCGTGACCGTGGAGCAGTACAGCGTGAACTTGGGAATAGCCGCATGGGAGATAGACTTTTTCGGAAGGATAAGGAGCCTCAAGGACAGGGCCCTTGAGGAGTATCTCGCCACAGAGGAGGCCAAAAGGGGCGCAGAGCTCCTCCTTGTCTCCGAGACCTCGAAGGTATTTCTATCCTTGGCTGCGGACAAGGAGAAACAGAGGATCGCCAGGTCCACATTGGAAGTTCAGAGTTCGGTTTACGATCTCATAAAGAAGCGCTCTGACATAGGGCTCGCCTCCGAGCTGGACCTGAGAAGGGCCCAGAGCCAGGTCGAGGCCTCCAAATCCGAACTGGCCAGGTACACGCAGGCTGTGACGCTGGATATAAATGCCCTCAACCTCCTCGCAGGCAAGGAGGTCCCCTCAGAGCTCCTGCCAGGAGGTCTAGGGGATCTCGTCCCCCCGAGGGAGATTGCGGCGGGAATATCCTCTGAGGTCTTGCTCCTGAGACCTGATATAGCGGCTGCAGAGCACAATCTCAGGGCAGCCAACTTTGACATAGGTGCTGCCAGGGCCGCCCTCTTCCCGAGGATCTCCCTCACAACGGCCCTGGGTACTGCGAGCGGGGAGCTCACAGGCCTGTTCAAGGGAGGTTCCGGGACATGGAGTTACATGCCCCAGTTGGTGCTTCCAATCTTCGATGCGAGGCTTTGGGCCGCTTTGGATGCCACCAAGGTGCAGAAGGAGATCGCTATAGCGCAGTACGAGAAGGTGATTCAGCAAGCATTCAAAGAGGTTGCCGACGCCCTCGCGGAGAAAGGGACCATAGAGGATCAGCTGGAGGCTCAGAGGAGCCTGGTCGAGGCAGCGAGGAGAAGTTACGAGTTGGCCAAGGCGAGATATTTCCAGGGACTCGATAGTTACCTCAGTGTATTGGATGCGCAACGCTCTCTCTACGAAGCCGAACAGGGATTGGTGAATTTGGAGTGGGCAAAACTGGCCAACAGGGTCAAGCTTTACACAGTCTTGGGGGGCAAGGCTTCGGACCATGAGCTCGGACCTTGATGAGAGACGTTTTTTCCCCTATCATGGGCAAGATCTGCTCCTTAGGAAGGCATCTCTGAGACCGTTTTTTTCGTCTGTTGGCATGGAGTGGTAGGGCCGGACCATTGAGGCGAATGGTGGAGTGAGGTCCAAAATGAGATTCTGGCAAAGGGAGAAGAGCTTTCCATGAGACGGGAGAACGAAGAGCTCCTCAAGGCCATGGGAAGGGCCCAGGATCGTTTCCTCTCCCAGCAGTCGCCTGAGGGTTGGTGGTGGTACGAGTTGGAGTCCAACGTGACCATAACCGCCGAGTACCTGATGCTCTTTCGTTTTTTGGGCATGAAGGACCCCTCGAAGGAGAGAAAGATGGCCAACTACATCCTGGAACAACAGAGAGAGGATGGGACTTGGGCCATATATTACGAGGGGCCAGGGTGCGTGAGCACGACCACAGAGGCTTACTTCGCTTTGAAAATGGCTGGGGTCTCTCCCAAGGAACCAAGAATGACCAAGGCGAGGGATTTCATCCTCGAGATGGGAGGGATGGAGGCGACCAGGGTCTTCACGAGGATCTTCCTTGCCCTTTTTGGTCAGTATCCTTGGAAGATGCTCCCATCTCTCCCAGTGGAACTCATTCTCCTTCCGGGCTGGTTCCCCATCTCTGTATACGACTTCTCCAGTTGGGCAAGGGCGACTCTCATCCCCATATCCATCCTCATGGACAAGAAGCCCGTCGTTTCCATTCTCCCGGAAGAAGGTGTGGAGGAACTCAAGTCCGGTAAACCCTTGACTAGACCCATGGGGTGGCTCAGCTGGGAGAGGGCCTTTCATGTCTTGGACAGGGTTCTCAAGGCATTGGAGGGACTTCCCCTAAGACCCTTCCATGAGAGGGCGATACGGGCAGTGGAGGAGTGGATCCTTCGTCACCAGGAACCAACTGGGGACTGGGCAGGCATACAGCCAGCGATGGTCAATTCGATCCTCGCCCTCAGGACCTTGGGGTATCCCATAGACCATCCAGTCATAGTCAAAGGCCTGCAAGCGCTCGAGCGCTTCACCATAGAGGAGAAAGACACCCTCAGGCTCCAGTCGTGCATCTCGCCCGTTTGGGATACACCCCTCACTTGCATAGCCCTGCTGGATTCAGGCCTTCCCAAGGATCACCCTGCCTTTTTCAAGGCGAGAGAGTGGCTCCTTTCCCGCCAGATATTGGTGGATGGAGATTGGAAAGTGAAAAATCCGAAGCTCGAGCCAGGGGGATGGGCCTTCGAGTTCCAGAACGACTGGTACCCCGATGTTGACGATACGGCCGTTGTCCTCATGGCCCTGAAGAGGATGTGGACCGATGGGGATCCTGGAGAGGACCCCAGGATCCAGAGGGGAATAAAATGGGCAATGGGGATGCAGAGCAAGAACGGGGGTTGGGGGGCATTCGACGTCAACAACGACAAGGAGATCCTCAACAAGATCCCATGGGCCGATCTGGAAGCGAATCTGGACCCACCGACTGCGGACCTCACAGGAAGAATGCTGGAGCTCATGGGCCACTACGGTATTCCCAAGGAGCATCCGGCTGCCAGAGCTGGAATAAGGTTCCTGAAGAGGGTCCAGGAGCCAGATGGATGCTGGTGGGGGAGGTGGGGAGTCAACTACATTTATGGAACCTGGTCCGTGCTCTGCGGTCTGGCCGCAATAGGTGAGGATATGGGGCAAGCCTATGTGAGAAAGGCCGTGAGATGGCTCAAGGACCATCAGAATTGGGATGGCGGGTGGGGAGAGACCTGCGACACATACAGGAGACCCGAGCTAAGAGGTACAGGTCCCAGCACTCCCTCCCAGACAGCATGGGCCTTGATGGCCCTCATGGCAGCGGGAGAGGTCAATTCTCCAGAGGTGGAAAGGGGGATCAAGTATCTTTTGGCTCAGCAAGACGAAGATGGCAGCTGGCCGGAGCCCTATTTCACCGGCACGGGTTTCCCCAAATATTTCATGATTCGCTACCACAACTACCGCAACTGTTTCCCCCTCATGGCCTTGGGTAGATACTGGAGGCTCACAAGGCAAGAAGGTGAGTGAGATGTTAGTTATGCTCACAGGGGCAACGGGCTTTGTGGGGGCGAACCTCCTGGATGTGTTGCTGGAGAGGGGATTCCAGGTCAGATGTTTTGTGAGGGACGAAACCTTAGCCAGGTCTTTCTTGCCCAAAGAGGATGTAGAGCTCTTTCTGGGAGATGTGAGAGACCTGGAAGCTCTCGAGAGGTGTGCCAGGGGATGCCGAGTGATTTTTCACACAGCCGCGGACTACAGGCTGTGGGTTCCGGATCCCGAGAACATGTATGCCACGAATGTCCAGGGGACCAAGAACGTTCTCGAGGCAGCAAGAAGAGCGAAGGTGGAGAGGGTCGTGTACACGAGCTCCGTTGGCGCCCTGGGAATCCCAAAGGACGGATCTCCAGGCACAGAGGATACCCCTGTGAGCTTGGAGGACATGGTGGGCCACTACAAGAGATCCAAATTCCTGGCCGAGAGAGAGGCCTTGACGTCCGCTAGGGAGGGTCTCGATGTAGTTGTGGTCAATCCCAGCACCCCGATAGGACCCAAGGACAGAAAGCCGACACCCACAGGCCGGATAATAGTGGATTTCCTCAGGGGCCGAATGGTAGCGTACCTGGACACTGGCCTCAACATAGTGCACGTGAGGGACGTGGCAGAAGGCCACATCCTGGCCATGGAAAGGGGGAGAAAGGGCGAGAAGTACATCCTGGGTAACCAGAATCTCACCTTGAGGGAGATATTCGGGCTTCTGGAGGCCATCTCTGGCAGAAAGGCTCCTAGAGTGAGACTTCCCAGATGGCCCATCTTGCTTTTGGCATATGTCTTGGAAGGAGTGAGCAGGGTAACCAGGAGGGAGCCTCCCATACCCCTTGATGGGGTTAGAATGGCAGCCAAGAAGATGTTCTTCGATCCTTCCAAGGCCATAAGGGAGCTGGGATTGCCCCAAACACCCGTGCGGCAGGCTCTGGCAGAGAGTGTCGCTTGGTTCAGGGACAATGGGTACGCCCCTTGATGTGGAGTCAGGAGGCCCATGACCTTCGAGCCCAATAAACCAAAGGAATCCGGCCCCCCAAGGGAAAAAGAGTCCGACAGGAAGCTCGGGGATGAGTGGGAAGACTGGGACGGGACGCCAGAGGAGGATGTTGAGGAGCCCAAGACTCGGTTCCTTTCACTGGCTTCCTGGGTTTACGCCATCTTTCTGGGCCTGATCCTTCTTGCAGGATACCTGATGAAGCCCAGAGTAGAGGAACTGCCCCCTTACCTGTCCCAGCCTCTGGAGTTGATGTTCCTCCTGCTCACCTTGGCCTCTTTGGTCTTTTACCTAGCCTTCCTTCTCGAGGCACTGGCAAATAAAAGGGTCCTTCCCTATGGATGGAGCGAGAGGATGCTTCTTTGGCTCCTTCCCAAGGCCGTTTGGCTTGGGAGGAGAATGGGATTGAGCAGGGACAGGGTCTTCAATTCCTTCATCAAAGTGAACAACACATTGAGTCGCTCCCACACTGACGCAGGGACCAGGAAGAAGCTCCTCATACTCCTTCCTCGCTGTTTGAGCCGCGAGACCCGTCAAGAGATAAAAAAGTTGATGGAGGGAAGAAACCACGCCGTTGCCACCGCAGGAGGAGGCGAGGAGGCCAGAAAGGCCATCCGCAAGGAAAAGCCCGACTTCATAATAGCCCTGGCGTGCGAGAGGGATCTGGCAAGTGGCATAAGGGATGTTGCCCTCAGGGTCCCGGTCATAGGCATCCCGAACAAGAGGCCGGAAGGCCCTTGCAAGAACACCCTGGTGGATTTGAAAGAGTTCAAGGAGGCGTTGGAGTTCTTCGAGGCTATCTCGAGCTCCAAAGGCCCTTCCCAGGGACAGGAGTCGAGATGAAGTTTCCTCTGCTTTTACATTGGGACATGACCCTTTATCTATTGAAGAACGCCCTCAGGGGGGTCAGGAGATTTCCCCTGGTGCTCATGCTGGAGCCGACCCACAGGTGCAATTTGAGATGCGCGGGCTGTGGTCGCATAAGGGAGTACAGGGATACTCTGGGAAAGGAGCTAGCCCTGGAGGAATGTCTGGAGGCGGTCCAGGAGTGTCCTGCTCCAGTTGTCACGGTGACGGGCGGGGAACCCCTCCTCTATTCCCAAGTAGGGCCTCTGGTGAAGGAGCTCCTACGGAGAAAGAGACATGTCTATCTGTGCACCAACGGGGTGCTGCTGGGAGAATCCCTGGAGATGTTCAGACCATCCGCCCGTTTCACCTTCAACGTACACCTGGACGGGCCCAGGGAAGTGCACGATTCCATAATAGGGACTCCTGGCACCTTCGATAGGGCCCTGGATGGGATAAGGAAGGCGAAAGGGAAGGGGTTCAGGGTCACGACCAACACAACGATTTATCGAGACACAGAACCGGGGAAACTGGATTTTCTATTTCACCTCTTGACCAAGGAAGGAGTAGATGGGTTCCTCGTGGCCCCAGCTTACAATTACGAGGCTGTAGAGGAGGGGATCTTCTTGACCAGGGGAGAGATCGTTGAGAAATTCAGGGAGATAGAGGCCATTTCGCGCAAATACAAGGTCATAAGCACCCCTCTCTACTTGGAGTTCCTCATGGGCAAGAGGCGTCTTCGATGCACCCCTTGGGGCAACCCCACGAGGAATCCAGCTGGATGGAAATCCCCCTGCTATCTCATAACGGACGGGCACTATCAGACCTTCAAGGAACTGATGGATAAGACCCCATGGGAAAGATTCGTAAGAGGGGAAGACCCTCGCTGCGCCAACTGCATGATGCACTGCGGTTTTGAGCCAACGGTGGTGAGGGAGCTGGGGAAAAACCCCCGCGATCTCTGGCGAATGATCCTGTGGAACTTGACCTGAAATAAATGGAAATTCTCCTGGGAACCCTGACCCTCAGGCCATATGTTTTCGTTTTCCTGGCCATCTATCTCCTGGGGGCCTCCGGGCAGTTCGGCAGTAAGCCCACCTTTGTCTTCTTGCCTTTGGGATACTTGGTCGCCTTCTTGTCCGAGCTCTGTTCCATAAATTGGGGCTTCCCGTACGGGGATTACTATTACATAGAGGCCACCAGGGACAAGGAGCTGTGGATCATGGGCGTGCCGTTCATGGACTCGATCTCCTATGTGTTCATCGCTGCCTGTAGTTATTCCACAGCCCTTTTTCTCATGACCCCTGTGGGACGATCCAACTGGGAAAAGAGGGCTCATGGAGAAAAGAGTGTCTGGATACTGGCGAGTCTCCTCATGGTCCTCCTGGATGTGGTTGTGGATCCTGTGGCCCTGAGAGGGGAGAAGTGGTTCCTGGGAAAGATCTATGGGTATAGGGAAGAGGGAGCCTACTTCGGCGTTCCCATGAGCAACTTCGTGGGATGGCTCTTTGTGGCCATCATTATGACCAAGATTTTTCAGTCTCTTGTGGGCAAATGGGGGAAAAGGACCACTGGCCCGTGGTGGAACGGGATCCCCATCTGGAGCCTCTGGGGGCCTGCGCTTTATCTGGGAATAATTGCCTTCAACCTCGCTGTGACTTACTGGATAGGAGAATTCACCTTGGCCATTGCGAGCACTTTCATCGCCGGGACCTTCTTTTTTTTGGCCCTGTTTTGGACCGTCTATAAGATCAGGCATCGAAGACACGGGTGAGGATTCCTGCGGATCTCTCAGCCCGGAAAAAGCAAATCTCTCAAACTCTCTCCCAAGTTCACGGATGCAATTTTGGAGCGAAGAAAAAGCCTCCATGCATCCGCAAGCCAAGAAGGCCTCTTGAGAAGGCTCAAAAGCACCCTAGAAGGCCGGATACGCAACTCGGAGTCCACCCAATGGTTCACTCTTGTCGATGGATCTAGCTCCGCTTCGTCGCTCACAGCCTTTATAGCGAAAAAGCCCTTCCCCTCTCTATAGGCCACCTCTGCCACGAAGGAACTTTCCAGATCCACTGTCCCAGGGAAAGAGCTTACCTGGAGATCCTCTGAAACTTTCCTTTTGGCCACGAATTCCAGGCAGGAGACCATGGTCGCTGCCTTGAGGGGGCGGTGGAGGGCAGGGCCGACAATCCTGGGCCCCGGGTCGAGCCTCCCTGGCCCTCGCCAAATGAAAAGTTCTCTCGCCTCCACCACCTCTCCTACCCTCAGAGAGGGGTCCAGGGCCCCACAGAATCCGACGCAGACCAAGACTTCCGGACAGAACTCCTCGACGAGGAATTTTGCGGAGGATTTGGCCCTCTTCGCCCCCATTCCGGCCACAAGAAGGGTTATTCTCTTTTCCCCATGGCGCAGTTCGAATACACGCCCTTCCCTTCCGGATTTCAGCTCCTTCCATCCAGACCAAGAAAGGATCCCCCTGCACTCCCTCAGGAGGGCGGCCACAAGGCCAATTTCCCTTGCCCTCAGGAGAGGATCCTTGCCATCCATGGCTCCATCAACTCCTCGAGGGATCTCCCTGGATCCACCCAGACCGTCTTCATCCCCAATGAAGATGCGGGCCTCAGGTTTTCCTCTATGTCGTCAAAGTAGACTATTCTCTCGGGAGAACAGCCGAGAGTTTCCACGACCTTTCGATATACTTCAGGGTGGGGTTTCTTCCTCCCCAGCTCGTAGGACAGAAACCAGGAATCGAAAAGATGGAGCCAGGGAAACTGCCTGAGACAGTGCTCGAAGTGGAGTACATTCGTGTTGGAAAGGAGGTGGAGCCCGACCCTGCCCTTGAGGGAGGCTACGAGTTCCGATGCCCCAGGCCTTTCCGTGAAGATGGAGTTCCAGATGAGGGAGAACTCACCGAACGAGATCTTGAGGCCCATCTCGAGGGAGACCCTTCTGTAGAATTCGTGCGGCGAGATCCTGCCCTCATCGAATGGATCCTCAGCTGGTTCTGGCCCTTTGAAAAGGTAGTGGATGACCTCTTGTGGGTCCCGGTACCTCTCCACGGATGCGCATCTAGAGAAAGCCTGAGCTATGGGAAGGTGGGAGAAATGGACAAGAACATTACCCAAATCCAATAAGACAACCTCGACCATGAATCCATCCTCCCATCGCGAAACCTTACCAGCAAACGATAAGGAAAAGACGGGTTCCTAGTCAATGCTCCGCATGGAGCTATTCCTCGGGGAGCCCGAAGTGCCCCTCGGCCCACCCCTGGGCAGGGCCAAGCCAAAACAGAGAGGCCTCGCGAGCCAAGCCCCAACATGACGCGAAGGCCGATTTTCTCGGAGGGACGCGGTCTCCGCGTCCGCGTTGCGAGGCCGGACGCAAGCCGGGGCGTTCCATTTCCACCGGATGGTTGACGAGGAGCCGGTGACCAGGAGAGCACATGCCCCGATGAAGCGCCAGCATTCCTTGCGGGCGTGCGGAGCCCGCCCCTCCAAGGGTGGAGGCTCCCAGGTGAGATGGCCTAGCGGGGGAAACCCGGATATGACGCGAAAGGTGGTTTTCTCGGAGGGACGCGCTCTGCGCGTCCGTTTGGTACGGCCGGACGAATGGGAAGGCATTGCGTTGCCACCGGTGGTTTTGCGACAAGCTGGTGGCCGAAACGAGGCAACATTTGGGTTTGGCGTTATGCCTCCTCCACGGGCGTGCGGAGCCCGCCCCTCCGAGGAGAGGCCAAGCCTGGGTGAGAGGCCTCGGGGGAAAACCCGGGAATAATGCGGATGGTGGTTTTCTCGGAGGGGCGCGGTCTCCGCGTCCGCATTGCGAGGCCGTGCGCAAGCCGAGGCATAACATAATCATCGAGGGCAAAGGAACGCCCGGTGGCCTAATGGGGCGATCTCCCGGTGAAAGCGGAGTCTCGCTAGCGGGCGTGCGGAGCCCGCCCCTCCGCGGGGGGACCTTCCAAGCTAGGATGGCCTTGCGGTGGAAAGCCCGGAGATGATGCGAAGGCGATTTCCTCGGAGGGACGCGATCTCCGCGTCCGCGAATACGGGCCAGACGCAAGCCGGGGATCTCATCAACCGGCAACGCTAGGCGAGAGGCCGGTTGGCCTACCGGGCACATGCCTCGGTCAAACCCGTCCCCTCCTTGCGGGCGTGCGGAGCCCGCCCCTCCGTGGATGGAAAAATTAACCCGTGGCGGCCTTCGAGAAATCTTTTTTGACAGCCTGCTCATGGATCTGGTATAGTCTCAGAAGTGGGTTTCGAAAGTTGTCATGAGGGATGTGTCTAGGATGATACCTACAATCGAAGACGACCTTCTTCGACAGGAGGAACCGGATCTCCAGGTTCCCGAGATAGTTGAGGAGGAGTTCCCAGAGGAAGAGGCCCAAGAGCTCCCCGAGGCCTTGGAGCTACAGCCCGAAGAGGGTGCCCTTGTCGAGTACGATCCCTTGAGGATGTACCTCCTGGAGATCCAAAAGTATCCCCTCCTTTCCAGGGAGGAAGAGCTGGAGCTGGCCATCCGATACAAGGAAAAGGGTGACAAGGAGGCAGCTTACAAGCTCATCACCTCCAACTTGCGGCTGGTCGTGAAGATCGCAATGGAGTTCCACAAGAGCTGGATGATTAGCCTCCTGGATCTCATTCAGGAGGGAAATTTGGGCCTCGTTCAAGCTGTGAGGAAATTCGACCCTTACAGGGGGGTCAAGCTTTCCTCCTATGCCTCGTACTGGATCAAGGCCTACATCTTGAAATTCATCCTGGATAACTGGCGCCTTATAAAGATAGGGACCACTCAGGCCCAGAGGAAGCTCTTCTTCAACCTGAAGAAGGAGAAGGAACGCCTCGACAGCCTTGGCTTCGAGCCTGTCCCCAGGCTAATTGCCGAGAAGCTCGACGTCAAGGAGGACGAGGTGATAGAGATGGACCAGAGGATGGGGAGCTGGGAGTACTCCCTGGATGCTCCTCTGGAAGACGGCTCCCGTTATACCCAGAAGGATTTCATAGCATCCCAGGAGCAAAGCTCCGAATCCCTTCTGGCAGAAGCCCAACTCAGGGAGCAAATCCACCAAAAAATAGAGGAACTGAGGGAGAAGCTGACCGAGAAGGAGAGGGACATCCTCGACAACAGGCTTCTGTCCGAAAACCCCGTCACCCTCCAGGAGATCGGCTCCCGATGGGGCATATCCCGAGAGAGGGTCCGCCAACTGGAAGAGCGCCTGAAAAAGAAGATCCGGGTCTACCTCGTGGAGCAGATCCCAGGCTTCGAGCCCGGGGACCTGAATCTACCGTAGGCCGAGGATCCTACTCGTGTGCGCAAACCTCCCCTGGGCCTCGGACACAGATATCACTCGAAGACCTCTCTCCAACCCCTTATCTCGCTACTCACGGGATTGATCCTCTGGGTGACGATGGGCGGAAGCCCTTCCAGAGGATTTCTGGGCAAGTTGCTAGTCGTGACATATATCATCCCATGGGTGACCAGCGGTGCAGTAGGCACACCCGCTCCGATCTCCCTCTTGGAAATGGGAGTTCCGAGCTCTTCACCCTCTTCGCCGAATACGATTCCCGCCTGTCCACCCCCAGTGCTCTTCAAGCCCCTTGAAGTCGTGAGGCCCCACAGATACCCTGTCCCGGCCCCGCACTGGCCCGAAGGGGAGTAGGTGGTGAAGTACACAATCCTGTTGTAAACGCTAGGCCGCGACAGGACTTTTTCTCCCTGGGGCAATCTCACCGCCCAGTTTATCTGACCTGCGCATGAGGGCGGACTGCCAGAGGGAGCCACACTTTTGTCCTCGACCTCGTAGAAATAGTCGTAGGTCGTGGTGGTTGTGGGACGGATCTCGTCTCCTGTTCCGAAAAGAACCAGGTAATTGCCACTATCGCCTTTAACCACTGCTGGCTCGTAGAAGATGGGCCTAGGGGTGATCACGGGTCTATCCAGGGTTTCGGAATTCCAGTTAGGAGCTTGGGGATCGAAGAGTTTACATGGCACCCAGTCTCTGATGCGGGAGCTCGTCAAGTCCATCTTCCACATGACACCTGATGTATCACCGAAATAGACCCTGTCTATATATCCATCGCCGTTCATGTCTACCGCTTTTATCGCCGAAGGGACTCTATTGGTGCTCGAGCCAATCTGCCATTCGGAGGTTTGGGAACCATCCCTGAGAAGATCACCCGTCTCTATGTCTATCATGTACAGCCGATTGCCAACGTCGTTGTTTGCGGGATCGTTGGGATTCGTCCATCCACCGCCAACTATGGCCACCCATCTTTCGCTCGTTCCCAGTTTGACCCTTCCTATGGCAGGGACAGACCAGGTGTAACCCATATTCCCGTCCGTATATTCCCAGAGAACCTTGGGGTCGTCGGGATCAGTCACATCGAGGGCAAAGTACCCTCTGCCCCCCTCCCTCATTCCAGAGACCAACACAGTGCGCCAGCCCGGGCTGGAAAAGGCGCTCCCTGAGCCTCCCTGGACATAGACATCCGATACCGAAGGTCTCGAATCCACGAAAAACTCGTGTTCTATCCTGAGATTCTTCAAATTGCGAAGGGCCAACTTGGGCACGTAGGCCCACCTTTCCTCACCTGAATCATCACAGATCTCATTTCCAGGGGTCGAAGGGTCACAATCCTCGTACTTTCTCGCTTTTATAGCATGGAGCATCCCGCCGTTACTTCCGACATAGATCACGGTATCGCGTTCCGAGAGAAGATCCTTGAAAGTCGGATAGTCATTGAATGTGTAATCGAAAGACGGTTTACCCACAACCACAGGCCTGGTGTGATACAGATCAGAGAGTTTCCACCTCGGAGCCCTGGTCCCGAGGTACTTCCCATTCTGGTAGTAGGGGTCGAGGATGAATTGAATAACCGTTCTCGCATCCTCGTCCTCATAGGGCACGCCATTTTGATTGATGTCATCCGATGGCTCGAGAAGATTCCCCTTGAGGCGCGAGGCCTCTTCGGGGCTGAATCGTATGCGAGTGGGGTTCAGGCCTGTCTCCACTGTCGTGTAAACGACCCTCAGCGCTTGCGAATTTAAGGCATCGCCCGCATCGCCCGTTCCTCCCCATTCTCTACATGTGGGGTCATCCGACTGACATCTCTCTACGGATCCGTTCTCGCTCTTTATGCTGAATTTAGCAAGATGCCCCTTCCAACCTGGATACTCGAAATAGGCCATGAAAAGCCTATCTCCCTCTCTTGTAATGGTCAGATCGGATCTCGTGTAATAATTGGATCCTATCTCCTGGAAAATCGAACTGAGCTGCCTGGCCAAGGCCTCTGAATCCTGCGCGAAGCGCGCCTGCCCCGTGCCTCCCGCACGGGCCACTGCATCCAGAGCGCCTGCTTGCGACCTGTCCAGCCCGAAGCCCACTACGTACGTCTTCACCTCGTAAGAGTCATCTCCTATCCTTATCTCTCTCAGCGCTTTCGCCGCTTGCGCAGGAGATCTTGGGTCATTTTCATCCGTGAGACAGGTCTGGTAATCGGAGGAAGCCGGATTACAGTCAGCGGTGTCCAGACCATCCGTGAGGAGGATTATGAAGTTTTGCCTGCAATGGATCAGGCTCTGGGCATCCTGGGTTATGTAGCTCTCGAAGTATCTCTTGGCCCATCTGAGACTAGCCGCAAGGGGGGTAGCCTTTCCACCCCCAGCCCCCCAGCTCTCCGCCTGGGTTGTATTTGGCGCTATGGAGCTAGTGAAGGGCATCGTTGTGTAGTCGTAGTTCGTGTATCTAGGATGCTGGCTATACCGCTCCAAGCTGATATATCTCTTGATCGCCTCCTTGTTTGCCATGGAAGTATCGTTGCCCTCGGGCAAGTTCACGAACACGATGTGGTCGTTACCCGAGATATTCGCTCCTTCCCCTCCCACTTGTGCCGGGTAAAAATAAGGGCCCGGATCCGGAGGACCGATTGGAGGTTGAGCACTCATGGGCCAATCCCCTCCTGGGTTGCTCAGCCTCTTCACATAGCTCCATGCATGGGGTCGGTTTGTGTCGGACTTTCCTGGATACCAGAACGTGTCCGATGGATATTTGCCGGGAGCGATATTGCATATGGTCCCTTTCGTATCGCACGGAACTCCAGAGATGCCCTCAGGAGGAACCAGGGTCCAAGTGTAGCCGCCACTGGATAATGTCTGAGCAGGTGTGACTTCCAGGGTCTGGGGGTCTATGTACCCGGCCTGCCCTGGCTTGGCAGACCAGCTGCCATTAGTCGTGAACCAGTTGGTGGCGTAATAGGAAGGAGTCCCCCCTGAACTTTGAGGAGGGGGGTCAATCTTCTGCCAGACTTGGCAGCCTGGAGCATCAGTTATTCGCTCGTATCCACTCTCAGTAGGTACCCCCCATGGCCCTTGTTTGGGGGGCTGATATGGTGAATAGCTGTAGTGCCAAACACCGTCGGCTGGGACGCTAGGATCCACCTTGTCGTTTTTGTCTTCGTAAGAATAGATTTTGTATGGTTTGTAGGATCCCCCGAAGGTCCAGGAGTAATTGAGAAGCGCTCCATCCCTGTACTGAGGAACGACGGACGTCACTGTCAACTCCACCTCTTCATCCCTCAAGGGGCAACTTTGGCCGCTTAAAGCTGCAGGCACTGAGCCGTCAATCCACGAGATGGGTACCTTGAACTTTGTCCCAACCCCGCCTGTTATGGTCCTACCGTTCCATACGAAGCTGTCCGGGTAGGGAGAAGTGATTGTCTTGCTCCAGCTCGTGAATGTCGTCTTCCTTTCGAGAATCTTCCATTGAATGGGAGGGTCTGTCACAGTCGGAGGAACCTCTGGCACTACCGTATAGTATTTGGCTGTGACCTTTATAGTATTTGGCTGTGACCTTTGGATCCCTCTGGGTCATGTAAGTCGCAAAACCGAGATTCACATCCTTTATGTGGTTCAAAATGACATTCAGGGCGAGCTTGGCTTGATAGAGCTTGCTTGCGGGGTGGTTTCCCCCATCGGCCTTCCTGTCCGGATTCGCGTTCTCATCCAGATCCGGGAGCACATCGGGCCATGTGACGTACTGCCAACCAATGACACGCCCATCGGAATTGAGTTTCACATTCTCCTTCCACATCCTTCCCGAAGGTCTTACGGCAAGCCCATTGACATCCAGATAAGGGACGTCCTGCATGGAGTCGGAGTTGTCGAAGATCATGAACACGCTGGGGTATTGGGGCTCGGCCCTGAAAAAAGGTGGCTCTTCCGCACTGGCCCGGTAAATGCCCAACCAAAAGAGAAACGCCACCAACCAGACCAACACTCCCATGACCATGACTCCTTTCCGTTCTGTCTTTCCCATGTCCTTTACCATCAATCCGATCCTGCATAGCCAGAAGAGGTTACAGGGGTGAAACGTTTCCCAGCAGGCCTTATCTCCGCTTCGAGAAGGACCTGACCTCTTTGGTTTCTATCTCGCCCCAACGAACGCACCCTATAGACCCATTCGTTTCCGCCCTTTGGGTCTTGCCAAGCCCTCACGGGAGGAGAAGGGATCTCGAATAATATTCCCTTTGGCTTTCCCGCTGAGGAGAGGCTCACATTCAAACCACTCATGCTCGACTGAGATGACAAGGAAGAAAGGTCTTGGGTTCTCAGCCACTGGAGCCCAGCCTCCGCATTCATCAAAGCCTCGTGGTAGACCTTCTCATTCTGGGCTATTTGGATGTCGGTATTGCTCGTCATTATTGAGATGGCACCAAGCAAAGCACAGACGACCATCACGAGGAGCGCAACCACCAGTGCTGCCCCACTTTCCCTTCCCTTTTCAGTCCTTCCCATCTCCGATAACTGTTCCCTCATCTTCCTTCCCCTCGAGTGCCATCAGGCAGGGCAATTTATATTGCGGATTTTCACCTTTTCAGTTATTGTCCTCCGCCTTGTTCCGCCAATGCCCGCAAGGGGCTTCCTCGTTCTCGCTGTGATCGTCAGGGTATACGCCTGGCAGCTATCCCTCACTGTCCCGGTCGTGTCCGGACATCTACTTGTCACTGGGTCCATGCACTCCGATGGATCTGCCTCAACCTGGAGATCCTCGATGTAGTCCACAAGGGGCTGTGCGCCCGCCAGGCCAACTCCCTCGCTCACCGTGAGCACCGGATGATTGGGATCTGTCCTGTTTACAGAATAGACCTTTCTCTCGAGCCTCATCAGCATGGATCCTGAACCATAGCCAGGAAAAGCCCCGTGGCCTCCAGGGTCATTGTACGCACCACATGGCCCTCCCCCGGGATTGTGCTGGATCTTCAGCGCGGCCTCCTGCACCTGGGTAACACAGAAGATGCTCGAGTTGAGACCGTCAGTTATCACGATCAGATCGTTTTCACAGAAACAGAGCCTTCGACCACCAGGGCCACACTCGGTGGCCTGGCTAGATGCTCCTGGTGCGCACACAGCTTGAACATTCAGCTCAGCGCTTGGGCTCGGCATGGGATCACGAATCGTTGTCTAAACTGTGGTGTCACCGTACATGATCTCTATGGTATCAGGACCGTTCGTGCCACCGTCTATTATGTGGATGGCATTGATTGGCGAGCCCCCCCCTGTGCCAGAGGTTGCCCTGGCATCCTCCAGATGATAACCCGCCATACGCATGTCCCTGGTTATTGTCGCTGTAGCGACCCTCAAGTTTTGGTTCATCTCGCTCACTTGGTCCACTAGCACTTGGGACTTCTCCTGGGATCCGAACAGATTGTAAATCCCCGCAAGAAGTATCATCGTGAGAAGCAAAGCCAGGAGGACCTCTATCAGGGTGAATCCCAAGAAAGGCGCTCTCCTCATTTCAAGCGTTTTGGCCTCCATTTTTTCCCTCGCCTTTGGCCCTTCCCCCTTTTACTCCGCTAACAAACTCACTAGCCTGACCGTTCTACCCCCCCAGGTCACCACAACTTCCACTTCCCTCATGTTCGCGCTTGTGAGACCGGGCCAGCCCGTGGCCGACCGAACCGTCCAGGTCCTGCTGAACCTGCCCAGCTTTCCATCGGGGTCCAGAAGCTCTGGGCACTCTATGCCCAGCTGAGGATCTCCTCCAGGGCAAATTTGGGGGCTCGTGCTGCTCTCCCAAGAACTTGGGCCCCGTGCCTGCATCTGTTCCATCACGTCCTGGGCCATCCTCAGGGCCACAGCCATTCTCCCGCTATATTCCGCGGCACTGATGGAAGCGCTTTGCATCTTGGCCATTGCCAGCAGGGCCACGGCTATTATGAAGAGGGCCACTGTCACCTCCAGGAGAGTGAATCCTTTAAGCGCTCTCTCGTTTGCTCGGCTCATGATACCCTTTCCAGAAAGATCCTGCCCGTAGGTTGAACCCATACCTTGAACCTCGCCCCACTCGTAGCCCTCAAATCCACGCATCTTTGGGCCTCCGTTGAGGGCACGGATGCAGTCCCGTCCACATTGAAAATCACGCTTCCGTCTTCGAAAGGTCTGCCCAATAGGGTCACGCTCGAGGGCAAGGAGACGGGAGGCACATCCACTATGTCGTTCCAGGTGCAGTCAGCGTCCTGTTGCGCCCTCAGGCATCCGGCATTCGCTTCCTGAGTCCTGAAGCTTCTGCCGTCGGCTGCGAAGATTACCCTATGGGCACGCATGGTGGAAACGGCCCTGCCCTTAGCTTTCATGAACTCGCCAAAGACGTCTCGGGAGGCCTTCTTGACTTCTCTCAGAGGCTTCCCAGCAATCCAATTGGGGATTCCTATAGCCGCAGCTATACCGATTATGGCCACGACTATCATGAGCTCCAAGAGGGTAAAGCCTCCACGGGCCGAAGGTGAACTCCCACCGCGACACTTTTCGCGCATTTTTCGAGCCCCTCCCACGCAAGACTCCTTTCCGGTAGATTCTGGGGCCAAGGTTTTCCTTTCCCTCCTGAGGATCTGGACCGCCTCATCTCTTCTCAGAAGGTCAACTCCGCAAGTCTCGTGCCAAAACTGTGACACTTACCCCTGCCCGCTAAGAGGCTCCTCCGGCCTCTTCTTTTCCGGCCCCTGCATAGGGGGCTATGAAAAGGAATGGCTGCTCTATGAAGCCAATTTCACAGTCCGTGGAAATCCGGCCCTATCTTAAAAGGCCCAAGTTCATGAAAGGAGCCCCAACCGGAAGGCCTTTTCCCATATGGGTCGGGGAATAGATCAGCCGGCCCTCCAAAAGGTGTCGTCAATGGAGCCCGTCAATACCGGAAGCCACCTCGGTTCCCTGGCTCAAATTGGGTCGCGATTCGAAAGGGAATGTTCCCAAGCGTGCGGGGGCTTGGGAATTGGGCGCCCAGGGTCACAGGTTCAAGAAGACAATTTCCCCTTTGCGCTAGGGGGATCGTTCCAAGCCGAATCCCTGGCAATGCCGGGATGCCCAAACCCAATTGATTTTCGGGGCTTCCACCGACAAAGGAGACCCAATAGGTGTGAGACCGGAAGGCAATGAGGGCACCGATACGTCAAACGGACAGATGCGAAGCCCCTTGAAGCCCCAACACCATACACCGACTGGAGCGCTCTCCGCGAAAATTGGGGTGGGAGTTAGGCCCTTCGCGTGAGCCTAGACCGAGCGGAGGCAAGTGTTGCTAGAGTTACACTTTTGACATGTATTGCCAAATCTTGGAAAGGGGAATAGATCTACGAGGCTCCGAGGGGAAGGGAAACGATGTTTGCAAGAAGAGGGATTGGGGACAGATAAAAGGGCACTCATTGGGACCGGAAAAGGGAAGCAAGCTTGCCAACTCTTGGCGAGTGGAAGGCGGAGGGAAAGCTCTCTTCTCCACTTATAGCCCTTCTCGGCCTTGGGTCTCTCAATACATCACAACCCCCCAGCCTCTCACTGCGGCCACAACGCCAGTATGTGGTGTTCTTTTCTCGTCTAACTCGGCCCCAATATCAGCTGGAATGCTGCTCGGCAGGCTACTTGTGACTGTGTACACATTCTCATTGGTGACAAGGGGGCTGCTCGGGACCCCAGTGCCAATGTACTTGCTCTCCACTACCTCCCCTGTCCCAAGCTCTATTCCCGCCTGCCCTCCCAGGGACTGGGCATCGTCACCCCTCGAGACCTTGAGCCCATATAGATAGCCCTTTCCTCTCCCGCACTCTCCTTCGGGCGAATATGTCGTGAACCAAACAATGTAGTTGTAATACACAGGTCTTGCCAGGACCTTCTGCCCTTGAGGCAAGGCCTTCACCCAGTTGATGGTCCCTGGGCACGAGCCAAGATCCTTCACCTCGTAGAAGTAATCCTGAGTCGTGAGACTGAGGGGATCGTTCTCGTCTCCTGTTCCGAAAAGAACCAGATTCTTACCGTCCTCTGCCAGGGCCACTGCCGGTGGGTAGTATATGGGCCTGGGAGTTATAGCAGGCCTTTCATTCTGGGCAGTATTCCAGTTGGGGTTCGAGGGATCGAATAGCTTGCAGGGCGCCCATGTGGACATATCGGGATTTCTCAGATCCATCTTCCAGAGATTGCCCGATGTGTCGCCGAAGTAGATGGTCTCCACGTAGTAGTCATCGTCCATGTCCACAGCCCTTATGGCTGAAGGTACCCTGTTGAAGGCATCGCCTATCACATATTCCGCAACAAGCCCGCCAGATGTGAGCAAAGTTCCCCTCTCTATGTCTATGATATAGAGCCTGTTTCCTATGTTCTCGTTTCCTGAAAGCTGGGGCATCCACCCACCGCCGACAAAGGCAACCCACCTGTCCTCCACATTTCCTCCCACTCTGAGCTTGATCCTCCCAACAGCCGGCATGGACCAGGTGTAGCCCATGTTGTTCTCGCCATTGTCATCCGTGTACTCCCAGAGCACCCTGGGTGCCTCAGGGTTCGTTATGTCCAAGGCGAAGTATCCCCTTCCGCCATCCCTCATCCCTGAAATGAGAACCGTGCGCCAACCTGCCATACCCGGGAAGACCGTGCCAGAGGCCCCTGTGGCCTTCATATCAAAAGCCACAGGGGAGGAATCCACGAAGAATTTGTGGACCTGTCTCAAATCCTTCAAATTGGCCAAGGCCATTTTGGGAATGTAAGCCCAAAGCTCGGTTCCATCATCATCCTTGAGCACTCCCCCTTCATCGTAATAACGATCCTTGATGGCATGGAGCATCCCTCCATTGCTACCCACATAAACAATGGACCTTCTCGTGGCATTTTCCAGAACGAAGGACTGGTAGTCCGTTGCGGGATATCCCATATTGGGCCTTCCAACGACCAAGGGCCTGGAATGATAGATGTCAGCGAGCTTCCAGTCAGCCCTTCTCTTCCCCCTGTAACGGCCGCCGTCGACTCCCGGATCATGCACAAAGGAAATCACAGTCTCCGCATCTGAGATCTCATAGGGAGTTCCGTTCCCGTCTATGTCATCTGTAGAAGAGAGGAGGTAGGCCTTCAAGGTAGCGGCCTGACCAGTGGAGAAGGGAGTGAGACCTGAATCCATGGATGTGTTGGCGAAATTACCTCCTGTGCCCAGGATCGATGTGAAAAGATTCCTCGACGGTTGCCCGTTTATGGAAGCCCCTGCATCTCCGTCTCCACCCCATTGCTCCACAGGATCCCCGACAGAGCCGTCTCTATTGATCTTGAACTTGGCAAGATGTCCCGCCCAACCACTGCTTGCCCCGTAATCGAAGTAGGAGAGATAGAGCCTGTCTCCCTGCCTCGACATGGACATGTCGGATCTGGTAAAAGTCCCGGAGCCTATTCCCGAAAATAGCTGATTGAGTATCTCCGTGAGCTCATTCACATTGCTTGCGAAGAAGGCCCCAGGGGGCCTCGAGACAAAATAGGCCTCACCTTCAGGCCATCCCGCCTCGGCTATCCAGTTGAGATTGTCGGCCTGGGCCGGATCCAACCCAAATCCCACAACCAGGGTGTAAGGTCCTTTGTTCCCGGGCATGAGGCCCTTGAGCTCCTGGGCTGCTGTTATGGGAGCGGTGCAAAGATCGTATCCTTGGGTGGGATCGCAGTCGCAAGTGTCGAGGCCGTCGGTCAGAAGGAGCACAAAATTCTTCCTGCAGTTGTCCCTGCTGGGGGCATCCTGCTCCACGTAGCTCTGGAAATACCGCTTGGCCCACTGGAGAGTGGCAGCCAGGGGGGTTGCCTTGCCTCCCGCTGTGCCGGGCCAGCTTGCCACCTGAGTGGAATTGGGGGCCAGAGATGTAGTGTATGGCATTGTGGTGTAGTCGTAACTAGTGCTCTCGGGGTTGCCTTGCCATCTCTCCAATAAGATAAACCTTCTTATCTCTTCCTTCTTGTCCAGATTCCAGTCATTGGTGCCGGCAGGTGGCAGATTTACGAAAACCACGTGGTCATCTCCCACCAAGTTTCCGTCATCTCCCCCCTCGGTTCCGGGGAAAAACGGATCGGGCTGTTCTCCCACTCTCCAGGTTCCCCACGGAGGAGTCCCGGATGCACCCCCGCTTGGGCTTCCAGTTCTTCGCACATAGCTCCAGGCATGAGGCCTGTCCGTGTTTCCGTAGCCTGGGTAACGAAAATAGTCGTACCTGTACCTTGCTGGAGCAATGTCGCACCTGGTGCCGGTAAGGTTGCAGGCCGGGGGACCCGGCTCATCAGGAGGGACGCACCATGTTGTGGACCCCCCGGTTATCTGCTTACAGTTGTAACCCTCGAGCCCCCCTTCAGGCACCAGGATCCAGCTCCCGCTCGTGGGAGTTGGATTCACCTCCAAAGTCTCGGGACTAATGTACCCTGCCGACCCGGAGGTCGCACTCCAGTTCCCAGTGGTAGTGATCCACGTGGTTCCGTATCTTCTTGGCTGACCACCACTCGTGACCGGCGGAGGATCGTATTTTCTCCAGACCTGGCATCCTGGAGCGTTTGTCTCTCTCTCCCATCCCGAAGGAGGAGCAGGCAAATTATTGGGGCCTCCTGTGGAAGGGTAGCTGGGATACCAGCTCGAACTTGAGGGGGTATCGGGGTCGTAGGTGTCTGCCGCATCAGTTATGGTTCGCACAGAGTATTGGACGTAGGAGCCACCAAAGTACCACCTGTATTGATAAATGGAACCGTCCCTGTATTCGGGAACTATATTTGTTATAGTAAGCTCCACCTGTTCGTCTCTGAGACTACAAGTTTGACCAGAGATAGCAGAAGGAGGCGATGCCTGGATGCAGGTTCGTGGCACTTGGAATTTGGTTCCTATCGCCCCTGTTATGGTCCTGCTGCACCAATAAAAACTCGTTCCGCTTCCAGAAGTAACATTGGTGCTCCATGAAGTGGCACTCGTTTTCCTTTCCAAAACCTCCCATCTTATGGGGTCATCGGTTGTGCTTCCGGGCACAGCAGGGTAGATCCGGTAATATTTGGCCCTCACCTGGGGGACTCGGTCGCTCATGTAAGTGGCAAAGCCCAGATTCACCCCTCCACTGTAATCCTCTCCAACTGTCAGGCCATCGAGAACCCTGTTGAGGGCCTCCTTCGCCTGATAGAGCTTGGATGCGGGGTGGTTTCCGCCGCTTGCCAGCCTGGTAGCCCCCGGCTGCAAAGCTCTGTCAGGCCTTATGGTCCAAACGAGATTTCCGTTAGCATCTCGATATGGGTTACCATCTTGGTCCATGACATCCTTTTGCCACTGCTGCCCCGATGGCCTCACTGCGACACCGCCCGGATTCGTATAGGGCACATCCTGCATGGAGTCGGAATTGTCGAAGATAATCATCACATTGGGAAACTGGGGCTCCCCTGCAAAATAAGGAACGTCGTCCGCCATCGCCCCTCCGAGGCCCAAGGCAACCCAAAGGGAAACAACTAGGTAAAAGAGGCGTCTAACCGTCATCTCGACCCTCCTTCCGGCTCCTTCAATACCCGTGCGGTCCCCCCGGGCGGTCCACTTCGCCCACAGGGGGCACCCTCATCTCTGCCACGATTCTCACTGTCCCAACCCCTCTGGTATCTTTGCCGTCAATTCTCACCAGGTAGACAGGAAATTGGCTCCCTCCTGCCCTCGTCTCTTTCCCCGCATCCTTGAAAACTTGGGATTCATCCGCATCATCAGTAGGACGGGCTATGGAGAACAGTGTGCCCCTCGAAGACCCAAAGAATTCGATAGTCTCGTTGAGCTCGGATCTTGATCTCCCACTCTGATATATCTCGTCCAGATTCTGGCTCAGAAGCCACTGAACCCCCGCATCAGCATTGGCGAATGCCTGGTGATATATCCTTTCCTGCCTAGATATCTGGAGGTCGGTGGTGCTGGTCATTATGGCCGAAGCCCCTAGTATGGCGCATATCACCATGACCAATAAGGCCACGACAAGGGCTGCTCCTCGCTCTTGGGATCGCGCTATAGGGCGATCTCCAACCTCCGACCTTTGGATATTCCGAGACATTTGGTGACCCTCACTGCAGATTTCGCACTCTCACAGTCTCCGTTATAGTCCTTCTCCTGTAGCCCGAACCCGGAACCGCCTTTCTCGTCCGGGCAGTTATGGCTACCTCATAAGAATGATTATTGGCCCCAGTTGGGCTTATCTGGAGGTCCTCTATACCGTCAACGAGGGTTTGGTTCGAGGAGATTTCTTCAGGCGCTATGCCCTCTGTGACTCTGAGCCTTGGCAGGCGAGGATCCGTTGTTCGGTCGACTCTGTAAGTTCTCAAGACGGCCTTGAAGACCCTCGAGCCCTCACCATAGCCTCCTGCCGGGAACCCGGAGCCCTCGTGTCCATCCGAGTCGTTGTAAGAACTTGATGTCCCTAAGTCCAATTGGGTTGGCCCATCCCCAGCAGGGGATGTGACCCTAAAGAGACTGGATGTTCGGCCGTCTGTCATGATCACCAAATCGCCACTGCAGAAGCAAGTCGGAGAGGATTGGTCGCAGGTTCTCGTGATACCTCCTGATACAGGTGGGCAACCGTCATCTATGGAGGCCTGCCCGCCCGGAGTGGAGTAACTACTGGTCAACTTTGCTTCGAAACCTGGAATTGCGTAGAGGACGGTGAGCTCGTCAGGATTAGTCGTTCCACCATCTTGCACAACAATGGCTCTCAGCTGTCCCAAACCCGAACTCGCAACCCCTCCTTCCACATGATAGCCTGCCTGGCGCATGTCCATCAGGATCGTATTGGCAGCGATTCTCAGGTTTTGATTCATTTCAGAAAGCTGGTCCACCAATACTTGGGTGTTCTCCTGGGAGCCGAAGAGATTGTACACTGCTGCCAGGATCAAACCCGTAAGAAGAAGTGCCAGGAGGAGCTCCACCAGGGTAAGACCTTCCATGTCTCGACACTTTCTTTCTGGCCCTCCCTCGACTATCCCATGCCTCACGAATCGGCGCATACCGAAAGCCTCCCTCTGGCTTCGAGGACCAAGGGCTCGAGACCTCCCGAGTCACCCCAGAGTGGCAACCGCGAACTCATTGAGATCTCGCCAAAAGGCTTCTTTGGGTCACCGTTTTGCCGGTGCCCCAACTGACCGTCACCTCAACCTCCCGGACCTCACCGCTGCTCCTTCCATAACCCAGGAGACCTACCCAAGCGCTACTACTTGCACTCGATACGGTCCACCGTCTCCTGTAGCTGCCAATTCTGCCCTCTGGATCCAATATTGGGGGACACGATATCTGGTTTTGGGGATTGCCCCCTGGACAAACCTGTTCTCCACTACTGCTAACCCAAGAGCTCACGCCTAGTGCTTGCATCTGCTCTATAACGTCCTGAGCCAGGCGCAGGGCTGTGGCAACCCTGCCTGCATGCTCTGCCGCATCCAGAGAACGGGTCTGCATCTTGCCCATGGCCAAAAGCGCAACCGCTATGATGAAAAGGGCAGCGACCACCTCCAGAAGGGTGAAACCCGCCCCGTTCGATCGTCGCCCACCGGTCCCCCGCATGGTTTTCATGTTAGCTTCCCCAGCTTCCAAACGGAGACAAACGACACGTCACGACACCTTCTCGGTCCAAATTCTTCCATTTCGTTCCACGTTCACTCTGTATTGCTGACCGCTCGAACACCTCAATGTAACAGAGGCCCGACTCTCCGAAGAGTCGGTATTTGCCGTGCCGTCCACGTTGAAAACAAGACCCCTGTCCCCAAAGGGTGTTCCGACAACGCTCACCGAGTTAGGAAGTCGCTTGGGGAAAGAATCCACATTGATCCAAGTGCACTGATCTTCGGATACAACCTTCCGGCAATCGTTTGCCCTCTGGAGCGAGAAGGTCCTTCCCGATTCGTCGAACAAAACTCGGTGGGCCGCAAAGGTGGTCACCGCTTCCCCCTTCGCCCTCATAAGCTCCCCGAAGATGTCCCTAGAGGCCTGCTTGAGCTCCCTGTAAGGCTTCCCAGCAATCCACTGGGGGATTCCTATAGCCGCAGCTATACCGATTATGGCCACGACTATCATGAGCTCTAGGAGCGTGAAACCTCTACAGGATCTCCTGTGGGCCCCCAAAAGACATGGCATCATCGAGCTATCTCCCCTAACCCTTTCCAGCCCATTTTCAGTGCGGAGCATTGGGACTATCGGGTGTCCCACCATGGCCTTTCAGCTCCCCTTTTCCATCCTGATACGGCCCGAAGACGACACGATCACCTTGTATGTCTGGCCTTTGGAATTTCGCAGTATCACATTTCCTGCTTCTGCTGTTCCATCCACATTGAAGCTCGCATTATTGTCGCCAAAAGGGTTCTCCACGATGGATATGGAAGGTGGGATCCTCATCTCCCCTCCTGGGACATCGGTCCACGTGGTGCACATGCTGGCCCTCAAACAGCCCGCCTCACCTTCCATCAACCTCATGAGGCCGTGCTCCAGATCGAAAAACACCCTGTGCGCCCTGCTCGTTGCAACAGCCCTTGTCTTGGCTTTCATGAATTCCCCATAGACATCCCTGGCTGCGGCTTTGAGTTCCCTCCATGGCTTCCCAGAAATCCAATTGGGGATCCCTATCGCTGCCGAGATGGCTATTATGCTCAACACTATGACAAGCTCCAAAAGCGTGAGCCCAGTTCGCCATGAGGTCGTCTTCTTCCCCAGCCAAATTTCCCTCCCCGTCCCGTACGCCATCTTTGCAATTGCCATGCCACACCTCCAGGAGAGGAGAAACTGCGCGAAAACTGAAAATAAAACAGTCTCGCGCCTCCCACTTTGGCCACCGCCGTATGAAGAGGATTTCCCTTTGTGAAGAAGACTTCATACCATCGAGGGAGAACCTCGAGGGGGCAGCATTTCCCCTTTATTTGGAGGCCTGAGATGGGATCGCCCGCCTCGAGGGGTTCACTGGCCGTTTGGAGCCCCGTCACTTGTCTCGCCAAGGCCCTCTCCCTTTCCCATGGCCCTCAGTTTGTACATGAGTGCCCTGTGGGTTATGCCGAGAAGTCGAGCAGCTTGCGTCCTGTTGCCATTGCTCCTTCTCAGGGCCTCCTCCACAAGCTCCCTCTCCAGGCTTCTCAATCTGGGCCTAAGTCTGAGATCTTCTTTGGCCTCAGCTTGCCTTACAGCGCTCAAAGCCCTCAATCTTTCCGGTAGATCGTAAATCTCTATTCTCTTTCCGTCGCAGAGCACACATGCCCTCTCGATGACATTTTCGAGCTCCCTCACGTTTCCGGGCCAGGGGTATCTCATGAGGGCCGCCATTGCCCTGGGACTTACCCCCTCTACATAAACGCCGAGCCTTTTTCTGAAACGGGCCAGAAAGTGGTCCACAAGGAGGGGGATGTCTTCCTGCCGCTGCCTCAGAGGTGGAACCTGTATGGTGACCACATTGAGCCTGTAGAAGAGGTCCTCCCTGAAGCGGCCTCCTCTTACCTCCTCCTCGAGATCCTTGGATGTGGCAGCGAGAATACGCACATCCACCTTCTGGCTTTTGGTTCCCCCTACTGGCCTCACCTCCTGATCCTGGAGGACCCTCAGAAGTTTCACCTGTAGGTCCTTGGGAAGCTCTCCTATCTCGTCGAGGAGAAGGGTCCCCTGGTGGGCCATCTGGAACAGGCCCTTCTTGTCGTGGGTGGCATCCGTGAAAGCGCCTCTCACATGCCCGAAAAGCTCGCTCTCCATGAGGCTAGGTGGGACTGCCCCGCAATTGAGGGCTAGAAAAGGGCCGTTTGCTCTGGGGCTCTTTCTGTGTATGGCTCTCGCAATGAGCTCCTTGCCTACCCCGCTTTCCCCCAAGATGAGAACTGTCACGGAGTACGGTGCCACTTTCTCTATGGTCGAGAAGATCTCCTGCATGGCTCGGCTTCGGCCCACCATATCGTCGTACCGGGAAAGCCTCGCCAGTTCCTCCCTGAGGGCCAGATTCTCGCGCCTCAAACGCTCCCTCTCCTCGGCCTTTCTCAGGGTGAGGATCACCTCGTCTGGCCTGAAGGGCTTCTGCACATAGTCATAAGCCCCTCTCTTCATGGCCTCGATTGCGGTGTCCAGAGTCCCGTACGCGGACATCATGATGATGGTTGGATGCAGTTCGCGGGATTTGCACTCTTCCAAGAACTCCATCCCGTCCATGACGGGCATCTTGAGGTCGCAGAGAACTATGTCCGCAGGATCCTTGCTCAGGACCTCTAGGCCCTCCACCCCGTTTTGAGCGAGAGAGACCCTATAGCCTTCCCTGGCAAGGAGAAGGGAGAGCATGTGGCGCATGTTCTCCTCATCGTCCACTATGAGGACGTGCTTGGCCTCCTGGAAAGGGGGACGATCCACTGGCAAATCTTTGCGCCCTGTCTCCATCCTGAGATCCAAGACTGGGTGAAGAACTATTTCTTCTTTGGAGCCTTAGCCTCCTACATCAAAGGTCCTTTCCTCGGGCCAGCCAACTCTGCCTTAGATTCCGCCCCCTATTTTTGATTGCCCCCTTTCCATTCCCCGGGTGCTCGCTCCCTCTTTCTTTCGGATTCTCCATCGACTTCTT
>Ga0209162_1000247_pt1 | contig 60169 bp, 47 predicted proteins | sample YNPNPMetaG_FD_187121 | JGI IMG/M metagenome (GOLD analysis project Ga0209162, IMG submission 187121) | Anoxygenic and chlorotrophic microbial mat microbial communities from Yellowstone National Park, USA - YNP NP MetaG (SPAdes) (version 2) ...
TACCCGGGCGTGCCGGAGGCGGTCGAGCGGTTGCGACGGCGCGGGGTAGCTCTGGCTGTGCTGTCCAACAAACCACATGAGGCGACTGTGCGGATCGTCCGGGCCTTCTGGCCCAACGGGGAATTCGCCGCTGTCTACGGATATCGGGAGGAGGAGCTGCGGAAGCCATCGCCGGCCTACGTGCTGCGTATCTGCGCTGAACTTGCGGTCTCTCCCGCGGACACTTGGGTGGTGGGCGACACCCCCACCGACATCGAAACCAGCCGACGGGCTCAAGCCATCGGCATCGGCGTAACCTGGGGCTTTCGGACACGGGCGGAGCTGCAAGCTGCCGGGGCACGGTACATCGTGGACGATCCCGCTGAACTCGCCTGATGCCGAGGGCACTTCCGCTCGCGCCGCCGGTGCGTTAGGCTGCCGCGCTCACGCGCAAGGGTTGCTGCATGAGGTATGCAATGAACGCTAACGGAACGTTGTTCACTTTTCGATCGGCGGACACGGGCCGTCTGCGGGGTGATCTTCTGCTCGTCCCGCTGACGGCGAAGCCGCAGCCGCCCATGGAGCTGGTCGCCCGGGTGGACCACTTGTGTGACAACGCCGTCTCCGCCCTGCTGACGGTCAAGGCGCTGCGTGAAGAGGTAGGCCATCTGTCCCACACGACCCACGCCGGCCCTTGCCCGCGTGTTCTGCTGGTCAGCCTGGGGGACAACCAGAAGCTTGGACCGGCGGAGATTCGAACCGCCGCCGCCACCGCGGCCCGCTGGCTGGCAACGGAGCGGATCGAGTCCGTCGTGCTGTGGGTGGACGGTCTGACGGCGACCAATGTGGAGAACCCGGTTGCCGAATGGGCGTTGGGAATGTGCCTGGGTGGGTTTCGCTTCCTGACGCACAAGCGCCCGGATGAGAAGTTGGCGTCGCATATCCAGGTCGAAATCCAGGCCAGCGAACCGGGCGTCGCGGCCCGCCTCATGCCACGCGTCCGCGAGGCGGCAATCGAGGCCGAGGCGGTCAACTACACGCGAGCGCTCGCGCACGAGCCGGCAAATGTCATCAATCCCGCCACGTTGGCGCGGCGCGCCCGCGACCTGGCGCGCGAGTTGGGGCTGCGGTGCAGTGTGCTGAGCGCTCCACAACTCCGCCGCCTTGGAATGAATGGCCTGTTGGCCGTTGGAGCGGGAGCGGCACACCCGGCGTGCCTCATCCAGGTGGAGTATCGCGGGGCGCCGCGCGCCCGGGCAACCACCGTCCTGGTCGGCAAGGCCGTCACCTTCGATACCGGGGGCTATTCCATCAAGCAAGCGCAGGGGCTGGAGGCTCTGAAGTTCGACAAGACCGGTGGCGCGACGGTACTCGGCGTCCTGAAAGCCGTGGCAACACTGAAGCTCAAGTGCAACGTTGTCGGCCTTATTGCCGCGGCAGAGAACGCCATATCGGCCCATGCGTATCGCCCCGGCGACATCCTGCGCATGATGAGCGGGAAGACCGTGGAGGTCATCAGTACCGATGCCGAGGGGCGCCTGATGCTGGCCGATGCGCTGTGGTATGCTCAGGAAAAGCTGCGGCCGACAGCGTTGATCGACATTGCCACCCTGACCGGCGGGGTGGGTATCGCCTTGGGCAACGTGGCGGCCGGCATTCTCAGCAATGACGATACGCTCGCGGGGGAACTCGGAGAAGCCGGTCGCCGCGTGCACGAACGCCTCTGGCGCCTGCCGCTCTGGGATGATTACAAGGAACTCATCAAGAGCACCGAGGCCGACGTCCGGAACTCCGCCGGTAAACGCGACGCCCATTGCATCGTCGGCGGCATGTTTCTGAAGGAGTTTGTCCGCGACAATACCCCGTGGGCGCACCTCGACATCGCGGCCGTCGCCCATCTGGACAACGGCAAGGGACCGACGGGCAAGGGTGCCACCGGCTTCGGCGTACGGCTGCTGGTGGAGTTCCTCCGCCGCCGCAGCACGTGAACGCGGTCGGCCGCGCATGGGAACGCCGCTTGCAGGGTGGCGCGCGGCGCCGCACGCGGGGCTAGTCTACAACCTGCGCCCGATGGATCGGGAGCAGGTCCCGAGGGTTATCGTACAGGTTGCCGAAGCGCGTCTTGAGCACGTGATTGCCACGCCGATGAAAGATCGGCAGGATGGGCAACTCCTCCTCGCACAGCAGGCGCTCGGCGGCCTGAAGCAATGCGTACCGACGCGCGTTGTCGCGTTCGCCTGCGGCAGCGGCGATCAGCCGGTCGTAGTCCGGGTTTGACCAGCCGGTCAGATTGTGCCCGTCGTCTGTGACGAACAAACCCAGAAACGTGCTGGGGTCCATGTAGTCGCCGAACCAGTTCCCGCGCGCTACGTCGTAGTCCAGATCGCGCAGTCGGCTGCTGAGGACCATGCTTTCCACGACCCGCAGCTCGACGCGGATGCCCAGAACCCGCTCCCACATACCTTGAATCGCCTCGGCAATGAGTCGCTGCTCCGGCTCAGGCGGGAAGGCGATCTCGAGCGGCCGCTGCTGCGTCATCTGGTCGTAGCCGCTCTTGCGCAGGTATTCCCGCGCCAGCGCAACCCGGGCCTCCGTCGGCAGCGTCGCCCCCAAGCCGGCGGGCGGTTCGTAGTACACGGTTCCGCCGTCGCCGGTCGGACGGGCCATCAGCTCCCGCGCGGTCCGCGGGACGAGGGTAAACGCCGGTAGCTCGCCCAGGCGCATCACGTGGTCGCACAAGGCCCGCCGGTCGATCGCCAGCGACAGCGCCTTCCGCAGGTCGGCGTTGTTCAACGGCGGCCGGCGCGTGTTCACACGATAGAAATAGGTCGCGAACAGGTCGTTGCTGTGGAAGTCCTCCCGTTGACCGGCCTCTTGTGCGGCGCGCAGCGCGTCCGCCACGGAGCGTTCGATCGGACTCACCAGGTCCACGCGGCCGGTCTCATACGCGATCAGCGCACCGTTGGGATCGCTGGTGATGATGGCCTCGATGGTGCGGAGGTGGATGTTGGCGGCGTCCCAGTAATGCGGGTTGCGCTCGAACCACAGCCGCTGCTTGAACTCCCAACGCGTGAGCACGAAGGCTCCGTTGCAGACGATGTAGCCCGGGCGGGTGTACAGATGCTGCGTGCGACGCAGCACCTGGCCGTTCCGATAGGCCCAGCGCTCGGCGGTTCGGCGGTGTGCCGGGGCGTAGGTGACAAACGAGGTCAGTTCCAGGAAGTACGAACACGGGTGCGCGAGTCTGACACGCAGCGTTCGTTCATCCAGCGCCTCGACTCCCACCGCTTCGGTGGGCACATCGTCAGCCGCGTCGTCGTTCAGCCGGGAGCGGTAATACCTCTCCGCACCAGCCAGCACAAACAACAGGTTGGCGTACGGTGCTTCGCAGCGCGGATCAAGGGCACGCAGCCAGGCGAAGCGGAAGTCCTCGGCCACCACGGGCTCGCCGTTGGACCAGCGTGCCTGCGGTCGCAGGTGAAACGTGTACTCGGTCTGCGTAGCGTCAATATCCCAGTGCGTCGCGACCGCCGGCTCGGGCTGAAAAGTCCGCTCATTAAGCCGCGTCAGTCCTTCGAACAGGGTCAGAGTGAGCTGAATATCCGGCAGCCAGCTTACGCGCTGCGGGTCCAGCGTGCGTGGCTCCAGCGTGGTGAGCACGAAGTCGGCCCGTGACGTGTACCCGCCTAGCGCCAGCCATGCGACCAGGGCCGCCATGGGCACGAGAATGATGATCAGCAGCGTACGCAACATGGCGAGCCTCGCGTTGCACCGGGGCGTAAGCCGGCACCATCGTACCGGCCGCGCCGGCCGCTGGCGATGTCCGCCGGCGCCGGCTTGACACCCTTGGGGCGGCCGACTACACCCAGCAATAGGCGTGCAGGCGGCGGGGCAGCTCCGCGCCGGGAGCGGAACCGCCCGGCGCCGTCGGCACAGTCGGTCACGGGCGCAGACGGGCGTGATCGGGAGTGAGGCAACGTATGGAAGTCCGGATGGACCTGGCTCAGATCCGCATCTCCGAAACGCACGATAACCAGGTGATCGTGCTGCGGGAGCGGAACGGCCCGCGCCTGCTTCAGATCGTGATCGGGCTCAACGAAGCCATCGCCATCGACCGCCGACTCAAGAACGTTCAGCTCGAACGGCCCATGACTCACGACCTGTTGGCCAATGTCGTCGAGCAGATGAATGGCGAGATTGAGAAGATCGTCATCAACGATCTGCGCCGGCACACCTTTTATGCCAAACTTGTCATCCGCCACCACGGTCAGTTGATCGAGGTGGACAGCCGGCCGTCCGATGCGATCGCGGTCGGCGTAGGGTACGACACCCCCATCTACGTAGAAGAGCACGTACTCAAGGAAGCGGCCACCCAGTAGCCGGCCGCGCAGGGTTCGGCGAAAGGCGACGCATGAAGCCGGTCCTGTCTCTGCCGCTGGCGGCTCTGCTTGTCGCCTGCTCGTCTGGCTGCACCTGGCTTTCCTACTTCGGCACCACCGAAGAAGGACACACGCGCGGCAAGGTGTTCTTCGTGGGAGGTGCCGGCCCGGTGGGGAACGTCGTCGGCACCTTCGATGTCCCTCGCGGCCTGCGCGCCGCCGGGTATCCCGGGGCAATCGAGACGTTCGGCTGGCAAAGCGTCGTGGGTGGGACACTGCGCGATCAGATGGACCGCAACCGGAATCGCAGCGAAGCTCGTCGGCTGGCCCGCCGCATCCAGGCCTACCTGGATTCGCATCCCGGCCGCTCGGTGCACATCGTGGCACTCTCGGCCGGGACAGGCATCGCTACCTGGGCCCTGGAAGCCCTTCCCAGCGGGTACTCGGTGCATACGGTCGTCTATCTCAGCAGCTCGCTGTCGTGCGAGTACGACCTGACCGAGGCGCTGCGGCGAATCCGCAACCGGCTGCATGTGTTCTACTCCGAACGCGACCCCGTGCTCCGCTACATGGCGCCGGTCGCCGGCTCGGTCGACCGGGAAATGTTTTCGCAGAGCATTGTCGGCCTGCGTGGCGTGGTCATTCCCGCCCGCGCGTCTCCAACCGTGCGCGGTCTGTACGAACTCCGCGTGCGCAATCACCCGTATGACGAGAAGTACGCCCAATACGGCTATTTCGGTTTTCATGCCGACAGCACGTCGGCCGCCTTCATCGAGCACGTGGTCGCCCCGCTGTTGTTGACGGGAACGGACAGCGGTACGCCACCGCCCGTTGCCCCGGCAACGCCGCCCCCCGGCGGCCCATGACTCTGCGGGTGTCGGGTGTGGTAGCGAGCCGGCTCCGTTTTCTCCGCGGGGAAACATCGCCCAGTCCGGCGACCGCGCGAATCGGCCGGTTGATCGACCACGCGCCTCGTCGGATAATCCCGCATAGGACGGCGCGAGGTAACCGTGCCGGACGCGCGAGGTTTCCATGCTCGACATCACGGAACAGGTCGTTGAACTCATCAAGTCGGCTTCCACGGATCTTTCGCCCGACGTGGAGCACGCGCTCGAGGAGGCCCGCCGGGCCGAAGCCCCGGGTTCGGCCGCGGAGGGCGCTTTGCAGAGCATCCTTGAGAACGTGCGGCTATCGCGGGCTTCCGGTCGGCCCATTTGTCAGGATACCGGAACACCGATCTTCTATGTCTGGAATCCGTTCGGTGTTTCGCAGCGCGACCTGCTTCGTCAGATCCGCAACGCGGTCCGCCTGGCAACGCAGCGCGCTTACCTGCGTCCCAATGCTGTGGCGGCGCTATCCGGTAAGAACTCCGGCGACAACACGGGCATCGACTTTCCCACCGTACACTTCGAGGAGTGGGGGCACGATTACATTCAGATTGGTCTGATGCTCAAAGGCGGCGGCTCGGAAAACTGCGGGTGCCAGTACAGCATCCCCTCTCCCGAGTTCGAGGCCAGCCGCGACCTGAAAGGCGTGCGCAAGGCCATCCTCGATGCCGCCCACAAAGCTCAGGGGTTCGGCTGTGCGCCAGGGATCCTCGGGGTCGGGATCGGCGGTGACCGCGTATCCGGCATGCTGAAAGCCAAAGAGCAGCTTTTCCGGCCGCTCGGAGACACGAATCCCAACGCCGAGCTGGACGCCTTCGAAAAACAGCTCTGCCGCGAAATCAACGAGCTCGGCATCGGTCCGATGGGCTTCGGCGGCAAGACCACCGTCCTGGCAGTGAAGGTCGGCGAACTCCACCGTCTGCCCGCGTCCTTCTTCGTTTCGGTCGCCTACATGTGCTGGGCCGACCGCCGAAAGGTCGCCACCATCAAGGACGGCAACATGGCCATCCTGGCGCCGAAGTGAAGTTCGTCCGCCACGCGCGCGGCCGTATGCGTGGATAGCTGACTAATGGAGGTCCGCTGATGCCCGTATCACTGAGTGTCCCCATCGCCGCACAAGACATCCGTCGCCTGCATATCGGCGATCAGGTGCTGCTGAACGGCGTGATCTTCACCGGGCGCGACGCCGCCCACAAATACATGGTCGAGACCTTTATCCGGAAGCCGTGCCCGGAAAGCGAACGCGCCCTGTACGACGTGCTGCGCAACGGCCTGAAGGGCGGCGTCATCTATCACTGCGGCCCCGTCGTGCGCCAACGGGACGACGGTCGCTACCAGTTCGTCGCGGCCGGTCCGACCACCAGCATCCGCGAAGAGCCCTACGAGGCCGCGGTCATCGAGCATTTCGGTCTGCGCGGCGTCATCGGCAAGGGCGGGATGGGCGCCAAGACGCTGGCGGCCTGCAAGAAGCATGGTGCAGTGTACCTGCACGCGATCGGTGGCGCCGCCACCCTCATCGCCGACGCCGTCAAGGAGGTCCTGGCCGTCCACATGCTGGAGTTCGGCGTCCCGGAAGCGTTCTGGCAGATTCGCGTTGAGAACTTTCCGTGCGTCGTCACCATGGACGCCCACGGCCAGAGCCTGCACGACCAGGTAACCGCCTCCAGCCAGAAGAAACTCGCCGAGCTGCTCGGGGGGCCCTAAGCGGCCGTGGGCTCCGTCACTCGCTAACCCCTTCCCAAGCGAAGCGCCGCCCGGCCTTGTCTCCTGTGCAAGCACACGGTCCGATACATTCCTCTCCCAGCGCTGTTGCCAAAGCAACAATTTTCGGCAATACTTAGAGCCCGCCGGGGCAGGAGGCGGTGCGAGAATCGTCGTGAGCCGGTAGGACAGTATCCCCGGGACGGCGGGGCCCTGCGGGCGTCCATCCGGCACGGGCAGTCAGTATAGCGTTCAGGTGGCCGCTGGCGTTCGCCGTCAGCGGCAGAAGCAAAGGCTGACCATCAGCATGAAACCGAAGATTCATCCCGAGTATCGCGAAATCGAAGTGAAGTGTGCCTGCGGCAACACCTTCCGCACCGGCTCTACGGCCAAGGAGCTGAAGGTGGACATCTGCAATGCCTGCCACCCCTTCTACACCGGCAAGCAGAAGTTCGTCGACTCGGCCGGCCGCGTCGAGCGGTTTCAGAAAAAGTTCGGCGGGCAGTATTTCAAGGGCAGCAAGTCGGACACGGCCGCCCGTTAGCCGCGCGCGATGACACCCCGTCGACGGCCCGGGAACGTTCCCGGGCCGTCGTTGTCTGAAGTGAACAACAGCGAGGCATCTGGCTATGCCGAGTGCTTCGGAAACCCTTCAGGACCCCGCCTGGCTTGAGCGCGTCAAACAGATGGTCGCGCGGGCGGACGAGCTGGCCGCGGAGATGAACAAGCCCGAGGTTGCCGGCAATGGTCCGCTCATGACCCGCCTGGCCCGCGAGCACGGAGAGCTGGAGAAGATCGCGCGTCTGTATCGCGAGTATCGGGCGGTGACCGACCAGCTCCAGGAGTCGCAGGAGATCATCGCCGAGCGATCGGATCCGGAACTCGTGCAGCTCGCCGAGGCGGAGCTCCCCACTCTGACCGCCCGCCGCGAGCGGGTCTTGAACGCCATCAAGGAACGCCTGGTAACCGGCGACGAGGCGGCCATCAAGTCGATCATCCTGGAAATCCGCGCCGGCACGGGCGGAGAAGAGGCCGCGCTGTTTGCCCGCGATCTGCTGAACATGTACACGGCGTACGCCAACCGGAAGGGCTTCCAGGTCGAACCCCTGTCGATTCAGACCTCCGATTTGGGCGGCGTGAAGGAAGCGATCGTCAACATCACCGGCGACGAGGTGTACCTGCATTACCGTTTTGAGGCCGGCGGACACCGGGTTCAACGTGTTCCCAAGACCGAAGCCCAGGGTCGCATTCACACGTCCGCCGCCACGGTCGCCGTCCTGCCCGAGCCAGAAGAGGTCCAGGTCAATATCGACTGGGAGAAAGACGTTATCGAGCACGTGAGTCGCGCCGGCGGCCCAGGCGGGCAGAACGTCAACAAGGTCTCCAGTGCGATCAAGCTTGAGCACATCCCAACCGGAATCACGGTGTCGATGCGCGACGAGAAAAGCCAGCACAAGAATCGGGCCAAGGCCCGACGGGTGCTGCTCTCACGCGTGTACGACTACTATCAGTCGCAGCAACGCCAGAAGATCGCGTCCGAACGTCGCAGCATGGTCGGCACGGGCGACCGCAGCGACCGCATCCGGACCTACAACTTCCCGCAGAACCGCGTCACCGACCACCGCATCAACAAAGACGTCTACGACCTCGAACGCATTCTGGCCGGCGAGTTCGATGAGTTCCTGGCCGAACTGCACGAACGCGACCTCAAACTGCGGCTGGAAAACCTGTAGTCGGCGTCGCAGCGTTGCAGCGTCGTAGCTTTCATGCCGAGCCCGCTCGCGCGATATCCTGCCCGCATGTCAGATACATTCAGCGCTCTGGCGCCTGCGAAGCTCAATCTCACGCTCCGAGTTCTCGGCCGACGACCCGACGGGTTCCACGACCTCGAATCGCTCGTCGTCCGACTCGCGTGGGGCGATGAGGTCAGCGTGCGGCGTGCGCCGGCCGGGCAGTTGACGCTCGACGTAGATGACCCCGCGACACCGGCTGATGACACGAATCTGGTCGTACGTGCCGGACGCGCGCTGGCGGAGCATGCGGGCATCGCTGCCGGGGCGCACATCATTCTTCGAAAGCGAATTCCACCCGGCACCGGCCTGGGTGGTGCCAGTTCGGACGCCGCCACTACCCTGCGACTGCTGAACCGGCTCTGGAAGCTGGGGCTCGGCACCGAGGAACTGGTGCGTCTGGGGACTCGCCTGGGTTCGGATGTGCCCCTGTTTTTCCACCGGCCCGTATGCGTTCTGCGCGGTCGCGGAGAGTTGGTTGAGGACCTGGACTTGCGGCTGTCGGGCCACGTATTGCTGGTGCTTCCGCCGGTTGCGTGCTCCACACCAGCCGTGTACGCCGAGTGGGACCGCCTGGACGCGCACCCCCACCGCCCAGACCTCTGCGCGGTTACCGCCGCCCTCGGGCGTCCGGACGAACTCATGGCGTTGTGCTTCAACGACTTGGAGCCGGCCGCCTATCGCGTCGCGCCTGCGTTGGCCGAGCTGGCCAGCCGTATCAGTGAGGCAACGGGTCTGGCCGTTCGCATGACCGGCTCCGGGGCGGCTTTCTTTCGGGTGTTCAGTACCCACGCTGCGGCCATGCGCTTCGCACAAGGTGTGGCCGAAATCGCTCCCGTCCGCACCATCGTGACCGCACCCGCTCGCAACAGTTGACGGGCTATCGCATGTTCGGTATGCCGGTTCGCATCTGCCTCGCACGCGTGCTAACAGGTCCGCTTCCGCGCTGTCCTTGGTGGTAAGGCCTGCGGAGGCGGCTTATACTTGCCGGTCGACGCAGGCATACATGGACGTGTGACTACTGCGGAGGTGCATATGCGACGGATGTTACGAAACGCATTCCTGCTGGGCGGTCTGGTACTGCTCGCGGGTGCCTCGATGGGCGGCTGCACAGACACGGTGGCGGACTTCCTGCACAGCATCGCTGGCGATATCGACAACATCGCCGACGATCTGGTCGACGACGAGGACAATCACAGCATCCTCGATATCTTCGGCCAGGACGACGATTGACGACGCTCTTGCTGCGCTGACGGCACCCTTCGGACGCCCGGTACCCGCGCTTCTGGACAGCGCGCGCAGCGCAAGAGTACATTGCGCGGGACATGCCAGGAGACGAAGCATGTTCCGCGTAGCCGGCCGGACCCGCGGGGACGCCCCCGCTCTGTTGCTGCTCTTTGTTGGCCTATATGCGCTGGCTCCGTTATCCCACGCCGCACCGGGTGATGTCAGGCGAACCCTTGACGCGCCTTGCAACTATCCGACGGGCCTCGCGACCGACGGCCGGCGCCTCTTCATCCTTGACTGGCTGGACGGTCAGATTCACGAGCTGTCGCCGGAGGACGGACGTTGTGGGCGTACTTTGTCCGCACCGACGCCGCGCCCGCAGGGTCTGACCTGGGGAAACGGGCGGCTGTTTGTGTGCGACGACCGTTCCGGCCGGGTTTATGTGCTCAATCCGGATACGGGGGTGGTTGAGCATTTGTTCGCGGCTCCGGGGGAGCAAGCAGTTGGGCTGGCGTGGACTCCTGACGGGCTGTTTCTGCTCGAGCGCAAGTCACGACAGATCTACAAACTGGCGCCGGACGACGGCACGATCCTCGCCTATTTCCCCGCTCCGAGCGCGAACGCCGGCGCGCTCGCTTTCGACGGGTCGTACCTGTGGGCGGCCGACCGCATCCGCGACGAGCTGTATCTGATCGACCCGAACGACGGGAACGTGCTCGGTATCGTCGAGGCTCCAGGCCCCTACGCGGCGGGTCTGGCGTGTGTGGACGGGTATCTCTGGAATGTCGATTTTCAGACCCGGAAGCTGTACCAGATCGTACTGCATGATCAGCCGCCCTACCGACTGACGAAACCGCGCGTGGCGCAGGTGGAAATGTGTGTCACGCTGCACAACTACGGGCCAAGTGAGGTGCGCGATGCCGTGATCGTCTTGGCGCTGCCGGACAACCTCCCGAGCCAAGAGATCCTATCTGGCCCGGTTTTCGCGACGCCACCCACGCGAATCACGACGGACCGCTGGGGCCAGCGCTGTGCACTGTTCGAGTGTCCGCGGCTGACGGCTGGCGAACACCGGCTGGTCAGCTACCGCGTGACGGCGCGCGTGCAGAGCATCCGCTATCTGATTTTTCCGGAGGACTGCGGCACGCTGGCCGACATTCCAGAAGAGATTCGGCGTACCTACACGCAGGACGCGGCTCGCTACCGCCTCGACTCGCCGGTGATCCGCGAAGCGGTCCAGAAGGTCGTCGGCCAGGAGAAGAACGCAGCGCGCGTGGCGCGCAAGCTGTATGACTACCTGGGAGCCACGCTCGAGTACGAGCTGGCAGGCGGCTGGGACGTTCCAGAGGTCGTTCTGAAACGCGGCAAGGGTTCATGCTCCGAATACACGTTCGCATACATCGCCCTGTGCCGGGCTGCGGGTCTGCCCGCGCGCTATCAGGGGAGCGTGGTAGTCCGCGGGGACGACGCCTGCGTCGATGACGTCTTTCACCGCTGGGCGGAGGTGTACCTGCCCAACTACGGCTGGGTGCCCGTCGACCCCAGTGGCGGCGATAAGCCGACTCCTGCCGAACGCGCAACCGGCTTTGGCGAGCTCCCAGGCCGTTACCTCATCACGACGAGCAGCGGCGGGCCGTCGGAGTGGCTGGAATGGGACTACAACGCGTTCGTTCGGTATCAGACCAGCGGGTACGCGAAAGTGGAGGAGGAGAAGTTCGCGCTTTGGGAACCGGCGCAGCCCACCACCGCCCCGACCTCCTCGGACGTAGCACCGCCCACCTGCAAGACGCCGTAGGGCGCCGTTCCAGGTGAACCAGAGGCGACCGACATTCCCCCGGCGAAGGTCCCCACGACGGAGCGGCGCCGGGCGCGCCGGCTTGTGGCCCTGGGGGCCCCGCGCTACACTCACCCCCCGTAGCCGGCCCGGCATCTTCTACCCGGGACTGGCGGAGTCATGCCGGACCGCTTGGCCCCGTGTGGAATCGGCCTTGGGTGCTGCTCCGCTCGTCCGCCAGACAAGTGGTGCGTCATGAGTTTTGTCGTTTCGCGCAGGCTTCAGCAGCTTCCCCCTTACCCTCTGGCCGAGATTGACCGCAGAAAGAAAGCCGCCCTGGCCGCCGGCCGCGACGTGATCGACTTTGGCGTCGGCGACCCGGACGAACCCACGTATGGGTTCGTCGTCGAGGCCATGAACCGCGCGATGCGCAATCCGGCGCGACAGAAATACCCCTTTGGCGGCGGGATCCCCGAGTTTCGGCGCGCGATCACCGAGTTCTTCCGCCGCCGGTACGGCGTATCGCTCGATCCGCAGCGCGAAGTGCTGGCCCTGATCGGCAGCAAGGAAGGCATCGCGCACCTGCCGCTGGCCGTCGTCAACCCGGGGCAGCTCGTGCTGATCCCGGAGCCCGGCTACCCTGCTTACAACGCAGGTACGATCTTCGCCGGCGGTGTGCCGTACGTCCTGCCCCTGACGCCGCAGCGCGACTGGCTGCCCGACCTGGCGGCGATTCCGTCAGACGTTGCGCGGCGGGCGGTGCTGATGTTCCTCAATTACCCGAACAACCCGACCGGCGCCACGGCGACGCTCGAGTTTTTCCAGGAGGTCGTGAACTGGGCACGCCAGAACGACGTGCTGATCGCCCACGACGCGGCGTACAACGAGCTGTATCTGGTGGAGCCGCGTCCGCCGAGCATTCTTCAGATCCCGGAGGCGCGCGAAGTAGCCGTCGAGTTTCACTCCGCTTCCAAAACGTTCAACATGACCGGGTGGCGCATCGGCTTTGTCGTGGGCAACGCGGATGTCATTGCGGCGCTGGCCGCGGTCAAAGCCAACGTCGACACCGGTGTGTTTGCGGCGATTCAGGAGGCGGCCAGCGTGGCGTACGCGGAGGTGGATCGCCCGGAACTTCAGGCGGCGCGGGCGACGTATCGAGAGCGTGCGGTTCTGTTCTGCGACGCCTTGCGTCGGCTCGGGTTCGACGCCCGGCCGCCGGCGGCGACGTTCTACGTGTGGGCGCGCGTGCCACCGGGCTTCGACTCCGCGACCGTGTGCCAGCGCCTGCTGGAAGAGGCGGACATCGTGGGTGTACCAGGGAGCAGTTTCGGGCCGGCCGGCGAAGGTTACGTTCGTTTCTCGCTGTGTGTGCCCACCGAACGCATTCACGTCGCTGTCCAGCGCATGCGAGACCTGCGATGGTGACGTTCCGCGGTATCTTCATCGCGCTGGGCTCCAATCTCGGCGACCGACGTCGCCACCTCGAGGAGGCGTTGCGCGAGCTGGCGGAGCGCGGCGACATCCGCGTGCAGGCCGTGTCATCGTTTCATGAGACGGAGCCCTGCGGCGGTCCACCCGGTCAGCCGCGGTATCTCAACGCCGCAGCGGAACTGGACACGGAGCTGGAGCCGCGGACGTTGCTGGAGCGACTTCAGCAGATCGAGCGCCGCCACGGCCGGCGGCGCGAGCTGCGCAACGGCCCGCGCACCCTGGACCTGGACCTGCTGCTGTACCACGACCGTCGCATCCAGGAGCCGGATCTCTGCGTTCCGCACCCGCGCATGTGGCAACGCGAATTTGTGCTGCGGCCGCTGGCGGAAATCTGCGCCCCCGCGCGCCTCGCCGCCGCGCGGCGGCTCGCGCGGGAGAACGGTGAGGAGGCCTGCGGCGATGTACATTGACGTTCGCGCCGGCTCAAGACCTTGGACGGATGTGTACAAGATCTGCATCGGGGTCATTACGCCGCGCCCGATCGCGCTGGTCTCGACGTGCGCCCCGGACGGCGCGCTGAACCTGGCGCCTTACAGTTTTTTCAACATGGTCTGCGCCCGCCCGCCGGTGGTCATCGTCTGCCCGACCGTACGCCGCGACGGCTCTATGAAAGACACGCTCCGCAATATTCAACTGACGCGGGAGTTTGTGATCGCGGCCGCCGTGGCACCGATCGCACAGCAGATGAACGCCTGCGCCGCGGATCTGCCGTACGGCCGCAGCGAGTGGGAGTTTAGCGGGCTGACGCCGGTGCCGGCGACCATCGTTCGTCCGCCGTGCGTGAAAGAATCCCCGGTGAATCTGGAATGTACCCTGCGTGAAATCAAGACGATCGGCGAGGGCCCGGGCAGCGCGAACATCGTGTTCGGGGATATTCTGGCCCTGCACGTGGCCGACGAGGTTCTCGACGCTGACGGGATACCCGACCCGCACAAGCTGCCCACTGTCGGGCGGCTGGGCGGCACGTGGTATTGCAACGTGACGCAACCCTACAGCATGCCCATTCCCAAGCCGTAGCGTAACCGGACAGCTCTTCCTGCCGGTCTCACGGAGTCCGGCGGCTCCCTTCCAACAGCCGACCGGCCAGTTGCCGACCGAAGTCCGCCGCACGCTCCGGGCTGTCACGGAGACCTGCCGGAACGGGGCCGGCGGCGCGTGCAAACAGCGGCGCCGCAAACTCGAGTCCCAATTCCCGCGCCAGGCGCAAGATGTCGGTCAACAACCGGTGCTGCTCGCGGACTTCCGTCGACCAGTCCCGCACTTCATAAAAGCAATTCACCAAGACCTCGATGGCCGACGACCCCAGCCCGCGCACCGCTACGTCGTACTCCTCTTTACGCGTGCACGGATGACGGCGGATCAGCTCGCGCACGCCTTCGCAGAACGCCTCAAGCTGCTCGCTCGTCGCCGCGTAGGAAACCGGAAGCGCCAGACGCAGACGCCGATATCGGCGCCGACCCATGTTGTCGATTACCGCATTCATGAGCTCGGCGTTCGGGATGGTGAGCTGGGAATCGTCGGCGGTACGCAGACGTGAGCTGCGCAAGCCGACGGATTCGACCGTCCCTTCGAAGTCGCGGATGCGAACCCAGTCGCCGATCTGGAAGGGACGATCGAGCACGACGTTGATCGAGCCGAAGAAGTTGGCCAGCGTGTCTTTGGCGGCGAATGAGAACGCCAGACCACCGATGCCGAGCCCGGCCAGAAGCGGCGCAACCTGCACGCCCAGAACGGTCAGCACCATGGTTCCGCCGACCGCCACGACCAGCACCTTGAGCGTCTTGCGCACCAGGGGGATGAGAACGTCATGCAGGCGGGTCTCCCGGGCAGCCGCCCGCGCTGCGGAGTATTCGCTTACCAGGTCCACAGCGCGATACGCCGCCCACGAGGTGACGACCACGACCGTGAGCCGCAGGACCGGCCACAGAACAGCGATTACCCGCGGTCCGAGGTCGAGCAGCTCGACTCCCACCCACCACGTGCCGACTAACGCCAGCAAAGCGTACGGTCGCAGCCGCTGTTCATCGAGTCGGTAGCCGGCGGCGGCCCCGCGGGCCGGCAGCAGACGACGCGCAATCGGTGGCGCGGCCCGGCGGGCCACGGCGTGCGCCAGTCCCCCGATCACCAGGACCAGCGGTATCCCGATCCATTGCCAGTATTGGAGCCCGAAGGCCGTCCACTTGAAGCTGGGCGGAATCAGCCGTTCGCGCACCCACAGCCCGGGCAGACTGACAAAGGCGATCCCGGGACGTCCGTGGTACATCGGCAGCAGCGGACGCGTTTCCCAGGCTTCATAAAGTCGATCAATGGATCGGACGGTCGCAGGAGTGAACAGCCACTCGCCGGCGCGCTCATCGCGGCCTTCGCCGACCCGCCGTCCGATTTCAATTCGTCCATAGCGGTTCACAAGATGCCTGTACGGGCCCTCATACTGCGGATCGTCGGGAATCTTCTGAAGCACGATCACCTCGTGCCGCCGCAGGATCAGAAGCAGCTTTCCGGCCAGCAGCCGACCGCGGGCGTCGCGCTCCGGAGCGGGCAGTTCGCTCAGGTCCAGACAGCGGACCGCCCCCCGCAGGTCGTTCTCGGCCATCGCCCGCAGGAACGTTTCCATCGTGGCGCGCGGCGAGCGAAATTCGGCCGGCACGCCAACCGCTATCGCGGGAGCACGCCCGGCCGCCGGTCCGCCCTTGAGCAACTCCACCGCCTCACGCAGGTTGGCGTGCATTTCCGGGATGCGCGCCACGGTCCGGGCGGCGAACTGCCAGCGTCCGTCCTCTTCGCGCGTCAGGATGATCAGCAGCGGATCCTTGCCGATGGTCTGGTAAACCGCCTCGGGATCGTCCGGCAGTTGTTCGAGCGTGAAAACGCCCTCGTCCAGGAGACGCTGGAGGATGACCCCCAGGTCCTCCGCATACTCCACGGCGCGATCCTGCGCCACCTGCCCCGGAACGGCCGCAAAGCTCAGGCATTCCAGAACCTCGGAATACTTGTCCGGGTCCGACTGCGCCTCCTGCAAGGCGACCAGAAAGTGCGTCACCAATTCGCGCGGGGAGCGCAAACCGGGCGGAACTGCGCCGGCCGCCTCCGACGCCGGTGCGGTCTGTGTCTCGGCCGGCTCACTGGCGGGCTGGACGCGGGCGGCCTGAACTGCCGCATACATGCGCGGAATCTCTGCCACGGTAGACGGAGAGAATTGCCAGTTGCGGTTCGGGCGTCGCTCGATCACGAGCAGCAGCGGGTCTTTTCCGACGACCTGGGTTTCCGCGATCGGATCATCCGGCAGCACCTCGGGTGTGAAGACCCGTTGGGCCAGCAGCCAGTCCAGGATCGCTCCGAGCCGTCGGGCCAGTTCCGCCCCCTCGGACCGCGCCACCTCCGGATCGACGCGCGACAGATCCAGGCAGGCAAGTGCATCGGCGAGTCGCGCCGGATCCTCCTCCGCGGCATGAAGTGTGGCGCGGAAGTGAGCGACCATACTCCGCGGCGAACGCAAAGGATTGGGAGCCTCGGCAGACGTAGGCTGTGTCGCGGGCGCCGATTCGGGCACCGGTGCCGGCTGGCGGGCCTCCTCCCCTGCCAGCGCGCGGCTGACAAGCAGAGCCGCTGTCAGCAGCGCAGCACGTACCGTTCTACCTGACGCCAACCGAGCTTCCAATGGAACTGCTCCGCCCACCGCGCTCTAGAACCCAAACTATAGCCCCCCGCGGCCAAGCCGACAACCGAGGTCGAGCAGATCAAGGTGCCGCACTGAGCTTTTTTCGGACGACGACGCCCGGGCCCGACGGATACGGACGTTCACTTCCACGTGGCCCGATACAATCCCCGTCCGCGCACAGCCATCGCCCCGGACTGGTCAGCGGCGCGCGGCCGGCGACTCGGCCGACGACGCGCTGTGCTCGCGGCTGCGGGCGCGACGTAGAATGAGGTGAAGTCGCCGAAAACGCCTTGAGGAGGGCAGAATGAGCTTTCGCAGAACCCCGCAGTTGGTCATGTGCGGCCTGCTGATGACGCCGCTGCTGCTTGTCGCCGGCTGTCCGGTCGAATCCGGTCCGGCGCTCGACGTTTCGCTCGTGGTCGATACGTATTGGGTTGAGTACGCCGACGGCCAACTGCTGGTTTACAGACTGCCCGAACACCGCGTGGACGAGGGCACCTGGTATTCGTTCGCGACACCGGCGCCCGAGTGGTACACAGGCCCGGCGCTGTACAACTTCAACCCCGATGGCACGTGGACGCGCGCCACGTGGGATCCCGATCTCACACTGGACGATCTGCTGAGCCTGCTCGATCCACGGGCCCTTCCCTGAGCGCGACGCCTGCCCCGGCTAACGGCAGTGCTGGCAGCCGTCGGCGTACGGCGCACCCCCGCGATCGACAGGACTGTCACCCGCGACCTTTCGGCCGGGAAGCCTCGCGTGGCGCAGACAGGAACCGCGTCTACGCGACGATGGGCGACTCGACGGCGCGCTATCTGAACTCCGCACGTCCGTGCGGGGCCCGCGCACCACTCGCGCGCCACGTTCCGACCCGGCGCGCCGCCAGGTTGCGGATTCCGGTTTAGCTCTGCGCGCCCTGCTGGAGCAGATTCGTAACGGTCGACAGCCAACCGCGTAGCAGGGCCTCCAGCAGCCCAGGCAGCAAGCCCAGAGCGATCTGCCCCAGAATTGACCCACACCCACTGATGGCCAGCAGCGTCCCGCTACTCACGGCCAACAGCGCCAGTTTCGAACGTTTCATCAGTGCCTCTCCAAATATGCCGAACCTACAGAACGGGACTAACGGGCCACTATAACCGTTGTCCGTCCCAGTACAACCGGCCGGCGTCAGCTTGCGGCCGCACGGTGAAGGCGGATAATGCCGCGACCGCAGCCGGCGCGGCGGCTTGTGATTTCATGCGTACCTCTCAGCGGAGTCGTAGCGGTTCAGCCAGGGCACGCGGCGGTCCGGCGAGTATCCGGACTCTCGTGCTGTTCGCGTCTGTGCTTTTTGGCCTTGAAGGGTGTGGACCCGGCGGGCCGCTGCCGTGGCACATTCAGCCCACCGTAGAACGCCCGCCAGCCTCCGTCGTGCTCTTCTTGGTCGATGGCCTGCCCCCCGCCAGGGTCGAAGAGGGGTGTCGCACAGGCACATTGCCGAACATCCGGCGACGTTTCTACGACGGGGGCACCCACGTCCGCCACGCTACCACCTCAGTGCCATCAATCACGTACGCGGCGATCGCCACAATGTTGACGGGCGTCGGTCCGGGTCAACACGGCGTGGTGGGCAACCGGTGGTTCGACCCGGCCGAAGCGCTGTACCGCAACTACGCCACCATCGAGTATTACGACGCGGTCAATGCCGACTGCCGGGCGCCAACCGTGTATGAACGACTGGGATCGGCCGCCAGCGTGAATGTCCAGACAGCGCTGCGCCGCGGCGTGACCTACAACATTGCAAACTGGACGCTCTCGGGCGTGATGTGGTTCTTCGAGGACTACACGGCGGTCGACAAACTAACCGCCACATCCGTCTGGGAAACGAGCTGGTGGGTCAATCTGCACGGCCACTGGCCATCGCTGCTCACTCTCTATTTTCCGGGGTTGGATTCCGTCGGGCACCGCTACGGCCCACAGTCCCCACAGTTTGAAAGGGCCTTGCGACATGTCGATCACCAGGTCGGTCGTGTGTGCAACTGGCTGGAGAGGGAAGGTCTGTTGACGACGACGTATCTCATACTGGTCAGCGACCACGGCATGATCACGGTCGATACCGATGGCGTGGTTGATCTGGGCGCCATCGTCCGCGAGCAATGGGGCCGCCGCCCAACGAGCGAGGTCCGCCAGTCGGGGCCACGCGGACTTCGGCGGGCGTTCTACGACCGCTTCGACACGGTGGTCAACAGCCTGGACGGCCGATGCGCCTCCTTGCATTTCCGTAGCGCGCTGGGGTGGGACGTTCCGCCGACGCCGCAAGAAGTCGCCGACATCCTGCACGCACCCGCGCCGGCGGTTCGTTTATGGAACCTGCCTGCGGTGGAGCTGGTCGCGTATCTGGCCGGACCGGACGAGGTCGTGCTGCGCTCCGCTGCGGGCGAGGCGCGGATCGTACGCCACGCAGGTCCGACCGGCCCTCTGTACGCCTATCGCCCCAGCCCGACCGACGTGCTTGGCTATCTCGACGATTCGCGCCTGGCCGCGTTTGTCGCCGCCGGGCCGCACGATTCGCGCGCCTGGCTCCGTGCTACCGCGGAACAGCGCCTGCCCGACGTGGTACCCCACCTGCTCCCGTTGCTCACCCATCGGCGGGCTGGCCAAGTGGTGCTTTTTGCCAAGCCGGGCTACAGTTTTGTTCCGGAGCGCGGCGGCCACGGCGGGCTGGATCGCGCCGAGCGACTGATGACATTCGCCTTGGCCGGCCCCGGCATACCGGCCGGTGGAACGATCGAAACGGCACGGGCGGCCGACGTCGCCCCGACCATCTTGGATCGGCTCGGGATACGGTACGCCGAGACCGACTTGGAGGGCGTTTCGCTTTTGCGAACCGAGCCGAGGCTGGAGCGCAGCGCACCGCCGTCGGGATTGCCGGCCGAGGGTACGGCTCCGCTGTCCAGGCGGGCGTTCTGAGATCGCTGCGGGAACAGTATGACAGACGTGTCGGCTTGCGGTACCGTCCGTGCAAGTCTTCGGGCAACATACCGCGTCATGATCGCGAGGGTCGTGTTTCCCGTTCTCGTATGTCTTCTGCTTGTCGCTGCCGTTCTGTGGGGTGGCCGGCGCCGGGATTTTTCCCCGCCCGCGTCGGTGACCGCCGACCCGCCGGCGGCCGGCGACACGGTAGAGTACCGCGGGGTTGCCGTGCAGGTGGCATCGGGCTGGTATCGCCCGCGCGAGATTTATGACCGGGTGCTGCGTGAGATTGCCGACCTCGGGGCCAACGCGGTCCTGCTCTGCACGCCGGGCTTCATGGAGCACGCCCAGACGCAATACATTTACATGGACCTGCGCAAGGTGCCTCCGCCGGAGGACTTCGTCTGGATCATCACCCGCGCCCGCGAACTCGGTCTGCGGCCGATCCTGATGCCGATCGTCCTGCTGCGCAACCCGCGTGGCAGCGAGTGGCGCGGGGTCATCGAGCCGCCGGACTGGGAAGAATGGTGGCGGCAATACACGGAATTCATTCTCTTCTTCGCGGACATCGCCCGAGAGGGGCGGGCCGAAGCGCTGATGGTCGGCTCCGAGCTCGTCAGCACCGAGAAGTACACGGCCAAGTGGTGCGCTCTGATCGAACAGGTTCGCAAACGCTTCTACGGCGGGAAGCTCGGCTATTCGGCGAACTGGGATCACTACCGCCCGATCCAGTTCTGGGACAAGCTCGACTTCGTGGGGATGACCAGCTACTACACGCTGGCTGATCGGGAGAATCCGACCGTCGCCGAAATCGTCCAGCGCTGGGAACCCATTCGCAACGAAATCCTGGCTTGGCAGCGGCAGGTCGGAAAGCCGATTCTGCTGACGGAGGTCGGCTGGTGCAGCCAGGAGGGCGCTGCCAAGGCCCCCTGGAACTACTACCAGAATCAGGTGGCAACCCCGGCCGGCATGGAGGAGCAACGCCGGCTGTATGAAGCGTTCATCCGCGCCTGGAGCCACACGCCCGAACTCAAGGGCGTTATCTGGTGGGAATGGGAGATCGACGGCGGCGGAACCGACGACTTCGGCTATACACCTAAAGGCAAACCCGCGGAGCAGGTGCTGCGCGAATGGTTCGGCCGCTCGGCACGGCCTGCCAGCGGACCCGCACCGGTCGAGCCGTAAGCCCGGCCACGCCCTCCGATCAGCTCACCGGCCCCGACGGACGTGCAGGCCAGCGCAGCCGGAACGTACACCCGCGTCCCTCGTTCGCCTGCACGCGCAGCGTGGCACCGTGCAGATGTGCGATCAGGCGGCACACGCTCAGTCCCAGGCCCACACGCTCCCAGTCACCCGGTTTCTCCCACGGGTCTGCCGCCAGAAACGGGTTGAACACGGCATCAATGTCCCCACGTGGTATTCCCCGGCCGCTGTCCTGCACGTCGATCTGCACGTAGTCGCCGTCTGCGACCGCCGTAATGGACAAAACCCCCCCCTTCGTGTCTTTCATGGCTTGCCAAGCATTTAACACAAGGTTCAGCAGCACCTGGCACAACAGATCCAGCGGAGCGCAGACAAAAAGCTCGTCGGGCACCGCGACGCGCAGGTCGATGCCGTCTTTTTCGAACGGACGGGCGAAGGTCTCCAGCGCCTCGCGGACTGCCTGCGCGACCGAGCACATATCAGTCGGCCGGTACCGATGGCGTGCCAGATCGAGCAGTCGGCGATTCAAGGCGATCGCCCGCTGCGTCTGAACAAACGTGCGCTCCAGCGCCTTGCGGGCCAGGGCGGGGTCCTCGTCCGCCAAAGCCGCCTCCACGCGCGTCACCACGGGCGTGAGGAGGTTATTGAACTCGTGCATGGCCATGGCGGCGAGGCTGCCCAGCAGCGCCAGTCGCTGACAGGCGATCAGTTCGCGCTCCGCTTCCGAGAGCGCCTTGGCCAGGGCCGCCCCGTCCGGCGCCGCCCCAGGCGGCGTACCCGACCACGCCGGATCCCCCGGTATCAGCGACTCCGCAATGGGTTCACTCACGGCACACCCATCCGGTTCCGTCCGCCCCCGCCGCGCGCCGCATCAAGACACGTGTCTATCGTAGTCAATGGATGGCGCGAGCGTCAACGCAGCACTTTGCGCCGCGTCGTTTGATCGCGGGTCTGGAGCGGCCCTGGCATCCATGTGCGCGACCGGCCGCTGCTCAGTGCAGGTCTTCCGCCTTGGGCGGCCGGCGCATAAGTTCGGTGATCGCCACCAGCGGCGGCTTGCCCTCGAACAGTACCTCGTAGACGGCGCGGGTGATCGGCATTTCGACGCCGTGTTTCTCCGCCAGTGCCAGCACAGCGCGGGTCGTGGGGATGCCCTCGATGACAGCGGGCGTCTCCTGTATGACTTGCTCGACGCTGTAGCCCTGCCCGATGCGTTCGCCGGCGGTGCGGTTTCGGCCGTGCGGAGACACGCTGGTCGTAATCAGGTCGCCGACGCCGGCCAGCCCGGCGAAGGTCTCCGCGCGGGCACCCAAGGCGACGCCCAGGCGCGTGATCTCTACCAGTCCGCGCGTGACCAGCGCCGCCTTCGCATTGTCGCCAGCCTTCAACCCGTCGAGGATGCCGGCCGCCAGCGCGATGACGTTCTTCAGGGCCCCGGCCAGCTCCACTCCCAGCACGTCGCGGCTCGTATAGATTCGAAACCACGACGTCCCGAGCACCTGCTGGAGCAACTCCGCCACGCCCGGGCTGGCGGACGCGACGACCGCCGTCGCCGGCAGACAGCGTGCCAGCTCCCGCGCAATGTTGGGACCGGACAGAACCGCAATCGGATTGGCGGGCGCGTACTCGCCAATAATCTGACTCGGGCGGGCACCGGTGCTGATTTCAATCCCCTTCGTTACGCTGGCAATGGGGACGCCGGGGAGCACGCGGCGCGCATGCCTTTCCCACTGACCCCGGAGGTATTGGCAGGGAATGGCCGAGATAAGCAGCTCGCTGCCCGCAAAGGCTTCTTCCGGATCGTTCGTGGGCAGAACGCGCTCGGACAGCTTTGTACCCGTGAGGTACCGGCGGTTCTCGCCGCTCGCAAAGATTTCCTCCACGGGTTCCTCCGGGCGCGCCAGGAGGCTGACGCGGACACCGTTGGTGGCCATGATCTGCGCCGTGACAGTCCCCATCGCGCCGATACCGATGACAGTGGCTTTCCGGACCATGGCAGAAGCTCCCGCTCGCCGAGCGAAAGTTCATTTTACGAAGCCGGTCGACCGCTGTCGCCCGGGGACCCACTGCTCCCGATCATCTCCAGCAACACGCGAGGCTCGGGTGGCGTCAACGGAACTTCTATCACGTGCCGCGCACACAGGAACACCAGCAGGGCGCGCACAACCGGCCGCTGAAAGATTCGACCCGCCGCCGACGCGTAAAGCTGCACCTGCATGCGGTACCCGGGCACCCGCTCCGCCAGGTCGCCAGCCAGTTTGTCCGGCGCGGGCGCACCGGTAACCGCGTTGCGCACCGATGATCGACGGCCGCCCAGGTCCGTCTTGTAATCCAGCAGGACTATGCCTTCTGGCGTCTCCACGAGACAGTCAATCACCCCGCGCACGATTGTGCTTTCGCCCGTGTCCCCCAGCGGCAGCGCGTACACGAAAGGAACCTCCCGGCGGACAGCAGCGGCGTGGCGGGTGATCCACGCAGTCTGGGGGTGTGTCGCGAACCACACCAGATCTGCCGGCACAATCAATTCGGCGTCCGTTGGCGCAAGCCGGCCGGTAGCGACCAACGCGGCCAGTTGGTTGCGCACCTCGTCTTCCGTCGTCAGACACGAGAGATTCGCGAACTGCAAAAAGCGGTGGTACGCCTGTCCCCGAGCGGCACCATCCTGGACAGACGCCTCGCCCGTCAGGTGCGGCGCACGCAGGTGCATCAAGAAGCGCTCCACCGCCGCCGGCGTGTCCGCCTGCATGTCATGCTGCGCCAGTTCCTTCAACGCGCTGACCGAGAGCGCAGCGGGCAAACGAGCCCGCGAGTAGTCCGGCGTCGCCGCCAGCAAGGCACACGTGCGCTGCACCCAGGCCGCCTCGTCCGGCGTCCCCGCCTCCTGTTCCGCGTCCTGCGGCTCGTCTGGGACCGCCGAATACGACCGCACCCTGACATCGGCCGCCGCGTGCGTCTGCACCTCGATGAGCGGGGGTTGGCCATCGCGCGCTTCATGAAGGTGCCCCGCTGCAACCGCCATGAAAACCCACTCCAGCCGGTTGCTGACGCTTTGACGGGCGATCAGCGGCAGATACCCGCCGCACTCGGACCAGCGGGCCCGCTGTTTCTCCCAGCTCCCTTCACCGGCGGATCCGATGATGACCAGTTGCTCGCGGGTACGCGTCGCGGCTACGTAGAGCAAACGAAGCTCCTCTTCCAGCTCCCGCTGTCGCGTCCGCTGCTGGAGGACCAGGTGCGGCACGTTCAGCACGGTGCGGCGTGCGGAGTAGTCCGGGTACCGCAGGCCCAGCCCGCCGGCCTCGTCGCAGAGCACGGCTCGCCGGAGAGTGTCGGTGTTGAACCGGTTGCCCGTACCCAGCAGGAAAACGACCGGGAACTCCAGACCCTTGGCCGCGTGGATGGTCATAATGCGGACTACGTCCGCGTCCGCAACGGCCAGCACACCCGGATCGACCTCTTCATCGGTCAACGTATCGAGATACTCCACGAACTCGGCCACGCCGTATCCGCCGCCAAACGTCTGGGCCAGACTCTGAAGGGCATGCAGCACGGTGACGCGTTGCTCGCCGCCCGGCAGTCCCAGGGTGAACGTGCGCAACCCGCTTTCGCGGATGATGCGTTCGATCAGCACGGGGACTTCCGTCTCCTGTGCCGCCAGGCCCCATTCGTCCAGCCGACGCAGGGCAGTCGAGACCCGCTGTGCCAGGCCCGTCGCCGGGTTCTGGCGAATGTAGTCCGTGACAGCGTCGAAAAAGTCGCCATGTTCCGCGGCCTGCCGGATTTGAACCAGCTCCTGTGGCGTCAGCCCAACGACTGGGCCTCGCAAGTATGCCGCCAAGGCCACGTCCTGGCGCCGGTTGACCAGCAAACGCAGAATGGTGCGTACGTCGTTGACCTCCACGGCGTCGAGTAGCGCTTCGCGTCCGATGGCCGCACAGCGGATTCCGTTGTTTCGCAGCACCCGCGCGACGTGCCCCGCATTGCCGCGTGCCGCCCGCAGCAGGACGACTACATCGCCCAGGCGAAGCGGGCGGAGCATGGGCGCGCCGTCGGGCGTCCGGTCGAGCACCTGCACCTGGGACCCCAACAGACTATGGATGTGATCCGCGGCAAGCTGCGCCTCGCGCTCGATCCGTTCTACGCCGACCTCGTCCGGTTCCCCGTTTTCCTGCTGCTGGCGATTCGGGTGCTCGACGACGTGCACAAGGACGCGCGGACGGCCGACCCAGGAAGGGTTCTCCAGCTCGGTCCGGGCCGCCCGAAGCTGCTCGCGCATGTCGAAGGGCGTCCCCCCCAGAGCACGATCAAACAACAGGGCAAACAGGCGGTTCAGCGGTTTAAGCACGGCCGGGTGGCTGCGGAAGTTGTCTGACAAGTACTGGACGCGTCCGGCGGCTGTACCGGCTTCATACGCGTCGATCAGCATCGCGAAGAGGCGTGGTTCCGCCCGCCGAAAGGCGTAGATGCTCTGCTTGAGGTCCCCGACCATGAAGCGGTTGCCAGACTGTGGTCCAGACCGCGACACCAGGCGAAGAATCTCTACCTGCACGGGGCTCGTATCCTGGTACTCGTCGACCAGAATCTGCGCATACCGCCCCTGAAGTCGCCGGGCGATGTCTGTCGGGGTGCGCTGCGGGCCCTCCGTCGGCGTTCCCAGCAGATCCAGCGTCATCCGCAGCACGTCGGAGAACTCGCAGACCGATCGGGAACGCTTGGCCGCACGCAGCAGCTCCTCATACCGCGCTTCCAAGGCCAGCAGTGTCCGAACCCGCGCTGCGGCGCGGGGCGCGGTTGCGAGCACCGACCTGACGATTTCGCGTGTCCAGCGCTTCTTCAGTCGCCTCTCGAACCACCGATCCTTCACTTCCTCAACCAGCTCGGAACGGCTCTCGCCCCGCTGGGCCCGCGGAAACCTGAACTCCTCCAATTCGGTAATGCACGCTTCCAGTTGCTGTGCGTCCCGCAGCCGCCGATGCCAGTCGCCAAGCTTCCGTGCGTACGGCGTCAGCGCCGCCACATCCGTTTCCGACACACGGCTCAGCAAGGCCGTGAGCTGCTCAGCCTGAAATCGGCACTCCTCAGCCAGTACCGCCGCCAGGATGGCCTGTGCATCATCCTGCTCGCACGCGCCAGCCTGCCGCGCGAACCATGGCTCCGGATTTACGAGGTGCTCGCGGAATTCGTTGAGGCGGCCGATGAGCTCGCGAAGCAGGCGGTCGTCGGGCGTCGGCAGGCACGCCAGCCAGTCGCGCACCTCACCGGCCAGCGGCTCCTCGCCGCGGTAGATTCCGTCGAACAGCGCCTCCATCACCTCGCGGCGCAGAAGCAAAGCATCCTGCTCCCCAAGCATGCCGAAGCCCGGATCCACGCCGGCCTGGGCGAAGTGTTCCCGTACGATCCGCCCGCACCATGAGTCAATGGTCCCGATATCCGCAAGCCCGACGAGCAACGCCTGTCGACGCAGGTGTCGGCGCAGCGGCGGTGCAGCCGCAGCGGCGGCGTCGCGGAGCTTGCGGGAGAGGCGCGCCCGCAGCTCAGCCGCAGCCGCCCGCGTGAAGGTCACGACGAGCAATTCCTCCACCCCGCATGGATCGTCGGAATCGGTCAGAAGCGACAGGCAGCGCTCGGTGAGCACTTCGGTCTTGCCGGAGCCGGCCGACGCTGCTACCAGCAAGTCACTGCCGCGATGTTCAACGGCTGCCCGCTGGCTTTCAGTCAGCCTCATCGTTGCCCCCTTCCGCCGACAAGCACGGTAGAGCCTGCTCAGCCGCCCGGGGACGGTTGAACGTCCAGTCGAAGCGGCAGACGGTCGCGAAATCGCAGGTAGCACACGCCAGCCGGTTCCCGTCCAGCAGAGGCGCGACATCGATTCTGCCTGCCGCCACCCCTTCGGCTGCCACGAGCGCGGTCCGGCTCGCGAGCGTGACATAGTCCGTGATCTTCGTCGGCGCCACGGCGTCATCGCCGTCGTAGTACCCGCCGTCCTTGCGCCGGCGCATGTGCGCGACCGGCGACGCCCCGTTGCGGTGGTCCAGATCCAGCAGCGCGGCGGCCTCCGTGCTGAACAGCCCGCGGGGACGGTACAGGTTCATGCGCTCCACGGAAGCCTCTGCGGCTGTGTTTCCCTGCGCGACCCGGTCGAGATCAGGATACAGAGGCGCGATGAGGACGCCTGCCGGCACCACGTCCGGCGACGCACGCAGCGCCTGGGTCAGCGCCAGCAGGTACAGAAATACTTGCAAGCGATCGCCGATCAGGTACGTGCCGGACACGCGGTTGACAGTACTCTTGTAGTCGTAAACGAGCACAAGCCGTCGACCGTTCACCGCCGCGACGTCGACCCGGTCGATACGCCCGCAAACGTGCACCCGCCCCCCGTCCCGCAGCGTCAGTTCGACGGCGCGCAAGCTGCCCGCTTCGCCGTGCGGATCGAAGGGCTCTTCACAGTACCACGGGGTAAACCGCCCCCGTCGCCAGCGCGCGGCGTGCGCGAGGACGAGGTCGCGCAGGCGCTCCCCGAGCACCTTTCCCAGTTCGACCAGGTCGGGGCGGCGCTGCTGGAGATCGGCCGGCCTCTGGCTCCAGAAGTCGTTCGCGGCCTCCTGAAGCAGTGCGCACCAGTCTTCGTCGGACAGGGCTGCGACATTCGCGGCACGGTTCACCGCCTGGCGGGTTACGCGCGCCAGCAGATCGTGCGCCAGCTCGCCGAGGTCCCAGCGCACCGGGCGCGGCGCCCGCTGTGGATCCAGGCGCAACCCGTGCCGCGCGAAGTGTTGAAACGGACAGCGGAGGTACTTCTCGATCTCGGACGGCGACGCCCGCCACACAACGCCCGGGTCCTCGCCACCGGGCTGGCGGTAATTGCCAATCGGTTCCGGGGCGTTGCGATATCCGAGTCCCGCCAACAACGGCTCAAGCTCAACGGCCCGGCCGGGCTGCCGCCGAACCCACTCGCAGACGCGCTCACAACGCCAGCGCCAGGACGCATAGCGGGGATCGCGACGCGCACGCAGGTACTGGCCGGCCAGCTCGTGCAGACACACCGGCGGCGCCCCGGCGTCCGGGCGTTCGACCGCCAGCGACGGCAGCGCGCGGCGGACGTCCGCCAGCAGCGACGACGCGGGCAGGGCATCGCCGTTGTCATCCACGGTCGCATAGCTGATGGTCAGCCCGAGCGACGGCCGCGTCAGCGCGATATACGCCAGCAAGCGCTCGCCGAGCGTGTCCTGCCGGCGCGACGGTAACGCCGGTAATCCCCCCTCCTCCAACATCTGGCGTTCGGCCGTGCTGAGGATGAGGTCCTCGCCAGCCCGCGCGGGGAAAATCCCCTCGTTGAAGGCGAACACCCAGGCGTAGCGGATATCGGGATGCCGGCTGCGCTCAATAGCGCTGACGAGCACCTGATCCACGGTCGGCGGCGCCATTCCAAGCGTGACCTCCGCCAACGCGGAGTTGACGACGTCGGACACCTCCTCGACCGTCAGCTTCGTCGCTCCCAGCACGGCGTGCAGGTCCTCCAGAATGCTGCACACCGCTTCCCAGGCCAGGCGATGCGTTTCTGCGCTCTCCCAGCGGCTCGCGCGCCGTGCCGCGCGAATCCAACCTTCCACGCGCCGGCGCACGCGCAAGCCAGCCAACACCTGCCCCAGCGCACGAGCCCACGTGGCACCGTCTTCCGGCCGGCCGCGGCGTGCCAGCGCCCGCAGCGGCTCCAGGGCCTCCACGATCCGCACGCGCTGCGGAAGCCACGCGACGGTCTGCCGACCATTTTCGTCCAGCGACCAACGCTCCTTTCGCCACAGCTCCGCCCCACGCACCCCCGTCTTCAGAACCAAGCTCTCCAGCTCTTCCGCCTGCGCGCGCGAAACCGGCAACAGCCGTGTTCGCAACAGTCGCACCATCGACCGGGGATCAAGGTCCGTGCGAGCGGCCGCCAGTAGCTCTGGCAGCAGTCGAGCCAGCGGATGCACACGCATGGGGCGGCGCCGGTCCAGAAAATACGGAATGTCGTACTCGCCAAAAACCTCGGCGATCGTCGCCACGAACGGCTCCAGATCGCGCGCGATCAGGGCAAAGTCGCGAAACCGCAGCCGCCCGCCGGAGTCGGCGATCTGCGCGCGAATCCACCGCGCCGCGGCCCGCAGCTCATCGCGATGCGTCGGACACTCAACTATGCGAACGGCCGTCGGCCGCGCCGCCGGCCCGGTCCCCTCGCACGTGTCGGACGCTGCCGCTTCCGGCTCACCAGCCAGCCCCGCCTCCAGTCGGGCCAGGTCTTCAGCCGCCGCGAAACGCGGCACAACCGGCGGCGTCAGCCGCTCGGGCGGGTTCATCACGACCCCCGCTTCCTCGAACCGCCGCAGCAGTCGCTGCCAGGTCAGCTCCGTGCGATAGAACAGGCTGAGTTCGTCGGGCGTCTCCCGGGGGCGCGTAATCGCCAGTGCGTGGGGGTCCACAAGCAGCGTAATCGTGACCGCGCGGGCGAGCCGCGCCAGCTCGACGAGCGTTTCCAGCTCCTGCCCGGTAAAGCCGGCAAATCCGTCCACCCAAACCGACGCGTCTCGCAGCCAGGTGACCTGCGGCAGCCGTTCGCGCAGAACAGCCAGCCGCGCGGCCGGATCAATTCGACCGCTCCCGAGCCATTCGAGGTACCCCGCGTACAGCTCGGCCAGTTCGTCGACCTTGTCGAAGACGCTCGGCTGGCCGGTACGCTCCGCAGCCGCGCGCAGCTCCCCGGGCGTGATATTCTCTTGCACAAGCTGTTCGACGATGCGCCCCAGCGCCGTGCAAAACCCGGGCCGGCGCGCCGCCCGCGCCAGCACGCGCAAGCGCTCGGCGCGCTGGGCGACGACAAGATGCAGCGCAACGCCCCGGGTCTGCGGCGTAAGCAGTCGCGGCTCGGGCCCGGTCTCGTTGAACACCCGCTGCGCGAGTCGCGTGAAGCTCAAGACGGCCGCGCGCGTGTAGCCGCCGGTGGGCACACGCGTCGCCAGCGCCCGTTCCATTTGAAAGCTGGCCTGTTCGGGGACCAGAAGAACAAGCGGGCTGCCCTCGGGGCTGCGGCTGAGCTCGCGCGCGATCGCCTCGATGCACGTGTAGGTCTTGCCAGTCCCTGCGCGCCCCAGAACGAACGTGACCGCCATGACACGACTCACACGCCGCCGGCCGCGAGCCCCCGTCGCCCCTCGCCGCACCCCGCGGCGCGGCGCATGCTACGCGCGTCGCTGTCGCGGCTCAATCTTTTTCGTACTTCTTGAGCTGTCGACGGCACTCGTCCCGCTGCCGCTTGTACTCGTCCGCCTTACGTCGCAGCTCGGCGTTCTCCCGCTCGAGGTGCTGAAGGTTGTCGTAGGCGCGGGCCAGCTCGGCGCGGCACTCTTCGTGGGTGGCTGTCTGCGGAACGCGCGTGGAATCCACCGCGGCCGGCCGATCTGACCCGACTCTCACGTCGATCCGCTCTGGTGCCTTCACGCAGCCGGTCACGGCCATAAACAGGACCGTCCCGAGCATGCCGACCCAATGTATTGCACGCATCGCGTGTCCTCCTCGGTGCCTCCCGGCACGCAGCCGTATAATCCCCACCGATCGTGGGTTCGTCAAAAGCGGCAGAACCCGGGCAGCGACAGACGTTCGTGTGGAACGCCGCGTAATCGTCATTCTGGGATGCACAGCGGCGGGCAAAGGGGCGCTCGCGCGCGCCGTCGCGCGGCGGCTCGGCGCCGAGATCATCAGCATCGACTCCATGAAGGTCTACCGCGGCATGGACATCGGCACGGCTAAACCGTCCGCCGCGGATCGGACTGCCATTCCCCATCACTTGATCGATATCGTTGACCCGTGGGAGAGCTTCAGCGCGGCAGAGTTCGTCGCCCGCGCGGATCGCGCGGCCGAAGAAATCCACGCCCGCGGACGGGCGGTCGTGGCGGTCGGGGGTACCTTCCTCTATTTCAAGTCCTGGTACAGCGGTCTGTTTGAAGGCCCCCCCGCCGACCACGCCTTCCGTACCCGCCTGCGCCGCCGGGCCGCGGAAGAAGGTCTCTTGTCGCTGCACGCCGAGTTGCAGCGCATCGATCCGGAGGCAGCGCGGCGCATCCACCGTCACGATCTGCGGCGAATCGAGCGGGCGTTGGAGGTCTACCACCTCACCGGGCAGCGGATCAGTACGCTTCAGCGCCAATGGTCCAGCCAGGAGCCGCGTCGCACGGATTGGTGCTGGACCCTTGTGGGTCTGCGCCGCACACGCGACAACCTGAACCGGCGCATCAACGCCCGCGTGCGAACCATGCTCGCCGCCGGTCTGGTCGAAGAGGCGCGCCGGCTATGGAGCGACCCGCGCGGCGTCGGGCCGCAAGCGGCTCAGGCCGTGGGGTACGCGGAGCTCTTCGAGCATTTCGCCGGCCGCTGCTCGCTGGAGGAAGCGGTGGAGCGGATCAAGATCCACTCCCGGCGGCTCGCGAAACAACAGCGTACGTGGCTAAAGGCCTTGCGTGGCGTGTCGTGGATCGACGCCGACAGTACCGACGACACGACCACCTTGCTGCCCCAGGTTTTGGCGCTTAGCGGCTGCGCATAGACCCTGGCCCCGGTCGGCAGCGAGTCCCCGCTAAAGACCTGGAAGAGGTGCACCCGTCGTTACAGCCGGCTCAGTACCTCCTGCTCGTGGCCCTCCGGGCGAACGTTGCGGAAGATGTGGGCGACCCGCCCGTCTTCCTCGATCACGAACGTAGTGCGTGCGATCCCCATCACCGTCTTGCCCGCACGCGTTTTGGGCCCCCACACTCCGTACCGCTCGGCCACAACGTGCCCCTCGTCCGCCAGCAAAGGAAAAGTGAGGTTGTATTTCTGCACGAAGCGCTGGTGACTGGCGACGGGGTCCGGCGAAATGCCCAGCACGACGGCGTTGCGGTCCGAGAACGAGCCCAGCGCGTCGCGAAAACCGCACGCCTCCGTCGTGCAGCCCGGGGTGTCATCCTTCGGGTAGAAGTACAGCACGACCTTCCGGCCACGATACTGCGACAGCGTGTGCCGCGTCCCAGACTGGTCCGGCAAAGTGAAATCGGGTGCCGGATCTCCGACCGCCGGACCCCGCCGAGCACCTCCGACTTCACCCTCGCCGCCCCACCCTGTCGTGCCCTCGGAGGGACCGGGCGCCGGTGGTGCCGGCGTCTCCGGCGGCGTCACGGGGGCGACCGGAGCAGGCGGCGGCGCTGGGGGAGGTGCGGCCTGGGGTGTACGCCGCGGCAACTTCGGTTTGGCCACGGCCTTCGTGACCGCCTTCTTGATGCCTTTGCGCACGGCTTTCTTGACGGTCTTCTTCGGCGCCTTCTTTACAATCTTCTTTTTTCCGCGCGCCACGGCCTTCTTGGTGACCTTCTTCTTCGTGGCCTTCGACTTCTTGCTCGTTGCTTTCGCCTTCTTCTTGGCCATATGCCTACCTCACTCGAGATGTGTGCCTCCCACGAAATGCACTTGCGCCGCAATCGTTAAGCCGCTCTCCGTCTCCGATGGGCGCGCCCGCAGCCGAGCTGAAGGGCCTGCGTCTCAGCATCACCGGGTCTATCGCGCGCTCGCATCACAACGCTCACGCAGCCCTCGTTCGCGTCCGCCTCGCACGACCACCACGCGCGCCGCGGAATGCCCCACTGTCTGTCGGCACGCGATGATTATGCGCGTCGCGCACGCCGCCCACAACAGCGCCGCGCGCCGCGACTCAACGGAATCCCATCGGCATGCGCGACGCTTCCTCAAGCGCCGCCGGCAGCTTCTCCGCCACGTCTCTTGCGAGGTACCCGACAGCTCCGATCTCTTTGAGGCACCGGTCGGCCGCCAGACCGTGAGCGTGCACGGCCAACCGTGCGGCGTCAAAGCCCGACAAGCCTTGGCCCACTAACGCTGCCAGCAGCCCCGTCAGAACGTCCCCCATGCCCCCTGTCGCCATCCCCGCGTTTCCAGAAGTGTTTATGAACGCCTCTGCGGGTGTGCTCACCACCGTCCGATGCCCCTTCAGGACCACCGTAAGCCCCCCATAAACCGCATACTCATGTGCCAGCCGCACACGGGTTTCATCGTCCTCACCGTCAAGCGGCGGCAGTCCGGCGGCCGACCGCAAGCGGGCCATCTCCCCCGGGTGTGGCGTGATGACGGTCGGCCGTCCGGCGCGCGTTTGCCAGACGCGTGCGTCCAGATTGGCCATCGTTGCCAGGTTGTTCAGCCCATCCGCGTCAATCACCACGGGGCCGGCATACGCGCGGAGCACGCTGGCAACAAAGGTGGGCAGACTGGCACTGCGCCCCAGCCCGGGGCCAATCGCTACCACAGTGGCCCAATCCAGATCGACGCCCCCGAGGTCCTCGCCACAGGCAACCCGGCCATCGGGATCCTCCAGCAGCGGCACCGTCATCAGGCAAGGCTCGCTGACCGCCACGATCGGCTGAATCGATGCCGGACAGTACACGCGCACCAGCCCAGCTCCGCCGCGCAACGCGCCCTCCGCACAGAGGATCGCAGCGCCGCTCATTCCGCGGCTGCCAGCGATGATCGCGACGCGGCCGACTTGGCCCTTGTGTGTCGTGGCGGCCCTGGTAGGCAGTGGTGGAACTTCGCTCGTCAGCGTGGGCTTCATACCCAAAGCGACCTCCGCGACTGGCGCCACGTGGCGCTGCCGCTTATGGGCGGCTACCAACCAGCCGGCTGATCAATGCGGCCTGACACCCGGCGCCGAAGCCGTTGTCGATGTTTACCACCGAGACGCCGGCGGCGCAACTGTTCAGCATGGCAAGCAGAGCCGCCAACCCTTGGAAGCTGGCGCCATACCCGATGCTCGTGGGCACCGCGATCACCGGAACACGGACGAGGCCGCCTACGACGCTTGGCAGAGCCCCCTCCATGCCAGCGACCACCACCAGCACATCCGCCCGGCGTAGTTCATCCCATCGCGCCAGCAGTCGATGGAGCCCCGCGACACCCACGTCGTACAGGGTGAACACCGGACTGCCCAGAAACTCGACCGTGACCCGGGCTTCCTCGGCGACCGGCAGATCACTGGTGCCCGCGCACACAATCCCAACGGTTCCACGCGCGACCGGCACCTCTTCCTGTTTCAGCGTGACGGCTTGTGCGGTTTCGTGAAAGACGGCTGCCGGGAAGCGGGCGCTGATGCGCCGCGCGGCCTCCGCGCTGACCCGCGTCGCCAGCACGTTTCCGCCGGCTTCCGCCAGCCGGACGAAAATGGCTTCCACCTGGTCCGGCGTCTTGCCCTGACCGAAGATCACCTCAGGGAGCCCGCAGCGGACCGGCCGGTGATGGTCAAGGCAGGCGAATTCGAGCTGCTCGAAGGGCAACGATTGCAGCCGGCGCAGGACCTCATCCAGGGACGTTTTTCCCGCCCTCAGTTGCTCCAGCAATTCGCGCAGGGTTTGCGGGCTCACGGCTATTCCCGGGATGTTCGCGCGGCCGGCCAATCGGGCTCGCCGGCACGGTGCCGCCCGCGTAGTATATGCGGCCGACGGCCACCGCGAGGAAGGACATGAATCAAACCAGCAGCAAACAGCAGCTTGAAACCGTGGAGCCGATCGGAAAACGCGTACTGATACGCAAGGACGAGGACAAGAAGACGACCAAAGGCGGAATTCAGCTACCCGGAAACATTGAAATCCCCACGATTACCGGGCGCGTCGTGGCTGTTTCGGCGCAGGTGGCCCGCGACGAGGACTACCCGATCGCCCAGTACGACAAGGTCCTCTTCAATCCGAAGAACGCAATCCCCGTCGACTTCGAGGGCGACAACCGCCTGTTCGTCGTTCCCGTCGAAGACATCGTGGCCGTCTTTCGCCGCGCCAAGCCATGATCCGAGCGGACACTTCACGTCTGGGCCGGCACGTGCCGGGCAGTGCGCCGGCTTGGCGGACGTCGCGGCGCTCCGTCGTCACACGCGAGGTGCTCCTGCTCGCCCTGGCCGTTGCGCTGCTCGTACTGGCCTTTTTCGTGTACCGCTGGCTTGCGCGGCAGAGCACGGCACCTTCCGACCGGTACATCCCGTTTCGCTGCGCGAACTGCGCCTACGAGTTCGAGCTGAGTCACGCCCAACTGGATGAGCGCATCGAGCGGCATCAGTTTCGCACGGCGCCTGACGGCGGCGCGCGCTTTCGCTGCGAAAAATGTGGCCAGTTTGCGGCCCGGCGTGTCGAGCAGGCCCTCCCGCCACCGACGTCAGCTACCCCGTCGGCCACTGCCCCGTAAATACTTCCTCCGCCGGCCCGGACATGAAGACGTGGTCGGACTGCTCGTCCCACTCGATCTTCAACTGACCCCCCGGCAACCGCACGGTGACTCGACGGTCGGTCAGTCCATTCAGCACGCCGGCGACGCAAACTGCGCAAGCGCCGGTTCCACAGGCCTGGGTGACGCCCGAGCCACGTTCCCAGGTAATCATGCCCACGAAGTCGCGGCGCACGACCTGAGCGAAGTGCACATTCGTGCGGTCCGGGAACAGGGGATGGCGCTCGATCTTCGGCCCCCACTCGCGCAACGGGACGCGCGCCAGTTCCGGCTCGAAAAACACCGCGTGCGGGTTGCCGAGCGACACGCACGTGACCGACAGGGTAACGCCTTCCAGCGGCAGTGGGTGGGCAACCACGCGCTTGCCGCCGGCACGTACCGGGATCCGCACGGGCTCAAGAATCGGTGGTCCCATGTCTGCCCGAACCTCACGCACGCGCTGCGCTTCATCCAACGTCAGCGCCGCCGTGAGCACACCCCGGTCGGTCTGCACGCGCATCGGGTTCACCCGCGCCAACCCGTGTTCGTACGCCAACTTGGCCACGCAGCGGAGCCCGTTGCCGCACATTTCGGCCCGCGAACCGTCGGCGTTATATACCACCATGCGCACGTGAGCGTCCGGCACCTCGGGCGGGCCAACGAGGATCAGTCCGTCGCCACCGACCCCGCGGTGTCGATCACTGATGACGCGCGCCAGGGCGGGCGGATCCGCTACCTGCTGGTCGAAAAGCGTGACATAGACGTAGTCATTCCCGAGCCCGTGCATCTTCGTGAATCTCAGCGGCATCGGGAACGCTCCGTTGTCCACATGGGCTCGCGCCCCCGGCTAGTGATGTCCGGCGCGCTCCAGCCACTGTTCGAGAGCCGCCCGTGGGAAGTGATAGGTGCCCGGCTGCGCATATCCGCGCTGCACGAGGGGCGAGAACTTCTCCAGAATCACCGGGATAAGTTCTTCGCCCCGACCGGTCCCGAACGTGCCTTCCGGGCGGAGCACGCGCCCGCCCGGCACCCCGCCCCCCGTCGGCGGCCGGAGAAGGCTCTGCCGTGCCAAGTCGGCAAACGCCTGCTGTGCCGGCGGGGCCGAGAGGTCGATCAGCACAGTCTGGCCGCCCTCAGGACTCAGGACCCGCAGCCCGTCCTGCTGGAGCCGGTTGAACGCCACCAGAATGTCACTCTGCCCCAGAAAATCGACGATCGCCACGTTCCGCCGCACCTGCGCTTCGTCGGCCCATCGTCGCATGGCCTGCGTCACGACCTCCCCCGGCAACACGTTGCGTCGTTCACCCGTGATCCGGTGCAGCGCCTCGACGAGCCCGTGGTCCAGAAGGAAGATCTGAAACCGCTCGGTGCCGCGTTCATAAAACAGGCCGAAATTCCACGTGCCGCGCTTCGACAGCGTCGCCACCGGGCTGGCAACCGTGAATTCGCTCTTCAGACCACCTTCCGCAACACCCGCGCGAATCTGCCCGTAGCCCACACCGACGTGAACGTGCTTGCTGTCGGGCGTCGTGTAGGCTTCCGCGATCAACGTGCGGCTGGCGGGCTCCACCACGACCAGCGTGTACGTGTCATCCTGGCCGATCTGGAGCTTCACGGAAGACCGCAGCCCCGTAAGGATCACGGTCTGTTCCGGGTACTCTTCGTCCACCTGGCAGGGTTGCCAGTCCTCCGAACCCAATGGGGCATGCTTCACATCCCCGCGCACCTCGATCACCCGCGCGGTAATCGGGGTCCGGTCAGCCGGCGCACTGCTCGGCTGCGTCCCGGGCGCCGGGAGCTGCGCCCACAGCGTCGCCGCCCCGAACAGCGCCAGCCCGACGCACTCCGCCGCCACGGTCCGCCACGCACACCCACCGTTCATGATGCCGCCTCCGCCGCATGTACCCATCGGTTCGCCGAACGCCATTCCAGGCACAGACAGGGTACGGCGGGGCGGCGCCGGCGGTCAACCGCCCGGTGCGGCTGCCGTCGGCGGCGCAGCCGTCCGCATCCACGCCTCCAGCAGGACGAGGGCAGCCCGCCGGCTGGGAATAACATAGCCGTACCCGACATCCGGATCGTGGTGAATCGGGACCCGGAGGTTAGGCGGGCCGACGCAGGCAGGACAGCCATCGTCGCAGGAACAGCTCGCGACCAGATCGTAGGCCAACTTCAACAGCGCATCGCAGTGTTCGTAGCCGTGGCGCGCGTATCCGACGCCTCCCTGATACCGGTCGTAGAGGATGATGGTGCTGACCCCAAGCTGTGAGGCGTTCACAATGCCGCCGACGTCGTACCGGTCGCACATAGCCAGGGCCGGCAACGACACGGTCAGCAGATTCCGCACTCCGCTGAGAGCCTCATGCACCGTACAGCCCGCCGCGCGGACGGCCTCCAGCGCGTGCACTGGCGGCTGTAGCCAGAGAGCCACCGTCTCGATCTGTTGCGGCGGCAGGTCGAGCACCGTCTGGCCGATCAACTCCTGCGTGTACAGCTTGAACTTACGAAACGCGACCGTCTGCCAGCGGACCGTAACGTCGCCGAAGAAGCGCCGGCCGCCGCGACATTCACCCGCCAGCCGCTGCTGGCCGAGCCGACACTCATCCGCCAGAACCGGCTGGGTGTAGTAGTCCACGTCAAGCCGCTCCACACGTGCCACGCGGCCGGGCCAGTCCAGTTCGCGCACGATATACGTCACACCCTGATGCAGGTAGATCGCCTCGGGGTAGACCAGCTCCGGGGCGGAAATCGAATCGACCTGCCCGATGACTTCATTGCGATTACCGGTTACATCCACGATCGCGAACGTCGCGTTGCTGATAGTGCGCAGGCTCGTGCGCGCCGCCGGGAACTCGCTGCTGTGCCAGTAGTATTGCGTGCCCGTCGAGCGTACCTGTCCGGCCTCCGCCAGCACGCGGACAACCTCTCCCGCTGTGCATCCGAACTCGACGAGATCTTCGTCGGACAAGGGCAGCTCGAACGCGGCGCAGGCGAGCTGCGCTGCAAGGATGTGCGGGTTCTCGGGGTCGATGATCGCGTGCTCCAGTGGCCGGCCGAAAAGGAAGTCCGGGTTTCGCATCAGGTACTGGTCCACCGGGTCGTCATAGGCGACCAGGATGGCCAGCGCCTCGTCCTGCCGCCGACCCGCGCGGCCCGCCTGCTGCCATAAGCTGCAAAATGTTCCGGGGAATCCGACGATGATCGCGGCATCGAGTGACCCCACGTCGATACCCAGCTCAAGCGCGTTGGTGGTGCACACGCCGCGCAACTCGCCGGTAAACAGCTTATGCTCGATTTCGCGACGTTCGGACGGGAGGTACCCACCCCGATAGGGACGGACACGCTGTGCCAGGTCGGGTCGACGGCGTTCCAGGGCCGCCACCACGTACTTGTAAATGAGCTCCGCCACGACCCGTGCTTTGCAGAATGTGATCGTTCCGGCCCCGGCTTCGAGCAAAAGTTGCATCAGCTCCTGCGCTTCGGCGTTCGCGCTTCGTCGCCAAACCTGCGGTCCCGTCGCGCCCTCCACCGGGCGGCCCACGCTTTCCAAAGGGGGATTCCACAGCACAAACCAGCGCCGGCCGCGTGGGGAGCCGTCCTGGTCGATCAAAGTCATCGGTCGCCCCACCAGACGCTCGGCCAGGTCCCGCGGATTGCCCAGCGTGGCGGAGCAGCAGATGAACTGCGGCGACGAACCGTAGTGCCGACACAGCCGGCGCAGTCGCCGCACGACGCAGGCTACATGACTGCCGAAGATGCCGCGGTAGGTGTGGATCTCGTCCAACACCACGTACTTAAGGCCGGCCAGCCACGCGGCCCATTTCGCGTGGTAGGGCAGGATGCCCTGGTGCAGCATGTCCGGGTTCGTCAGCAGGATGTTCGCCGTGCGGCGGATGCCTGGGCGTTGGTGGGCAGGCGTATCGCCGTCGTAGCAGGCCGGCCGGATGCGCGCGGCGAGCCCGGCCCGGGCGAGCAGCTCACCGAGGCCGCCGAGCTGATCGTAAGCCAGCGCCTTGGCGGGATAAACGTAAAGAGCGCGACTGTCCGGACGTTCCAGGAGTTCGGCCAGCACCGGCAGGTGATAGCAGAGGCTTTTCCCGGACGCGGTTCCGGTGCAAATGACGATGTCCCGACCGGCCCGCGCGGCGTCCAGCGCCTCCGCCTGGTGGGCATAGAGATGCTCTACCCCGGCACAGCGCAACAGGTGACACAGGGCGTCCGGCAGCGCGTGCTGTGGTGTCCGCCAGTCAGCCGGCCGCGCGGGGAAACAGCGGAGCGCGGCCATTTGCCCGCGATAGTGGCGGCCTGTCCGCAGCCGTTCGAGAAAAGCGCGAGCATCCATGCAACGCGTAGTATACTGCGGATGCGAACAAACGCCAAACGCCGCAACGCGGCGCCGGGCCGCCGCGCGTCGCGTCTCGCTCTTACAAGCGCTCCGCGAAGATCTTCTGAGCGGCCGTCACGCCCGCGCCGAGTTCAAACTTGTGTCCGAGCTTGTACAGGCACTGCTCCAGGGCCCCGATGGCCAGCAGCGTATCCATCTCGTCGATGTAGCCCATGTGGCCCAGGCGGAAAATCTTGCCCTTGAGCTGGTCCTGACCGCCGGCGGATTCGATGCCGTACCGCTTCTCGAGCTCGTTGCGCAGGTCCTTGACGGTGATGTTCGGCGGCGGACAGAGGGCGGTCACCGAGTCAGACGGCGACTTGCTGAAGACCTTCAGTCCGATCGCCTCGCCGGCCACCCGGGTAGCCGCGGCCATCGCGGCGACGCGCCGCCAGACGTTTTCGATCCCCTCTTCGAGCAGGATATCCAGCGCTTTGACGAGCCCGCGCACGAGCAGGTGAGCGGGTGTGAAGGGCGTGTCATTCTCCTTGGCCGACTTACGGGCCTTGATAAGGTTCAAGTAATACGCGTGCTGGCTCTTGTTGTTCTCGATTACCTGCCACGCGCGGTCGCTGATCGCCAGGAACCCCAGCCCGGGTGGGAGCATGAGCGACTTCTGGGCGCCCGTGATCGCAACATCGACGCCCCATTCATCGGGCTTGAGCGGCAGCGCACCGGCGGACGTAATGCAGTCGGCCAGCAGCAGCTTGCCGGCCGCGCGCGTCACCTTGCCGATGGCCTGGAGGTCGCACGCCGTCGCAGTCGACGTCTCGCTGTGCACGACCATGACAGCCGTGATGGCGGGATCTTTCTTCAGGAAATCCGCGACCATCTCCGCGGTCGGGGCGGTACCCCATTCGATCTTATGCCGGACGACGTTGATGCCGAACTGCTGAGCGATCTCGCCCCATCGCTCGCCGAACTTACCGCCCTCGATCGTCAAGAGTTTCGAACCGGGGGGATTGCAACCGACGATACCCGCTTCCGCCGCCGCGGTTCCCGACCCCGTAATGATGATCACCTCGTGCCGGGTGCAGAGCACCTGCTGCAACTTCTCGGTGGCCTGCTTCATGTACCCCTTGAACCAGTCCGTCCGGTGATGGTGGAACGGACGCGCCATCTCGATCAGCACTTCCTCGGGAACGGCACACGGCCCCGGCGTAAACAGGCGGAACTTCTTCATGGCGTGAAACCTCTCCAGTGTGGACTGACGGCGACACCTTCGCCGCACCAGTCCGATATCGTACCCCCTCCGGCGTTCTTGTGCGAGCACCGTCCGGACCAACTGGAAAACGTACGCCCAGCGGCTATACTGGCGGTTTCAGAATTGAGCCAGGACGCGTGTCGATGGAGTTGTCCAAACTGCTGCCGACCGAGCACATCCGTGTGCCGCTGAGGGCGACGGACAAGCTCGGCGTGATCACTGAGCTCGTCGACGTTCTCGACGCGAACGGTTGCCTGACGGACCGCAATGCCGCCTTGGAAGCCGTCCTAAAACGCGAGGCGGAGCGTACCACCGGTATCGGCTATGGGCTGGCGATCCCGCACGGCAAGAGCGATGGCTGCGACCGACTGGTCATGGCGGCGGGCAAACCCGCGACCCCCATCGACTTTCAAAGTCTTGATGGCCGCCCTGTGACGTTCGTGGTGCTGCTGATCAGCCCCCCCGATCAGACCGGACCGCATATTTGGGCCCTGGCCCGGATCAGCCGCCTGATGAACATCGAAGAGTTCCGCATGGCCGTGGAGCGCGCGACCAGCGCTCAGGCGCTGCATGACGCCATCGAAGCCTTCGAGACCAACCACCTGCTCCGCAAGCCGTGAGCCGAATCCCCCGCCGTTCCGCATGACAGCGGTGCGCGCGGCCGTCCTCGTGGCTCTGCTCCTCGTGTTGGCTGCTGCTCTCCGAATTCCGGCTCTTCCACGCGTCCCTCCCGGTCTCAATCAGGATGAGGCGTGCAACGCGTGGAACGCCTGGTGTCTGCTCAAGACCGGCCGCGACCAGAGCGGAACCCGCTGGCCGCTCTATTACCTGACCGGCCTCGGCGAAAACCGCTGCGCCATACAGGTCTACTTCATCATGCCCTTTCAACTCGTGGGTGGGCTGAATGTCTGGACGACCCGGCTCCCCTTCGCCGTCGCCGGCGGCTTGACGGTCTTCCTGCTCTACTGGACCGTCGCTCGCCTGTTCGACCGCACCAGCGGGCTGGCCGCTGGTGCGCTGCTCGCGGTCAGCCCCTGGCATATCACCTTGACGCGCCTCGGCTTCGAAGCCGCCTTGGCACCGTTGTTCGTGGTCGGCGTCATCGCCGCTCTGGTCGGCAGCGGCCTTCTGGCCACCAGCCCAACTTCCAGACCGCGCCCGCTCGCCGCGCTCTGGACCGGCCTGCTGGCCGGGCTGGCCTGTTACGGCTATGCGGCGGGACGCATTCTGATTCCCGTCCTGCTAGGCGCGCTGGCCGTCGCCAACCTGGGCATCTTGCGCATGCTCGCGCGAGAGCCCCGCGGACGTGCGAGCCTGCTGGGCCTCGCGGTTGGCTTCGCTGCCACCTTCGGCCCTTTGGCCTGGCAACACATTGCGCGGCCCCATGAGTTGACACGTCGGGCGCAGGACATCTGGCTGTGGGAGCGGCAGGACGCGTTCAGCACACGACTCGCCAAGGTCGCCGGCCGATATGTCGCGCATTTCGGCCACGACTTTCTCTTCCGTCGCGGAGACCGCTATGAGATGCAGAACGCACGCGGGTTCGGGATGTACGGCTGGCACGTGCTGCCGCTACTGATCACTGGACTGGCCGTCACGGCGCCGCGCGCCCGTTCGAGCGTCGCTGCCCGGACGCTCCTGCTTTGGGTTCTGCTGTATCCGATCGGGGACAGTCTTCACCGGCACGCCGCGGAGGACGATCAGGGTAACCTGGTACCAAGCCTCCATATGCTGCGCAGCGCCCCTGGGCTGCCTGCCGTGGCGGCGCTGGCCGGCGTCGGTGCGGCGGCCGGCTACCGCTTACTCGCTGCACGGGTTCGACAGCTCGCCCACGCGGGCGTCGCCTTCCTGATCCTTGCCGCGGGTTTCGAGACCCTCCGCTTCGGCCTGTACTTCGTTCGCGACCATCCGCGGCGTCCGAATGTAGCCATCGATTTCCACGTGGACCTCATGCAGGCTCTCGCCTGGCTCCGACCACGCGCGGAAACATACGATGCCGTATTCGTCACCACGACCGCCATGAACATGCCCTACAGCCTCGTACTCGTGGGCCTGCAATACGACCCACATCAATGGTTTCGCGATCCCAAGGATTTCCGCCCAGGGGCGGGGTTTGATCTCTGCTACCGGTTTGGCCGGTATTATTTCCTCTACGACGAGTCGGTCGCGCAGCGACTCGCGGCCCTGACGCGCAACGGACACCTTGACCGAGTCGCCCTGATCGTTCGTCCTGACGAGGGGCCGCCCGCGCCGCCGGCCCTGCTCATCCGCGATCCGATGGGCGTGCCGAGCCTGGTCGTGTACGAACTGGAGATCTGACCGATGAGGCGACCGACGGCCCTCTCCGGGTCCCGGTGGCAGCGCCCCGCCGCGGCGTTTGCCCTGCTGGCCATCACCGTCTTCACGTACCTGCCAGCCTTTCGCGGCGGATTCGTCTGGGACGACGACGATTACGTCACCGAAAACCCCGCGCTGCGCTCCCTGGACGGCTTGCGCCGGATTTGGTTCGAACGCGGCGCCACGACGCAGTATTATCCCCTGACCTATACCACCTTCTGGGTCGAATACCGACTCTGGGGCCTTAACCCGGCCGGCTACCACGCCGTCAACATCTTTTTGCACGGCGCCAACGCGATCCTCTTCTGGACGATTCTGCGCCGCTTGAGCCTGCCCGGCGCGTGGTTCGCGGCGGCGCTTTTCGCGGTGCACCCGGTGCACGTCGAGTCCGTCGCGTGGATCACAGAGCGTAAGAACACGCTTTCCGGGCTGCTGTACCTGTTGGCCGCTCTGGCGTACCTGCGCGCGCGGCCGCTGACGGATTCTTCGCCCCGGGCGCCCAGCCCATGGATCTGCTATGTCCTAAGCCTGGTAACCTATGTCGCGGCGCTGATGGCCAAGACGACTACGATCTCACTCCCCGCCGCCATCCTGCTCATCGTATGGTGGAAGCACCGCCGGCTCACCGTGCGCGACCTTGTGGCAGTCTGCCCCTTCTTCGCGCTGGCGCTGTTGTGCGGCCTGGTAACCTACGTCCAGGAATCTGACCTCGTGCGCTCGATCCGGCACGAGTACCCGTTCACGCCGCTGGAGCGCTGCCTGCTGCCGGGACGAATACTCTGGTTCTACCTCGGCAAGCTGGCCTTACCGGCCGGCCTGAACTTCGTCTACCCGCGCTGGCAGATCAGCACGGCCGTCTGGTGGCAATACCTATACCCGCTGGCGGCCGTGGGAGTGCTGGCCACCCTGTGGCTGGCTCGCAACCGGCTGGGACGCGGGCCGCTGGTCGCCCTGCTGTACTTTGCCGGCACGCTCTTCCCCGTGCTCGGCTTCATGAACTACTACTACATGCGCTACACCTTCGTGGCGGACCACTTTCAGTACCTGCCCAGCCTCAGCATCCTGGCTCTCGCCAGCGCCGCGGCAACCCGTCTGCTGCAACGCCTGGGGCCGACGTGGACGCGCGGCGGTCCAGCGTTCGCGGCGATGATTCTGGGTGCCATGGCGTGGATCTCTGCTCGACAAACCCTGATATATCGCGATATCGAAACGCTCTGGCGGTCCGTCGTCGCTCGCGACCCAGCGTCCTGGATCGGCAACTACAACCTCGCCGACCATCTGATTCACACCGGCCGCACCGCGGAAGCGATCCCCTACCTGGAACAGGCCGCCCGCACACGCCCGGACGACGTCGAGTCCTGGAACAACCTGGCGGCAGCGTTCTTGGAAACCGGACGCCTCGATGACGCGTTCCAGACCTTCCAGACCGGACTCCAGATCGACCCAAACGACGCCTACATTCATGCCAACCTCGGCGTTCTCTACTCCCGCCGCGGCGAGCATGACAAAGCGATCCGGCACTACCGCCGTGCACTGGAAATCGACCCCGAGCTTGAAACCGTGCGCCGGAACCTGAACATCCTCTTGCAGCGCCAGCACTCTCCCGCGTCGCTGCCGACCGTGCCGTGACAGCGCGAGCGGCTACGACTCGGACGGCAGGTCTTCCTCCGCACGTACCAGGTCCGCGTGGGTCTCGCGTCGACGGATTAGCCGTGCCTCGCTCCCGTCGACGAGAACCTCCGCGGCCCGCGGTCGCGAGTTGTACTGACTCGCCATGGCCATGGCGTACGCACCGGCTGTGTAGACCGCGAGCAGGTCGCCCGGACGGACGGGCGGCAGGCGCCGTTGACGCGCCAGAAAGTCCCCGCTTTCACACACCGGACCGACGACGTCGCACGCCTGCAAGCCATCAAAAGGCTGCGCCGCCGACCACGTCTGCGGCACCCGTTCCCCCGCCTCCACGGGCCACACGAAGTGATACGCACTGTACAGGGCAGGACGGATCAGCTCGTTCATCGAAGCATCCACCACAACAAACCGCCGGCGACCCGATTCTTTCACGTACAGAACCCGCGTTACCAGAATGCCCGCATTGGCGGCAATCGCGCGTCCCGGCTCCAGAATGACGCGCCAGCCGCCCTTTTCGAGCAGCGGCACAATCACACGGGCATAGTCCTCCGCCGCAGGCGCCTCGCTCCCCTCGTAATACGCCCCGTACCCGCCGCCGATGTCCAGCGTGTCCATCGTCATACCCGCCGCCCGGAGTTCGCTCGCCAGTTCCAGTGCACGGCGTATCGCCTGCGCGTACAGCTCGGGGTCGTTCACCGGTGAACCGATGTGGACGTGCAGACCGCACAGCCGGACGGCCCGCGAGGAACCGTAGCGGGCGTACAGCTCGCGGACGGTTTCCACGGGCACGCCGAATTTGTTCAGTTTCGTGCCGGTCGTGGTGTACGCGTGGGTGCGCGCGTCCACATCGGGGATCATGCGGATGCCGACGTCCGGCCGGACGCCCAGACGCGTGGCCACGTCGGCGACGAGCGCCAGCTCGCCGGCTGACTCGACGTTCAACAGCCCCACGCCCGCCCGCAAGGCGGCCTCGATTTCGCGCTCGGTCTTGCCCACGCCCGCGAACACGACGCGTGCAGGGTCGGCGTGAATCCGCAAGACGCGGAACAGCTCTCCGCCGCTGACCACGTCAAACCCGCTGCCGCATTCGCACAGGTAGCGCAGGATGTGGAGGTTGGGACAGCATTTGACCGAGAAGCAGATCAGCGGCTGGACGGCATGGAACGCGCGCCGAAACCTCTCGTAGTGCGTGCGCAGCGTCTGGGCCGAGTAGACGTACAGGGGCGTGCCCCAGCGAGCCGCCAGGTCCCGGACCGGGCGCTCTTCACACCAGAGGTGGCCATCATGGTACTCGAACCGATTCATGCTGGGGGCGTGGGCTGGTTCAGTCAGCGCTCGCCGGGGACCCGCAGGCCCAGTTCTGCGGCCCGGCGGGGAAAATCCGACTCGCGCACCCATTCGACCGTATACCGCCCGGTCTGCGTGTCGAACACGAGCACGTGTCGTCCGGTCGGTCCGATCAGACGATCGTGCGGAACATGGCAGCAGCACACACCTACCTCGCGCCGGGCGCTGCCTGACCGGCTGAACAGCGCCTCGTAGTACACGTGGTGCTGGAGTTCAAGCACCAGACGACGGTGCGCCGCCACGTCCGCCCCCTCTGACGGCACCGGCAATACCGGCGGCGGCAGCAGACCCTGATCGTGCCGCCTCTGAAACTCATCCCGCAGCGCGGCCATTCGTGCCGCACAGGAGCGCACGACCGCCTCGTCCCGGTTCCACAGCACCACCAGCACCATCAAAACGGAAATCGCCACAATCATGAGCACGCTGCGCAGCACCTGCCGGCGGCGCTGCCGCAGCGTCTCCAGGGCCACCCGCCGCGATAGCGTATCGATGGCTTCAGTGGCGGGCGGATTGCTCGTCGTCACACGCTGCTCCGCAGTCGTCATACACCCGTATTCTTGCCCATCGCCCGGACGGGCTGCATTCTATAAGCCCGCGCCCTGCTCGGACAGCGCGAACCCGGACGGGACACCATGCCTGGGCAGCTTCTTGAACTGCTGTGGCTCGTTGCTGGCGGCGCCGTCACACTGTTCGCGGCGAGCCTGCTCGCTTCCTGGACCTCGCAGGAATTGCGCTCCCGCTGCACCGGACGCAGCCCACTCGCCCCCAAAGCCCCGCGGGCGGACGCTCCGCCAGGCGCGAACCAGAACGCGGGTGGAGCGACGCAGACGTCGTCGAACGGGGCGGCAGGCGCTCACGGCGAACGACCGCTCCACGCTTCCCGCAGCGATCCTACATCGACGCATTGACCGCCCCACCGCAACATGCCGTCCGCGCAAACCTGACCCAGTCGGACCACCGACACGCCACGGGCGCCCAGCTCGCTTGCTACGCGGGGCGGGTCGCTTGTCTCCACCAAGTACGCGGCACAGCATTCCGCAAACGGGCCGATCGGCAGCGACAGCGAGCCGTCGAGCACGACACCCCGTGTCCCCGCGAAGGCCATCTCCGCCAGCGCCACCAGCCACCCGCCGTCGGAAACGTCATGACAGGCGCGAACCCACCCACGACGTATGAGCTCGGCCACCGCCCGATGCACGCCGGCGGCCGCCTGGACGTCAAAATCAATCTGCGGCAGACCGCCGACCAGCAGAACGTCATCGCCCGCCTGTTTGAGGTCTGGCGTCACGCACGTGCGCACATCGTCGACCACGCTGAGGGCACTGATCAGCAGCGTGGGTGGTATCGCCAGTCGGCGGCGCTCGCGGACGCGCTGTTCGATCTCGGGCAGGCACGCTTCCAATCGGCGGGCCTCGGCCGTCGGTCCCCCCGCGCGGGCCCGCAGATGCTCAAGCAACGGTTCCACGTCTGCCTCATCCAGCGCGAATTCGTTGTTCAACGAATCTTTGCCGGAAATGAACGGCGTTCCGTACGCCGTCGCGACGTCGTAGCAGGCTTGGCAGGCCCGGACCAGCGCGCCGAGCTGTTGCCGGTCGTCCGTGCGGCCCCAGCAGAAGTTGTCCAAAAGGGCAGTTCGGTTTGGGTCACCGCCTACGCTAGTGACATTTCGCACCGCTTCGTCGATGGCAGCCGCAGCCATCCAGTACGGGTCAATGTCCGATAAATGCGGCGTCAGCCCACAGCCCAAAGCGACGCCGCGCATTGATTCCAAACGCGGACGCAACACCGCCGCATCTGCCGGCCCCCGGCCCGGGCCGATCAGTGGTTTGACCACGCTGCCCCCCTGCACCTCATGGTCATACTGGCGGATGATCCATTCTTTCGACGCAACGTTCGAGCCACGAAGCACTTCCAGAAGTCCGTCAAAGATGTTTTCAGACCGACCGTCGTCTGCGATTAGGGCCGCCGAAAGTCGGGCCGGCAGCGCCGGCGGCGGTTGCCACTCGGCCACTTGCTCGACGCGTGGCAGTCCGCTGTGCAAAAAAGTCAAGTCGAGCAGGCCGACGACCTTACGCTGATAGCGAACGACGAGTCGTGGACCGCCGGCGATTCCGTCCCTCCGGTCACCCCCCAGCTCCTCGCCGAACACGCCGATGACGGTGGCCTCAACTTCTTCGTCCTCCATGATCCGAAGGAGGCGATCGAGGTTGGCCGGCGGAACGGCCAGGATCATCCGCTCCTGGGCTTCACTGATCCAGATTTCGTCGTACCGCAAACCAGCGTATTTCAGGGGAACGCGTTCCAAATCCACGACGGCGCCGGTGTGCACCGCCATCTCCCCCACCGCGCTGCTCAGCCCGCCCGCTCCGCAGTCTGTGATCGCTGTGTAAAGACACCCGCCCTCCGCATCACGCGCTCGCAGGATGGCGTCCAGGAAACGCTTTTCGGTAATGGCGTTTCCAATCTGCACGGCGTGCGAAAACTCATCCGCGTGCGTGTCCGTCAGCTCGGCTGACGAAAACGTGGCGCCGTGGATTCCATCACGACCGGTGCGGCCGCCGACGAGCACGATCAAGTCGCCCGGCCGCGCCTTCTTCTGCACGGCCCAGCGTGGCAACAGTCCCACGCTGCCGCAATACACCAGCGGGTTACCCAGGTAGCGCACATCAACGTACACCGTCCCATTGACGGTGGGGATTCCCATGCGGTTCCCATAATCCGCGACCCCCCGTACGACTCCCCTGAGAACCCGGCGCGGGTGGAGGACGCCGCGCGGCACCCAGCCCGCTGGCCAATCCCACGGGCCGACGCAGAAAACGTCCGTGCCTGCCACCGGCTTGGCCCCGAGGCCGCAGCCGATCACGTCGCGGATGACGCCGCCTACGCCGGTTGCCGCCCCGCCATACGGCTCGATGGCCGACGGGTGATTGTGCGTTTCGACCTTGAACGCGATCCCAAACTCGTCGTCGAAGGCGATGACGCCGGCGTTGTCACGGAACACCGACAAACACTCCGGACCGCGGCCGGCCGTCATCAATTCCTCCGTCGCCCGAACGATCGTTTCACGGAGCAGGTTTCCGTATCGCCGCTCACAGAGCTGCGGAACGGTCGCGGCCGGCTTTGCTCCCGGCATGGGGGCTCCGCGATACACGAAGCCGCTCCGCAGCGTCTTGTGGATGCAATGCTCAGACCATGTCTGCGCGATTGTTTCCAGCTCAAGGTCGGTGGGGTCGCGTCCCAGTGCCGAAAAGTGATCCCGGATCGCCCGCATCTCAGCCAGGGAGAGAAACAGGTGTGCATGCCGGGAGAGCTGTTCCAGGCCAGCATCGTCCAGCGACCGCAAGGGCACATGCCGGATTGTGAACGCGTACCCTGGCGGCTGCGGTGCCGGCCGCACACCCGCCGTCCCAAGTACGACCTCCTCAATACAATCGTTCGCCAGGACACGCTTGACGGTGTTTAGCACATCCTCCGGGCGCAGGCCGCCTGCAAGGACGTACCGCCGCGCGGTGCGCACCGACGTTACGGGCCAGCCCTCTGCCCGCAGCTCGGCCAACGTACTTTCGGCGACGGGGTCCATTACGCCCGGCCGGAGGTGAACCTCGAGCGCGACATGTCCACTCGGTGGACCGGGAACGGGCTCGTCCTGCCCGTGGCACACCGCGAACTCGGTCACCGGATCGGCGAGCAACTTGGCGCCGATCTCGCCAGCCGCTGCCCGTGTCAAGTCGCCTTCGATGAAAAACAGCCGCGAGCTGTAGGCCGCGGCTAAACCTGCAAGGCCGGCCTCGGTGAGACTTGCGGCCAAGCTAAGGTCGGGCGCCCCACAAGGATCGGTGCCCCGGGGGATCACCTCTATGCGGTACACTGCCACGTCGCGCTCCAGCTCCATCGCCGCAGCTTGTGTGCTGTGAAAGCGGGAATATAGCCGGCGCCGGCGCGCCCCGCGAGGTTCTGCCGCCCAGCGGCATGCCCAACGGCCTTTCGGGGTTTCCTGGCGGACTCAGTGTGTGATCGCGTGCTAAGGCCAAAGTCAGCACGAAGCCCGCTGACAAACCCCACAGTCGTGATCCGCGCCCTTTTATCGGAACTTTGCCAAGCGTTTAACTTTCCTCTTGCCGAACGACGGCCAGCCGTCTATCATCCCGCCTTTGAACAGAAGATCGGGGCAGGTTGCCAAGCCTGCCGCAGGCGCGGCTGTTCTTCTGGAAAACGTATGGCTTCTCAATCAGATTCACAGAGTCCGTCCATCGCGGCTCCGGCATATGCGCTGGAGTTCGAGAAGCCCATTCTGAAAATGGAGCAGGAAATCGAACGTCTCCAGTCGCTCCAGACATCCACCGGACGCGACTATTCGGACGTTATCGCAACCATACGCGAGCAGCTTCAAACTGCCCTGCGGCAGTCGTACGCAAACCTGACGGCATGGGAAAAGGTTTTGGTCGCACGTCACCCCCGCCGCCCGCTTACGCGCGACTACATCCGCATGCTGGCCAAGGACTTTTGCGAGCTCCACGGCGATAAGCTCTTCGGCGACGACAACGCGATCGTATGCGGCTTCGCCCGAATGGCAGGCCACCGCGTCATGCTTATCGGACATCAGAAGGGCCGCGACACTCGCGAGAAGATTGAAGCGAACTTCGGCTGTGCCCATCCGGAGGGGTACCGGAAGGCCCTCCAGAAAATGCAACTGGCAGCGAAGTTTCGCGTCCCCGTCGTGTGCTTCATTGATACTCCAGGCGCCTATCCGGGGGTCGGCGCTGAGGAGCGCGGCATCGCTCGCGCCATCGCCGTCAACCTGATGGAGATGTCGCGTCTGCCAACCCCCATCGTGGCGATCGTGATTGGTGAGGGTGGTAGTGGCGGCGCGCTGGGCATCGCGGTGGCAGACCAGGTGGGCGTCATGGAGCACGCCTACTATTCGGTGATCAGCCCCGAAGGCTGCGCCGCCATTCTGTGGAAGTCGGGCGAACAAGCGGCCCGTGCGGCTGAAGCACTCCGCCTGTCGGCGCAGGATCTCCGAAAGCTCGACTTGATCGACGCCATCATCCCCGAGCCGCTGGGCGGTGCGCATCGCGACCCCGAGGCCGCCGCCAGGAACGTGGAAGCGTGGCTGGGGAAAACGCTGCGCGACCTTAGGCGGCTGAAGATTGAGACACTGCTGCGTCGGCGGCACGAGCGCCTTCGCAAGCTGGGATCGCAGTTTGTTACCGCCGTCCCGAGCCCAGCGGAGGCGGGGAAGGTTCGGGCACGCCGTAGCCGACCACTGTCGGCCGCGCATGAGGAATAACACCGGCGTGGCACCTTCGCGGTCGGGTGCCCTGCGGTTGTAAGCGCCTAGAATCACGAGGGATGTGCGAAGAGGCACGCCGATGACTCGGCCCGTTTCGTTCGAACTGGACAGGACCAGGGAGCTGCGCATACGGTGGGATGACGGGGGGCTGGACGTCTACCCACTCGTCGAGCTGCGTCGGGCGTGTCCCTGCGCCATCTGCCGCGCCGAACGGGAGCGAGCACCTGACGCAGGGTTACCGGTGGTACCCGATGCGGACGTTCAGCGGCGGATGGCAACCGTGGAGCGTGCGGAACTCGTCGGCCATTACGCTCTGCGAATAACGTGGCAGGACGGACATGACACAGGCATTTACGATTACGAGTACCTGCGGTCGTTGGGGAAGAACCGCGGAGCGAGCGCCTCCGGCGAACCCGGAACGTCCGAATCGCGTATAAAGGGTTGACACGCCGCAGATTCCTTTTGCGGGGTCAGCCTCGGGTGATATACTGCCGGGCTAATGGTTTGGTCGAGGACACAACAGTGACTGAGGACACATTAAGAAAGCTGGAACTCGGCCCTCTGACGCTGCAAGCTTCGGATCTGCACCTGTTTGCGTTCGATCGCGCCTTGCACCCGGAGCTGTTCCGCCATTTCGCCGCATACCGCGTTGAACAGGCCCGCTACCGTGCGGACATCTGGGTGACGGGCTTGAGCCACGTGGTCACTGTGACCGCTGGCCCGCGGTCGTTCACCGAGCTGCTGGGCCGCGAGAGCGAGCTCTTACCCACGCGGGGAGTCGTTTCGCGTTTCCGGCTGAAGGGGGAGCGCGACCTCGAAAAGCGCACGCCGGACGGGTGGGGCTACATGGTCAGCACGCAGGTCGAGACGATGGACGAAGCACTCTACAAGTCGGTGCACTTTGACCTGCTGCGGCATGCGGAACGGCGTGGGTGGTTCTACCCCTACGAGGCGTGGGCGGAAGGCGAGCTGGTTCCGTTCACGTACATCGACCACGAGGCACGTGACAGCGAGTTCCACGTTCACGCCTTCCACGCCTACCCGCATGAGCGTACGCTGGTGAAGACGCAGTCGATCATCGAGCTGCCACCAACGTAACGGGTCGGGCCTTCCGCCCGCTCATGGCGCGGACAGCGTCGGCGCGCCCAGTGTGCGCGAAGGCCGCCCTTTGGTTCCCTTGCGGTGGGATTGGGTATCCAAGGGAACTCCCACCTGGTGACCGCGGCACCGCACGCGCAGGTGGCGTGAAGCGCGTGCCGGGCGGGGGCCGGGGGTCTACAATGCGTGGTGCCATGCGGGATGAAGCACCAGGCACGGATCCGCGTGCAGCCGCCGGCCGCATTCGGGTGGTGGGAGCGCGCGAGCATAATCTGCGCAACGTCACGCTCGAGATTCCGCGTAACCGCCTGATCTGCTTCACAGGCGTGTCGGGGAGCGGCAAGAGCAGCCTGGCTTTCGACACGTTGTACGCCGAGGGACAGCGGCGATACGTGGAGTCGCTCAGCGCATACGCCCGCCAGTTTCTCGGACAACTGCCCAAGCCGGATGTGGATCAGATTACCGGCCTGTCGCCATCAATTTGCATTCAACAGAAGACCAGCGGCTGGAACCCGCGGAGCACCGTCGGAACGGTGACACAAATTCACGATTATTTGCGGGTCCTGTATGCCCGGGCCGGCACGCAACACTGCCCGCAGTGCGATCGCCCGATCACTGCCCAGACCCGCGAGCACATGCTTGCCAGGATCACGGCCCTACCGCCCGGGACACCTTTTCTGATTCTGGCGCCCAAGGTGCGGGCCCAGAAAGGTGAACACCGCGATCTTTTCGCCGAGCTGCTGCGGCAGGGCTTTGTCCGCGCGCGCGTCGACGGTGAGATCATCGACTTGGCCGATCCGCCGGCGCTGGACCGCTACCGGCGACACGACGTGGACGTCGTAGTCGATCGGCTCGTCATGCGGGACGGTCTGCGCACGCGCATCGCGGAAGCCTTGGAAACCGCGTTGAGCGTCGGCAATGGCACAGCCATCATCGCGCCGGCGGTTGAACCCGGCGACGCGGACTCTCGTCGCCGGGGACGCAAGGCCGGCTCAGCACCCACCGACATGCTGCTTTCCGCCGGCTTCGCCTGTCAGGTGTGCGGTCTGGGCTTCGAGCCGCCGACGCCGCAGATGTTTAGTTTCAACAGCCCGCAGGGCATGTGCCTGCACTGCGATGGGCTGGGAACGCGCTTCGACTTCGACCCAGACCTGCTCATCCCTGACCCGTCGCGAAGCCTGTTCTCGCCCTGCATCGCCGCGTGGCGCGCGCCGCCCGGGCGGTGGCGACGGCACATTTACGAAGGCGTGGCCGAGCACCTGGGCATCGACCTGAGAAAGCCCTGGCGCGAGCTGCCGGCCAGGGCCCGGCACGCGCTGCTTTACGGGACGGGAACGGCCCACATTACCTTCACGTGGCACGGGCGGCACGGAGCGTGGAAGCACGGCGGAACGTTTGAAGGCATTATTGCGGAGCTTCAGGCCGCCCACAAAAAAACGCAGTCGTCACTTGTGCGGCGTTTCTATGAGCAGTTCATGCGACAGACCGGGTGCACGCACTGCGGCGGCGCGCGGTTGAACCCGCAGGCGCTGGCGGTCCGACTGGTCGGCCACCCAGAAGGGCCGGGCACGCCGTCCGCACGGCTCAACCTTCACGAGCTCTCCGAGCTGCCCATTCGCCGGGCGCTGAACTTTCTCACGACTCTGGAACTCGACGGTCCCCGGCAGGTCATCGCGGCCGAGCCACTCAAGGAAATTTGCTCCCGACTTCAGTTTCTTGTGGATGTAGGGCTGGACTACCTGACGCTGGGCCGCGCCGCCCCGACCTTGGCGGGCGGAGAATCGCAGCGCATCCGGCTGGCCAGCCAAATCGGCTGCGGATTGGTGGGCGTCCTCTACGTTCTGGACGAGCCCAGCATCGGCCTTCATCCGCGCGACAATCGCCGGCTGCTCGCTTCGCTTCAGCGTTTGCGCGACATGGGCAACACGGTCGTGGTGGTCGAGCACGACCGCGACACGATGGAAGCCGCGGATCATCTCGTGGACTTCGGGCCCGGCCCGGGAACGCGCGGCGGACGGATCGTCGCGGCGGGGACGGCTCACGACCTCATGAATGAACCGTCCTCGGTGACCGGGGCCTACCTGGCCGGCCGTGAGCAGATCCTGGTGCCCGCGGTGCGTCGGCCGGTCGAACGCCCGCCCGTCACGCCCGCGCCGCGCGGCGCGCGGCGTGGGCGGCAGGCACCCGCCGTTTCGCGGGGTGCGCCGACACCGCGCTGACCGATTCTGCCTGCTACGCAGCACTTTCGTTGAGAGCCCGATAGCCCCAAGCTCTGGGTTCTCGGACGCGCGACACCGCGCATGTCCGGTTCCATGCTTCCTCAGGGGAACACGCGGTTCCGAAAACGCTCCCCGGCCAGTCGCGCACGCGGGCATCATCGGGGGTCGGAAATCGGTCGATACAACCAGCGACATCACGGGGAGCGCGAGGCGAAGAAGGGATCGGCGACCGTGGCGGTAACCATGATATGTCCCAACCTGAAGTGCGGGCGGACTGTTGTCGCGCCCGACTCGGCGCGTGGGAAGATCGTGCGTTGCGCCCATTGCCGCCAGCTCTTCATGGTCCCGCCGGCGCGCACGAGCGAGAACCCCGCGGCGCCCCCCCTGCCGCCAGAACCCGAAAAACCCGCCGGGCGGAGCTGACGGGGACGGGCGGTCGCAGCATCGAGGAACCAGGGCAATGGACACCCGACCGCGTTATCCGCCGGACGCTTCCACCGGGGCCCACGTCCCCGCTGTCGCGCCGCTGGTGCCACCGGAGCCGGCGGTCGCGGCCTTAGGCGAGGCATTTGCTCAAGAGCCGGAGCTGATTCGCGCGCTGTTGGAGGGCTGGGAAGCGCAACCCGCCGAGTGCCGGAGAACGATCCTCGCGGCGGCACGTGCGGCAGTGGCCACCTGTCCGACGCACGCGGATCTGCTGTACCGCGCCGCGGAGGCGGCCTTGGCCGCCGGGGACTACCCAAGCGCGGACAACGCCCTGCAACAGGCGCTAGCTATCAACCCCGACTACAAGGATGCTCTGATCCTCGCAGCGCGCGTGGCGCTGGCGCGCCAGGACCCGCAGCGGGCGGTGCTCTTCTTGCAGACTGCCGTGGCGCGTGGTGCCGATTACCCCGACGTGCACATGCTGCTGGGCGAGGCGTGGTCGCGGCTGGGCGACGGTGAGCGGGCGCGCTGTGCGTACGAGCGGGCGTGTCAACTGAACCCCGCGCTGCGCGAGGCACGCGGCGCTGGCGAAGCTGAACGGGACGCCGGCGCCCGGAGGGACTCATGAGCTACCTGCTTGAGGCGCTGGGCCGCGGGTTGCTCACAAACCTGCGCGCCGCGTTCGAAAACCAGCTTCCCCCGGCCGAAGGAGACGACCTCGGCATGCTGGAACATCGCGCCGCCGCCTCACCGAACTCGCTCGATTTGGCGCTGCGGCTGGCGGTGAGCTGCCTGCGCGCGGGGCGCTTGACGCAGGCTCGGCAGGAATTCGAGCGGGCAGCACAGTTGAATTCGTCTGCCGCCCTGCCGTTCGTCGGCTTGGCGTGCGTGTATGACGAGCTGGGACAGACCGCCGTTGCGCTTCAGCACCTCGAACGGGCGCGCGCTTGCGACCCCGGGGACCCCGCGGTCAGCTTTGGCATCGGCTTCTGCCTGGAGCGCCTTGGCCGGATCGACGAGGCACGGACCGCCTACGGGCACGCCATCGCGCTCTGCCCGCAGCTTCGGAACGCCTACGAGCGACTCGCGGCCATCGCCATTCGTGACGGCGACTGGGCCGGGGCGATTGCGCAGTACGAGCGTCTGGCCGACATGGAGCCAGACGACCTCGACGTACTGCTGACGCTGGGAAACCTGTACCTCCAGGCCGAGCGGCCCGAAGAAGCCATCGAGCAGTATCAGCAGGCACTGTTCGTCGAACCAGAAACGGAGGCGCCCCCGTTCGAATCTGAGGAACTGGTGGACGAGGGGCGGCTGCGGGACGCCATCGCGGCCCTCGAGCGGCTCACTCGCAAGTACCCGGGTGTAGCGCCGTTCCACGTACAGTTGGGGGACCTGTATGTACGGGCCGGCCAGGATCGCAAGGCCATCGAGCAATACCGTCTGGCGCTGGCGGCGCAGCCCAGCTTCCTGGAAGCGACCGTCAAACTGGGCACGCAGCACATGCGCCAGGGGCGTCTGGTCGACGCGGCCATCACGTTCAATCGCGCCGTCGAACTCAACGACCGCCTGATCACAGCCTTCGTGGGGCTGGGCGTCGCGCAGCACGCCTGCGGGCGTCATCGCGAATCGCTGGCCACCTTCGACCTGGCGGCCAGTCTCGAACCCAGTACCACCCTGCTGTTTTCCGAATCTGCCCGCCTCCAATTGCAGCTTGAACAACGCCAGCGTGTTGGCGGTCGTGCCGACGCATCCGCCGAGGACGACTCGGCACCCCCGCATGATCGCTTGATCGAGGAGGCGCTTCGTCGCCACGAGCAGGCGCTTGCGCAAACCCCGGGACACGCCGATCTGCACTATCGCTATGGCTTGCTGCTGCGTCAGGTCGGACGCCTTTCGGAAGCCATCGAGGCTTTCCGTCGGGCAGTGGCGATCAACCCGCATTACTCCAAAGCGCTGGTCAAGCTGGCAATCTGCCTGAAAGAGGCCGGGCAGATCGACGAAGCGATCGAGACATTCACACGGGCACTGCGGCTGAATGACAAGTTCGTGGACGTCCACTACCAGCTTGGGCTGCTGTTCGCGCAGCGGGCGCAGTTCGAACTGGCGGTCGAGCAGTTCGAGCGCGCGATCGCCGGCAATGAACGGAACCTGGCCTTCCGGGCAAACCTCGCGCTGGCGCTCCAGAACATCGGGCTCGTGGACCGGGCCGCCGCCACCTGGCGCTCGATCTGCGAACTGTCGCGCAGTGACCCGGACCTGCTCGCCGCACGCGAGCGGATTCTCCGCGACGCCGGCCGTCGGCCGTGAGCAATCTCAGCAGACTGCTGCGCCGCTCCTCGTTCCCAGCGTGCCCGGCCCCCCTTCCGCATAGCCTTGCGAACGCAGCACACGCAGGATGTCCGGCGGCGAGAAGCCTGGCCCTTTGAGCACTTTCCCACCGGCATCCAGGCCGCCGTCCTTCGACATGTTGCTGCGGTGGACCTCCGCGAAAACGGGCTCCAGATCCACGCCCATTTCCACGGCCGTCCCATAAGTCACTACAAGCAAATCGGCCAAGGCGTCAACCATCTCGATGAAGTCGCCGCGGTCGGCCGCCTCGAGGAATTCAGCCGCTTCTCCGAAAATCAACCGTGCTCGCCGCAGGCGGTCTTTCACGCCGGGCATCTGCGGCTGCGTCGGTGCCGGAAGACCGTATTTCACGTGAAACGCACGTACCATCGCCTGCTCGGGACTCATCGTAACTCCTCAATTCGCGCGGCCGGAAGACGCGAAGGCGGGCGCCACGCCCGGCCGCGCCGGTGCACTGTACCGGCCTCGGGCTGGTCTACAAGGCGTGGACGGGAGCGCCGCTGCCCGGCGGGACCCAAACTCCGAAGGCGACCAGGCACGCGATAACCGGCGCCGCGGCCTCGGGCCCGCCGTACGGGCCTGACACCCGAGCAGGGGAAGCGAACGCCCTATTGCGGCAAGCGCACGCGCTGCTGCCGGTTGACTTTTCGGCTGCCGAGGTGTATCGTAATGAAAGCGCTTTCAACGATTGACTATCCGGCCACGCTGCCGGCGTTGCCTTCACGAGAGATTGCTCGTATGAGTAGCCGCGTGTCCCAAACTGTCCCGACCGGCAGCGTCACTCGGTCCGAGGGGTTCGTGCAGAACCGCTATGGCTGCTTCTCAGCGGATGGAACTGAGTTCTGGATCCGCGATCCGGCGACGCCGCGGCCGTGGGTCAACATCATTGCCAACCCGCGGGTCGGGCTGGCCGTCAGCCAGACCGGCAGCGGGTTTTCGTGGATCGACAACTCCCAGCTCGCGGTGATTACCCGCTGGCAGCAGGACTTGGCGTGCGATTGCGCGGGCAAGTTCCTCTACCTGCGCGACGTCGACACCGGACAGGTGTGGTCGCTCGCGCCGGCGCCGGTGTGGCCGCGCTACGACTCGTTTCAGTGCCGACACGGTATTGGCTACACGGTTTTCGAGACCGTTTTCGCCGGAATTCGAGCGTCGTGGACGCTGTTTTGTCACTCCGCGCAGACGGCGGAACTGTGGCTGGTTGAAATCCAGAACACCACCGATCGCCTGCGCCGACTGGAATTGACGGCGTACCTGGAGTGGTGCTGCGGCGTGGCGCCGCAGACCGGTCGGGAGTTTCACAAGCTCTTCACGGAAACGGAGTTCGACGCAGAGCGCCGGGCGATCTTTGCCCGCAAGCACATGTGGGAGGTGCCCTCAGACCGGTTCGGCCACTGGAACACTGACTTCCCGTACGTCAGTGCCCTAGCGTGCTCTGAACCGCTGCTGGCGGCGCAAGGTGACAAGGCCGCGTTTCTCGGACAGTACGGCGACCTGCGGGCCCCGCGTGCTTTGACCCAGGACCTGTGGAAGCCGGAGTTCGGGCGGCACGCAGACCCGGTGGCGGCCCTGCGCTGCGGCCTGGACCTGCGGGCCGGCGAAGTCCGTCGGTGCAGTTTTGTGCTCGCGACCGCGGAGTCGCGGCCCGCCGTGGAGCAACTGCTGGCCCAATACTCGAACGCGGAAGCGCTGGATCACGCACTGGCGGAAGTGCGGGCCGCGTGGCGCGCGCGGCTTTCTACCCACCGCATCGATACGCCGGAACCGTCCCTGAACTACCTCGTCAACGACTGGGTGCGATATCAGGCGATTTCCGGGCGTTTGTGGGCGCGCTGCGGGTACTACCAGCAGAGTGGCGCCTTCGGCTTTCGCGACCAGCTCCAGGATTCGCAGGTCTGGTTGACCATCGACCCGGCGCAGTGCCGAGCGCAGATCCGGTTGCACGCAGCGCACCAGTTTGCGGATGGATCCGTGGTCCACTGGTGGCATCCGCTGACCGAGCAGGGTCATGTGACCCGCATGAGCGACAACCTGCTGTGGCTGGCCTTCGTGACCGCCAGTTACATCCGTGAGACGGGGCAGCTCGATATCCTCGAAGACACGGCGCCGTTTGTGGACGAACGTCAGCCGCGACCGCTGTGGGACCACATTCTGCGGGCGTTCCGGCGGGCGTTCCGGCGCTTCAGTCCGCGCGGGCTGCCGTATATCGGCGCGGGCGACTGGAACGACGGCCTCAGCGCGCTGGGCTTGCAGGAGCGCGGAGAGTCCATCTGGCTGGCGCATTTTCTGGCAGGTCTGCTGCGCGACTGGGCTGAAATCTGGCGCCGCTGGGACCAGCGTATTGGCGGCCCGACCGGCTGGCATCGCCACCTGGCGGGCGACGAAGCCACTTGGCACGGCCTGTTGGCCAGCGAGGACGTCGTCTGGGATCGATCGACGTCCCCGGCCCCAGCAGCGGCGGTGCAGGACTGGTTGCGGCTGGCCGTAGAGTTCGACGAACGCCGAGCCGCTTTGATCGATGCGATCAACCGCCACGGGTGGGATGGCCACTGGTACCTCCGGGCTACGTTGGACGACGGTTC
>Ga0209162_1000248_pt1 | contig 60009 bp, 47 predicted proteins | sample YNPNPMetaG_FD_187121 | JGI IMG/M metagenome (GOLD analysis project Ga0209162, IMG submission 187121) | Anoxygenic and chlorotrophic microbial mat microbial communities from Yellowstone National Park, USA - YNP NP MetaG (SPAdes) (version 2) ...
TACTCGCTCAGCGCCCAGTAAAGATGTCGACTGCCCATGATGCCAGTGGAGTGGTGTCCTCCGTGTTTTTCCATCACATCGCGGGCGAGGCTATCGGCGATTGCCTGTTCGTGTCCTTCGGGAGCCAATCCCCACGCCAGCGCGAGTGCATCCGCCGCCTGACTGCCAAACGTGCGACTTTGGGCATCGTAGAACCGTTCGATAAACGCCTGCCGAATGTTTCGGGCGAGCGCACCAAACCTGGTTGCATCTTCCGTCTTGCCGAGAACGGTCGCTATCTTCTGCATCAGCGTCGCATCCAGATAGAAGACGGCGGTGGATGTGATGGGGATGGGTGTGTTGCCGGGCAGCGAGCCGGGCGCGCACCAGTCCCCCAGTCCTGCGGACACGATGTAGCCCTCGGAGATACCCAGCAGGTGTTCCACCCAGCGCTTCATGGTCGCGTAGTGGCGTTCCAGCACGCGGGTATCGCCGTAATACAGATAGAGATACCAGGGGATTTGCACCACTGCTGTGCCCCAGTCCGGTGACGCCTCGCCGATTTTGTTGCGCTTGCCGGGCGCCACGAACGTCGGCAAACCTTTCTCGGTCAGCGAGGTCTCAATGTCATCCAGGTACTTCGTCCAGAAGGTCGCCATCTCGAAGTTGTAGATGGTCATCTCCGCGGAGACGTGCGCGTCGCCCAGCCAGCCGCACCGCTCGCGGTGGGGACAATCGGTGGGAATGCTATGCAGGTTGCTGATCTCCGTCCAGATGGCTGTGCGGTGGATCCGATTGAACATCTCATCCGAGCACTCGAACGTTCCGGCGTACGGCACCGCAGTATGCACCGCCACCGCTTCCAGCATATCCAGCGTGGGCGTGCCCGGGTAGCCGGTCATCTCCACGTAGCGGAAGCCGTGATAAGTAAATCGCGGCTCCCATACTTCCATGCCAACGCCCTTGCAGGTGTAGCGGTCGGTCTGCACCACCGTGGTGGCAAATACTCCTGTGCTATCCGGGTTCAGCGTGCCGTCGGGGTGTAGATCTTCCGCGAAGCGCAGGGTGATAGTGGTTCCCGCGGGTGCGCTGACTTTCAGCCTCGCCCAGCCCGCGAGGTTTTGCCCCATGTCATAAATCCACACTCCCGGCTGGGGGGCGGTGAGTGCAACCGGCGGGAATACTTTGGTACGCTTGATGGGGGGCATCAGCTGGCTTGGGAGGTTCTGCGTGGGAGCAGGTACCACGTGCACCGGTTGCCACCGCGAATCGTCCAGCCCCGGCGCGCTCCAGCCGGGTATCTCGCACCGCGCGTCGTACTCCTCGCCCGCATAGACGTTATTTCTGATTACGGGACCGGGCGTTGTCTTCCACGATTCATCGGTGCAGACGGTTTCCGTATGACCATCTGCGTACTCCAGCACCAGCTGCATGAGCAGCACCGGTTCCCCGTAGGACATTCCACCCCACACGACTGCCTGATGGCACCAGCCGTTGCCCAGCATCACGCCGATGCAGTTGGTTCCCTCACGCAGCGGGGCGGTGACATCATGCACCACGTAGAACGCCCGCTTTTCGTAATCCGTTTGAGCGGGGTCCAACACCTGCTCTCCGATACGTTCGCCGTTCAGATAGAGCTCGTAGTATCCCAACCCACAGATAAGCGCGCGGGCGCGCTGTAACCCCGACTGCACGGTGAACTCTTTGCGAAACAGCGGTGCCGGCTCGGACGCAGACGCACGTATCCACTTTGCCTGCCACTGGTTGGGGGAGAGCATCCCCATCTCCCACCAGCTGACCTCGCTCCAGCCGGAGGGCTGGCCGTTCTTGTCCCAGACCCGCACCTTCCAGTAGCATCGCTGCAGCGAGCGCAGCGGTTTTCCTCCATAAGCCACGTGGCAGGTACGGTCGGAACCGACCTTGCCCGTATCCCACAGGTCAGCCCGGTCCTGCTCCAGCAATTCGGGTGTGCTGGCGACCAGAATACGGTAAGCGGTCTGTCGCTGCCCGCGCTCATCGCTCCAGAGCGTCCAGCTCAATCGCGGCTGGGGGATATCGATGCCCATCGGGCGCGCCACGTATTCGCAACGCAAGTCCATGGCGGCAATCATAGTGCCACTCTGTTTCGCCCGACGGGTTTACCAGTCCTGCAAGGAGAGACAAACTCCTATCGGGCTGAAGGCTCCATCTTAACGTGCCCGTCAGCATACAGGCGCAGGGTCATCTCCGGGAACCGGTGCCAGCTATCAGAGACTACCTTCGCTTCGGAAGCGGGCATCGTGCGGATGTACACCGCCCAGTCGGGGAAGTTGGGGTCGTACGCGCCGATGTTCCGGAAGTAATCGATGCCGTAGTCCACATCACCCAGATAAAAGTAACTGGTGCCCGGCGACACCCAGTACTGCCCAGGCGGTGCGTTGCCCTCAAAGTGGTCCAATCGGCATAAGAAAACGCCTTGATGTGATACATATCCCGGCATGAGCGCGAGCAGACGCAGCGGATATTCGTCATCGTGGTCTGTCAGGTACATCTGGATTGCCATGCCAATCTGTCGAAGGTGGCTCGCGCACTCGGTTTCGTAGCTGCGCTTGCGCGCCGTGTTGAACACCGGAAATAGCAGCGCCGCCAACAGCCAGATGATGCCGATGACAATCAGCATCTCCGGCAGGGAAAAGCCGCTTTGCCTACGCATGGTCTATCGCCTCCTCCCGAAGAGTTGCGCCCCACACGGCGGAGAGCAGTACCGTTTCCACTGCTTCCTCCACCCTGCCAAAGACCGATTGAAACATGCCCAGTATCGCAATGCTCAGCAGCGCACCTCCCAACCCCCATCGGTTCACCGGCGTCAGCAAACGCCATCGGCTAAGGAACGCCACCACCAGCGCCGCAGCGAAGATACCTCCCCACACGCCCCGCTCGCACAACCATAATAAGAACTGATTCTCCGGCGCTCCGTACCACGTGCTGACCGCATAGCCTCGCCAGGTGGAGGTGTAGCGCAGCCGCACGTTATCCGTTCCCACGCCCCATAGCCAGTTCTCACGGAACAACTTCCAGCCCATGCGCCAGATTTCCACTCGTGCCTGAGCGGTCGTGTCGCCAAGCGGACTGCTCTCCAGCCGCAGCAGATACATACCCCCCAGTAGTATCCACATCGCTACGCCCAGTGCGATGGCTAATCCCTTTTGCCGTGATAATGCCGACACAGCGGCAGGTAACACCACACTCGCCGCCACCCATGCCGACCGCGAGTAGGTCAACCATAGCGCGATGGTCATCACCGGTGCCATCGCCAGAATAGCGATGCTCACCTTATGATAGCGCAAACGCCACCAGAGCGCTACACCCATCGGCAGGGCAATGAGCATCAGCGTGTACACGTGCACTGGCGTGCCGAACGTGCCGCCGGCGCGGGCAAGGCGGTGTGTGTGAAACAGGTTCTGTCCCTGCCAGTAGTACGTGAGCGTATACACCGCCTGTCCCAGCGCCAGCAAGGCAATGATGCCCATCAGCCGGTGGGCGGACAAGAGCCGTGCGCAGGCTAAACCGACGGTAATGAACAACAGCACCATCGCGCAGCGAATACAGCCCACCCCGCTGTAACCGCGTCCCAACGGGTCGAAAAGATAGCCGCTCGCCAGCACCAGCAACAACAGCCATAGCAGGCTTGCCCAACGCTCGCGTGCAGCCTCCCTTCCGAAGCTGCTCCAAACCATCACAAACACTGCCCCTGCTCCCAGCAAGGCACTCAGCGGTGGCAAATCGCTCCAGTAACCCCGGAGCAACGCGCTTGCCGAAATGTTCTCCCAAAACGTGTTGGGCAGTACGAAACCGACCATCAGCCACAGTACGAAAAACACCCGCAAGACCGCCCATCTGTTCACCATGCTATGCCCTTCGCTCCGCCCGCCTTGCCCGCCAGTACCAGTACGCGCCGATGAGGATGAGCAATACTGGAGGTACAACGCGATACCAGGCTGAAAACGTCCCTTTTGGCGATTGCTTGCGTTGACGGGACGCCAACATCTCTCGCACCTCGTCAACGGTGGGGAGACGCCCCTCCCAATTATAGAACACCTCCTTATCGCTTGCCAGCGCAACCGTCTGTGGTAGTGTCAAATCGCACCCGTAGGCCCGCAGGTCCCTCAAGCCCCAGTGTATCACCGTTGGAGATGATGCAATCAGGTTCAGCGAAAAAACACGCTTCGTTTGAACGCCCCGCAGCTGCCACGTACGTTGCCGCGTCATGCCCGGATTTTGCCTGCGCGTGCGAAAGATGCTCTTGACCGTCGTCGGCAGCCAGTATCCTCCAGACTGAACGTAGCGGATGACCTCGACTTGCCCTTCACAATCAGCATTGCGTTTGACAACGCGAAGCGGTGCTCCGCCGCGCTCCACATCTATGACGATGTCCACTTCCCGCAGCAACTGCTGTTTCACTCCGGACACGTCCTTCGCCCCGCGGGCTTTCAACTCATGCTGGAGAAACTCTGCTTCCTGCTCAATTTGCGTGCGTTCAACAGGGGAGGAGCTCACGATGCGCGTTTCCTCGACTGCCCACACCAACCGGAAAGCCCTCACATACTGCTCCCTTGCGTCGCCCACTTGGCGTAAAGCCTCTAACTGCCCATGAACGACGGAACAAAGCAGCAAAAGTGCCCACGAAGCGAGTAGAGTTTTACCACCACACATGTTCCATCCTCCCGCTTCGTCAGAGGCTGGACGGCACCAAACCGCCCAGCCTTCCTTCATCGCCTAACAGGTCGGGTAGGGATACCACCACCCGCTGTCATAATGGAAGCGGGTACCTGAATACGTACAGCCATACCCCCACGAGGGCGAACAATAAAACTTCTCGTGGGTATACCACACGGTACCATCGCTTTCGGAACAGTGTAGCCCTGACAGCTCCTCGCAGCGCTTCGTGTAGAAGGTGAACTTTGAGCAAAACCCCGCACACGATGGGTAGGTTCCGCACTGGTTAGTCCATACAACTTCTACACCTGGTTGGCAACCCATCCCTAAAAGTTATTCATTGATTCTATCGAACCAACGCCTCCAAAAGGGGACACCTCCTTCACTGTTGCCGCTCCACCCACTTTATCCGCCAGTACCAGTACGTGCCAACCAAAATCGCGAAAGTACCCACCAGCAACAGCAATATCGGCAGTCCGCTGCTCCGGCTGACACGCGGTGGCGAACCTACCATCGTAAACGGCTGACTGGATACCGAGCTGATTGCGGGCAACACTCCCTTTGCCGGCAGTTCGCCTGTCCAAGCGTATCGATACGTCTTGCCTTGCACGAAAAGCAGACCACTTGACGCAATCGTGTCGGGCGAAATATGGCGCAGGTCAGAAACCGGTGTGCCACGAGGTAGATCGATGCGCAGACCTGGCGGTGTTTCGGTAACTTGCCTGAGCATTAGCGTTGCGGTGCCAGAATGTGCACTCCCTGTCTCAGCGATTTTCACACGAGCGGGAATCCACCAGCCTTCCTCTACGCGCCGCCACTCCTGTACGGAGTACTCCAAGCGGTGGCGCGTCCCACTCTTTACGCAAAAAAAGGCCGGGGCAAAACGCCTCGCGACATCCAGATGAAACTCGCCTGCGAGATAGGGGATATCTGTCACCAGTTGAAAAATCACCACATCGCCTCGTCGTTCTCTGAGAGACCAGCTGCCCTTGCGCCAACGAAACCACGTAGCTGGGGCAAACACACGGAACGGGTCCGCGCCTGCGAGAAAAGCGGGCTGTAACTGGTTCGCGAGCTCGTCCGAGATTGGGGGTAAGAACACCCCCATATACAGCGCGTCGTCGGGCGCAGGAAGCACCAGCGCTGGAGCAGGCATATCGGGCAACGTCTGTTCGTGGGACATGACGAGGACAAAATCCTTTCCGAACCAGTATTCGTACCTGCCCAACTGGGAAGATAACGTAGCCTGATCCTGCGTGTGCCCGATGTAGGTTAGGCGAGGCGAACGACTGATGACCAGCTGTCCATGTACCTTCTTCTGTTCAGGTATGTGTATGTTCCGCTGCCGGGATTCCAGCATCTCGCGCTCTGCTTTACTGAGTTGCAAAGCAACAGTAATTTGAACGTCCCAGACGAACGTATGCCGGCTGCACCATTCGTCACGCCTTCGGCATTCCTCGTACCAAGGTTGGCTGTACGCACCTACAGAAGCAACCAGAGACCATAAAACCACTGCTGCCAGCACAGACTTGGAAGCCGCCAGTTGATACATTGCCAGGTCCATCCTTCTCCGCCCTCAACGGCAGCGCAAAGTGGTTACATAATAGTCGCTGACGCGCGTGTAGTTTCCGGCACATGCATCGCAATAGTAGCCGCTGATAGATGTACAGTCGGACCTCCATAGTCCCACATTAAGGGTAACCTGCTCCTGCACGCACGTTTGCCCAGCGTCTTGATAACACACCGAACATGGGAAGTAACCGGTTACCCAACACCCACCGTTGCAATCCGGCAGGTGACCATTGCAGCTGAACAAGTAATACAACCAACAATAGTCGTTTTGCTGGCAGCGTGCCTCGTCAGTAATAATCGTCTTGCCAGCCGGAGCTGGTGAGGTCACCGCGGGGCGGGCGGTAAGGTAACGTCCACCCTGTTGTGCCAATGTTTCCGCGATTAGGTTGCCCACAACCCACAGCGATAGTGCCATGGCAAACGCGAACACGTGCTGTCGCATCGTCATACACCTCCCTCAAGTGTTATTCACTTATTCTATCGGCCAAACCCTCAAACAGGGGACATCTCAGTCTTCCCTTTTCGCCACACTGAACCGCAACAGCACATCCTCGTCCCACACCCGTTGCCCACGACGCAGGCGCAACCGAACCAGCCGACCGTAACTGCCTGCACCCATACCCGACGTGTCCACCGCGATGCTCAACCGCTTCCAACCCAGAACGCCTATCCCACTGCGCACCTCGCTCAGCAGGGTGCAACCGCAACCCGGTAATGCCTCTATCTCTAACGGCACACCTGACAGGTTCAACACCCGTCACCCCCACCTGCACTTGCTGACCCGCCGCCAAAACCCCCAAATCCCGACGTTGCCCCAGCACCACCACTCCCGTGCCGCCGGACCACTGGGATACGCTACCCTGCACCAGCAGCAGTACCCCCATCCATATCAGCACCAGAGGTATCCACCGACGAGGTCGCATCTACGTACCCCCCCCCGTAGTCGGCTAACAACGTGCGCAGCTTCTGCTTCACCCGTTGCAACCGCTTCTTCACCGCCTCTTCACGGATGCCCAGCCTTTCGCCAATCACCGCGCAGGTCTCGCCCTCCACCCAGTGCCATTGCACCAGCTGCCGCTCGGAAGCGGTTAACCTGCCCAAATACTGGCTTAAATCGATGGACACTATCACTTGCGCCTCCCAAGAGACGCAACAGTCCCCATCTTCCAGGGCGCATTCCCTCTCCGCACGCCGCATCTGCCGGCGCAGGTGTTCCACCCACACCGCGTGGCACAGATGGCTCACCAGTTCAGCGGTTATTTTCACGTTCCTTGCCTCCGCCACCAGCAGGCGATACAACGTATCCTGCACGAGGTCGTCTACCTCGTGTGGAGCGCAGCGTTTGCGAAAGTACTGCTCCGCCTGCTGTCGGAACTGCTTCACATTCGGCTCCCGCACCCAGCCTCTCCTTTCCGCAGCTGTAGCACACCTCTCGTCAGGTTTTTCGTTCTCCCTGCCTCACCCGCAAGTACCAAAACGCGCCTGTGGTGATAAGTAAGAAAGGTAAGATGAGGTTGCTGGCCCCTTGCTCATTAGTTTTCGACCGAGCAGGCGAGGCGTTCTCTCCCTTTTGTTGCTTGCGCAGGCGAGATAGATCCTCCGGAGAAGGCAGCTGCCCTTCGAATTCATAAGTTACCACCTCATGCTCGGTTATCCCCAAACGCCAATCGCTGACTGGCATAGGAATGGAAAACCATTTTGGAGAGGTGCCTGTATATTGCCGAGCAGAGGCGAGACGAACACGCATGACCCCCTTCCCCCTGCGAGTAAAATCAAAATCTACCAGCGCTGGAAGCCAGGTGCCTTGATGTGCAACCCATTCCAAAACCTTCGCACTCTCCAGCACTTGGTCAGGTGTGTTGAAGTACAAATGGGCCTCCGCAGGCGCATAGTCGCGTGTCGGGTCAAGCAATAGCACCAAAGTCGCTTGCACTGGTAGGCTGAGAACCGGACGAGGGAAGTGTTCACCTAGTTGCCCAGATATTCGCACGTATTGACCTGCGGTTTCCACCTTCACGTCCTTCGCATTGCTGCCGTAATAGCGGAGAAGGTTGATCCCCCACACCAAAGGCAGGAGTTTAGAACCATGTACCCAGGTCAGATTTTGCACGATATTCGGCCCCCCCGACGAAAACCGCCAAATGTAGGCAAACGGTTGTTCTGAGAGCAGTACCGCTTCCTGCTCCGGCGTATCCGCCTGAGGACCAATCCTGAGCCAGTACGCCTTGTCAAATGGTGTTACGGTAATCGTCCGTCTTCTGCTGCCGTCCGACACTTCCCAATCCGTCCGCAAGCCTTTTAGAGCCGCTTCGCGTGCAAGCAATCGCTTTTGTATCTCTTTCAGTGTTTCTGACTGCTGTGCAACAACGTGGCTCAAAGCGAATACGAGCACCACAGCCAATGCGAAACCCTTCCACATTTTAGGAACCACCTCCTGAGCCGCCATCTGCCTGTCGGCAGTCGGGGACAATTCTGGTCTCTCCCGTCTGTTCCCCGAGTTGCCATTCATCCGTGCAGAAGCACATACCTTGGTAGTACACGCATCCGCTACTGTATATATAGTAAACCGGGCTATACAAATTCGTGAACTCCACGCATATCGTGTTCGGTGGGGCAGGAGCATTGATACACTGCCCCTGCAACACCCCGCGCCCGCGGCAGTTGCCACCGCAGCTGGGAGGAAGACATCGCTTCTCAGCATTCCCCTCAGGGACAAACACATGCTCACACCTCAGAGAAACCCCTCCGGTCTGAGCGCGTGCCTCTCGTACAGCAACGGTAGCGTTTACAAGGCTAATTGCCATCCACACCGCCAGTGCTACCAGAAACGCGAACACGTGCTGTCGCATCGTCATACACCTCCCTTAAAAGTTATTCATTGATTCTATCGTGCCAACACCCCAAAAGGGGACGTGTTTTGCGTCTTTCTTCACCATTTAGTACCTGTCTGGCAAGTACATGTGCTGAAAACGCATCGGAAACAGCACCCGTAGCAGCCGACTGACATTATCGGGCGGCGGTGTGGGCAGTCGAGCGCACAGTTCCTCCGCGGGTGCCAACCCCAACACGAGCCTTGCCAGCGTGCCCTGCGGCAGGTGTATCACTACGTGCGGTTCGCCAACCTCATTGGTCACGCGCACCGCGCCCGGTCTAATCCGCAGCGTCGCTTCGCCCACCTCGGTGCGGAGGGTTAGCCATATCCTCTCCGTCCATTTCGCTGCCTGAACCAGCCGCGACCATTCAGGCTCCATCGGACGCGCCAGCCTTTGCACGTCCAGAACCCGCACCATCGACCCGCCGTTTGCCTGATACACCTGTTCGAAGCGTGCATCCTGATACCGTGCCGCATGTGCCACCAGACTATCGGGAGGCACCGCCAGCAAAGCCTCCTGCTTGCCCTCCTCCTGCGCCCGGCGACGGCACAGTGCCAGCAGCGTGTCTGCTGCAGCGGGACACTCCGCCAGCACCTCCCCGAAAACCAGGCTGTTCTCGTATTCTCTCTCCAGAACATCGCGCGCCGACCAGCACCAGCGCGCCCGCCAGGCGTACCCTTTCACCGCGCCCTGCGGGTCAACCGCCACCCAGCATTCGTCATTGGGATAGCTGCCCGATGCCTCCAGCAAGTGCTGCCATACGCGCCCATCGGGCGACCGCACTGCCGTGCCCGTGGACTGCGCCGTTTGCTGGTCGTAAATCCGCTGCACCTCAGGCAGGTCTTGCGGGGTGAACTCGCGATAACTCCACCCCGCTGGCAGAGTGCTCTCCCTCTCCAGGTTCCAGAGAAACAATAGATACTCCGGTCCCGCCGTGACGTAGCCGAAGCGATGGTAGAAGTCGGGGATACCGTATAACATGGTGATGCAGGCATCGCCGCCGGACATGTGTTCTACCGCTGTCTGCAGCACCCGTCGCGCATAGCCTTTCATGCGATATTCCGGCTTGGTTGCCACCCCACCGATGCCGTCCATGCGCAGTACCGCAGCACCAACACGAATATGGAACGGGATAATCCAGCACTCGCTCGCCTGTTCATTATTTACGGACAATACCAGCCGCTTAGCACCCTGCTTTTCTGGAACGATTTCTATCCGCTCCTTACCTTGCTGTACCATGGTTGCCCTCCTCTCTTTGTGGTTAGTATCATATCAAACCAGACAAAAACCGTCCACTGATATCCGTTCTGCCCCGCAAGCGAAACGAGCTGCGTCCGGCAGGATTCATACCTCCGCAAGAGAACTCATTCACGGTGCGCTATCCGCGAGGCATCTCGGAAAGTGCACCACAGGTTCCGGCGAGAGGTGTGACCCATGCAGAAAGTCGCTTTCAGCACGGCAATCATGACATTACTGTTGCTCATAACCACTGTCGCACCGCGTGCGCAGACGCCGATATCCAGCGGCGCGTTGCGCTGTATCCCCCTGCAGGAGGGTAACCGCACCATCGGCTTTCGTTTGCGGGAAGGAGAGCGGATGCTGGCGGACGTGCTGTTCCATGCACACGGCGCGCTGTACGCCACCCGCGTGCAGACTCGTGAGAACCAGCTGCTCTTCTCCGGCTTCCGTACCGACGGCTCGTGGGAAATCGGCGACGATGCGGTGGTCAGCGTGGCGTTCACACAGGGCAATCCGTATCCGCAGGTCGCCTTCCGCATCCCTGTCAAACGCTTCTCGGCGGTCGTGTGGGAAGCCACACACGGCAAACAGCCCCTGCACCTGTTCGCCTGCTCAATGCCCGGCGCACCCATCTTCCACCAGCGCGGCTGGGTCATCCCCACGCCGGTTATCGACGACCACGTGATGCACGGCGCGTTCGGCACCTCCAGCGCAACTATTGTCTCGGCATGGTCACCTGACTGGATGTACGCCCCTGCCATCGGCGCATACCCGATGCCCGTAGTGGGCTTGTGGAAGCCGCACGAGGGCAAATATATTGCCTACGAGTTCTTCGACGCTCGCCTCACCGACCACAGCGAGCGCAATCTGGGCAGCACCTACTGCTGGCAGTCCGGACAGGCGAAGCAGTTCTTCTGTCTCACCCTGCCCTACGGCAAGCCCTACAATCAGCTCCGCTACCCACAAGACGGCGACCTGTTCGCCTCCCGCTTCCGAATCATATACCATAGCTCGCTACGGTATGAAGACGACCCTAACCGATTCATCAATGAGTATATCTGGACTACCTGCCGCCAGCGACTCACCTCTGCCCCTACCATGAATGACCTGCTGTGGCTTCCCCGCGAATACCGGCTGGAACGCTTCCCTACGCCCGCTCTTGGTCGGCTGCTGTACCGAACCCAGAACGACCCCTTCTCGCTGGACGGGAATCTAGAAAGCTACGGAGTAGGCTGGGACAGCCCCATTGACTTTGTGTACGCGCAGAAGAACCAGCAAGCCATCGCGGGGCTATACGAAGACCTTGCGCAACTGGCGAAACTGGCGCAACGCTTTACGGTGAATGGCGAAGAGTGTGTGGCGTGGCGCAAACCGCTGGAGGGTGACTGGCGACCGCAGTTCGGCAGAAACGTGCCCACCCTGCACAACGTGAACAACTGGCTCATCGCGCTTGCTTTTCTGGACGCCTACCGGAATGAGCGCAACGCCGAGTGGCTGCCCGTTCTCGATGGCGTGGTGCGGTGGAGTAAGTACATTCTCTACACCCGCAACTGCTACCCCGACGTGCCCGCCGCCATGTTCGCGTGGGACGCCGCGCCCATCGCCAGCTTCCTGCTGAAATATCACTTCACCTTCCGCGATGACCCACAGCGGCAGTCGCTGGCGGACCTTGCCCTGAAGCTCGCGCATAGCCTCGTCTATCGCTGCCTGCCCATCTTCGCCTCCGATAACAATCCAGAAGATGATATCGACGCTTCCTTTTTCATGGAACCCAATTCGGGGCTACCCTGGCTGGGTGCCGCCTGCGCCAATGAAATCTGGGAGACGGCGGTGGGCGTGTTGCTGACTTACGTACATACCGGAGACCCCGTGCTGGGGCACTATCTGCGCGGCATGGTCGAGCGGTTTCCCCTTCTCTTCCGCGACGAGATGTATCCGTCGGTCGCCGACTACGGCAACGCTTTCGCCGAGCGGTACGGGCTGTACGACGGTGCAGAGCAGCCACCCGGCACACGCAGCAGCTTCGGTGGCCTGTGGGGCGGTCTCGAAAAACTCATCTACCCGATTGCCGGAACGCAGGTTCGCGTCGTCTGTGGAGAGAAAGCGGCGATGGCTTTCAACATTCGGGGCACACACACCGACATCGCGGAGTATCGCCCGGCGAAAAACGGCAACCTCGTCCTGCGACTGAAGGGCAAGCCACCCGCTGCCGATGCTGACGGGAGATACGACGTGGTGCTTACCTGTCCCCTGATGAACTTGCGCGACAAGAAGGTTCTCATCAACGGGGCGGAAGCGCAAGCGGTGGAATGGTTCCCCGAGCGCGACGATACCGTGCTGGTACGCGGTGTCAGGGATGGGGACCAGATCCAGATTGGAGAGGTTTCTGAGCAAACTCCTGCCGTAAACTTAAACATCATCAAGCCTCGGCAGGTACAGGAAAACGTGCAGACGCCCGGCTTCGAGCCGATTCCGCTGCTTGAGCGGGCAGATGTGGTCATCAACCTGAACTGGGATGACAACCGCAGTATGGCGGGCTTCTTCGGCGGCGTGCGCACGATATGGGGTGTGCCCTTCGTGCTGCTGGAACCTGCCCTCAACGGGGGCAAAGCCGCCACCCGACAGACGGTGAGTCTTGCGCACAAAGCCACGATGCTTTTTGCCCTCATTTCCGGCGAGCCGCAGGCACAACTCCGGCTAACCTATGCCGATGGCACTTCCGAGACGGTATCTCTGGAGAGTGGCGTACCCGCGATACAGGGCTGGCCTCCCGTATTGCAATGGAGGTTGTGGATGGTGTCACAGCCACTCAAGGGCGAGCTGCGGACGGTTACTCCACAAAACGGCTCTCTGTTTGCACTCACCCTCAGTAACCTTCCCGAGGAGCAGCTGCGCTCCACGCTCGCGTTATTGCAGCAACAACGCGAAGAATACCGGCAGCGCCAGCAGGCTCTCAAGCGATGGCAACAGGTAGTGGACAAGCTCAAGCCACTCGGTAGCATAGCTGTCATTCCTACTCCGGGCGCGTCGCCACAGGGTCATCCTTTGTACCGGGCAATCAATCGAGCGGGGGCGACAGACCTCTTGCGCTTGCTCTCCCCGCACGAACTGGTGACGACCGGCGTTTTCAACCCCATGCGCTTTCCGCTGGCGTTCTATCTGGGCGGCGAGAATTACTACCAGACGGTACGCGAACCGCAGGACGGAGATCGCGCGATGCTCAACTACCTGCGGAAGGGCGGTACACTGCTGGTCTCGCCGACTCAGCCTTTCCCGTTTTACTACAACGAACGGGGCACACCGGTGGTCTTCGCTCCCGCAATCGGGATGCCCATCAGTGGCAGCGGTGCGGAAGGGCGCGAGGACATGATACAGGGCAAGCAGGTACGTGGCTGGGAGAAACCACCACAGGGTGTTTCCCTGCGCTTCGTGCGAAACCCCAAACAGCAAATTGTCACCAGCCTGCCGGAAGAGTTCCCCTTCCCTACCGAGGGCGACCTGCGGTGGCGACCGATGGTCAATATCTGGAACGAACAGGAAGCGCAGTATACACCCGTCCTCACCCTAAAGGACAGCACGGGCAAAGAGTATGGTGAAGGCATCGCACTGGTGGAGTTTAAGAGCGGTGAGTTTCGCGGAGCGCGAATCCTCTACATCTGGCACCGCCTCATCGCTGACTCCGAATCGGCGGTCAACATTCTTTCCGATGCGCTCGGCTATCTCGCCACCACTACACCACCCCCACCAAAGCAGGTGGTGGTTCCCCAGGCAGCTGCCCCTCCCATCATCGATGGCAAGCTGGATGAGGCGGTGTGGCAGAACGCGGCACAGGTGGAACTGAAGTGGCGATTTAACCCTGCCAACGCCCCCGCGCTCATCGCCCTCACGCCTACCGTCCGTACGACCTCCCGCTTGCTGTGGGACAAACAGTTTCTCTATGTGGGCTTCGATTGCGAGGACCCCGATGTGTGGTCCGTTTACACGCAGCGGGATGCTTGGGTGTGGGAAGGTGAGGCGGTAGAGGTCTATCTGGACCCCTCGGGCAAGGGACAGAACTACAAAGAGATAGACCTGAACCCGTTGGGTGCGTTGATTGACCTGAACACCCCCGAAGCAAAAGAGGGCAACCCGGGCGACGTGGAGCAAAATGCCCGATGGAATGCGAGCGGATTGCGCTGGGCAGTCTCCATCAACGGTACAGTGAACGAGCGCAACGACCGCGATACCGGATGGACAGCGGAACTGGCAATACCGCTGAAGGAGGTGCTTGCTGAGGGAGAACAGGTATACGTAGGAGACGCATGGCGTGCGCAGTTCTACCGCATCGAACGCCCGAAGGACAGCACTGACGCTACCGCGGAGTTTCAGGCGTGGTCCCCGACGGATACCTTTCATCGACCGGAGCGTTTCGGGGTTATCGTGTTTGCGGGTTCCACGAAGCGAGTGGATTTCTCCATGTATCGCCCCGGCAGCGATGGCTCCCCCGCCTTTACGGTCAACTCGGGGACGTGGAAGATACAGGAGGGGGTTTACGAGGGCAGGAACTGTGTCGAGGACGGCTGGCTACCGCGCGGTGCGCGCACAGGCGATAGCACGTGGAGAGACTATACGGTCAGGATACGTTATCGCCTTATCTCACGAGGGTCTGACTGGCGCGACGGCTTCTGGGTGGGATTCCGCTACGGCGAAGAAGCCTGCTATGCCTTGCTGTTAACCGGTCGAGACGCCCAGTTGCACAGGGTGCCCATCGGCAGAGCATACGATGGCGACCGGCAGAACCTGACCTCAGCCTCGTTCACACCGGACTCGGAATGGCACAACCTGCTCATCCGTGTGCGTGGGGGCAGGATCGAGATAGAACAGGACGGCAAGCCGCTCATCCAGTATGTGGATGAAAGCCCTCTGGTTGCCGGGGGAGTTGTGCTGTGCGCGCGGAAATGGTCGGGAAGCACGGGGGATACGGTGGTGCAGATTTCGCAGTTCGAGGTGGAATAAGCAAGCATCGCCTCCGGTTTCACGGAGGCGATGCTGAATGTTGCGCTCTTTATCAGCCCCTGCTGTCGAACTAACGCCATAGTCCATCTGTGTCTACCAAACGCGAACCCTTTAGCACGTATCCTTGCGGTACAGCACCCTTCGCTCGATACATGTATTCTGGACCGTAGAAGCTCCACACTGCTGGAGGCACTGGCTGCGGTGGCGCAGGGCGCAGGATGTTCTCCTTCGCTACGACCACCATGTACAGTCCGATATATGCAACGATGGCAAACCTCGCCATGCGTCGTACGAAGTCAGGATTGTGCCGGCGTGCCCACTCGATAATCGCGATGGGCAGCAGGAACATCGTACACTTCGCCAGAATGAAGGGCACAACGCCTTTCTGCAGGTAGAAATCCATCAGGGGATTGCCTTCCCTGGCGCCGTGATGGTGCACGAATATTAACGTGGAGACCAGGTCCGCTACGCAAATCGCAGCGATAATCCAGCTCTCACGCGATATGTACCCCTTCAAGGTCGTTCCTCCCTTACGCAAAATGCGGTAATGCTTTAGCGGTTCATCAGGATTGTTCCCGAAAACTACTGGATAATTCACATAGCAAAAGTGGGACTCGCTTGCGGCATCTCGACGCAGGGAAGGAAACGGCTTTCCTTCATATTATACCACTTCCCTACTACCGCCAGCACCCTACCCGGCTATCATTTTCGGAAAACAAACTAAGTATCTACAGGGAAGATATAGGGGCGCGAACGAATTGTATCGAGCGAGGAATAGTGGTACAATAAGGTAACTCTCCTTCATGGAGAGGGGTCTTTAACCGATGGCAGAAACCGCGGCAAAAGTGCAAACGGGACACTTTGTACTTGGGTCAGGGCTGTTGAAGCGTGGGAAGGCGCAGGAACGTTCGCTACCCTGCTACCAGCAGCAGAGGGGTTGTGCCAATCTTTCCGACCTTGTTCCACCATGAAGAACCTCATCCGATTTTTAAAGGAACTGCGCCCCTACCGGCGCACCATGTTTCTGGCGGCGGTGCTGACCTTCGTCAGCGCGGGGCTGGGATTGCCCATGCCCCTCATCATCCAGTACATCACCGACCACCTGATTAAGCGCGAACCCTTCCCCCTGTGGGGTGTTTTCTTTGCCATCGTGGGCATCTCCGCCGCATCGGGACTGGTCGGTTATGCGCTGGCTGTTACGATTACCTACCTCGGTCAGCGATTTATGTATGATATCCGCCGAAAGTTATACAGCCACATGCAGTCGCTGTCCATCGGCTTTTTTGAGAAACACCAGACGGGCAAGCTGATGTCCAACATCATCAACGATGTTGCTACGATTAACCAGCTGCTCACCGGCGGCTTCGTGAACATGATTTCCGATACGGTGACGCTGGCGGCGGTGCTCGTCATCGCTTTCTACAAGAGCTGGGTATTGACGTTGGTAGCCCTGTCGGTGTTCCCCATCTATATCCTGAACTACCTCGCCTTCGTCAACAAGCTGAAGGAGGGCAGTCGCCAAATCCGTCACGAGCGCGATGTGATGCTCGGCGACCTGCAGGAGAAATTGGCTGGGGTGGCGGTGGTCAAGTCCTACGCGAAGGAACGCTACGAGGTGCGTCAGTTTCTTGGGCAAACGCGCGAGCTGCTGGTGCTGAACGTGCGGCAGGGGGTCATCGGCACGCTGCTATGGGTGATTGCGGAGGTCATCGGCGCGCTGGGCACCGCGCTGATGCTGTGGTACGGCGGACGCCTCGTGATTCTGGGACGGATGTCTCCGGGCTCTCTTATCGCCTTCATCTCTTACATTGGCGGCTACATGTATGGTCCCATCCTGCGCCTGATTCAGATGAACGACATGATCGCCCGTACCAACGCCGCTCTGGAGCGCATTTTCTACACGCTGGACACCAAGCCCACCATCTTGGATAAACCAGACGCCATCGAGATGCCTCCCATCACCGGTAAGGTGGAGTTTGACAACGTGTGGTTTGAATACGAGCCGGGGCAGCCTGTGCTGAAGGGGATTCAACTCACCGTTGAGCCGGGCGAGATGGTGGCGCTGGTAGGGCAATCCGGTTCCGGCAAGACCACGATGGTGAACCTGTTGCAGCGCAACTACGACGTGACCTCCGGCGCCATCCGCATCGACGGCATCGACATCCGCGACGTGAAGCTGAAGAGCCTGCGTCGCCAAATCGGCGTGGTCATTCAGGAAACCATCTTATTCAACACTACCATTATGGAGAACATCCGGTACGGGCGGCTCGACGCCACCGACGAGGAGGTCTACGAAGCCGCGCGTGCCGCCAATATCCATCACGTGATCGAGGCGCTACCCAACGGCTACGAGACGCGCATTGGCGAGGAAGGCGTGAAACTGTCGGGCGGCGAGAAACAGCGGGTCGCCATTGCCCGCGCTATCCTGAGTAACCCGCGCATCCTGATACTGGACGAAGCCACCAGCGCGCTCGACTCCGAAACCGAGGCTCTCATTCAGGAAGCATTGGAACGGCTGATGCAGGGACGCACCAGCTTCGTCATCGCGCACCGGCTCTCCACTATCGTGAAGGCGAACAAGATTGTGGTGATGGAGAAGGGCGAAATCAAAGAGGTGGGCACGCACGAACAACTGCTCGCCTACGGGGGCATCTACGCCAACCTGTACCAGCAACAGTTCCGGGTCGCCCTGGAAGCGCAGGCAGTGTGATGGCTACCGCTAACGAGAAGCATCGGACGTGGACGTGATTTGTGTTAGCGCATCTTCAACAGCAAGACTCCATGACCTCAATAGCACCCCCAGCGCATGCAGCGCTTCGTCGCTGGTAGTTTCCAGCTGTCTCTGTTGTTCATTCCGTCGCTCAATCCCCAGTAGCGGACGACTCTTGCGAGCCACCTCTGCCAGCACGCTGCCGATACGCCTGTCCACCAGCAATGCATATTCCATTTCCGCTTTTTGTGCTGCGTGCGACGAAGCAATCTCCCCCAGCAAAGCATGAATTCGCTCGTAGCCATCGCGAATAAAGGCGAGCGCGAAAAAGCGTACGGGCACCAGGTGCGGATCCATCCTCGGTTTCAGGTCCTGTGGTACCTGCAGGTCGGCAACTTTTTCCATCGTTCTTATAGCCAGTCGGAACGCCTGGCGACACTCTTGCCAGTGCCCGCGCCTTGCAGCGATGCGTGCACGTTCCACTAATGCCTTCAGTAAGTTGCTCAACGCTCCCCAGCGCCGCAGTCCCGCGTAGGACCGCCCGCAGAACAGAGACTCCACGCTGCTCGCCAATCTCGAACAGTTCATAGGGCGCCCGGCGAGACATAAACAGTGCGTCGATATGGTCGTTAACGACGCGGAGGCTGTATGTCGGGTCATTTTGAAGAGAGGCAGCGACACGTTCCGTTGCTTTCCAGAGGTCCGCCTCATGTGCCGAACGCGCTGTCGAGTGAGGCACGGTGGACTGGATGTACCATAAACCGAATACCGACAGGACAGCATACAGGCATACGCACAACGCTGCTATGCGCTGAAGCGCAGGCAGGCGATGGGGGTTGGTTTGCAAGGTTTTCCTAACAGCCCAGTCCCAGACGAGGATAAAACCAAACGCCCACATCCCGTGCCCAAGGAGCCACTGAAAGCCTTCTAGCATCCGTATTTGATGAGCAAAATCGTGGGTGCTGTAGACATATTGCTCTGTCAAAACAGTTACCGGCACGACGATAAAAGCCTTGCCGAGATGCTGTAGGTCTCGTAGGCGTCTCTGGGGCAACTGGTCTGCTGCTATCCGAGGCGCACGGAGATTCTGCCTCAGCACCCACCACATTACCGTTGCAGTAGTAGTAGCTGAGAGCATACATGCAAGATACAGGCCGTTGTACATACAACCACCTTCTGCTTAGAGCGTTCAGGCTGTCACACGCGCGGGTCGCTCCCTATCAATAGCGGCTAGGGGGTCCCCCGCTCCACAGACACTGAACATAGCACTCAATACAAGAGGAAATTACCGCACTGTATACGTCCTTACACGCGGCTGCCCCTATTATGAAACTCACGGTACCGCAGGCTAATGAACACACCCCGCCGCCTAACAGCCCTCCAATAACTCCTGCGCCCATGCAAATAAGTGTGCAAGTCAGAAGACCGGGCATTGCCTTACTCAGGCTGCTTAGGCACTCATTCTGTGCTTCTAAAGCTGCTTCCTTGCATAGTTTCGGTTCGTTGTCCCGGAAATCGAAGAACCGGTTACATTGGTCTCTCGTGTAGGGTCCGCCAAAAGCGGTTGGGCAATTGCGATAGTCACCCCATCTCCGCTGCAAGGTCACCGCTTCGTTTGGCAGATAATAGCTGAGGCGGTTGCCGTTTCGTCGGCACAGTCGCTCGTCTGCCAACAAAGCCTTCCTCCCCTCCACGGCGTCTGGGCACTGCCCTGCTGGTAGCGTAACACCCCGAACAGGTCATACACGTTGTTGCTCACCACCTGCGCACTGCTGTTCGTTATCACCTGCGCTGTGCCTAACGGGTCAAAGTGGTGCCATTCGTTGTTTCTGCGCACCAGCGAGATGCCCTGCAAATACAGCGCACTCGTCGTCCACTGGCTGCCCGACAGGTCGGACGTCTGCTCCACTAACTCGCCGGCACCGCACGCCACCCCGCACGGATACCGAGTCCACACCCCGTTCACGTAGTCCTTCCGCCAGCGACGACCGCCGTCAAAGCCGTAACCGTACTCATACGCCAGCTGCACGTTGCCCCCCGCCGTAGTCCCGACGGATGCGAACCAGCCTGCTTCACGTGTGCCCTGTGGCCTGCAGGGGAAAACCATTAGCCCAAATGCACAACAGAGCTGTCAAGGTACGTAAGTGAGCTAACAGGAGATACGTATCACTTTTAGAATAGCAATCGGTGTCGGATTTGTCAAGGCATTTTTGCGGGGGTTGGGGAAATTGCTTGGAAAAATCTGCTGGCTGTGGTGGTTTGCCCTCACCCCCTGCCCCTCTCCCGAATCTTCGGGAGAGGGGGCTTGATGACTCCTTTACAGATTTTCGCTATAATACAACTGCATATATCCCCACAGGAGGGAGATAAACATGTCTCACTTCAGGGCTTTTACTCTGATCGAGCTGATCGTCGTGATTGCCATTATCGCCATTCTCCCGGCAATCCTGTCTCCCGTGTTCGCACAGGCTCGCGAGAAGGCGCGACAGACCACCTGTCTGGCGCACCTGCGGCAGCTGGGGCTGGCGTTCGCGATGTACCGCACCGATTACGACGGGCGCAACGCAGGCAACGGCGATGGTAACTGCATGGGTGGCTGGGTAACCGGGGACTGGCCCGCGTGGATGCGCGGTTTTCTGTGGAACTCCGGTGCGCAGTGGGTGCCCTGCATCTACGCCGTGCCCGTCGGACAGGAGACCACCGCACCGGTGAACCCCGAATGGCTCGCCGTGAGGGGACCGGTCAGCGGTGTGCTTTATCCGTATGTCAGAAACGCCGGGCTCTACATCTGTCCGTCAGACCCGCGCGAGGAGAAACTGCTCAGCTACTCGATGAACGCCGGGCTGGCGTTCATCCCTGAAACGGCAGTGGAGCGCCCCGCCCGCCTTGCCCTGCTCATCGACGAGCAAATCACGCTGAACGACGGCGCATACCACCCCGTGAACGCGGACTGTCCCTCCATCGTGCATCACGGTGGGGCGGTGTTCCTGTTTTACGACGGTCATTCGCGGTGGCTGAAAGCGACCAAACCGCCTGTGCTGTGGAACTGCCCGCAAAGCGTGCCCGACGAGGTGTTCTGCTGGAAAATCCCCATCACCGACGCCGAGTCCAGCCGCTACAGCTGGTTCTGCCAGCACGAATAGGGGTACAATGGGTTAGAACAGCCGCTTCATGAGGAGGAAATGATGAGCGCACCGCTGTGCCCGGATTGCCGCATCGAGATGGAAGCGCAAAAGTATTATGGGGTGGTAGTCGATGTCTGCCCCGCTTGCGCGGGCGTGTGGCTGGACGAAGGGGAGCTGCGCGCATTGATGCAGGTTGACCCACTCATCCTGCTGAGCATTGACGACCGTGCGCTGCCCGACGTACAGTACAATCCCGAAGAGGTCGTGCAGCGACGTTGTCCACGTTGCGCCGTATTACTGCATCCTTACCGCTATCTATACGAATCGCCGGTGGAACTGGATGGATGTGCGCAGTGTCATGGTATCTGGATTGACAACGGCGAGCTACGCAAGGTGTTCGAGGAGTTGCACGCCCGCGAGAGCGTTGATGACGAGGAAAAGCGGCGGCTCGCCGTTGCACAATATGCCTTAGAAAGCCAGCAGCGGGTTGAGCGGGCGAACTGGCTGGCTTCGCTGTTCAGCCTGCTGCGCAAGCGGGTGCCGCCGTTTGCGGGCTTTGGATAGGAACCGATGGGTGCTAATGCGTGGCTGAGTCTCGGCTCCAATCAGGGCGACCGGCTGCAACACCTGCGAGAGGCGGTTCGCCGCCTGCATACCCCGCAGGTGCAGGTGGTGCGTTGCGCCAGCGTGTATGAGACCGAGCCGGTGGGCTACGACACTCCGCAGCCGCTCTACCTGAACACAGCGGTGCAGGTGTGTACCGACTTGGAGCCGCTCGCCCTGCTGGAGCACGTGATGGCAGTGGAACGGGCAGGGGGGCGCGTGCGTACCCACTACGGCAATCCGCGCACCATCGATATCGACATCGTGCTGTACGAGGGCGTGCAGATGCACACTGAGCAGTTGACCCTGCCCCACCCGCGAATGCACGAGCGCGCCTTTGTGCTGATACCTCTGCTGGAGATTGCGCCCCAGCTGACCCTGCCCGACGGCACGCCCGTCCGTGACCTGCTGAAACAGCCTGTGGTGCAATCGCAGAAGGTGTGGAAGTTGCAAGATGCCGACCTATCGCTTTGAAGCGGTGGACGAAACCACCGGACGACCCGTCATGGGCACTCTGCAGGCGAACGATGAGCAGAGCCTGCAGCAGCTGCTGCGGGCGCGCGGCTTCGTGGTACAGCGCATCATCTCGAAGAGCGATAGCCCTGCGCAGCCAGCTGCCCCATCCCAACGCACCGACCGCCGCGCCGAACGCGCCACCGCCAGCCTGCACGCACGCGCCGTCTTCTTCCGACAGCTGGCATCCCTGCTGCGGGCAGGCAATAACCCCATTCAGAGCTTAAGCCAGATTGCCGACCAGCCGTCCATGCCCGAATCGCTGCAGGCGGCGGCGCGCGCCATGCTGGCAAACGCCCATCTGGGACAGCCACTTTCCGAGGCGATGGAACGATTTCCCCGCCTGTTCGCGCCCCATGTGGTGGGCATGTTCCGCGCGGGCGAGCTGGGGGGCTCGTTGGACGTCATCTGCGACGAAATCGCCACACATTACGAACAGGAACATGCCCTATGGCGCAAGCTGTGGATCCCGCGCCTGTTGCTGTTGAACGGCATCGGCATGTTGCTGCTGGTGCTGCCGCTGTTTCCCGCCTTTTACTACGGCATGGCGCGTGGGGATGTCAGCCAGTTCTACCAGCGATACGTCGCCCTGCTGCTCACGCGCTCCCTGCCCATCTTTCTGGCGGTCATGTTCGTCACGGTGGGCGTGTGGTGGTTTCTGGATTTGCCCGCCAATCGCCGATGGAAGGATGCGGTCGTCATGCGCCTGCCGGTGTTTGGGGCGTTGAACCGTCAACGTGCGCTCGCCGTTTTCTTGCGCACCCTGCACCGGATGTTCGCCGCGGGAGTGCCCGCCATCAGCGCGTGGGAGGCAGCCGCGCCGTCGGCAGGCAACGTCTTCGTGAGGGAGAAACTGATCGAGGCGTTGCCTATCATCCGACAGGGACAGAGTATCGACCGCGCGTTGCAGGCGACGGGACTGTTTGACTGGGAGACCATCAGCCTGGTCGCCGCCGGGCAGCAGAGCGGGGAAATCGCCGCCATGCTCGACCGCGTGGCAAGCTACCACGAGGAGAACTTACGTGAGCGCTACCAGCGGGCGTCCTTCGCACTGATACGCATCGGCTGTCTGGGAACGCTGATTCTGGGCGGCGCGGCGATGCTGTGGATGGTGTATACCTACTTTAACGGCATGTTCCGCTTTGTGGACGAGTTCTTCAAGACGCCGTAGGGGGAGAAAGCCATGCCTGTATACCGTTACACCGCAAAGAATCAGCAGGGCGGCACGGTGACCGGTCTGGTGGAGGCGGAGGATACCCGTCGTGCGGCGGGTATCGTGCGCGAGATGGGACTGTTGCTGCTGGACGTCCGCCCCGAACGCACGGCTCAGGTGCAACAGGCGGAACAGGTCGTGATGCAGAAAGTGGTCTATCCGGTGTACTCGGGCGTGTCGGTGCGCGATTTGGCGGTGTTCTACCGACAGATGGCGACGGCGGTGCGGGCAGGCATCCCCGTCCACCGCGCGCTGATCTCGGTGGCGGAGAACACGGGCAAGCCGCGCCTGCGTCGGGTGGTGCAGGCGGTGGTGAACGACCTGCTGGCAGGTAAGTCGTTGGCGCAGGCGATGAGTAAACACCCGCACGTGTTCGATGATCTGCAGATTGCACTGATTCAGGCGGGCGAGGAGGGCGGACTGCTGGACAGTATGCTGGAACGCCTTGCGGACTATCTGGAGCGCGACTACAAGCTGCGCCTGAAAATCCGCGCGGGCACGTTCTATCCCAAAGTGCTGCTGCTGGCAGGTATTTTCATCCCCAAAATCCCGATACTGGTGGTCGGCGGGGGACTAATCCCCTACCTGCGGGAGACCGTTGGCTGGGCAGGGCCAGTGCTGCTGGCGGTGCTGGCAACAGTGGCGGCGGTGCGCATTCTGTTGCAGTTCGAGCCGCTTCGGGAGGCTTATGACTCCCTGAAGCTGATGGTACCGGGCATCGGCGGGCTGGTGCGGCAGATGGCGATGGCAAGGTTCAGTCGGGCGATGGCGGCGCTGTATGCGGCGGGCGTCTCCCTGCCCCGAGCGATTGCCGTCGCCGTGCTCGCCGCAGACAACTACTATCTGACCAAACGCCTGCGCGGCGCGATTCGAGAGGTGGAGCATGGGCAGTCGATATCAGAAGCTTTCCGTCGCACGGGGGTGATGCCGCCGCTGGTGCTGGACATGTTGCAGACCGGTGAGAGTACGGGCAACGTGGATGCGATGATGGACAAAGTTGCCGAATATTATGAGCAGGAGACGGATGTCAAAAGCGGACAGGCGGTCGTGGTGCTGAGCGTGGGAGTGTATCTGTTGATTGCGCTGTGGATTGCCAGTATGATTATTGGCTTCTGGCAGGGATACGCCAGCGGTAGCGGGGCGATTCTGGGAGAGTAACGGATGCTGCGCATGCCGGATAGAGATTACTACGAGGTGCTGGGGGTAGCGCCCAACGCGACCGACGAACAGATTCGCCGGCGGTTCCGCGAGCTCGCCCGCAAATACCATCCGGACGTGAACCGCTCGCCCGACGCCGAGCGGCTGTTCAAGGAGATTACCGAGGCATACCGCGTGTTGACCAGCCCGTCGCTTCGGGCGGATTACGACCTGATGCGCCATCGGGCACAGCAGGCGCGTTCGGGCAGCGGTAGAACCACCGGCACTCCCCCGCCACGCTCGCGCCCAGCTTCGCAGCAGCATACCCAGCAGCGCAGAACGGCTGCAGATTTCTCCTCCACCTACACTTCTGCCCGCAGCTCGGAACTGGAGGCGCAGCAGCTACTGCAGAGCGCGATGCTGGCGTATGCACGAGGCAGTCTGCACGAAGCGGCTTCTCTGGCAAAGCGGGTGCTGCGCCTGCAACGCCACAACGCACAGGCGTACGAGATTTTGGGCGATGTGTACCGGCAGGAACGGCGCATTGAGGAAGCCATCGCCATGTTCACCTGCGCCCTGCAGTGCAACCCACGTCTGGAAAGCGCGCAGTCCAAGCTGGATGCACTGCTACGCCAGCGCTATTTTGCAGGCACACAACCGCCTCACGCCTCCCACACCAGCATCCGGTGGGCGCGCTACGGCACCATCCTCGGCTGGGCAGCAGTCATAATGTTGGTGCTGGCTCCCTGGTACCTTGCGCTGGAGGCGGATGGTACGTTCCAGGGTATCGGCTTCGTGAGCCGATGGAGTATGGCGCTGGTGCTGCTGATGCTCACGGCGGGCATGTTGGCGGGCGCGCTGATTTCGCTGAGCGGAGCGGTCGAGCCGATAGCACAGGTAGTCTGGTGGCCCCATCGTCAGGGACTACCGCAGGCTCGTCTGGCGGTAGCCGGGTTGCTAGGGATTCTGGGGTTGTTCGCCTTCTACGCGGCGGCGTTTCTGTACCTGCTGATAGCCTCCACCCAGAACGCTTTCCACCGCACGCTCAACCGGGCGGTCGGTGTGGTCGCAGGGTTGACGCTTGGTTTCCTGCTCAGCTACGCGCCCGGACGCGAACAGGTGGCACTCTTTGCGCCCAATCTGTTGTGCTTTGGGGTGCTGTGCGGCTGGGCGTTTGGCGATGCGGTGCGCGCTCAGCAAATGGGAAGATAGCCGTAAAACTATTTTTTCAAAATAATTGCATTTTCCCGCGAAAATACGTGCTTTCGCGCTGTAAATATGATAATATATGGTGTAACTAGATTTTCGCACGACAGAAGTAGCCCCGACGCAACAGGGTAAACCACGCTGTTTCTTCCGGTGCCGGGCAGGAGCAGCAGGCACGCCCTGAAAAAAGGAGGAATCTCGATGAGGCTCAAACCTTTCAGGCTTTTGCCTGCGGTATGGGCGATAGCGACGCTGCTCGTCACCGTTCAGGCACCGCTTTCGCACGCACAACAGGCGAAGCAGTCCCCTCCCCCTGCGGGAGGCTTTCCCTTCCTGCCGGGTAGCCCGCTGGATATGCTGCTGGCTATGCCCGGTCTGGCTCCCCCCCTGCAGTATCAAACCTCTGTAGCACACACCCGTCCCGAAATCGCCGACCCCAACCGACCTGTCGGTCCCGCGTACTTGCGGGAAGGACTGGGGCTGGGCAACGAAGGTGTGGTGCAAGCCGGTCGCTTCCCTCTGCCTTTCGGCACCAAAGGCGAGAAGGTTGCGCTGGCGTTTTTAAGCGGCGAGTACGTGCCCCCCGAGGGCGAGAAGTTACAGCCCGCGCTGGCACAACTGGCGCAGTCCACAACGCTCTCGGCGCAGGGCATGGATGCCAGGCGCGCCGTGTATGCCTTCATCCTGCTCAACGGCAGGCTGGATGAAGCTTTGCAGGCGTGGCTGCAGGAACACGGGGTGGAACTGTTCGGTTTCTACCCGTACAGCGCGTATCAGGCGCGCATTCCGGTAGATGCGCTGAACGCTGTAGCGGCGCATCCGCAGGTGCGCTGGGTCGGCCAGCCCTACCCCATCCAGAAGCTGGACCCTGAACTGCTTCTGTTCATGGGCGGGCAGACCAACGAACGCATCGGGCTGTACGTCAACCTTTTCGCGCCCGACGAGGGCGCACGCGAGGCGGTTTCCGCGCTGGTAGCGAAGACTGGCACCTACGACCCCTCGCTGGCGGTGATGTATGTGGAGGCGGATGCCGCCGCCGTCAACCGCCTGCTGGACATGAACGCGGTGCTGTTTGTGGAGCCGGTGCGTCAGGCACATGTCATGCACACCGAGTCGCAGGCGTCCATCAGTGCGGACCTGCTGTGGTATTACCAGCACGACGGACGTCCCGAGGGCGGACGCCCCATCAAGGCGGGGGTGATGGACACTGGGCTCAGCTTCCACTGGGACATCAACAACATCTGGGGAGGCGCCGCCGGCTACAACCGCACCGATGAAACCTCTTGGCTCGATGACCGGCACGGTCACGGCACGCACGTGACGGGCACTTTTATGGGCGAAGGAAACGTTCAGGCACGCTATCGCGGTACCGCGCAGGGGCTGCAGGACACCAACGTGGACGGCTTCGACCTGCTCTTCAGCAAGGTGTTTCGGGCAGACGGGTATTCCCAGGGCGACTCTGTCTATCAGGGCTTGCTGGACATGCAGGGACGTGAAGCGCGCTACAGCCGCCAGGTGTTCAACTACAGCGGTGGTTTCGGCGGTACAAATCTCACCGGTACGGATGCTGAGTCCCGCAAGGTGGACGAGATTTTCCAGCAGAACATCGTGCCGGTGATTGCCGCGGGGAACGAGGGTCCCAATGCGAACACCATCCGCGGCCCAGGCGTGGCGAAAGGCGCGTTCACCGTCGGCGCGATTTTCGATGACCATCCGGAGTATGTAGACCGCGTGACGGACTACTCGTCCAGAGGCGCAACGGGTGACGGTCGCGTGAAGCCCGACGTGGTGGCGCCCGGCTCGTGGATTGATTCTCTGAGCAATACCAACAGCTCTGGTTACAGGTACGGCTGGAGCGGCACCTCGATGGCTACTCCGCATGTCGCAGGGTTGGTAGCGGGTTTCATCGGGCACTTCAACTTCCCTGCCTGGGCGACCAAAGCGGTCATCATTGCCAACACCATCAATATCGGCGATACGTCCGCCAATCAGGGACATGGCAAGGTGGATGCCTTCCTTTCGCACTTCAATACCGACGGCTGGTGGCATGTGTGGTGGTGGGGCAACGGCGGTACCGGCGACCTGCGCACGGTGGACTTCAACCTGCCGCAGAACGCATCCATGCTGCGGGTGGTGCTGGTATACCCCGACGCTCCCGCACCATCGGGTGGCAGTATCGCCCTGAAAAACGACCTGGACATCTACCTGGATAAAGCTCCCTACTCCAGCGGTGCGTCAGGAGAGTGGGCGTCCCTCTCCTCCAGAGACAACGTAGAGGTCATCACCATCTACAATGCGGGTGCGGGTGACTACCGTATCAAGGTCTACACCTATGCGCAGAACGAAGGCTCCTCGCAGGCGTGGGCGGTGGCGGTGCGCGCGGTGTATGGAGCGGTCAACCCCAATATCACGCAGGTCTTTCAAACCCCTGTGGCGGTGAAGCCGAACGTGGACTTCGACGTCACCGGCTGGGCGCGCGCCGACTCGTTTGTGGCGTCGGGCGTTTACGGTGACATCTCCTTCTTGACCTCCGGCATGGCTCTCAACAGCATGACCTACGTCAGATACGCACCGAACGGCGCAGAGGAGAGTTTCAACCTTGGCTATCTCACGGGCATGAATCAGGGCAACATCCCTGCCGGCTACTGGCGGCGCCTCGTGTGGAACCTGCGTGGTACCACCGAAGGCAGCAAGAGCGTCCGCTACCGCGTGCGCTCTATCAACGGCGGCACTTCGAGTGTCATCAACACCATCATCGTGGACGGCACCGACCCTGCTAACTGGCAGAACTTCTGGCCCGACTGGGCGAACACCACCACGCCTTCCTGCTGGATTAAGGTGCAGGATGTGCTTTCAGGACTGGACACGAGCAGGCTGTACTACTGGTACTGGACGTCGGGCTCGGGCACAAAGGGACCGTTTGCGTGCGGTACCCCCGCTTCGAACGGCAGCACCGCGCTGGAGTGGATTTACGCCGCAAGCGTACCCTTCAATCAGGAAGGCGGCAGCGGCGAGAACCAAATCTACTTCCGCGCCTACGATCGGGCGGGCAACTACAGCGACAGCGGCTGGCACGTCGTTAAGATCGATGTCACTGTCCCACAGGACTGGCAGAACTTCTCCGTGACCGACGTGGGCACCACCGGTCTAACCCCCACGTGCACCGTGCAGGTGCGCGACCTCCTGTCGGGGTTAAGCATCTCCGCCGGAGGCTGGTATCGCTATTCCACGGATGGAGGCTCGACCTGGAGCAGCTGGCAACTGGGAACCATGACCGGTTCGGATGGCACCCCGGCCTTCCAGACCATCACCGCGCCGAACGTGCCGTTTAACCAGCAGAGCGCGTCCGCCAACCGCATCCAGTTCGCGGCTCGCGACGTGGCGGGCAACTGGTCATACAGTCGGAGTTACACCGTGGCGACCAAGTACACCACCGCGCTGACAGTAGACAACGCCTCCGGCACCATCGGTCACTCAGTAGTACTGCAAGCCACGCTCCGGCGCGTTTCGGATAATGCGGTGCTGGCAAGCAAAACCGTGCAGTTCACCGTGGACGGCAGCAACGCCGGCAGCGCAAACACCAACAGCTCAGGGGTCGCCTCCCGCGCGTGGACGGTGACAGCAGGTGTGCTGGGCAACGTGCCGATGAGCGCGTCATTCGGTGGCGACACTGATTACCACGGCAGCTCCGGCAGTGCCACCTTCCGCCGTTATGCCGATACCACCGTCTCGGTAGCCGATGCGTCGGGCACGCGAGGCTCCTCCGTGACGTTGAGCGCAACCCTGCGCCGGGCGCACGACGGCGCGTTGATTGTAGGACGTAGCCTGCAGTTCAAGGTAGACGGCTCGGCGGTAGGCAACGCCACCACCAACTCCAGCGGCGTCGCCAGCATCGGCTATACCATCCCCGCAGGCGCAGCACTTGGCTCGCATACCATTGAGGTCGCCTTCGCCGGGGATGACCCGCTGAACCCAAGCACCGGCACCGGCACGCTCACCGTGGCGGCAAGCACCCGCAAGGTCAGCGGCAAGGTGGAACTGCAGGAGTTCAGCGGTGACCCCAGCACCATGTCGGTCACCATCGAAATCCGAAACCCGGGCAGCACCAGCCCGCTGGAGACACACGTCGTCAACCTCGACGGCAGCAGCCAGTACTCTTTCAATACCACGCGCAACGGCACGTTCGACGTGGCGGCGAAGGCGTCGCACTGGCTGCGGCACACTCGCTCCAGCATCGCCATCACGGGCAATGTCACGGTGAACTTCAGCGTGGTCAACGGCGATGTGGATGGCGATAACGAGGTGACGCTATTCGACTTCGGTGAACTGGTAGCGGCGTTTGGCAGCATGCCGGGCGACAGCAACTGGAACCCCAACGCCGATTTGGACGGAGATGACGAGGTGACGTTGTTCGACTTCGGCATCCTCGTGCGCAACTTCGGCGCGATTGGGGATGACTGAGAGGCAACAGGGATGCCCTGCACAGGGCATCCCTGAACACCGCGAAAGGAGAAACCAATGATGAAAGTTCGCCTTTTGCCCATGCTGGCGATGCTTACCATGACCGCGAGCGCGTGGGCACAAACCAGCTGGAGTTTCAAGTGGAACCAGCCGTATACGTGGAGGCTCGCTTCCCACGAGTCGCGCGTGTTCAGCTGCGAGCAGCCGCGCCCCTTCGAGAAAGTGGCGATGGATGACTGGATTTGCACCAAAACCGGCCCCATCGTGCGGGTGAGCTGGTGGGGCGTGTTGTTGAATGAGGCTCAGTACAGCAAACGATGGAGCTACTACATCGCCATCTACCGTAACATTCCCGGCACCTGTCAGCCGGAGCCAGAGCCGAGATACCACACGTGCGTCCGCCCCGACGTGATCCGCTACACCGGCAGATGGGACTGCACGCAGAAGCGGGTGTTCTACTTCTCCGCCCGCCTACCGACGCCCTTCATACAGCGTGCTGAGGAACACTACTGGATCCAGATCTCGGAGTCAGACAAGGAGAGCGCGCGTCCCGGACAGGAGGACTTCCGCTGGTCGGCGCATCGGGAAGTAAACCTGTGCCCTGCAGGGCAGTTTCCCCCGTGGACGGAGCGGCTCATCGACGCCTGCGACGGTGGGATAGACGACCTGGCGTTTCGACTCTATTCACGCAGTATCACGGGACATGTCAACACCGATGCCTATGTCGGCAAGCGTTATGCCACACTGGAAATCCGTACCCCTGACGGAGAAATCGCCGACGTGCAACATGTAGAACTGGACGAGGACGGCGATTTCGAGGCTGACCCTGACGTGCCGGACGGCAGCTATAACGTAGTGCTCTTCTTCGGTAGCGCGTTGCCGGCGGTGCAAAAGGATGTGCAGATCGGAGACGGCAGCGTTCGGGAGCTGAGCTTCTTCGACGTCTTCTTCGGCGACCTGGATGGCGACGGAGAAGTGAGCCTGTTCGACTTCGGCATTCTGGTGAGGAACTTCGGACGGATGGTGCAGGAGTAAAACCCTCTGTTTCAGGCTTCCGGGGACGGGTAAGATGCTTACCCGTCCCTGTACCCCGCCCCCACTGCCTGCAATCACGCTCTGTCCCGCAGGAACGTTTTCTCTCGCCGGCGAACCTTTTGCAAGGCACAGTGTGACGCGGTTGAAACCGTGCCTGAGTGCCTGCGTGGCAAACAGCCGTCATGTGTCATTCACAACGACCTTTATGTCATTCTGAGCGAAGCGAAGAATCTCGGAGATGCTTCACTCCGTTCAGCATGACAGGGGAAAGTGGCCGCAGGCTTTAGCCTGCGTTCAGCATGACAGGAAAGCCAATGTAGGGGGTATGACGAAGATGAAATACATCCAGTATGTCCTGCCTGCGATAGCCGTTGCGCTGGCTATGGCAATGGTTGTGTCTTGTGGTAGACAGTCCACTACTGCCACCAAAGAGCTGGAGGTCGCCTGCTTCAAGGGCGGGTATGGCATCGACTTCTTCGAGCAGGCGGCGCGCGAATACGAACAGCAACATCCGGGCGTGAAAATCAAGGTGTGGGGCAACCCGCGCGTGTGGGAGCAGCTGCGCCCGCGCTTCATTGCGGGCAACCCGCCCGACCTGACCTACCCCGGCTGGGGTATGGACCACTGGGCACTGGTCTACGAAGGGCAGGTCATCCCGTTGGATGAGTATCTGGACAGCCCGCCTTACGGTAAAACGGAAGGCAAATGGCGCGATACCTTCGAACCTGCGCTGCTGGAGCTGTGCCAGTATCAGGGCAAGACCTACATGTTACCCTACTTCTTCAGTATGCTCGGCTGGTGGTACAACAAGGACATGTTTGAGAAGAACGGCTGGAAACCACCGCGCACCTGGAGCGAACTGCTGAGCCTCTGCGAGAAGATTAAAGCCAAAGGCATCGCGCCCATCACCTACCAGGGCATCTACCCTGCCTACGCCGTGAGCGGGTTCCTCATTCCGTGGGTCATCAGTGCAGGGGGCATTGAAGCTTTTGACAACGCGCAAAACCTAGTGCCCGGAGCGTGGAAGTCGCCGGCGTTCTTGAAAGCGGCTCAGATGATGGACGAGCTGCGCCGTCGCGGCTACTTCCAGGAAGGCGCGAACGGCATGGACCACACGGGGGCACAGATGGAGTTCATTTCAGGACGCGCTGCGATGATACCGTGTGGTACATGGCTGCACTCCGAAATGCGCAACGTGTTGCCACCGAACTTCCGCATGGGGTTTTTCCTGCCGCCCGTGCTGGACGACGGCAAGGGCGACCCCACTGCCGTCGGCATCGGCATCGAGCCCTGGATGGTTCCCACAAAGGGCAAAAACCGTGAACTCGCCATTGACTTCTACAAGTATATGACCTCGCTGGAGAAGGCGAAGCAGTTCGTGGAGCAGAAGGGCACGCTGATGTCCATCCGCGGTAGCGACCAGGCAAACTTCCCCGAGCATCTGAAAGAGCCCGTAGAGGTCTTCCGCCGGGCGAAAACCGTCTGGTCGGTGGAGTACCGGCAGTGGTATCCCAAGCTGGGCAAGGCGGTAGAAGACGCCACCGCTGCGCTGCTGGCGGGCAACATCACGCCGGAGCAGTTTGTCGAGCGACTGGAAGCGGCTGCGGAGGCGGCTCGGCAGGATAAAAACCTTCCCAAGCACACGTACACACGCGGAAAGGCGCGATGAGCAGACGTTCCCGCGGGATATTTGTCGCCGGGTTTCTGCTACCGGCAACGGTGTTGTATGCGCTGTTCGTGGTGGTGCCGGTAGTACAGGCATTCGCGTTTTCGCTGTACCGCTGGCGGGGGATCTCCGCGAACCGCACGTTCGTCGGTCTGGAGAACTTCCGCCAGCTGTTCGCTGACCCCATCGTGTGGCTGGCATTGCAGCATAACCTCCTGCTGTTTGTGGGTACCAGCGTGGTCATTCTCGCGCTATCGCTGGCACTGGCGCACGCCATCGGGCACGATTCGGGCACGGCGCGTTTCCTGCGGGCGGTGTACCTGTTTCCACAGGTGATTTCGCTGGTCGTGGTGGCTGTGCTGTGGATGTTTATCCTCAACCCTTCTTTTGGCATTTTGAACGGCGCGCTGAAGGCGGTCGGTCTGGAATCGTGGGCTATCGCCTGGCTGGGCGAAAAACGCACCGCGCTGGCATCGGTGGGGGTGGCGCATGTCTGGCACGCGCTGGGCTTTTACATCATGCTGTTTAGTGCTGCCCTGCGCACCATTCCACATGAGGTGATGGAGGCAGCCACGCTGGACGGTGCGACCGGTCTGGTGCGCCTGCGGTACGTGACCCTGCCCCTGCTGTGGGCGGTGTTGCGGATTGCTTTGGTCTACATGGCAATCGGCACGATGAACATCTTCGCGCTGGTGTTTCTGATGACGCAGGGCGGTCCCGACCGCGCCACCGAAGTGATGCTGACCTACCTGTATGAGCAGGCATTCAAACACAGCGACTTCGGCTATGCCACCGCGCTGGCAATAGTGAACTTCATGGTGGTAATGGCGTTGAGCGGGACGATTCTGGCACTGCTTCGCCATAACCCGCAGGAGGGCAGGGCGTGATGCGGCGCGTGCTGATTGGTGGCGGGTTGTGGATATTCGCCCTGTCGGTAGTTGTGCCCCTGCTGTGGGTGCTGATGACCGCCTTCAAGACGGGACCAGAAATCTTCACCTCGCCGTGGGGCTTGCCTCGGTCGCCGCAGTGGCAGAACTTCGTGCGGGCATGGCAGGAGGCAGGCATCGCCCGTTACTTCATGAACAGCCTCATCGTTACCCTGAGCACGCTGGCAATCCTGTTGCCCATCGGCGCGATGGCGGCATATATCTTCGCCCGCTATCCGTTCCGCGGCGCCAACTGGCTGTTTGGGGCGTTTCTGGGCGGAATGATGTTCCCGCTTTTCCTCACCATTGTGCCGTTGTTCCTGCTGCTGGCGCGGCTGGGTTTGCTGGATACCCTGCACGGATTGACGCTGGTGTATGTGGCGTACTCGCTGCCGTTTACGGTGTTCGTGCTAACGGGCTTTTTCCAGACCCTGCCTCAGGAGCTGCTGGAAGCGGCGCTGATTGACGGCTGCGGTCCGGCGCGGGCGTTCTGGAAGGTGATGCTGCCGTTGGCGAAGCCGGGCATCATCGTGGTGGGAGTATTCAACGCCATCGGCTTGTGGAACGAATACCCCCTCGCGCTGGTTATCATGAGCAGCGACGAGCGGCGCACCCTGCCGCTGGGCATCGCCAACCTGCTGATGGTGGAACAGTACCAGAGCGACTGGGGCGCGCTGTTTGCGGGGCTGGTGATTGTGATGGTGCCGGTGCTGGTAATGTACTGGGTATTCCGCGACCGGATTCATGAGACAATGGTGGCCGGCGCGTTGAAGGGATAGAGAAGCCCGCGACGCCAGGTGCCCATTCGAAAAAAGAGGATAGAGGAGGCAAAACGGATGGACGTTTTCAACCAACCACCGTATCCGGGAATACGGGTGGTCAAAAAGGAGAAGGGAAGCACGCGGTGGGAGCAGGCTCTGCCCGAACACATGCGCCTGTATAAACAGACGATGGAGAAAACCCCCTCCTCGATGGAGGTTCCTTTTTACCACTATCCGGGAGAGAGTGCGCCGAGCCGGCAGAACGTCTACCCAAGCCCTTACGTGCTGAAATACGACAAGAGGCGCTGTGTCGCCATCGCCATGTTGACGCGCGGCGTAACCGACACGCTGGAAGGCTTTGTGGACTATAAAATGTGGTACCAGGTGTCCAGAGACGGCGGACGAACGTACGGTGACCTGCGACCTATCGTCCAGCAGGGAGAAGGATACTCGCCAATGCACCCCATTAAATGCGTATGGGTGGGGAAGAACAGTTTTTGCTATGCGACCATTCCGGGAACCATGCTCAAGATGAGCAACGGACAGATATTCTTCCCCTGCTATTACGCCCCGCTTGATTCCCAAGGGAACCTGTACAATCCGCTCAAAGCCTACACGTTCACGTGGGTCTGTGGCATCATCGGCACGTGGAATAAAGCAGGGGACGACCTGCTCTGGGATGTGAGTGAGCCTGTCATCATCGAGGCTGACCAGTCCTCTCGGGGCGCGGATGAGTGCGCGGTCATAGAGTTAGCCGGGAAACGAGGGCATCTCTTTATGGTGATACGCGGTTCTAACGAACCCAACCCCACCGGAAAAATCCCTGCCTACAAGTGGAAGACCCTCTCCACCGACTACGGACGAACATGGTCAAAGCCCGAACCATTCACCTTCGAGGATGGGGAGCCTTTCCTGTCCCCGTCTTCCTGTTGCAGTTTTATCCGCAGTTCCCGAACGGGTAAGTGCTACTGGGTGGGGAATATCAGCCGGGTTCTCCCCCGAGGGAACTGGCCTCGCTATCCGCTAGTCATCGCCGAACTGGACGAGAAGAAGTTATCTTTGCGGAAAAAGACGGTGACCATCATTGACGACCGCCAGCCGGACGAGCCGTCGAACTTGCAATTGTCTAACTACGACCTTATCGAGGACGAGAAGAGCGGAGAGATTATCTTGCGCGTGACGCGGTCAACCTTTCTGCCCGGAGAGGATTTCCCCGGTGCAGGGGAGTACACTTATGTCATCCAGGTGCAGTAGGGGGTGAGTTGCGGTGCCGGTGAGTAGGCTTTTTCGTTTCATTCTCTGGAACGACATGCACGTTCGCGCAGCGGAGGTACCTTTGGGGCAACCACGAGGAGCGGGAAATCACCATCCAGCTGCAAAATGCGAAAAGACCCGCTAGCCGACGAGAAAGGCTACGTGTTTACCACGAGGTTGGAGCTGGTACATGGAAAGAGGTTGCGAATTAGGGGTACCGACGCGCTACCCAACGACTCGGCGGGAGCCTTGCCCTCCAGCCGGTTCTAGCACCCTGCTCTTCAGATGGATTAACAGCGCGGCGATATCGGAGGGGCGCACGCCCGGGATTCGCGATGCCTGTCCCACACTGCGGGGACGCACCCGCGAAAGTTTCTCTCTTCCTTCATGCGAGAGACCGCGCACCGTGCTGTAGTCCATATCTTCGGGGATAAGCAACCCCTCCAGCCGCTGGTGCTCCGCGACTTGCTGTTGCTGCCGTCGCAGGAAGCCCTCGTACTTTGCTGCCAGTTCGATTTGCTCCGCCACCTCGCGCGAGGCAGGCTCGTCCACGGGCACCAGTTGCAGCAAGGTCGCATAGGTCACCTCCGGACGGCGCAGCAGGTCATAGAGGCTGGTGGGTCCGTCCACCGGCGCGAGACCGTGTTCCTGCAACAGCGGGTTGTGCTTGCCCGTGATGACGGTTTCCTGCAACCGGCGCGTTTCGCGTTCTATGGCATCCCGCTTGGCGGTAAATCGTCTCCATCGCTCATCATCCACCAGTCCCACCTGCCTGCCAATCGGTGTCAGGCGCAGGTCGGCGTTGTCGTGGCGCAGGGCAAGGCGAAACTCCGCCCGCGCGGTCAGCATCCGATAGGGGTCTTGCACGCCTTTGGTAATGAGGTCGTCAATCAGCACGCCGATGTAGCCGGTATGTCGCTCCAGCACCATCGGCTCGCGCCCCTGCACGAACAGCGCGGCGTTGATGCCCGCCACCAGCCCCTGTGCCGCGGCTTCCTCGTAGCCGGACGTGCCGTTGATTTGCCCCGCGAGGAAAAGCCCCTGTACCTCGTGCGTCATCAGCGTGGGCTTCAGCTGGTCGGGGTACACCATGTCGTACTCCACCGCGTAGCCCGGGCGAATCATCACCACCTCTTCCAGTCCGGGCAGGGTGCGCAGGAAAGCCAGCTGCACCTCTTCGGGCAGGCTGGTGCTCATCCCCTGCACATACAGCTCGTTCGTGTCCCGGCCCTCCTGCTCGAGAAACACCGGGTGCGAATCTTTGTCGGGGAACCGCACGATTTTGTCCTCAATGGAGGGACAGTAGCGCGGACCCACGCCGGTAATCCTGCCGCCGTACAGCGCGGAGCGGTGCAGGTTTTCGCGGATGATGCGATGGGTCTCTTCGGTGGTGCGCGTTTGCCAGCAGGGCAATAGCTCGCGCGGCGGGTTCAGTCGGTCGTGGATGAACGAGAAGGGTGGCGCGTCGGGGTCGGAGGGCACCACCTGCACGCGCGAAAAATCCACGCTCTCTTTAGCGACACGGGCAGTGGTACCGGTCTTGAATCGTCCCAGCCGAAAGCCCAGCTGGCGCAGCGACTCCGACAGCCCGACGGAAGGTGGCTCGCCCGCCCTTCCCGCGCGGATTTGCTTCTCGCCAATATGGATCAAGCCGTTCAGAAACGTACCCGAGGTGATGATAACCGCCTTCGCCCGCAGCTCCCGCCCGTCCTTGAGGCGGATACCCTCCATCTTGCCCGCGTGTGCGACAACCTCTATCGCCTCGCCCTGTATCAGGTGGATGTTCGGCTGCGACTCCAGCACGGAGCGCATGTAGCGCGGGTAAAGCTGTTTGTCAGCATGGGCGCGAAGGGTTTGGATAGCTGGTCCCTTGCCCGTGCCCACAAAGCGGATGTGCGTCAGGTTGAGGTCGATGGCGATGCCCATCTGCCCACCGAGGGCGTCGATCTCGCGCACCAGATGCCCCTTGGCGGGTCCCCCAATAGAACAGTTACAGGGCATGTGCGCTACCCGCGAGAGGTCGAGCGTGATGACAGCGGTGTGACAGCCCATCCGCGCCGCTGCCAGCGCCGCCTCACACCCCGCGTGCCCTGCACCTACCACGACGATGTCGAACCTGTTCTCGCTCATCTCCCGCGCTGCTTCCAGAATATCGCAGGCGTATTATACCCGATTCTGGCGCGCAAGGCGCGGGACTATTCCGGCAGGCGAATCGTGGCAATACATACCTGTTAAAAATGCCGGAATCTTTTTTCATCTTCCCCGCTATATTGACAGACTCTGGTGGACGTGCTATATTGCTTCTGGCGCAAAAGCGGTATCTTGTTTTCACACGCTTTGCTCCAATCTCAGTTTGCGAAAGGAGGTTCTACGCCATGCGAAAATGGCATGTGCTTGTGATTGCGGCATTCACGCTGTGTGCAATGCCCACCTTCGCCCAGCTCCTCACCGACTTTGAGGGCTACACGCTTGGCGACAACGGAAAGGTGATGTTTCAGACCCCAAGATACTCAGGCTCCACCGCACGCTTTCTGGAGTCAACACCGAACCTGGCAGCCATCAGCAACGAGCAGGCGCTGTCCGGCACGCAGTCGCTGAAGGTGTCGTTCCAGTTTAAAGCGGCGCAGACCAATCCGTGGGTGCGCCTGACTACTTTCAATGCGGCAAACCTGCCCAATCCCGTCATCTCGGTGACGCAGCCGCTTAGCCTGTGGGTGTATGTCCCTGCCGGAACACCCGATTTCCGCTTGACGCTGGGCTTGCGGGAGACCAACCCCACCGGGCCCATTGGGGATAACGGCGGCACATCGGGAACCATTGAGTTCGTCGGTGCACCGTCCAAATCGGGCAATGCGCCTGCAGGCAAACTGATTACCACCAAGGGGCAGTGGGTTAACGTGGTATTCGACATTCCGAACGAGCCTGTGGTGGGCTTCACCGGCAACGGCATTCTGGAGTCGACCACCGGCAAAGCGGTACTGGAGCACCTCGCTATCACACCAGCAGACAGCAGCGTGGTGGGTCCCTACACCTTCTACCTGGACGACCTGGCAGTGGTGCCTGAGCCGTCCACCGTCGGTGTGTTGGGGTTAGGGCTGGCAGGTCTTTTGCTCCGCCGACGCCGATCCGCGTAATCCAACGTGTCCATCACAAGCCGCCCGCCACAGGCAGGCGGCTTTGTTGTTCGATACAGGTAAAGCCGCGGTTGCTGACGAATCTTGCAACGGAAGGGAGGCGAACACCATGCTCGCGCTCATCGGCGGCACCGGTATGAGTGAGTTGCCGGGTTTCACGGTAGAGCGTAAGCGCGTGCTGTGTACCCGCTACGGCGAGGCAACGGTGCTGGAGGGGCATTTGAACGGCATCCCACTTGTTTTCCTCCCGCGACACGGCGAAGGACACACCCTGCCCCCGCACCGTATCAACTACCGTGCGAACATGCTGGCGTTACAGCAATGCGGGGTGACGCGCACTATCGCCACCGCGGCGGTCGGCTCGCTCAATCGCTCTATGAAGCCAGGCGACTTCGTGCTGGTCAGTGACTTTATCGATTTCACCCGCGAGCGACCGCTCACCATTTTCGACCGACCGGGCGAGGTCGTGCATACTGATTTCACCCAGGCGTACTGCCCCGAAATCCAGCATGTTCTGGAACGTACCGCCGAATCGCTGGATGTGCCTGTGCACTTCGGGGGCACCTATCTGTGCGCCGACGGACCACGCTACGAGACCCCTGCGGAAATCCGCATGTTCGCCCACTGGGGGGCAGACGTGGTGGGCATGACTGGCGTGCCGGAAGTGGTGTTTGCTCACGAACTGAGGATATGCTACGCGGCGGTGGCTATCGTCACCAATTGGGCGGCTGGCATCAGTCCCTCGCGCCTCTCTCACGATGAGGCGGTGGCGATTATGGCGGAAAGACGCCCCCTGTTGCTGGAGTGGCTCAGTCGCGCGTTTCAGGCGATACCTGAGGGAACATGTGCTTCGTGTAATGGGTGAAATGATGAACGGTGTGACTATCATCGGGGGAGGCTTTGCCGGGTCGGAAGCGGCATGGGCGGCAGCGAACGTGGGAGTGCCGGTGCGCCTGTATGAGATGCGACCGGTGCGTCAGACACCCGTTCACCAGACGCCGTACCTTGCGGAACCCGTTTGCTCCAACTCGTTCAAATCGAACCTGCTCACCACTGCCTCTGGACTGCTGAAGTGGGAGATGCGGCAGCTGGGCTCGGTGGTGCTACAGTGCGCGGAGGAGGTTGCCGTGCCTGCAGGAGAGGCGCTGGCGGTGGACCGCCATCTGTTCGCACAGGCGGTGACCCAGCGGTTGGACGCGCATCCGCTCATTGAGATTGTCCGCGAAGAGGTTACCGACATCCCTGCCGAACGCCCGCTTATCATCGCGACCGGGCCGCTCACCTCGGACGCGCTGGCGCAGGCAATCGCCCGCCTGACCGGCAGCCAGCGTTTGTATTTCTATGATGCGGTCGCGCCCATCGTGGACGCGCTGACGCTGAACATGGAGCGTATCTTCGTGGCATCGCGTTACGGCAAAGGGGATGCCGCCTACCTGAACTGCCCAATGACACGCGAGGAGTACGAAGCCTTCGTGGACGCTTTGCTTTCGGCGGAGACCGTAGAGCCACACGATTTTGAGGAGCCGCGCTACTTCGAGGGGTGTTTGCCCATCGAGGAAATCGCCCGGCGCGGCAGGGATGCCCTGCGCTTCAGCAGGTTCAAACCGGTGGGCTTGCGAGACCCGCGCACCGGGAAGCGTCCGTATGCGGTGGTGCAGCTGCGTCAGGAAAACCTGCAGGGCACGTTGTACGGGCTGGTAGGCTGCCAGACGCGCATGAAATGGGGCGAGCAGAAGCGCGTGTTCCGCCTGATACCCGGGCTGGAGAACGCGGAGTTCGTGCGCTACGGGGTGATGCACCGCAATACGTATATCCACTCTCCCACCCTGCTGGAGCCGACCCTGCAGCTGCGTTCGGAGCCCGGCATCTTCTTCGCGGGGCAGATTACGGGCGTGGAGGGCTATATCGAAAGCGCGATGTGTGGCATCGTGGCGGGGATGAACGCGGCAAGGCTGGTGAAGGGGCTACCCCCGCTGACCCTGCCTGCGAACACGATGATGGGCGCGCTGCTGGAGTACATCAGCCGCTACCCGGGTAAGGACTTCCAGCCGATGAACGCGAACTTCGGCTTGTTACCGGAACCGGAGCCGCCCATGCGTGACCGCCAGCAGCGCGTGGCGGCAAAAGTGGAACGCGCACAGGAGGCGTTGCAGCGGTTTCTGGCACAACATGGACACATCCTCTGACCGCTACGAGTGGATAGACGCTTTTATCATCGACCTGCGGCATCGCCGTCGCGCGTCGGAGAACACCGTACGCGGCTACATGCGCGACCTCGTGCAGTTCGCCGAGTTTCTGGAGCGGAACTACCCCGAGCTGGGCTGGGAAGCGGTGCAACCGGGCATCGTTCGCGCGTTTCTGGCGGAGCTGCACCGGCTGGCGTTGTCACCGCGTAGCATCGAGCGCAAAATCGCGGCGTTGCGGGCGTTTTTCAAATACCTGCAGCATCGCGGAGTAACCTCCAGTAACCCCGCACAGGCGGTAACCGCCCCCCGACACGACCAGCAATTGCCCAAAGTGCTGGCGCAGCAGGAGGTGGAACGGCTCTTGACCGCGCCGCAGGGTGAAGACCCCCTGTCTATCCGCGACCGTGCCATTCTGGAGTTGCTGTATGCCAGCGGGATGCGCGTGGGCGAGCTGACCAGCCTGCGCGTGCGGGATATCGACTGGAGCCAGAACGCCATTCAGGTTACCGGCAAGGGGAACAAGACCCGGGTGGTGCTGTTTGGACGGGCGGCGCAGGAGGCACTGAGTGAGTACCTGACCCGCGCCCGCCCGGTGTTGCTGCAAAAAAGCGGCAACAGGGACGAAGGCTGGCTGTTCCTGAACCATCGCGGCACCCGCCTGACCGACCGCAGTGTGCGACGGGTGCTGGATCGATACGCTCCGGAGCTGTCCACCGCCTTCAAACCGACGCCCCACTCTCTGCGCCACTCCTTCGCCACGCACCTGCTGGACAGCGGCGCAGACCTGCGCACCGTGCAGGAGCTGCTCGGTCACGCCAACCTGACCACCACCCAGATTTACACCCACGTCAGCCGCGAGCGGCTCAAGGAAGCGTATCGCAAGGCGCACCCGCGCGCTACCGAAGACGACTAGCCGCCACCGGCTAGTGAGCGCTGCCTTGCGCCGAGGGTTTCGTGTCGCGATACTGCACCACCCATATCTCTGGCGTCTCGCTGGGAACTTGAATGGTGCTCTTTCGCACGGGATGACCTTCAATCCAGAGCTCGTAAACCCATCCCTTGCCCAGTGCGATGTCGACGCCGTCCATGCCGACGCGATATTGGCGTGGTTCCGCATCCCATGGCGGAGGGGGTTCCGTCATCGCGCGTTGGCGAAACACCACCACAGTTGCGTCCACAGGCTCGCGCGAACCGTCTGGATACTGGGCGTATGCACGCAGGGGGACGGTCTGCTTCAAGTTATCCGCACGGTAGCCCGCTACGGCGTCGGTATGCACCGTGTATACGTTCTCTCCGGGCAGGACGTCGCCCGGCTTCAACCCCGTCTTGAGTTGAAGAGATTTGTCCTGTAGCAGGCGGTTTGCGATTCGGGCAGATGCCTCCGACAGCCAGTCGCGCTCGGTATGGAGTCGTTGCTGGATACCATTCAGCAGCGGGTTGATGTCTTTCCCCCGCCCGCTCCTTTCCTCGGGCAGCCACAGCACCGCTTTCGCGATGCCCCGCAACCAGACGTGCCAGTACGCAAACCCCTGTGTGTAGGGGGCAACCTTCACCGGCTCCAGCATCGGTTCCTTGACTTGCGCTGACTGTCTCATCTCGTCCATTTGCGACTGGACGTACCGCTCCAGCCACTCCTCCCGTATCTTCGGGGAACCAAGAATGCGAATATTCAACAGATTCCATCGCTTGAACATCCCCGCGTGGGCAGGAGATAGACCTGCCGCCGCGTCAACAGCTCGTGTTTAACCTGCCTGCCTCGCCGAAGGAAGCGGTGGAGAGGGCACTGCAGCAACGCCCTTCGCTACAAGCGCAGCGGGCACGTGTGCAAATGGCGAAACTCGATCGGCTCGCTGCCGAAGGAGCGATACGCCCACAGGCATACCTGGCGGCTTCGCAGGACTGGATCAAGGCGCAGAGTATGTCGGCGCAGTCGGGTTACACAGTCGCCCTGGCGATCAGTGTACCGGTGTGGACAGGTGGGCAGTTGCAGGCACAGGTTCGAGCAGCTGTGGCTCGCGAGCAAGAGCAGACCGCTCTGTTGCGTGCGCAGCAGCTTCAGGTGGAGAACGAGGTTCGTCAGGCATGGCTGGACATTGAAACGGCTGCGGCAAACATCGCTACGGCAGAAGCTGCCCTGAAGGACGCGGAGGAAGCGCACCGGGTGGCGACGTTACGGGTAAACGAGGGGAAAGCCCCCCTCGTGGAGCAAATTGACGCCCTTGCCGCGCTGACCGAAGCGCGCATCCGCTTACTGGAAGCGCACACCGAACACGTGCTGGCGCAGGCACGCTTGCTGCGGGCAATGGGAGAACTGTAGCTATGTTGTTTGCTTGCGCAGCAGGGCGATGAACAGTGTGGAGCGCGTCTCCTGGATAATCACCGCCTGAAAGTGCGAGATGTCCCAGCCGTGTGAGACCAGCTCGTTCAGGTGCTGTTCCATCAGGCGGTCATCAGTGGTGCGCACGATACGGTACTCTACCGTTGTCAGTTTGGCGGTGTCCTCCTCGCCATGCAGGATGTGATACAGGGGTTTGACGTGGTGTTCCAGCATGGCGTCCACAGGCATCTCCAGTTCCGCCTCACGGGGTTCCAGTCCGAGCCAGACACGTCCTTCGCCGTCACGATAGATAATGAAGCCTGCTTCCACCACAATCTCTTCCTGAATGTCCGGTTGCGAGAGCATCTGCTGGCAGTGTTCGGCGTTCACCATCCACATGTGCGAGTGGCGCGGTAATCCCAACTCGCTGTACTCATGGTCGGCACGCACCTCACCTGCCACCCGCTCCAGTACCATCCCTCCCTTGACGGCGGAAGCGACCACGGATGTGGGGACTGCGCAGAAATTGCGATTCAGCCAGTCAGCGTACGTTCGTAACATGTCGAGCCCTCCTCTCCACACGAACGCGCCGCTGCGTGATGCACCCTGTGTGCCGCTTCAAGGCTACAAAAGACGGGTCAATGGTCTGACGTTTCGCGCTCACGCGGCGTCCCGCGCATTGCTGCCCCATTATAACATTCGAGCAAATCTTTGTCAAACCATAAAATCATCGGTGCTAAAATGGGTTGGCCCAGGGGCTTATGTACACTTGCACTGATACCGGAAAAGAGTTCAACACACCGTCAGCGGCGGCGACAGCAGGCGTTGAGCGCGCCCGGTCAGGGTCTGTACATACCGCACCTGTGCTGGCGACAGCCCGAATTCTCCGGCAATAGTTTCCGCATCCATCCCCCGCTCCAGCCGCCACAGCACCTTGTCCAGTGTAGCATAATCCAGTCCTATCGCCAGCTCGTCGGTCAGACCGGGCAGGAGGTCTGGCGAGGGCGGGCGGGCGATAATCTCCTGAGGGACTTGCAGGTATTCTGCCAGTGCACGCACCTGTGTTTTATAAAGGGTAGCCAGCGGAGCGATATCCGCAGCCGTGTCGCCGTACCTCACGAACAAACCCGTTGCCAGCTCGGTCTTGTTTGCGGTGCCGGCGACCAGCAGGTTATACCGCTCGGCGTAGTAGTACAGCACGGTCGTGCGCAGGCAGCGCTCAGCCCAACGACCACCCCTTCGCGGCGAAAATCCTCTACCGCGTTGCGGATGAAGGCGGTCAAGCAGGCCACTACATCTGCTGGCTCGATACGCAGCTCTTCCAAGAACGGCGTTTGCCCCCTTGAATCTCGCTCAGGTACTCCTGTTGCCAGATGGGCTCGAACTTCTCCTGCAGCTTCTCGTCATAGGCTACCAGCCCCTGATAGTAGCTGGGGTCTCTCAGCGCGTCGGCTGCAGACTCATCCTCCGGCTCGGGGCGGTATCGGTCGATCATCGCGCGCCCATCGCGGTGATGGTCACGTATCGAGCAGGGGATGAGCCAGTTGCCGTGTTCTTCCGGTCGTTGCTTGCCGAAGCCGTAGTCCCACTGCCACTGCCGGATGGCGCGGAAGTAGGGCAGGTCATAGATGTCGTCCAGCGTGCCGCCCCGACGATAGATGTCGTGGATGTTCACCGGCGAGTAGGGCACGAACACACAGGGCATCACTTTGCCGCTCCAGTCGATGTACAGGTAACCTGCGTCGCGCCCTGCGGCGATACAGCCATCGCTAACGGTTCCGCAGTTCCAGAAGTCCGCCAGCATGATGTGACGCTCCCGAATGAGCTGCCAGGTGCGTCGCCACATCCACACCCGCTGTTCCGGTGTGGGCAGCAGCTCCAGCGTATAGCCGCGCCCGATGGGCATGTACTGGAACAACCAGCCGAAAACCGCCTGCTGCTGCTCGAAGAAGAAATCCACAAACTCGTCAGACAAAATCTCCTCGGCATTGTGGCGTGTGGCAGTGAGCGAGATGCCAAAGACCACCCCCGCCTCGCGCAGGTGTTCCATCGCTTCCAGAATGCGCCGGAAGACACCCCTGCCACGCCGCGCGTCGGTACGCTCCTCCAGCCCTTCTACCGAAATGGCAGGCACGATGTTGCCCGCCTGCGCCATCTTTTCCGCCACGCGCCGGTCGATGAGCGTACCGTTGGTGTACATCATGAAGAAGCAATCTTCGTGCTCGGCAAACAGGTCCAGTATGCCCTTGCCCTGTGAGCGATATGCCAGTGGCTCGCCACCTGAGATGGTGAAGAAGCGCATGCCCCACAGCGTTTTCGCCTCACTGACAATCCGGTTCACAATGTCCCACTCCAGCTTGTCCACAGTGCCCTGACTGGAGTTCGCATAGCAGCCGATGCAGTGCAGGTTACACACCTTCGTGGGGCTGAGCACCATTGTAATGGGAGGGGCGTGTCCTTCATGCCGTTGCATGAAGCTGCGCTCCGCGGATTCGATGTCTTCGCTCTGGCGCAGGATGGTGTTCACCACCAGCACTCGCAACAGCCGGCGGACGACCGTACGGGAGACCTGCCTGCGCTCCATCGCCCGGTCAATGGAGCGTATCAACGCGCGCATCAGGTCCATCTTATCCCGGGTGACCTGCGGAGGGCGGTTCGGGCTGGCACTCTGTTGCAGGTGTACCAGCACGCGCTTCTCCAGTTGCCGCATCACTGCACGGCGCAACGTGTCGTTCCACAACGCTTGCTCGGCAAGAGACAGTAGAGAATCCAGGCTTCCTTCCACCACTTGCTGAACCACAGTCCCTCTTGCGCTCATGGCGAACCTCCTTCACCTCTGTTTTGTCAAGGAGCCTGCAAGGACAATCGAGGAACCTCCTTGTAGCCGCAAGCGTTAGCCTGCGTCAAGCCTCTTTTGAAACGGCTCGGCAGGAGGCGCGCCCTCCAATGGCATTGGCACCCCAGTATTATGAGATAGCACACAACGGGTCGCTTGTCAAGGTACCGCTAAAACTGCACCTTCGGTACCTCCCTTTCCTGCGGAGCCGCCTCAAAGAGAGGCATCTCCTCTGCCCATACGCTCTGCGCCACCAGCACGGCGGGGAAGGTCTTCTGATACACGTTGTAGTTGGTCGCCGCTTCGTTGTACAGTTCGCGGCGGTCGGCGATTTGCTCCTCCAGGTCCGCCAGAGTGCGCTGCAGATGCAGGAAGTTCTCGTTTGCCTTCAGCTCCGGGTACTGCTCGCCCCACACGATGATGTTGCCCAACAGGCGTGACGCCTCCTGTTCCGCCTGAATACGCTGTTTGCGGTTCTGCGCGCCCAGCGCAACCGCGCGCAGCTCGGCGATGCGCTCCAGCACCTGCTTCTCGTGCTGCGCGTAGCCCTTTACCGTCTCCACCAGGTTCGGGATGAGGTCCCAACGTTCTTTGAGCACCACATCCACGTTCGCCCACGCGCGTTGTGCCTGACCGCGCAGGTTCACGAGGTTGTTGTAGGCGGCGATGACCCATATCACCAGCACGCCTCCGATGATGAACAGCACAATCGCTAATGTGGACACTCCTGCCATTCTGAACACCTCCTAATACTGGTCAATGTACTCCTGACCGAAATACTCCGTCACCACGCCAGGGTTCAGCAGAATATACAGCACGCCCAGCAGCATGACCACACCAATGATTGCCAGCGCCAGTCCCGCCCCCGAACGGCTGGTGTATACCTTGCTCTCTTGTCCTTCCAGAACCACCATGCATTTGTGGAAGCGGTCGTACTGCAGGCGCATCTCATCGCGTGCGGTACCGGGCAGGTCGCGTTCGTAGTAGCGTGCCCAGACGGTTACCGTCGCGTTGGGTGGGATGTAGCTCACCCGCGTGCGCACATCACCCACGTGTGCAAACCAAGGGAACGACCGCACCGGTTGATAGTTGTAAAACAGGGCGATGTGGTCGGGGTAGAACTCTGCCCCTTCCACCTCCACAATCGCTTTGCCTGTACCGTCGTCCAGGATGAAGTTGACCCCGTGCGTGGCGCTGTAGATAGTCTCCCAGCGGTAGACGGTGCGCGTTTTCCAGCTTTTGCTCTGCGAGTCATAGTATTGCTCCGTGCGGCGCACGTAGCGCTCGGAGAGTTCGCTGATGTAGATGCCGGGGATGTTTCCCACCTGGCTGTGCGCCACGCCAAAGGCAGGTTCCGCCCTGCCGCGCACTTTCAGGAAACCGTGCGACGCGCTGCGCAGACGCGCCAGTGGGGTGTTCCGCAGCAGCTGCCCCTGTTGCCATGTGCGGGCGGCGAAGGCGAGGCAAACGATGCTGCCGAGGGTCAGCCCACCCGCCACCCAGCTCTCTGGCTGGGGCTGCAACTGCTGACGGATGAGCAGCGCCGCCAGCGGCAGCATCATGGTCACTCCACCCGATAGCAGAAGGCTCAGGAGAACCTGCGCGGGCAGTGCGCCCCTTTGCCAGCCGCTTGCCCACTGCAGCAGCAACAACAGGCACACCCACGCAATCAACGCAGCCGCCGCCACAGGCACAAGGATACCTTCTGCGCGGGACGTGGGCAGTGTGTCGGTGGAATAGGGCATACGAGGAGGAGGTGGGGACACCGGACGCGGCGAAGGAAGACGGCTCAAGCCGATATTAGCGCGTCGGACGAGGTCGGAGCCGGAGGGGGCAAGTTCGAGGCACTTCAGGTACCACCGGCGCGCGGCATCGTATCTGCCCAGCTGGTGTGCCCAATCGGCGGTGCGGAAGGCAATCTGAGCGCGTGCGGTATCGTCGGGCGCGAGCGCGTACGCCTTCTCCAGCACCTTGATCGCCCTGTCGAACTCGCCTTTCTCCCAAACCTGCGTTGCGCGCGCAAACTCCTGCTTCCACGCGGGCGAGGTGGAGGTTTGCGCCTGGACAGACACTGCGCACAGCGCGAGTGCCAGTATGGTTAAGGGCAGTATCGTTCTCATCGCTTCCTCTCGGAAAGACCCCGCACGCGGGCAAAAGTTGCGTTCACCACACAGATTCGCGTTGCCTGAAGAGCAAACCTGCGGATGAGCCAAAAACGCAGTGCCCTTCCTTGTTTCATCTGCTTCCTGCCATGTATAATAAGGTGGTAACATCCGCATCCGGTGTTTTGCTTGCCTGAAGTGTCAGGTGCCTCTTGCGCCCGGGATACCGGGCTTTGACAAAGAGAGCGGGCAGGTGACTTCCCCTTTGCGCGGTCAGGGGTGTGCATATGGTGCGCCTTCATCACATGTTGGAGAACTCATGCCGATGCAATTTCTGAAATCGCCAATCTACGAGCTCAAACAAACGACCCGAGAGTTTCGGTGGAGCGATGCTTTCGTGTTGCTGACCATCACGGCATTGCTCTATCTGGGCGTGCATTTTGGTTTTCATGCGCCGGAGGTGGTCAAAGGCCCCGGCATTGTGCTTCACCCTGCCGCTCTGCCCTACTATGCGTTCCGCTCGGTGATACGCATGGGGGCGGCGTACCTGCTGTCGCTGCTGTTCACGCTGGTTTACGGCTACGCGGCAGCGCGCAGCCGTCGGGCGGAGCAGATTCTGTTGCCCACTCTGGACGTGCTGCAGAGTGTGCCGATACTCTCTTTCCTGCCTGTGGTGCTGCTGGGGCTGAGCGCGGTGATGCACGAGCGACTGGCGGCGGAACTGGCTTCGATCGTGCTTATCTTCACCAGCCAGGTGTGGAACATGACCTTTTCGTGGTATCAGTCGTTGACCACCCTGCCCAGAGACCTGCGAGAGGCGGCGGAGATCCTGCGATTGAACTGGTGGCTGAGGATGCGCAAACTGGAACTCCCCTTCGGCGCGATTGGGCTTATCTGGAACAGCATGATGAGCTGGGCGGGGGGATGGTTCTTCCTAATGGCAGCGGAGATATTCACGGTCGGCGAACGGGACTATCGCCTGCCCGGGCTGGGCGCATACCTGCGTGAGGCTTCCCACCGCGGCGATGTCGCCGCCATCCTGTGGGGGCTGGGCACGCTGGTGCTGGTGATTGTGCTGCTGGACCAGCTGGTATGGCGACCGCTGGTGGCGTGGAGCGAAAAGTTCAAACTGGAGATGGTCGAACAGGAGACGCACGCCAGCTCGTGGTTTTACGACATGCTGCGCACCTCCAGGCTGTCGGAGCGGGTATCGGCTGTCTGGGAACGGATCGGGGAACGGGTGGACGCATGGACCTTGCGAGTATGGCCCTTCCAGCCCGAACGTGTGTCCGATCACCCACAACGTCAGGATGTTGCCTGGAGGCTCTTCTTTCTGGTGATATTGCTGCTGGTTGCTTACGGGACGCTGCGTGCTCTGCATCTGCTGATTCAGGTGCAGCTGTCACAATGGCTGGCTATTTTGCAGGGTGTTTTCATGACCGCGCTGCGGGTGGCTGTGGCGCTGGCTATTGCCTTCGGCTGGACGGTGCCGCTGGGAGTGTACATCGGCATGAACGCGCGGCTCGCTGCGTGGTTGCAGCCACTGGTACAGATTGCCGCGTCCATCCCTGCCACCGCGCTGTTCCCCGTCTTCGTGCTGATGCTGCTCAACCTGCCCGGCGGGCTGAACATGGCGGCGGTGCTTTTGATGCTGACGGGCACACAGTGGTATCTTCTCTTTAACGTGATTGCGGGTACTATGTCCATCCCGCAGGAGTTGCGTTTTACCGTTACCCTGCTGGGCATGAACCGCTGGCAGAAGTGGCGCGTGCTGATATTGCCCGCGCTGTTTCCGTATCTCATTACCGGTGCGATTACCGCCAGCGGCGGCGCATGGAACGCCAGCATCGTGGCGGAATACGTGGAGTTTGGTGGACGCACCCTGCGCGTCACCGGACTGGGAGACCTGATTGCCGCCAGCACCGCTGAAGGCGATTTCCCCATGCTGCTGGCATCGACGCTCACTATGATTGTGACGGTGGTACTCGTGAACCGTTCGCTCTGGAGACGTTTGTACCGGATTGCCGCATCACGCTACAGGATGGAGTGAGAAAATGAACAATGGGCAGACATTGGTGGAACTGGAGCATGTTAGCCAGGTGTACGCCACCGGCAGAAAGCGCTTTTATGCGGTGCAGGACATCAACCTGAGCATTAACGAGGGAGAGTTCGTGTGCTTGCTGGGTCCATCCGGTTGTGGTAAGAGCACGCTGTTGCGCTTGATTACGGGTCTGCAACGCCCCACGGAGGGCTTCGTTCGCTATCGCGGGCAGGAGTTGCGGGGTGTCAACCCGCACGCCAGTATCGTCTTTCAGACTTTTGCGCTGTTCCCATGGCTGTCGGTGCAGGAGAACGTGGAGGTCGCCCTGAAGGCACGGGGAGTACCGCCCAAACTCCGTACAGCACGCGCGCTAGACCTGCTCGACCGCGTGGGACTGGACGGTTTCGAGAACGCCTATCCGCGCGAGCTGTCGGGCGGGATGCGCCAGAAGGTGGGATTCGCCCGCGCCATGGCGGTGGAGCCGGAGCTGCTGTGTCTGGACGAGCCGTTTTCCGCGCTGGATGTACTCAGCTCGGAAGCGTTGCGTGGCGAACTCTTGGAGCTTTGGCTGGATGGTAAAATCCCTACCAAGACCATCCTGATGGTCACGCACAATATCGAGGAAGCGGCGGAGATGGCAGACCGCCTGGTCATCATGGGCACGTCACCCGGACGCATCATCGCCGAGGTAAACGTCGACCTGCCGCATCCCCGGCACCGCAAGTCGCCACAGTTCCTGAAACTCATCGACCACATTTACGCCATCTTGGCTGGACAGACGCAACCTGAGCCGGTGGAGATGGGAACCGCGCCCGGCAAGCCCGGCGTGACCCGATGGTTGCCCCAAATCCAGATTAGCGACCTGGTGGGCTTGCTGGAGCACCTTGCCGAATCTTCAGAGCCTACCTACGACATTTATCAGCTTACCGAAGACTTCGGTGCGGACTCCGACCTGGTGCTGCGCCTGATCGATACGGCGGAGCTGCTGGGGTTCGTGCGCGTCGGGCAGGGTGACGTAATGCTCACTCCGCTGGGCGAGACCTTCAGCGAGGCAAGCATTCTCACCCGCAAGGAGATATTCTCCACGCGGATTCGGAGGCTACCCATTTTCCAGTGGCTCATCAACATGCTACAGATTGCCGAAAACCAGAGCCTGAAGCGCGATGTGGTGCGCCTCGCTCTGGAGCTGGAACTGCCACCGGCAGAGGCGGAGAAGCAGCTGAACACCATTATCGAGTGGGGGCGATACGGTGAGCTCATCGCTTACGACGATGAGACCGAGATGCTGATGCTGGAGCCGTTGGCAGGGCAGGCGGTAGCCACGCATTGAGAGCGTGGCTACCAGCGTAACAGAACGGTTACCTGCGCTGGAGATTGCAGATTCTGCTCGTGCGCAAAGCGGAGAACGACCTGATTACCCTCTGTTCGCGCGGAGACCTGCGCCACTCGCCCACTAATGCGCACGCTGGTGGAGCGCAGGGTGACACCTTGCGGTACCTGGAACACCATCTCGCGCAGCCGCAGAGAGCCATAGCGCAGGTCTATCTCCTCGCGTTGCTCGTTTTGGGTACGCTTCTGCGCAAACAGCCCCCAGCCCGTTCCCGTGATGAAGAAGGAGCGGTGATCTTGCGGCTGCCAGCGCGGGGCAAAGCCGAGTACGCCAGCGGGAGTGTCCAGAATCAACCCCTGAGCCGCCAGCAATAGCCCGAACGAGCTCATCGCGCGGGCGTAGAACTTGCCGCACTCCAGCTCGTTGAAGGGGTTGCCGCCCGGTCCCGAATTGACGCCGTCGCGCCGACGCCCATCGTATCGGCTGCGGGTGGTGTTCACCAGATGCACCGCTTCCTCGACCATCCCTTCCCATAGCATCAGCCCGGCTACCGCGTACTCGATGCCCGTCCACACCTCATCGGCATAAACGACGAAGGGGTCAGGGCGTCCGCCGCGCGGCCATGTACACATCAGCAGCCCCGCCTCGTTGTCCAGCAGGTAGCGGCGGGGGAACTGCAGATGTCCTATCATGTTGTATCGGAAGTTATAACGGTAGATGGACTGCAATGCCCGACGCACCGCCTCACGCGGGTACAGATAGCCGAGCCCAAGCTGATGTGCCCACCACTGTCCCAGCAGCTGGTCGCTGTGGCAGCCGGTATTATAGTCGTTGGCGGCAGGCGCGCCCGGCTTTTGAATGTAATACTCGCCGTTCCACAGCTGGGCGTGCTGGTTGCGCGAGCCTGCCAGCCGAATGCGCCGATACCGCTGCGCCGCCGACTGGTCACCCATGCGCAGAGCCATCTGCTCCGCCGCCGCCAGCGCGCACAGGTACTGTGAGCCGATGAAGGTGGTGGCTCCCGATACCGCACAGTCATAGGTGTTCCACTGTGTCCCCGAAGGCACGCCGTCCTCGTCGGGATCGATCTTGCGAATCAGCCACTCGGTCGCCAGCTTGGCGCGGCTCCATATCTTCTTGAGGAAGGCATCGTCGGGTGCGGTCAGATGTTCGCGATACGCCGCGCAGATGGTGGCGCACTGCCCGTCGATGAACGCCTCGTGCTGCCAGTGTTGTCGGTGCGAGGTCTCGCCATCGGGATGCAGGAACACAAGCAGGTCGCTCTCACGCATGTTGCGCCCAATTTCGGGGAAGAGGCGGGCGTGCGTCTGTGCGTAGTTCCAGACGTGCGTGCAGTTGAGCGGACAGCAGGCGTAGCTGCCCTCGTAGCCCGCGAAATAGCCGTTGTCTGACCAGAAGCAGGTCGGGCTGCGCAGGATGACCGCCTGCGACGTGATGGCGTCCAGCATCAGCGGCGGCAGGTTAGACTGGTACATGGTCTGATGATACAGGTGCGTCCACCCCCACAGCTGCGGCAGTTGCTGGAGTACGTAGTCTACTGCCTGTTGCCCTGTTCGGAACCAGCGGTAGTACAGGTTGCCGCGTCGGCGGAATCGCTCCACGTGCGGATAGCTCCAGCCCATCACGAAATGCACGATGCGCTGCTCGCCGGGTGCCAAACGCAGCGGGGCTTCGATGGCTCCATGAACTCCCTGCGCTGAACCACCCGTGCTTAAATCTTTCAGGGCGCTCCAGCGATGGAAACGGGTGTCGGGCTGATCGGTTTTCACACACACGTTGCCTGCACGAGGATGCCACTCGGTTAGATACAGGTCGTCTCGCCCCTGCATGCCCAGTACCCCGAAGAACAGCTCTTGCGTCCACGATCGGGTCCACTCGGGCAGATGCCCCCCCAGCGATAACACGACCGTACCGTTTCCGTGACGACGCATCAGCAACAGGGGCGTGCCATCCGACCACTGCGCCAGTACCTGCCAGTCGCCTGGCTCGAACCCCTCCAGTCGCAAACAGGGGCCGATTTCCCATTCTTCGATGTTGAGATTCGGAAACATCTGCTTGCCGAGCGCGGTCCACTCCGGTCGTTGATAACGCGGCGGCGATGGCAGGTCGCGCATGTTAGTGGCACGCAGGGCAAGAGCCTGTCGCATCTGTGGCAGCGCGGCAATCAGCGAGAACATCGCCACTGGCGACATGTCGGCGAACACGATGTGGTCGATGTTGATATGCCCCCAGCCGCCCGCGTGGTTGTCCACTATCTGTATCTGTGCTTGCTTGCCTATCAGGTCGGAGACGTCCCATTCCGCAGGCTCGAGACGCTCGGCGTTGCGCCCCGTGGCGGTGCGCACCACCTTGCCATCCACCAGCAGGTTGATGCACGTCTCGCCCGGATGGTTACCACCGCCTATCAGAAAGCCGATGAAACGTTTCTGGATTTGGAAAGGACGCGAAGTCAGCGTGCCTTTTGGGGCATCGTTAGGCAGGTAGGTGTTCACCAGCCCCTGACCGATAAAGCCGCTCACGGGTTGCTGTCCAGGCGACGTGCCCGAATGGGGCTTGGTGCCAAACGCCTCTCCCTCTACCGTCCAGCCCTCGTAGCTATCCTTCTCGAAGTCTTCGAACACCTCCCACGGAGGCGTGAAATCTTCCCAGAAGCTGCCCTGCTGTGCACCAACCAGCAACACGCCCCCCGATTCCAGCGTCTGGTACGCCTCGGACAGCTGTCGCCAGTTTTCAGGAATCTCCGACGCTCTCGTCAGTTCGCGAGAGTCTGGGAGATGGGACATGTAATAGAGGGGCACAGGGGTCACATCCCTGCCCGTTTGTCGGTCGTAAATCGCCTGTGCGCCCGAACGGCGAAGGGGCACGGATGTCACAGAGCGCGAATAGCCTGGCGCCGCGTCTAGCGCGTTGTCTCGCTCAGCGGACTGCGGCAGCGTGAACAGCAAGGACAGGTCTACAGGACGGTTGCTGCGGTTGCGCACCGTCCAGCGGAAAACCGCGCACGGGAGCGCAGAGTGGAAAGCATCTAACGGGATGAAGGGGTTAAACGCCTCCAGCACCACGTCCACGGGCAGACGGCGCGTGTCGTAACGCAGGCGGGCGACGGGATACCCGCCCTCAAAAGCGATGACAGGAAGCGTGGGCACGTCCTCTTCCGCAGAGGTTTGTAGCAGATACAGATCCCCGTCCAACCGCAGGGCAAAATGCACATGCGGCAGCGACTCTTCTGTGTCGTTGTTGAATATCTGCCACACTGACAGCTTACCATGCCCGTCCAGCCACACCGTGCCCGTGCCGATACCGCCGATGGGCATCAGCACATACTCCAGATTCTGCCCGCGATAGGTGCGCGGCGTCTGCGCGGGATAGGCACGTATCGGAGGCAGGGACGGCAAATGGCTACGAGCGACCTGCCACACCTCAGGCTTTTCTTCCTGATGAGAAGCATGAAGGTCGCGCATGAGTACCGTGCCCATTGCCCCTGCCAGCATGATTTGCAGGAACTCGCGCCGGTTCAACTCGCCGCCACAACGCCCGGAACAACCGCATTCTCGCCTCATCTCGCGTCACCCGTCCTGAAAATGTTCTGGACGCAACCCGGTTCCGTTTTTCGCAGGATGAAGCCCTTGCTCCTTCTCGCGGTGCAAAAGGTGCTTCGGGAACAGTTAACGAACCTTCTCCACGTAAGAATCCAGCGGATGACACTGTTTGCATGGGGGTGGACGATGCGCCGAGCGATTGCATTCGTGCTTGGAGCAGTGGCGATTGCCCTTATCTTCTACGCCTTCCAGCCCAGTGCCCCGATAGCGGGACAAACCGCACCCGACGTTGTTTTAAGATTCACGGAGGGGGGCGAACAACGGTCGCTGTCGTCCTATCAGGGTGGCGTGCTGGTGCTGGACTTTTGGTCCACTTCGTGTGCCCCTTGCCGCGATGCCATGCCGAAGTTGGAAAAGTTTCACCGACGATACAAAGGTCGGGGTGTGACAGTGATTGGAGTAGCAGTAGACATTGACGACTATAACCGTGTGGTGCAGTTGGCTAAAGAAGCGAGGGTCACTTACACCATTGCAGCAGACACCAGCGGCGAGGCAAAGCAGTATTACCAACCTCGTACCTTGCCGACGCTGGTGGTGATAGACAAAGATGGTGTAATCGCCCTGCGCGTGGATGGTTATGACCCTCGCAACCGCGAGAAGCTGCTGGAAGACGCGGTGAAGCGTGCATTAGAAAAGCCCGCGAAACCCATCATCCAGCAACAGTGAGCCAGTGACGCCTAGGGTTTTTCGTGGGCGAAAGTGGGGGTTCAGCCGTACAGGAACGCTCCACCGACCCCGCTGGGCTGTGCGCTGGGAGAAAGGGCAGGAATCCCCTCCACCTGCTCGAATCGAAATAGTGGTGCTACCGTCCGAGAAAGGGAACCTTAACGAACGGCGAATGCGCTTGGGTGAGAGGGAAGACTGATGATCAAACACGTTACCCTGCAGTATGGCTACAATCCGCTGGTGGAGCGGGGCGAGATGCAGTATATCGAACTCGGCGTCTTCAAGGGGAAAGCAGGCGATACCTTTGCCTGGAACACGGAAGGCTGTGAAGCGGTGCTGGTGTTTCTTTCGGGCAGGTGTCGTCTGCGGGTCAACGGGGAGGAATACCCTGTGGTCGGCGGGCGGCGCAGCGTGTTCGACGGCAACGCATGGAGCCTGTACGCGCCGAACGACATGCAGGTCGACATAGAGGTGCTGGACGAAGCGGAAGTGGCAGTGAGCCAAACGCGTGTGACCACAGACGCCGCGCTCAAACTGATTCCACCCGACGAGGTGAACGTGCGGGATGTGGGCGTATGGAACTGGCGGCGCGACGTGAAAGACATTGTGGACAAGCGCACCCCCGCCGCGCGCCTGCTGGTAGGCGAGACCATCAACCCGCCCGGCAACTGGTCGAGCTGGCCACCCCACAAGCACGATGTCCACGACCCACCCCGCGAGTGCAAAATGGAGGAGGTCTATCTCTTTAAGGTGCAGCCAAGTAGCAGTTTTGGACTGGGCAGGCTGTACACGGCGGATGGAACTATCGACGAGCCGTTCGTCATCCGCGACAACACGGTGCTGCGAATCCCAAAAGGCTATCATCCCATCGCTGCCGCGCCGGGCACGCGTGTCTACTACTTGTGGGTGCTGGCAGGGGAGCATCGCGACCTGATTCCCAACGACGCGCCCGAGTTCCGCTGGCAAAAGGATACCGAGGCAGTCATTCGGGAAATGCAACGTCACCGTTAGGAAAGAGGCAGGATAAATGCTCGACCACTGGAACCGTGTGCTGGTTTTCGCCGCGCATCCCGACGACGAGATTATCGGCTGTGGGGGCACCATCGCCCGGCTGTCCGCGATGGGCAAACAGGTGTTTGTGGTCACTTTCTGCGCGGGGGAAACGGGTTACAGCACGCCGGAGATGAAAGACAAAATCGCCGAGATGCGTCGAGCGGAGGCGGAAGCCTGTGACCGCGTGCTGGGCATCACCGAACGGGTGATACTGGGCAAGCCCACGCAGGGGGTGGTGAACGACCGCGAGACCTATCAGGAGTGCGTGCGCCTTATCCGCCATTATCGTCCCGACGTCATCTTCACCCACTGGAACGAGGACAAGCACCGCGACCACCGTGCCATCTCCGTCGTGACCGATGAGGCACGCTGGAAGGCATACGAGAACGTGCTGGCAGATATGGGCGAGCCGTGGTATACACCGGAGCTGTACTACTATGAGGTGCTGGAGCTGTTCACGCACCCCTCTCTGCTGATAGACATCACGGATACCTTCCGCAAAAAGCGGGATGCGATGCAGACGCAGCAGAGCCAGTTTGCGGTGTTGCCGGGCATCATGGAGTATATCGAAGGGCTGGCGAAGGTGCGCGGCTATGCACGAGGAACCCAATATGCCGAGGCGTTCCTGCGCTCGAACCTGTTACCGACGTTTGCGTGAGGGGGTACAACATGAAAATCAGCTGTTGCTGGCTATACGCCATCAGCAAGTATGGTTACCCGCCCAGTCTGGAGGATACCTTCAAGGTGCTGGGCGAGATGCGCGACATGGGCTTCACCAGCGTGGAGCTGGAAGGGGTGCGCGAAGAGAACCTGATGGAAGTGTATCACCACCGCGCCGAGCTGAAAGCACACTGCGAGAACCTCGGGCTGAAGGTTATTAACTTCTGCCCTGTGCTGCCCGATATCGTCTCTATGGATGAGACGAAGCGCCAGAAGGCAAAAGACCTGTACCTGATTGGCATTGAACTCGCCAACTACTTCGGCTGCGACACCATCCAGACCGACAGCTTCACCCCGCCGCTGGAGTTCGTAGGCGACGCGCCCTACAAAGAAGCCATCAAGTTCGGCAAACAGTTCAAGGTGAAGATAGACCCCAGCTTCCGTTGGGATGACCTGTGGGCGGCGATGGTGGACAGTTTCCGTTTCTGTGCGGAGCGGGCGAAGGATGCCGGGCTAAAGTTCTGTCTGGAGCCGCGCGTGGGCGAGCTGGTCAGCAACACCGATGCCTTCCTGCGCCTGTGGGAACACGTGGGCAGTGACAACTTCGGCATGGTGCTGGACACGGGTCACCAGAACGCGCAGAAGGAGATACTGCCCCTGTCGGTGGAGAAGCTGGGCAAACGCATCTTCTACGTCCACGTCTCGGACAACGACGGGCGCACCAACGAACATCTTGCACTGGGCAAAGGCACTATCGACTGGGAAGGCGTGTTCACCGCCCTGCGCAAACATGGCTACGACGGGTACATCGCTATCGACATCGGCAACGTGCCCGATATTGAGAAGGCGTACATCGAGTCGCGCCAGTTCCTGGAGCAGATGTCAGCACAGATGGGCTGGTAGGATAAGAAATGTAAGCCTGCGGTATAATTCTAAAAGGGGGATGACCAATGCCGTTGTATATCCAGTTGACTTCTGAACAGGAAGAGGCTCTGCGCCGCGTGGCAGAGATGAGACAGAAGACGGTTGAGGACATCATCGCAGAATGGGTGCAGAGGCTCCTGGAAGAGTGCGTAGATACGGATTGGGAAAACCGCCGGGCACGTGCCCTGAATGCGGTAGGACGTTTTCGCTCAGGAAAACGGGACGTCTCGGAGAAGCATGACAAGTATCTGGCGGAGGCTTTTGACCGTTGAGCACCTTTGTGGACACTTCTGCGTTTTATGCGCTTATGGATGCTAATGACAACAAACACGAAGATGCAATGTCCACGTGGTCTTTTCTGCTCGATGAGCCTAACAGAATGTTATCATCCAATTACGTTGTTGTGGAGACGATAGCTCTGCTTCAACACCGACTGGGGCTAGACGCGTTGCATGTCTTCGTTGAGGATGTGCTTCCCGTGGTGAGGATAGCATGGGTAACAGAAGCCGACCATGCTGCTGCACTCTCGATGCTTTTGGGCACCGGGGAAGAAAGGTCAGTTTTGTAGATTGCACCAGCTTCATTGTAGCCAAGCGCTTGGGGGCACGCGAAGTCTTTTGTTATGACCCCCATTTCGAACAGTTTGGTTTTCAAAGGGTTCGAAAGTCGTAGCCTGAATCACAGTCCAAAGGATACCCCCTAGCATACCGCGAAGATTATCTGCAGCCGACGTCGAAGGAGGTCAAGCGTGGTGAGGATTGTTTTTCGGTGTATGAATGCTGCGCTTTTGTTATTGATTATCTTGTCGCAGGCAGGAGCCAAACCGATGAACCTTTACGTCTCCCCGAATGGCAACGACTCATGGTCAGGCAGGCTGGCGTCACCCAATCGCACGCGCACCGATGGTCCCTTTGCCACGCTGGAGCGCGCCCGCGACGCCATCCGCACCCTTAAGAGGCAGGGCAAGCTGCCGGAAGGCGGTGTCACAGTGTGGCTGCGCGGAGGGATGTATGCGCAGTTAACGCCTTTGGAGCTGACCGCGGAGGACGGTGGCACGCCCCAATCGCCCATTACCTACAGCGCGTACCGCAATGAGCAGGTACGTCTGGTGGGGGGCAAGCGCGTCACGGGCTGGAAGCCGGTGACTGATGCTACTGTGTTGCGAAAACTTCCCCCC
>Ga0209162_1000249_pt1 | contig 59899 bp, 44 predicted proteins | sample YNPNPMetaG_FD_187121 | JGI IMG/M metagenome (GOLD analysis project Ga0209162, IMG submission 187121) | Anoxygenic and chlorotrophic microbial mat microbial communities from Yellowstone National Park, USA - YNP NP MetaG (SPAdes) (version 2) ...
CTGCGGGGGACGCCGCAGCGGGGGTTCGCGCCCTCATTCTCGCCGGCGGGGCCGACGGCGATCCGCAGTACCGCAACCACCGGACCCATTCGAGGTAGTCCTGCTCGATCGCTTCGATCTGTCGGCCGCCGGATGCGGCCCCGGCGGCAAGGATGCCCGTATGGCCTTGCGCGCGGGTGGTCCGGAGACGGCGGCAGTAGTCGCGCAGTATGCCGCGTTCCTGGAGGAACATGCAGAGCCATCTGGCCTGGGCGTAGTCGAAGGCGGCGCCCGCGCCGCGAAAACCCGGGGCCCTCATCAGTTCCAGGAGGGGCGCAGCCGAGTCGTGCGTAAGGCCTCCTGAAGTCCCGGGAGATGCCGGTCGACATGGCCGGTCCGGCGGTTCTGAACGATTGTGCAGCGCTCGTAGAGACTGGCGAGACCCTCGCGGAACCACGCGGGCATGTCAGGGAAATCGAAGGGAGCCAGGGCGTGCACCATCTCGTGCACAAGCGTCCCGCTACCGGTCTCGACGTCCATTACCAGCGTCAGTTCAGCGGGCCGATACCGATAGTAACCGAAGTGCGGCACGTCCTGGTCCCCGAAGAGTTGCACGGCATACCGCGTGTACCGCCCGCCGCCGGAGAAAAGCAGGACGGTGACCGGCCGATGCGGCCGCCGTTCGAAGTACGGTCGCCGGAGAACCTGGGCTGTGGGGCGGATCGTCCGACGGATCATCGCATCGAGTTCCGGGCCGTTCCGATCGCCGGCCACGACGAATGGCGGGTCCACGATGGTGGACGATTGGTTATGGCTGCGGCGGGCCGGGTTCTCAGCCGCGATCGCGCAGGCGGTTACCAGCTCGGGCGGGGGCTCCGTCGCTCGGGAGCCGGGCGGACGTCACGTCGTCGGTCCGGTAGCCGGTCAGAGCACAGCGACGGTCCAGAGACGGCTTGGGCGAAGACCGCTGCGAGTCTCATACAACAGTTCGACGCCGCTCGAGCCCGCCGGGTTCGGCTTCGCAGAGCACCGCCGCCAGCGATGCACCCAGCACCCGGACCACGCGATCGACGGCGACGATCGCATCGAACCGGGCCGGATCGGTGTCGATCGGAAAGGCCAGCTCGCACCGTCGCGTGTTGCAGGTCGTCTGCCGGAGCCGCAGCGGCACACCCAGGTGCTTCCCACTGCCTTCCAGGTGATCGAGGATCCTACGGCATATCCGCGCGTGCGACCGGACCACGACGGCATCGTCCGCCGACCGCCGAAGGTCGACGCGAAAGTCCGGTGTGGTCGGTCGCTCGATGGGCCGTCGGCGCAGGTGATCCGGCACGCGAACCACATAGGCGTACTGTTTCGGGCCTGCCGGGGGGGGCACCGCGGCGGGGTTGGACAGGGGAATCCATTGGAGCGTTACCCCTTCCGGCGCGCGTGCGGGGTAAGGCTTCGGGGCGGACTGGCGCTCGCAGGGGTCGAGCCGAGCCGGTCCGGGCCGGACCAGCTGCTTGAGGAACGTCTGCGTGCCCCAGATCAGGTCCCATTCATCCGGCGCAAACCCGGTCCGCAGCTCCACGCGCCGGAGACCGCCCGGATTCGGGGTGCGCGGAAGCCCCGCCCGGCAGGATGTCCGTCCGGGTCGGCTCCGGGCTGTTTCCGGCGCGGCATCGCCCCGGTGGGCGCGGCCTGCGTCCGGGCAGAGTTCCACCCAGCCCAGGGGCGGTTCCTCTGCGGGCGAGTATGTGGGTATCCACCGCAGCGGAGGAAACCTCTCGCAGAACCACGCGATGAGCTGTTCGAACTCCTCACGGAGTCGCGCCGGCACGCAATACTGTCCGTACCCGGGCGAATCGAGGCCGAGGGCCTGGCGCAGCAGGCGGCCCGGGTAAGGCGAGACGGGACGAGCCGTTTCGAAGCCCGGCGGCGGCTCAAAGTCGACAGCGAGCAGGAAACCCGAGCGCCCGGCGCGATACAGACACATCGGGTGGCCGGATCCGTATTCGGATCCCGCTTTCGTCGTCAGCACTACCATCAGATCGTGCCGCCGCAGCCACTGGCGCAGGCGGGGGCTGCGCACAAGATACCGCTGAACGAAAACGCCCCGGCCCTCTTCGTGCCAACCGCACGGAAACGCATCCTGGAGAGCGAACCCGCGGGTGATGAAGTTCGCCACCTCGACACGGCTGCAGACGGCAGCATCCCGTTGCCTCCGGACATGAACATGCCCTGGTCCGCCGCCGGCCGATATGAGCTTCGCCAGGCACCCCAATGAGGCGACGACGACACGCGTGTCCGCCAGCTCGGTCAATCGCTCGAACGAGGGGACCGCCGCCTCGACTGCGTCATCGCCCAGCAAGACGGCGTCTGCCCTCGCGGGCCGGCGGCCGTTTCCGGCCGAGACCCATCGAATCGTCAGTCCCGCGTCTCCCGCAAGGGTCGCGGCCCGCGGCGCGCTGCCTCCCAGGCCGGCGATCGTCCGGACGCGGAGCGGGGGCGCGTATGCCGACCACGGGGGCGGCAGCGCCAGCGGGTGGGCTGTCGCCGTGCTGGTCTGGTGGGCGTGTGTCGGTGTCCGTGAGGGGTGCGCGACCGGATGACGGCGTCCGTGCATGCTGTGGGCTGACTTCATGCTGCGCCGGCCCCGCGAAGTGGGCTGCGGTCGCGAAGGCCGACGGCATTATAACACCGGGGCTCGCCGGCTCAGGGATCCGTCGGACCCGCACGGTGGGCGGGACCCCGAGGGATCCGGCGGTTCGTCCCTGATGGACTTCGGCCGAGGCGTGTTGCGACCGATGGCCCGCGGCGATAGCGTGTGGACCTCAGCGCGGGGGCGTACATGAAGACGTGTTTGTCCACAGGCGTGTGTCCGGACTGGGATCTCGCGACGGTCGTTCGAAGCGCCGCGGCGGCCGGCTTCGAGGCGGTGGAGATCCATGCGAGCGGTCACAATCCCATCGTGTCGGTTGATCCCGATCGGAGCGCCCCCGGCTCGGTGCGGAGGGCCTTCGCGGATGCCGGCGTCGAACTGGCGGGCATCGCCACGGACGTGCAGTTGCCCGCGCCCGCGGGGGATCCGCAGCCGGCGGAACGTGTCCGGCGGTACCTGCGGCTGGCCGAACGGCTGGGCTCTGCCTTCGTGCGGGTCTTGGCCGGTCCTGACCGGCCGGGTCCGCGCGACGCGGTCTTGGGAGAGCTGGTCCGGGCACTGTCGGCCCTGGCCCCGGTGGCGGCGGAGCACCGGGTCACGCTGCTGCTGGAGAATTGCGGGGCATGCCTGTCCAGCGGTCAGATGTGGTATGTACTCGACGCGGTGGCTCACCCGTACGTGCGGTGCTGCTGGCATCCGGCTCGTGCGCTGGCGATCGGAGAGCGCCCGACGCTCTCCGTGCCGCGGCTGAACCGGAAAATCGGGATGGTCCGGATCTGGGACGGGCGGTTCGACGAAAACGGCCGCCTGTGTTCCGTGGAGCTGCCCGGGCAGGGCGACCTGAACGTTCCCCGACTGATCGCCCTGCTCCGCGGGATCGCCTACGACGGCGGGCTGGTGTTTGACTGGCCTGCCTCGCGGCCCCTGCCCGCCCCACCCGAGACTGTCCTGCCTGCGGTAGCGACGCACCTCAAGCAGCAGATCGCGGCGAGGGGCCAGGTGCTCAGCGCGTATCGCGGCGACAAGACCGCGCCCCGCTACGCTGATCCGTCCTCCCGCTCTTTTGCGGGCTCCACGCAAGACCGATGATCCGGTGCGCAGGTTTTTTCCTCCGGGCAAGTCCTGATAATACGTCCATGAGCGGTGAGTGGATCTGGATTGCGACATGGACGGCAGCGGCCGGTGCGGCGGCAGTCGGCGCGGCCGTCGTCGCGTGGCGTGACCCGGGGCACCCCCGGCGGGCCTGGACGCTGGCGGCCGTGGCCGTCACGGTACTGCTGGGGGGTGCATGGCTGATTCGCTTCCGGGGGGACGCATCGGCCCTGTGGCTTACCGCGCATGTGACGACGGCGCTGGCATTGCTGTGGGCCGGGGCGATGGCGCTCTTGGCCTGGGCGGACCCGCGCGGCCGGGCGGCTCGGGAGATCTCTGCGGGCCTGGGGCTGGTCGCCCTGCTGTGTGGGGTGATAGCCGCGGTGCTGCTGGCCTACTGGGCTGCGTTCGAGATCGTCCTGCGATTCGTGGAGTTCGGGCGCTGGTCGGGACGTCGGTCTACGATCCCGGCTGCGGGTCTGCTGGATCTGGCCGGATTGTGGGCGGCGTGTCTGCTGGCTCGTCGTGCCAACCGGGAAGCATCCCTCGTCACGGTCCTGTTCTGGCTGTCGGGTTTCGCGGTGATCTGGGCGGGTCTGCTGCACGATCCAGCCAGGTCCGTTCCGGCGGGCGCTTCGGGAGCGGTGCGGATCGTCTACACGGACGGCCCCATCTTCGTGCTGCTTGGAGCGGCCGTTGTGACGGCTGTATTTGTCGGGCTCCGCCGAGCCGGGGAGATTCGCCGCCGCCGTCGGGCATGGCCCGACCGCCTGGCCGACCTGACGACCCCCGCCCCAGCCTGGCCGGGCTTCCGGCTCAGCGTCGGCGTTGTCGGCGCCTTGGTTCTGGCCGTGGGCTGCGTGACGGTGGCGCGACCGGAGACCATCGTGGCCACGGGCCTGGCGGGTGTCGCCCTGCTGTTGTTGACGGCCGAGACGTACAGCATCAACCTGGCCGAGACGGCGGCGGCTCTGATCAGCGTGTGCGTTGTAGGGGCGTTCGTAGGCGCGGTCCGGCTGGTGGCGGCCGTGCTGGACGTGCCGGTTTCCTCCGATGTTCAGACCCTTGAGGATTTCCCGGAGATCCTTCGCCGGATGCTGTTCGGCCTGGCGGCCATGACATGGTTCTGGCACTGGCTGGCCAACGTATGGGTCCAGCAGCTCGATGACGGCCGCGCCTGGACGACCGCCGGGCGGATGATCCCCGTCGGGCGGCACGTGGGCTACATGGCGGCTTCGGTTGGGGTGTTGATCGGCCTGTACATGGCGGCCTGGCCGGGGCTGGGCCTGTCGGTTGATCCGGACGACGGCCGGTGGGCATGGTGCGTCGGGCTGCTGGGACTGGGATCGTTGACGCTGGCGACCGCCGGGGCGGCGTTGCGTACGCGTCGTTCGACGCTGGGCTGGATGTCGGTCCTGAGCGTGCTGGCGGTGATTACCTTCGTGCATTTCCGCAGTGAGGGAAGCCTCTGGCACGCGCAAGCCACGCGACACGGCCCGCTTCTGCTGGCGGGAGCGGCGATTGTGACCGGGCTGGCGCCGCGGGCCATACGGTTGTCGAGCGGCAACCCGTATCGCGAAATCCTCCATCTGACGGGTATCGTGCTCCTGCCGATGCTCGCGATGATACTGATCCTGGTGATGGAGGACTCCGAACTGGCCGGGCGCTGGATCATCTGGGCAGCGCTCGGCGTGCTGGCGGTCTGGTATGTCGCGCTGAGCCGGGTCCCGCAGCTTCGCGAGCTGCTCTGGATCGGGCTGGCGCTGGCGAACCTCGGCGGCCTCGCGGCCTGGCGGCAGCACGGGGTGCCGGCGGGCCTCCTGGCCGGGGCTATCGGAGGGCAGGTCCTGCTGAGCGGTCTGATTCTCACCGGGACGTACTGGCGGGATCTGGGGTCCTCAGGACCCCGCACTCTTGCGGCGGCAGCCTCGGTCATGGCCGGACTGGCGGCTGCCTTGGCGGCGGCCGTGGCCGCCGGTCAGTCGGCGATCGGGCCGTGAGGCCCTCATTTGGGGATCCGGAGATGCGCGCAACGGTACAGAGAGTCAGGCGGGCCTCCGTGACGGTGGAGGGCGCGGTGGTGTCGCAGATCGGTCCCGGGCTGCTCGTTTACATCGGCTGTGCGCGGGGCGACGAGCAGGGGGATGCCGAATACGTGGCTGCCAAGGTCGCGGGGCTGCGGATCTTTCCGGACGACGAGGGAAAGATGAATCGCAGTGTGGCGGATGTCCACGGGGAGGTGCTCGTGGTCAGCGCGTTCACGTTGCAGGCGGATGCGCGCAAGGGCCGCCGGCCCTCGTTTGACTTGGCCGCCCCGCCCGAGGAGGCGCAGTCCCTGTGCGAGGCGGTCGTACGGAGGCTTCAGACGGCCGGCTTGCGGGTCCGCGAGGGCCGGTTCCGCGCGTACATGCAGGTCGAGTCGGTCAATGACGGGCCGATCTGCGTTCTGCTGGATTCCAGCCGGCTTTTCTGAGCCCGCGGGTCGTCCTTGCCCGAAGGGGACTGCGGCCCGGGAATCCGGAGGTTTTCGAGCCTGCCGATCAGGGGACCTTCGCCGGACGGCTGGTGTCGGCCGGGCTGGACGGCGCCAGCCAGGACAGCCAGTCCCGCTGATAGGCCTCCAGCCGGTCCCGCGTGACGATGCGGACCGGCAGATGGTACTCGCGCAAGCCGGTATCGACCGCCATGATCGCCCCTTGGCAGAACTGCAAGGCCTTGAAGCCGGCGTCCGAATAGTCGAAGCCCACCACGGCCGGGCAGGTCCCGGCCTCGATATGGGGCCACATCCACGGTTCGGCACCCACGGTGATCACCCGGATGCCGCTCGGCAGCACCGGTCCTTCCGCCGGCGGATCGAGCAACGGCCACGGGGCGATGCAGACCCAGGCAGTCAGGCTGGGAAACCGGGACGAGCGTTCGGCTATCTGGCGCCTGGCCTCGGCCGGGCGACCGGAGCAATCCTTCGCGAAGTCGATGTCCGCCCAGATGCGGATGGCGTTTCGGGTCTCGATGGCGGCCCGGAACGCCTCGTATCGCGTCCGCAGGTCCGGGTCCGATTGCCCGGCATGCAGGATCATGATCGTGCCCTTGCCCCCGAGCCCCTCCACAGTGGCCTGAGCCAGGGCCCGCCCGACGGCTGTCTCGTCGATTCCGACATGTCCGTCAGAGGGGATGCCCGGGATCCGGCGGAGAATGGTGACGACTCGCACACCGTCCCGCCGAGCGCGAAGGACGTCGGCTGCCAAGGCTTCGGGCTCGACGGGATGGATGCAGATTCCGCGCAGCGGCGGCGTGCTCGGCCCCTGAAGAAGGGCGCGCTGAGCCTGGGCGGTGGGGGTGCTGGGCACGGCATAGCGGACCTGGATAAGCCCATAGCTTCGCTCGAACCGCTGGGCCCCGGCCTGGAGTCGCGGCCAGAGGAGATCCTGGGGGCCCGCTCCGATAAAGGCGACCCAGCCGGCCTCCCGGGGGATGACGCGCTGTCGCGGTGGGCCCGTCTCGTCGCAACCATTCGACGCGCCCAGGACCATCGCCATGCTTATCAGGCCCGCTTCGACGAACCGCACGGGGCGTATCTTACGCCAGGCGGCCCGGCCCGACGAGTAAACGCACGTGCAGGGCGAACCGATACCTACGACTGGCGGTTGGATACCGCGCGAACCGAGGGCAATCGAGGATGGCGGCGGACGTGGACCAGAGCGTCTATGAGGCGGGGATGGCGGCGTACCACGCCGGCGATTACCGCCAGGCCATCGTGCGCCTGGAAGCCGTGGCCGATGGCGCGTCGATGCAGGCCGCCCTGGCTCGATTCTACGCCGGACAGGCTCACCTGCGACTGGGCCAGCAGCTGTACGAGGAGGGGCGCTACGCGAGCGCCGCGGAGCACTTCCGCCGGGCGGCGGCCGCCAACCCGTCGGCGGGCGGTCTGTGCCGGCACCTGGCCCTGTGCTACATGGCGCTGCGGCGACACGAGCTGGCGGCTTCCGAAATGGCCAAGGTGGTCGGGGCCGACCCTGACGATGTTGAAAGCCGCGTCCGGCTCGCCCTGCTCTGTTGGAAGAAGGGGGACGCGTCACGGGCCGAGGCCGTGCTGCGCGAGGGCTTGGCACGGCGGTCTGACGAGCCGGAATGGCTGTACCAGCTCGGCACGCTCCTGGCTTGCGAAGATCGGATCAACGAGGCCGTCGAGGTGCTGCAGCGGTGTCTGACGCACGCTCCGGATCACGGCCGGGCCCACGCGCGGCTGGCGCAGTGCTACGGGGCCGGCGGCCGCGTGGACCTGGCCGCGCGACATCTGGAACTCGCCCAGGGGCTTGAACCGAACGACGCGATGATCGCGTTTCAACTGGCTGTGATTTCCGGCCGCATCTCGCGGCCTGTCAACGGGCGGGCGACGCTGCGCCGGCCGCCCGCGGTGGACATGGACGATCGACGCGCGATGGACCGGCTGGCGGCGATGGTCGAGGAGGACCCCGAGTTCGTCGAGGCCTTCGTGTCCTTGCCGCCCACCGAGGTGGATGCGGAGGTTTTCGCCGCGCTGCTGGCGGTGCTGGAGCAAGCCATCGAGCGGCATCCGCGCTATGCGGATCTGCACCACCGATGCAGCCAGGTCCTCCAGCGACTGGGTCGTCTGGAGGAGGCCGTCCGGCGATCCGAGCAGGCCCTGGAGATCAACCCCCGCTACGTGGCGGCGATGATCCAGCTCGCGCAGCTCTACGCCGCGACCGACCGTCAGGTTCAGGCGATCGTTCGTCTGGAACAGGCGATCCAGGCCGGGGCCAGTTACCCGGACGTGCACTACATGCTGGGGCGTCTGTACCACGCGCGGGGGCTGAAGGACGAGGCGCGATGGGCCTACGAGGCGGCCCTGCGGCTGAACGGAAGTTATGACGCGGCCCGGAAGGCTCTCACCGAGCTGGCCGCGTAGGGAAAGGCAGCACGACAGGCCGATGTCGCACTTGCTCGAACTGCTGGGGAGAGGTTGGCTCGGGAGGCTGTCCGACGCCTTTCGATCCCGCCTGTTTCCGTCGAACCTGCCGGGACTGGTTGAACTTCGGGCGGCCGTCCGGCAGCAACCCGACCGGGCCGACCTCCGCGTGCGACTGGCGGCCCGGTACCTGCTGGAGCGGGATCCGGCGCGGGCGCGGCGCGAGCTGGAGGAGGCCCTTCGGCTCGACGGGGGGGACCCGCTCGTGCACATCGCAATGGCCTGCGCGTTCGACGATCTCGGTTGCAGCGACGAAGCCGTCGAGCGGCTCCGCCGGGCGACGGACCTCGACCCGCAGGACGCCTCCATCTGGGCAGCGCTGGGCTACTGCTATGAGCGGCGGCGCGAGACGGAGCGGGCCATCGAGTGTTACGAGCGGGCGATCCGCGCCGAGGAGCGTTTGCGAAGCCCCCATGAGCGTCTGGCGGCCATCGCCCTCCAGCGGAATCGGCTCGACGAGGCGATCTCGCGGTATGAACACCTGATCGCACTCGACCCGGGCGACATCGACGCGCACCTTCTGGCGGCCAACCTGCACCTGCAGGCCGGTCAGTTTGAGCGGGCGATCCGCCTTTACGAGAACGCCCTCGTGCTCGAGCCCGACAACTGGCACGCGCACAATGAACTCGTCGCCGCCCTGGAGAAGGCCGGCCGCTACTCCGAGGCCATCGCGGAACTGCACAGACTGGCCGCCAAGGAGCCGGGCTTTGCCGACACGCACCTGAAGCTCGGCGACCTGTACGCCAAGGTCGGCGAGGCGGAGCAGTCCCTCCGGGAGTATCGCGAGGCCCTCGAGATCCACCCCGATTATCTCGAGGCGACGGTCAAGGTCGGCACGCACTACCTGAGGGCGGGTCGCTACCTGGATGCGGCGGCCTGGTTCAACCGGGCCGTCGAAATCAACGACCGGCTCCTCCTCGGATACGTGGGCCTCGGTATCGCTCAGCACGCCGCCGGGCGTCCCGAGGATGCCGCCGCCACCCTCGAACTGGCTGCCAGCATCGAGCCGAACACCACGTTGCTGTTCTCCGAGATGGCGAGACTTCAGCTCAAGGCGGCTGTTCAGGAGGAGTGCGACCGGCATCTGGTCGTCGGATCCGACGAGGACCGCGAGGGCGGCGCGGCGGGGGCCGTGGCGGGGCTCATCGACCGGCAGATCGAACGGCACCGGCAGGCCGTGATCGAGCATCCGAACCGCGCCGATCTCCACTATCGGCTGGGACTGCTCCTGCGGCATCAGGGCCATGTGGACGAGGCCATCACCGAGTTTCGCGAGGCCGTTGCCATCAACCCGTTCTACGTGAAGGCCCTGATCAAGCTGGGGCTGGCGCTCCGCGAGCTGGACCAGACGGACGAGGCGATCCGGGTGCTCCAGCGCGCGCTGGAGCTCAAGCCCGAGTACGTGGACCTGCACTACCAGCTTGGCTGCCTGTTCGCCGAGCGACACCACTTCGAGCTGGCCGTCGAGCACTTCGAGCGCTGTGTGGAGAATTCGCCGACGAATCCCGAGTTCCGCCGCAACCTCGTGCTGGCGCTGGAGGGCATGGGGCTGGTGGACAAGGCCGCTGCCACCTGGCAGGGGTTGCTGGAGCTGATCCCCGCCCACGCCGCGGTCACCGCCGGCCGTCTGTGAGACCCGACCGGCCGACGCGCCGGACAGTCTCCGAGGCGGTACGTGCGGCCCTCGTCGACTCAGGAGGTATTGCATCCCCATAGCCCGCGGGGGGCGTGCGCCGGGGTCTTGGCACGAATCGTCCGATCGCTCAGGGCGTCGTCTGCGGGTCCGACCTCGATGAGGCGGGGGTAGCCTCCGCCCTTCAGTGCGCCGGCGTCAGGCCGCGCGTCGGAGACGCGCCTTCCACTGCCCCCGGCACGCGGACGACGCACGTCCGGTGGCAATACGGGCATGCGTGTGCTACGTTTCCCCGCGGTTTCCGACGGCCTTTCCGGGTCGTCGATGAGACAGGCGTGCGGGGTCGGGCGGGACCTACCGCTGATGCGGGCGCCTGCCGGCAGGCCGGAGCCGACTGCCTGCGCTCGTTGCGCGGCGGTGTCCTGCCGGGAGATTGCGGTTCGGCCTCGCGTTCGCGGCGCGGGCCGAGCGGAGGCCGGGGTCGAGGGTGGTTTGATGCCAGTTCTTTGCGCCATGCTGTACATGGGCTGGGTGGTCGTCGGCGCCGAGTCGAATGCCGAAACCCGTGCGGGCGGAACGATCATGGAGTTCGAGGAGAGCCTCGTCCGGATGCGGATGGAGCACTATCGTCATCCGAAGGTAGACATCCTCAACGAGGGGTTCCGACCGGTCGGGGGCAGGGTCGCCGACTTCGCCGTCGCCGAGAAGGATCGTCGGTATCACTTCTTCTATATTGAGCGCCGGCTGGAAGAGGCCACGCCTTTCTACCCGGGCCACGAGATCTACTTCGGTCATGCATCCACGGCCAACTTCTTCGACTGGGAAGTGCATGACCCCGTACTGCTGATCCGCCCCGGCACCTGGGAGGAGGCGCACGTGTGGGCTCCCTGCATCCTGAAGCGGGGCGACGAGTACGTGATGGCCTACACGGGCGTCAACCGCCATATCTCGCAGGACATCGGCCTGGCCTTCAGTCGCGACCTGTACGAATGGCGACGCTGGGAAGGCAACCCGATCTCCCCGTGCAGCGGACGTCCGTGGGCGAGCTGGCGGCCGGACGCGATCTCAAGCTGTCGCGATCCCGACCTGTACGAGCATGCCGGACGCGTGTGGATGACGTACACCGCCAATACGCGGGAGGGCGCTACGTGCGTTGCCCTGGCCTCCTCGACGGACCTGAAGACCTGGACGGACCACGGGCCGGTCATCGCCGGACCCACCACCGGGTACGTGCCGAATCTGGCAGGAGGCCATCCGCAGGGGAGCATGGAGTCGGCGCGCACGTTTCACAAGCGGGGTCGGTGGTTTCTCACGTTCAAGTGGGCCTCGCGCGGGAGCCGGATCCGGTGTTGGCTGGTCCCGAGCGATCGAAACGACCGGTTCGACCTTGCGAGCGGGTGGGAGTTCTGGCCCGGGGCCGCCGGCATCGAGGTCGTGCGGGAGGAGGGCGATCGATCGCTGCTGGCCGCGTTCGCGGGAGGCTTCATCCGGTTCGGCGTGGTCGACTGGTCCGCCGAGCGGCCCACCGCGCGGTTCGTGGAAACCCGCCAGGAGCTGGAGGCCTGGAGCCGCTGAGACTCGAGGCCTGCTCCCGATGCGGGCCCGGGTGGGTTCGGCGGCCGCCGAACGACAGTGCGGGTCGCTCATCGCTCATGTCTGCTCGTCGACCGTCAGGTTGACCAGGTAGTCCTCCAAGGCCTTCTGGCGGGAAGCGTGGTCCTTGCGGCGCTCGGCGATCTGTTCGCGGATCTGCTCGAATCTGCGTTTCGAGGGCGTCGGGCTTCCTGGCTGCCGCCGGTAGGGATCGCCTTCGGGTCGCAGGACCTTCAGGTTCTCGCGGATGCGGCTCTGTTCGGCCGTCGCTTCCTTCAGCTCGTTCTCGGCGGCGGGGGGGCCGGCTTGCGCTCCGCGGTGAGAATGCCGGCCTCGGCGGCTGACGTCGCAGGTGACTACGGGGACATGCTCGTTCCGCGTCACCGGCGCCGGTTCTGTATGCGCCGGCGGCCCGCGCGAGCCATGGGGCCAGCCGGCCCGCCCCATGCGGTCTGGATGCGGTCACCGGGTCTGCGCGGTCCGCTGGAACCGGCGGATCTGTTCGAGCGGCACAATTCCCGTGGCGGCGCCTGCGGCCTGGATGCAATGGGCCGCCACGGCGTTGCCCAGGGCCGCGGCCTCGGGCATCGACTGACCCTGATACAGGCCGACGATGAAGCCGGCGCACCAGCAGTCGCCCGCCCCGGTTGTATCGACCACGTTGTCGACGCGGTAGGCGGGCACGAGCGTCTCGACCCCCGCCGCATCGCGGCAGAAGGCCCCACGGCGGTCCATCTTGATCACGGCGTTCCGGCATCCGCGGGCCTGGAAGAAGCGGGCCATGGCCTGAGGGCTGTCTTCCCCGGTGATGGCACAGGCCTCGGGCATCGACGGAACGAAGTAGTCCAGGTAGGGCAGGGCCGGCAGGATCACTTCCTGCCAGCGCTTCTGAGGGGCCGAGTCCAGATAGACCGTGTCCAGCAGGGTCCGGGCGCCGGCCTTCTGCGCCTCGGCCAGCAGGCGGGCGGTCTGCTCGCCGTCGAGCGTAGGCATGACCATGGCGCCGGTGACGAAGAGGATCTTGGCGCGGCGGACCACGTCCAGTCGGATGTCATCCAGGCACAACGTGCCATTCGTACCCACCGTGTGGAAGAAACTGCGTTCTCCGGAACTGAAGACCGAGACGAACGTAAAGGGCGTGTGGGAGTCTTCGGATTCGATCAGGCCTGTGGTGCCGATTCCGTACTTGAGGCACTCGTTCCGGACGAACTCTCCGAGGGCGTCGCGACCGACCTTGATGATGATCTCGCAGGGGATGCCCATCTTGGCCATGGCGATGGAGCAGTTCGTCGCGTTGCCCCCGGTCGTGATGGTCAGGGACTCGAAGGTCCGCAGGCCGCCGGGCGGCGGATAGTCGTCGATCGTTCGTCCGATGATGTCCACCGTGGTGATTCCGACGTTGACAATGTCACTCATCGAGGAACCTCATAGATCGTCGCGTACGGCCGTCGCTGGCTCCCGGCCCGGAAGTCCTTCAGGCGTTTCAGGCCCGCGCGCTCGAGCCGGACGAACAGCGACTCGTCGATCTCCGGCCAGAACCCGTACGTGGCCCTCAGTCGCGCCATCTCGGACCAGTCCACGTGTACATGCGTCCAGCCGGCCTCGGCCAGCCACTTCAGAAGCCCGGCCGGTTCGGTCGTCCTCCGGGCCGCGTCGGCCAGCGGGTTCGGGCTGAAGACCACGCAGTAGCCGCAGCTCGGCTGCACGTAGAGCGGCCGTGCGTCCCCGACCATCAACACGCGTGCCCCGGGTGGTAGCTCGCCGTTGATGAAGCCCAGGTGTTCGGACCCGGGCCACTGTCCCGTCAAGAACCAGTCCACCTGTCCGAACCAGGCGACCTTCTCGCGTGATCCATCCACCAGCGCGATCCGCGTGTGATGATAATAGGCGCGGCCGGCGGAATAAAGACTGAGAACGGCCGCTGCCGGTGCGGCGATCATGGCCGTCCCGTCCAGGCCCCGTCGCCGGGCCCCGGGCCGTGCCGCGGCGGCGGCAGCCAGCAGATACAGCGGCGGCAGGACCGCCACCGCAAAGCGCGCTGCCAGGTGCGTCAGCGCGGCCCACAGCAGCACCTGCAACCCCACGATCGCAGCCAGCCGTGCGACGAGGCCCGGAAAACCGCTCCGCGCCGGCTTGCGACATCGGATCGCCATCCCCGCGGCCAGAGCGGCCATCAGCCAGGCCACGATGCCGGTTCGAGGTTCCAGGATCACCCCCGAAATCACTGCCCGAACCCGGCCGGACAGGTCGCGGGCGTGCGGCGGCGGGCGGTGGCCCTCCACCCAGCGGCGCTCCAGGTCGGGACCCCATAGACCGGGTTTGTGCCCGATGCGCTCGGCCGCCAGCGGAAAGACGGGATTGCCGCAGAACACGGCGTTCTTGAAGAGCCACGGGCCGAACGTCAGCAGGATGCCCCCGACGAAAAGCACGGTCGTGCGAACGAGCGAACCCGGCCGCCGGATCAGCGGCAGCGCCAGGCCCAGCAGCACCGGGATCGCCACGAGCGGAAGGGCCGTGTACTTGCAACCGCACGCCAGCCCGGCGAAGACGCCTGCGAGCAGCGAATAGCCACGGCCGGCTCGGCAGGCCCGGCCGGGTGCGCTCACCGAGGAACCCTCTGCGGCCTCGCCTGCGGCCGTCCCGGGACCGCCGAGCAGCGTCCCTCCCCACGCCCGGATCGCGGCGGCCAACGACAGGGTCGTGAAGAACAGCATCGCGTTTTCCGCGTACGCCACGCCGCTCAGGTGCACGAGCCAGCCGCACGAGCCCATCAGGACGGCGGCGATGATGCCGGCCTTCCGCCGGGCGCCCGCATCGGGCGGATCGGGTGCGGCAGCGCAGTCAACCAGCCAGCGACCGGCCGCACCGGCCGCGATCACGGTCAGAAGGGCCAGCTGCGCGTTGAACATCTGTGCCGGGAGGATGCCGGCGACGGGTCCGCGAAGGACGAACGCCGTCAGGTAGAGCATCTCCGCGTTGAACGGGAAGTTGCTGTACACGTTGTGGGCAAGCAGGCGGATTCGACCGGCCTGCAGGTATTCCTTGGGTACGCCCAGGTGATACTCGAGCACGTCGTAACCGCCGCCCTCTTCGGCCCACAGCGTGCCGGGAGGCGCCGTCGCGACGAGCAGCGTCAGCGCGACGAACGGGACGAGGACCAGCAGCAACCAGTACGCCCGGGCCGGCGGGTCCGGCTGAACCGTCGGGTTTTCCCGCACCCATCGAGCGATGGCCGGGGCGTGGGCCGCAAGAGACGCCAAGAGTACAGCGCCGTACGTCAGAAGCCACCCGCCCGCCGTGAGCCGTCCCAGCAGCCCCAGCCCCAGTGGCAGCAGGCAGAGCAACCCTACCCCCAGGCCCGTCCCCAAAATGGCGGTCTCGGCGCTCGAAAAGCCGTGCTTCCCGAGACATCGCAGCAGGGCGCTGCCGGGCAGCGCCGCGGATAAGAGGATCACGCCGGCCAGAAGGCCGTCGGTCAGGGCGATCGCCAGCGCCACCTGGGACTCCGCCAGAACAATCACCACGGTGGCCGTCAAGAATACGGCGGGCAGAAGCACGGCACGGGGCATCCGGATAGTGTGGAGGCGTCGCACCGTCCGATCAACGCGCCGGCGATCCCCCTGACCGGGCCGGCAGATTCGCAGGAACAGCCCTTCTTCGCCGATGGCCGTGCCGGCGCGCGGACGTTATAGTGTCCGGTCCGGCCGCCTGGGGCTTGCCCGGCCGGATCGCGAGGGTGTCGCCATCAACCGGATCGACGCGAAGTTCGCACGTCTGGCCGCCGAAGCCCGAAAAGGCCTCCTCCCGTACGTCACCGCGGGGTTCCCCTCGCTGGAGGCGACGGCGGAGATCCTCCGCCGGATGGACCGGCTCGGGGTGGCGGGCGTGGAAGTGGGTTTTCCGTACTCCGATTCGATCGCCGACGGGCCGGTGATCCAGACCTCGTTCACACGTGTCCTCGAGCGCGGGCAGAAGGTCTCGGAGATCCTGGACGCCATCCGGGAGGTCCGTCCGGCGATCGACGTGCCGCTCGTCGCGATGCTCTCGTTCTCGATCGTCAACCGGATCGGCGTGGACCGCTTCTTCGAGCAGGCGGCGGTCGCCGGTTTCGATGGCCTTATCATTCCGGATCTCTCGCTGGAAGAGGCGGCCGACGTGGCCGCCCGTGCCGCTGCCCGAGACCTGCGTCTGATCCTGCTGACCGCACCGACTTCCCCGCGCGAGCGGCGGGAGACTGTCGCCCGACTCTCGACGGGATTCGTCTACTACATGTCCGTCGCGGGGACGACGGGCGAGCGGGATCGTCTGCCGGACGACCTGGCGGAGAACGTTCGGCAGCTTCGCCTGGCGGCGGGCAAGCCGGTGGTGGTCGGCTTCGGCGTCAGCCGGCCCGAGCAGGTCCGCGCGGTCTGCTCCGTGGCCGATGGGGCGATCGTGGGCAGTGCGATCGTGCGGCGGATGCTGGAGGCGGCCGACGCCCCGGGGGCCACACCCGCCTCCGTCGCCGATGCCGTGGAGTCGTTCACGTCGGATCTGATGAGTGGACTGCCCGAAGAAACCCACGGATCGGGTCCGGCCCCCGTCAGTGATCGTGTTTGAGGGTTCCGTCGAAGCCGGGCGCGACCGCCGCCATCACGGGCGGCAGCTCCGCCTCGGGCCGGAGCGTGCTCAGCACGCAGTGGCAGGTGGTCGGATCCGTGAAGTGGACCAGTCGCCATCGACCGACCTCGATCTGGTGTCCCCGGTGTCCGCCGATGATGCAGGGCAATTCCTCGTAGGCTCCGGCGTGCTCGCGATGAACGGGGGGGTGGAAGAAACACACGAGGGGTTCGCCGTCGGCACGCCGGTAGCATGCGACCACTCCCGGCTGGCGCCCGAAGCGCAGGCGGTACACGGCCTCGCGCCGGTACCCGTACGGCAATTCGGGCGGCACGGCAAAGCGCAGCCTCGGGGCGATGGCGGCGGCGTGCTCGGGCTCGATCCGCTCGGCCCCGTAGTAGGCCAGGAACCGCTGAACGGCTCCGTCCGTATCCGTCCGTACACCATCGAGCAGCATACCGTAGTCGATCTGGGTCGCCCGAACCGTCTCCACCCCGCCGCTCAGCAGCGCGACCACGAACGTCAGCGTGCCCGCCACCAGGGCAAACCCGGCCGCGATGGCCAGGCCGCGGCGGCCCAGGGCGATCGGCCGATCGGCCTTTCCGGCCGACCGGTCGAGACCGCCTTCGATGGCGGTCCACAGCCCGGGCGGCGCGGCACCCTCCGCGGCCGCTGCGCTGAGCTCCTCCGCCAGGGCCCGAATCTCGGCACACTCCCGGGAACAGGCCCCGCACGCGGCCAGGTGGGCCTCGACGCCGGCCGCCGAGGCCGGGGCAAGCTCGCCATCGACGTAGGCGCCGAGTTGCTCGCGGGTTTCGTGACAGTTCATCGCAGATTCCAGGTCGGCTGGTCGTCGTTCGGCGTCGCGGCTCCGTCGAATTGGATGCTCCTCGGATCGGGTTTCTTCCCACCGGCGCCGAACGGACCGAGAATGTCGCGGAGCGCACGGCGGGCCCGATTCAGCCCCGAGGCGATGGTGCCGGGCGGCTTGGCCAGAATCGCGGCCATCTCCGCGTAGCTCAGGCCCTCCATGTATCGCAGCACGATGAGGGCGCGATCCGGTTCCGGGAGTCGCTCCAGGGCTGCGGCGACATCGAGTCGGAGGTCCGGGTCCGCCAGGTCTCCGGACGGCCCCCTCCGGGCCTGGCTGGCGGCTCTTCCTCGCTCGCGGCGACGCCGCATCTGGAGGGCTTCGTTGATGGCGATCCGGTATATCCACGTGGACAGGCTCGACGCCCCGTCGAAGGTACCGATGTTCTGAAAGGCGCGGATAAACGTGTCCTGGGCCAGGTCGAACGCATCGTCGGGGTTGCCGGTCATCCGCAGCAGAAGCCGGTACACCCGGTCGGCACAGCGATCGTAGAGGAGTCGTTGGGCTTGCCGATCGCCCCGGCGGCAGGCCTCTGCCAGTTGCACGTCCGTCAATCGGCACTCTCCGGCGGGCGCGGGCCCGCCCCGCGGCCGGGAGGCCGGGCAGGCTCCGGTCCAGCGTGTCCCTTTTCTAATCCGTCCGGAGGCGGCCGTCCACCGGGCAGTCCGGGCCGACCGGATCGGTGGGATCGTCTTCCGCGTGAAGGACGCGGCGGCCTCGGGCATCCAATCGAGGCATGGAACAACCGCCTGTGGGCATTAGAGGTGCCCCGGAGGGCAATATGATCCGCGCGATTTCCGTTCTCTCGGGGATGATCCTGGCCGTGTTGCTGGCACTGGCAGGTTGCCGCAGCCAGTCGCCCGGGGCGAGCCACCGTGTGGCCACCGCCGGGGATGGTCACCTGATGCACTGCCGGCTCTGCTACGACGAGGCGGTCCGCGTCGCCACGGAGTTCGCCAAGGGATCGCAGTGGCGGGATCAGGCCGTCATCCGAAGGCACAAGTGCGAGGGCTGCCGACAAGAGGTTACGGTATACGTGGAAGGGGACAAGCCGATGATCAGGTGTCCCGGGTGCGCGCCGGAAGGCGTGGCGTGTGATCGCTGTCTGCCGCCGCGGGCGTAGCGGCGGCTGGGGTGCTGCGCATCCACAGCGCCTGGGATGGCCGCCGCGGTGACCGGTCCCCGGGGCCGGCCGATCGCCGGTGCGCAGCCGCGGAACGAATGGACCGATGGGTCCAGCAGGAGGAACTATGAGTTGGTATTGCACAGTGGCGTTCACTTCGCTCCTCGGGATTTCTGTTGTGGCGGCCGACAAGCCTGCGGAAAGGACAGGCCAGCTGCCTCCGGCCGCCTGGATGCCCGGCCAGAAGACCTGCCCCGTTACCGGCAGGCCCGTCAGCAGGGATGTCGTCGTCGAGTACGAGAAACAGCGAATCTACTTCTGCTGTGCGGACTGCCCGGCTCGGTTCCGGAAAGACCCGCTGGCATACCTGGCCAACTACTACCGGCAGGTGTATCCCCAGACCGTGCAGGTGGACTGCCCGGTGATGGGCGGGCCCGTCAACCGCAAGTCATATGTGGACTACGAGGGCCGTCGGATCTACTTCTGCTGCCCGGACTGTGAAAAGGATTTCCAGAAGGCGCCGGCCAAGTACCTCGCGAAGATGAAGGAGGTCTCGACGGACCAGGTGCACTGCCCGGTGACCGGCGAGGCGATCTTCCCGAAGTACCGGACCGAGTATAAGGGCAGGCCCGTGTTCTTCGCGACGAAGGAGGCGAAGGACAGGTTCGAGGCGAGCCCGGAGAAGTACGCTGACAGACTCCGGCCGGAGTTGGGCGTGATCGCTCGCGGGCCGACGGCCGAAATGGACCTGGTGATGTGCCCCGTGTGTGCCGCCGCGGGTGGTGGCCGCCATCTTCGCAGGGACGTCAGCGTGCTTGAGGTTGGAGCGAAGCGGTACTTCGTATGCGGAGACCGCTGCGCGCAGGAACTGAAGGCCGATCCGACGAAATACGACAGGTTCATTCCGGGCGGCGCAGCCGGCCCCCAGCCGTCGCCGGACAGCGGGGGGCCCTCGAAAACGGAGCAGGGGCACACGGGCCATTCAGATTCAAGACACGGACACTGAGGACGGGCGGGGGAACGGCGCCGTGTCCCGGCGCGCGATCTCGGGCGGCGACCCGGCGACCGACAGAGGTATGCAGCCGAAGCGGCGTGGCGGTGAACCGCCCGGGATCTGACAAGCGATTTTCGCGTCGTCGTTTGCCCTGTTCCGTGGTCAGCTCGGCCCCATTGTTGCGGACCGTTCGGCGTAGCAACGGCCGGCGAGGAGAGGCGCGTCATGAAGGCCTGTTCGTTGTCTGCCGCGACTTTCGCTGTCGCCGCTGTCATCGGCTGCGCGGAAATCCGTCCGGATGCGAGAGTCGGCGAAGCGATCGATCTGGTGGGTGATCACACGGGGCATCGGCCCGGCTGGACCGCTCCGTGGGACGAGAAGCCTCCCCCGTGGGACGGCACGACGGTTCTGGGACCCGACGAGGCCGTCGTTATGGCGCTCCGCAACAACCGCCAGTTGCGGGCTGACCTGGAGATGATCGGTCACGCCAACGCCGACCTGGTGCAGGCGGGCCTGCTTCAGAACCCGATGATCAGCTTCATGATCATGTTTCCCGACGGCGGAGGCCGGTCGATGCTCCGAGGAACGGCCCCGCTGATGCCGCTCCAGGACCTCTGGCTGATCCCGGCGCGAGAGGCCGTAGCGGCGGCGCGCCTCCGGGAGGCAGTGCTGCGGGTGGCGGACCGGGCCGTGGAGACGGCTGCCGCCGTCCGGAAGACCTACGCTCGGCTGCAATACACGCAGCGGGCGGCGGAGCTGATCCGCGACAACATGGCCGTCGTCGACCAGTCCATCCGTATCATCCACGCGCGGCAGGCAGCCGGGCGTGCCACACAGGTCGAGGTGAACCTCTCGCAGATCCGGCACATGAGGCTGCGATCGGAGCTGTTGGCCATACAGGCCGAGCACCGGGGACTCCAGCGGCAGTTGCTGGAACTGATGGGCGTGGCCTTTGCCACGGATCAGTGGACCGTCCGGCCGGTGCACGAGGTCAGAGACCCACTGGATGCGCCCATCGCCGAGCCGACCTGCTGGAGCTTGCCGGCCAGCAGCGGCTCGACCTGAAGGCGGCCGAATGGAGTACCCTGGCCGCCGGACGGAACATCAGGCTCGTGCGGCGCGAGGGTTGGCCGGACCTTGCCCTGGGCTTCACGTTCGAGCGGGCGCCTGCGCCGCGCTCGCAGAACCCGGGCCTGGCGGGTCAGGCGGCCAACGCAGCCGTCCAGGGCGTCAGCAACGCGATCATGGGCATGCCGCCCACGCCGCCGATGGCCGCACCGTTCTCGCCGAAGATGCGGGAGGTGACGTACACGATGGGCCCGATGCTCGAGATGGAAATCCCGATCTTCGACTACAACCAGGCCCAGGCGGCCAAGGCCGTGCACGAATTCCGGCAGCGCGTGGCCGAGTACGAGGCCCGCTTCCAGGAGATCGCTCGGATGGTCCGGGAGACGCTCGTCATGTACGCGCAGGCGCACGAGCAGGTGCGGTTCTATCGTGATTCCATTCTGCCGGCCGCCGAGCGGAATGTCGCCCTCGCGCGACAGTCCTATGTGGCCGGCCGCGAGGAGCTGACCGTCTACCTCCAGGCGCAGGAAGACCTCCTCATGACTCGGCTGAAGCTCCTGGAATTCTATCGAGACTGCCTGGTCAACCGTGCGGAGCTGGAGCGGCAGGTGGGCGGGCGTCTCGTTCGACCCGGACCGGCCACACGACCGGCGGGGGTCTCGACCCGGTGAGCTTGGGTTCGGAGCACGGCCTTTGTTCGCACGCGAGAGCGACTACATCGATGATCACGGAAAAACCGAACAGTCAGACGGAACCGCCGGCCGGTCGCCCCGGCTGGCCGGAGGTCATGGCCTACCGTGCCTGGAAGATGTGGGCGGTCCGCGTGGCCCTGGCGATCGTTGTCCTGGCCGCTGTGTTTGGACTGGGAGCCTGGTACGGCCGGAGCACGGGCGCGGGGCACGTCCGGGGACCTGCTCATGCACCCGCTCCACCAGCCGGGGAGCAGGTCCTGTATTGGACCTGCTCCATGCATTTGCAGATCCGGCTGCCCGCTGCCGGCAAATGTCCCATCTGCCGGATGGACCTGATCCCCGTTCGGGCGGGCCGGGACACGGGGGGGCCCGATACGCCCCGGCTGACGCTCTCGAAACGCGCCCGCGAGCTGGCTCGCGTGGAAACCTCGGTCGTTGAGGCGCGGCACGTGAGCGTGGACGTGCGGATGGTGGGCAAGATCATGCCCGACGAGACTCGCATCACCTACATCAGCAGCTACATTCCCGGCCGGATCGATCGCCTGTTCGTGGACTACACCGGCATCCTCGTCCACAAGGGCGACCATCTGGCGGAAATCTACAGTCCGGAGCTGCTGATCGCCCAGCGGGAGTACCTGCTTGGGCTGGAGGCGGTCGAACGGGCCGCTCGAACCGCAGACAACGACAGTGAGAAAGCCGCCGCCGGCGCCCTCCTCGAAGCGTCCCGGCGCAAGCTCGAACTGTGGGGCATCCCCGCGGACGAACTGGAGCGCCTGGCCCGGGAGCGCCGACCCAGCGACCACATGCGCATCGATGCGCCCCTCGAAGGCTGGGTCATCGAGCGAAATGCCTACCAGGGCATGTACGTCGAAACGGGCACGAGAATCTTCACGCTCGCCGATCTCCGGACCGTCTGGGTCATGCTGGATGCCTACGAGCTGGACATCGGCTGCGTCCGCCTGGGCCAGGAGGTGGAGTTCGAGACCGAGGCCTTTCCGGGTCAGCTCTTCCAGGGCCGCGTTGCCTATGTGGACCCCGTGCTCAACCCGGCCACTCGCACGGTCAAGGTCCGCGTGAACGTGGACAACCCGGACACGAAGCTGCGCCCCGAGATGTTCGTGCGTGCCCGCCTGAAGGCCCGGCTCGGTCCGGGGGGAAGCGTGGTCGAAGATGCCCTGGCCGGCAAATGGCTCTGCCCCATGCACCCGGAGGTGGTCAAGGACGGTCCGGAGACATGCGATCGCTGCGGGATGAACCTTGTCCCTGCCGAAACGCTGGGCTACCTGACCCGGGGCGCCCCGCCAGCGAAGGTGCTGACCGTCCCTCAGACGGCCGTCCTGCTGACCGGTCGGCGGGCGGTGGTTTACGTCGAGCGGCTTATCGAGAACGGCACGCCAGTCTATGAGGGCCGGGAGATCCGGCTCGGGCCGCGGGCCGGCGAGTACTACGTCGTCGAGGCGGGCCTGAGCGAAGGCGAGCGGGTCGTCACCCGCGGCGCGATCATGATTGACTCGGCCCTCCAGATTCAGGCCCGGCCCAGCATGATGCAGCCGGCCTCGCAACCCGCTGAGACGACCAGGCCCGCCCGACAGGAAGCGTCTGCCGGCCGACCGGCGACCTGGCATTACGTCCCCGGCGCGATGTATCACCGAGATGTGGCGGCGGTCATTGGGGCGTACCTTGATCATGTCTCCGCGCTGGCCGCCGACGACGAAAATGGGGCGGCCGTCGCGTTGGGCAACCTGCGAAAGGCTCTGGCGGGTGCGGCGCCGCACGGGCTGGAGGGCGAGGCGGCATCGGCGTTCCAGAGCGCCCTCACGAAGATCGGCGATTCCCTTCCGAAGGGCCAGAAGGCCTCCATCGACGACATGCGGATCGCGCTCCCGAAGCTCACGGCCGCTCTGGCCGATTACCTGCGCGCGTTCGGGCACGATCGCGAGGGGCCGCTCTACCGCCTCCACTGTCCGATGGCTTTCGACAACCGGGGGGCTGACTGGCTCCAGGCCGACGAGCGGGTGAACAACCCGTATTTCGGCAGGAGGATGCTCCGGTGCGGGGAGCTGACCGGCCGCATCGGGCCCGACGGCAAGGAGGGTCTCTGACATGGCTCCGACGCCTCCCGCCGGCCCCGGCCCGATCGACCGGGTGATCCGGTTCTGTCTGGAGAACAAGCTGGTCGTCTTCCTGCTGATCGCCTTCATCGTGCTGTGGGGCGTGCGGGTCATGCCTTTCCGGATGAAGCACGAGGTCATCCCGCGCGATCCGATCCCGGTGGATGCCATCCCGGACATCGGCGAGAACCAGCAGGTCGTCTTCACCGACTGGCCCGGGCGATCGCCCCAGGACGTCGAGGATCAGGTCACCTACCCGCTGACCACAACGCTTCAGGGCACGCCCGGCTTCAAGACCATCCGCTCCTACTCCATGTTCGGGTTCTCGGTGATCTACGTCATCTTCGACGACCGATACGACTTCTACTGGTGCCGGTCGCGCCTGCTCGAGAAGCTCAACGTCGCCCAGCCGCTGCTTCCTCCCGGCGTGAGCCCTTCTCTGGGTCCGGACGCCACCGGACTGGGGCAGGTCTACTGGTACACCGTGGAGGGCAGCCGCGGCGGCTTCGACCTGATGGAACTGCGCAGCATCCAGGACTGGTACGTCCGCTACGCGCTTCAGGCCATCCCAGGCGTCAGCGAGGTGGCCAGTGTCGGCGGCTACGTTCGCGAGTACCAGGTCGACGTGGACCCGGACGCCATGCGGGCCCACGGCGTGAAGCTCCAGGACGTGTTCATGGCCGTCCAGCGCTCCAACATCGATGTGGGGGCCGAGACCGTCGAATGGAACGGCGTGGAGTACATCGTCCGCGGGAAGGGGTTTATCAGGACGGTGCAGGACATCGAGAACATCCTCCTGCGCATGGACCAGAACGTCCCCATCTACGTCAGGAACGTGGCCCGCGTGCAACTGGCTCCCGCCTTGCGCCGGGGCATGCTCGACAAGGAGGGCGTCGAGGCCGTCGGCGGGGTCGTGCTCGTCCGATACGGTGCGAACCCGCTGGAGGTCATCGAGAGAGTCAAGCAGCGCATCCGGGAGATCGCCCCCGGCCTCCCGAAGAAGACGCTGGCCGACGGCTCGGTTTCGCAGGTGCAGATCGTCCCCTTCTACGACCGGACGACGCTCATCCACGAGACGCTCAACACGCTCAAGGACGCGCTGATCGACGAGATCCTGATCACCATGTTCGTGGTGATCGTCTTCATCATGCACTTCCGCAGCGCGTTCCTGATCTGCCTGAACCTGCCCATCGCCACGATGCTGGCGTTCGTCCTGATGAAGATCTTCGGGATCGACTCCAACCTCATGAGCCTGGGCGGAATCGCCATCGCCATCGGCACCATGGTGGACATGGGCATCATTCTCTGCGAGAACATGGTCCGGCACTTCGATGAGGCCTCGCCCGAGGAGCCCACGCTCGAGACGATCTACCGCGCCAGCAGCGAAGTCGGCAGCGCCGTGGTGACGGCGATCTCCACCACCCTTGTCTCGTTCCTGCCTGTATTCGCGATGTCCGGCCCCGAGGGCAAGCTGTTCCGGCCGCTGGCGTACACCAAGACCTTCGCCCTCTTCGCCTCGGTCGTCGTGGCCCTGACGATCCTGCCCGCGCTGGCCCACCTCATCTTTCGACGCGAGCGGCCAGGGATCCGGCCCCACCACAGGCCTGCCTGGTGGGCCTGGCGCGTCGTCCTGCTCGGCGCGGGCCTGGGCGGCGGCCTGTACGTCAGCGCCGCGGCCTGGCTTCTGGCCGCGTACGCCCTCTGGGCAATTCTGGTGCCGTTCCTCCCGAAGGTGGGCCGCCGGATCGGCGAATACGTCTCCAGTTATGCCGCCGCCGGCGGCGTTCTGTACCTGCTGACCCTCCACTGGATGCCCCTGGGCCCGGGCGCCGGCGTGGCCCGGAATCTCATCTTCGTCTTCGGCCTTAACATGGTCTGGACGGCTACGCGGCTGGTCTTCATCGACTTCTACCCCTACCTGCTCAGCCTTTTCCTGCGTCACAAGGTCATCTTCCTGAGCCTTCCTGCGTCCATGGTGATCTTCGGGTTCACCATCTGGCTGGGTTTCGGCAAGACGTTCGGCTGGCTGCCCAGACCGTCCCCGGAGCCGCGCACGGGCTTGGCCGGCATTTACCAGAAGGTCTGGATCGTCGGTCGGCACGAGCTGCCCGGCCTAGGTCGGGAGTTCATGCCCCCGCTGGACGAAGGTTCGTTTCTCTACATGCCGACCATCATGCCCCACGGGAGCATCGGGACCGCCCTCGAGGTGGTGGCCGCCCAAGACAAGGCCATCCGGGCCATTCCGGAGGTCGAGAGTGTCGTGGGGAAGGTCGGGCGGGCCGAGACCGCCATCGACCCCGCCCCGGTGTCCATGATCGAGACCGTGGTCCTGTACAAGACGGAGTACAAGCGCGACCCGGAGACCGGCAGGCTGGTGCTCGACGGCCACGGCAAGCCCATACGTCAGTGGCGCGATCACATTCGAAGCCCGCAGGACATCTGGAAGGAGATCGAGAAGGCCGCCGAGTTCCCCGGAGCCACGGGTGCTCCCTATCTGATGCCCATCGCCGCGCGGCTGGTGATGCTTCAGTCGGGCATGCGGGCCCCGATGGGCGTGAAGGTCTTCGGCAGCCGGCTGGAGGACATCGAGAAGGCCGGTTACCAGATCGCCAGGGTCCTCAAGGAGGTGCCGGGCGTGGCCGCCGAGGCGGTTGTCCCGGATCGCGTCATCGGAAAGCCCTACCTGGAGATCACCCTCGACCGCCAGAAGCTGGCGCGCTACGGGGTGAACATCCGTGACGTGCAGGACGTGATCGAGATCGCCCTCGGCGGGATCCGCGCCACCACAACCGTCGAGGGCCGCGAACGCTACCCGGTTCGCGTGCGGTACCTCCGCGAGATCCGCGACGACGTCGAGGCCATGAAGCGCATTCTCGTGCCGGGAACCGGTCAGCAGCAGGTGCCGCTGGCTCAGGTGGCCACCATCGAATACGTCCGCGGACCGCAGGAAATCAAGGCGGAGGACAACTTCCTGGTTTCCTACGTCCTTTTCGACAAGCGGCCCGGCTACAGCGAGGTGGAGGTGGTGGAAGAGGCCGGCCGCCTCATCAAGGCCCGGATCGACAGCGGCGAGCTGGTCCTGCCGGCCGGCGTTCACTACAAGTTCTCAGGCTCCTACGAAAACCAGCTCCGCTTCGCCAGGCAGCTCGCGGTCATGCTGCCGTTGTCCCTGTTCATCATCTTCATTATTCTCTACTTTCAGTTCCGCTCGGTCCCCATCAGCCTGCTCGTCTTTCTGGGCATCAGCGTGGTGTGGGCCGGCGGCTTCATCGGCATCTGGGCCACCGCCCAGCCGTGGTTTCTGGACTTCGAGGTCTTCGGCCGGAACCTCCGCGACGTCTTCAATCTCCGTGCCTATAACCTGAGCACCGCCGTCTGGATCGGTTTCATTGCCCTGTTCGGCATCGCCACCGACGACGGCGTGGTCATCACCACATATCTCAACCAGGTCTTCGCCCGCAAACCGGTCAACGGCATCCCGGACATCCGGGCCCACGTCGTGGAGGCCGGCAGCCGCCGCGTCCGCCCGTGCCTGATGACGACGACCACCACCGTCCTGGCGCTGATGCCGGTCATCACCGGCACCGGACGCGGCTCCGACGTGATGATCCCGATGGCCCTGCCCAGTTTCTGGGGCATGACCCTGGAACTGATCACCCTCTTTACCGTTCCCGTGACCTATTGCCTGCTCAAGGAGGTGTTCTGGCGCCTGGGACTCCGGCGGGGCCACTTCGTCGAGCCGGGCCGGACGCCCCGTTGACCGCCCTCGTCGGCCTGTTGCCGGCGCGGCGGGCACGCCGGGTCCGGCCCTGTCTGCGGCCGCCGCGATTCAGCCGGAGAACCTACCCGGCCCCGCCGGTCAGCTCGCGGAGCTTGTCGTCCACCAGCGTGCCGACGATCGTGGGATCCGCCTTGCCGGCCGAGAGCTTCATGATCTGTCCAAGCAGGAAGCCACGGGCCTGGCGGGCCTTCTTCGGGTTGCCGATCGCATCCCGCACGGCCTTCTCGTTGGCCGCGAAGGCCTGATCCACCCATGCCCGCATCTGCCCGACGTCCCGCACCTGGATCAGCCCCTCCCGCTGAGCGATCGCCCGCGGGGCCTCCGGCGAGGCGAGCATCTTCTCCGCGATCGCCGCCGCGGCCGTCGCGTTGATCGTGCCGTCGGCCACGAGCCGCGCCAGTTCGCCGAGGCGTCCGGCATCCACGCCCAGGCCGGCAATCGTCGTCCCGCGGTCGTTGGCGTGCCGCGCCCAGAAGCTGATGAACTGTCGGCCGAGCGTCCGCGGATCGCCGCCGGCCGCGATCGCCGCCTCGAACAGATCGGCCGTAGCTCGGTCGCATACAATCGTTTCGGCGTCGGCCGCCGACAGCCCGATCTGCGCCTGAAGGCGCAGCCGCCGCTCGACCGGCCGTTCGGGCATGGCGGACCGCACCTGCTCGATCCACTCGTCGCTGACCGTGACGGGCACGAGGTCGGGGTCGGGAAAGTAGCGGTAGTCGTGGGCCTCCTCCTTGCCCCGCTGATACTCCGTCACGCCGCGGTCGTCGTTCCAGCCGCGGTTTTCCTTGCCGCGCTTCTCCAGCACGTAGTCGTGGTCGGCCTGCCAGTCCTGCACCTGGCGAGCGATCTCATAGGCCACCGCGCCCCGGACGGCCCGGAAGCTGTTGAGATTCTTGACCTCACAGATGGGCGTCCGGTACGTCGTGCTCCCCTGCGTGATGTGTACGTTGATGTTCGGCTCGAACCGCATCTGGCCCTTCTGCATGTTCGCCTCGCTCACCCCGATGTACTGGACGAGCCGTTGGAGCTCCGTGCAGAAGGCATACGCCTCCTCCGCCGAGTGGATATCCGGTTCGGTCACGATTTCGCACAGCGGCGTGCCTGTGCGGTTGAGGTCCACCTGGGTGATCGAGGGGCTCTCGTGGAGGTTCTTTCCGGCGTCCTCCTCCAGGTGGACGCGGCGGATACGGACCCGCTTGAGCTCCCCGTTGACGGGTACGTCGAACCAGCCGTGCTCGGCGAACGGCAGGTCATACTGGCTGATCTGGTAGTTCTTCGGCAGGTCCGGGTAGTAATAGCTCTTGCGGTCCCATTTTGTGAACCGGGCGATCCGACAGTTCAGCGCCAGGCCTACGCGAACCGCGTATTCGAACGCCTGACGGTTCATGACCGGCAAGACGCCCGGCATCCCCAGGCACACCGGACATACGCGACTGTTCGGCTCGGCGGCGAACTCCACGGGACATGCGCAGAAGAGCTTGGTCCGCGTGGCGAGCTGTACGTGGATCTCCAGACCGACGATGGGCTTGATTTCCATACTCGGATATCCGCCTGATCCCTCGGGCCGCGGACCCGGCGGGGCCACGCGGCCCGACCCGGGCAGGCCCATCGTAATCCGGCTGCCCGGTGGAGGGTAGCACTTCAGCAGCCCGCAGACGCCCGCGAGCACCGTGCCAGGGCCTGCGGCCCGGGCGGCCGTCGCCCGCCGGTCACTGCTCGGAGGCCCCGGTGCGGGAGGGCCCCCTGCGGGGGCAGGTCCTCAGTCCAGCAGCTCGTAGTAGCAATTGCGTTTCCGCGGCTGCCATCCGGCGTCGGCGATCAGTCGGCGGATGTCCGCTTCGCTGAGGCGATAGGTCGTCCCGGCGGCGCTGACGACGTTCTCCTCCATCATCACGGAGCCCATGTCGTTGGCTCCGAAGAACAGGGCGAGCTGGCCGATCTTGGGTCCCTGCGTCACCCAGCTCGATTGCAGGTTCGGGATGTTGTCGAGGAACAGCCGCGCCACCGCGAGCGTCCGCAGATAGTCGCAGGCGTCCGAAAGGACGAGGTGCCTCCCGTCCCTCAGCCGGGCCGGGCCGCCGGGTCCGGCCGCGTCCGGCTCCGCCGGCCACTGCCGGAGGCGGCCCAGCGGCGTGTTTTCGGGTTGGAACGTCCAGCAGATGAATGCCGTGAACCCGCCCGTTTCGTCCTGAAGCTCACGGATCTGCCGGAGGTGCTCGACGCGGTCGGCGAACGTCTCGATGTGCCCGAACATCATCGTGGCCGTCGTGCGCATTCCGATTCGATGGGCCTCGCGCATCACGGCAAGATACTCCTGAGTGCGGGCCTTGCCCCGGCTGATCCGGTCCCGCACGCGGTCCACCAGGATCTCCGCACCGCCTCCGGGGATCGTGTCGAGTCCCGCCTCCTGCAAACGTCGCAGCACGTCGCCGATCGTCATCCCGAACACGCGGGCGAACGCGAAGATCTCCGGCGGACTGAAGGCATGCACGTGGATCGCGGGGAACTGCCGCTTGATGAACCGGAGAAGGTCCAGATACCACTCGAATCCGAGGATCGCCGGCGGCACCAGGCCTCCTTGCAGGAGCACCTGAGTGCCCCCGATCTCGATCAGCTCCTGGATCTTCCGCCCGATCTCGTCGAAGGACAGGACGTAGCCGGCCGGCAGGCCGGGCCGGCTGCGTACACTTGGCGGATCCGCCTTGAAGTTGCAGAACGTGCACCTGGCCGTGCACCAGTTCGAGTAGTTGATGTTCCGGTCGACGACGTACGTGCGATACGGCTCCGGATGCATCCGCTGCGACATCTCGAGCGCCCGCGCCCCGAGTTCGTGGATGGACGCTTCACGGAACAGGTCGATCGCGTCCTGCATGCTCAGGCGCGATTGGCAGGCCGTCTTCGACATGGTGGGCACGGTGCTCACCCCGACCGGACCTCTCCCCGCCAGGCCGCCGCGGGAACGCAGCCCGCCGCCTGGGCTTCCCGGACGAACCGTTCCATCCCCGCCCGGGCCTCGGGCGTCAGTACGTATCGCATGAACCGCCGCACATACGCCTCGGCCAGGGCCACCGGCCAGCCCAGTGCGGGTCCGTATCGTTGGGCGATCCCAGCCGGGTCGGCCGTCCCCCGGTCCCGCGCTTCGGAGAGCCGTCGGGCCAGGTATGCCCAGTCGCCGGAGGCCCGTGCGGCCCAGACGGCGAAGACGAACGGCAGGCCGGTCCAGTCCTTCCAGGCCTGTCCGAGATCGATCTGGTAGGGGAACCCGCGCGGGGCCGCCTGCACCACCTTGTCGCCGATCAGGAGGACCGCCTCGCAGGCGTCGGGACCGCCCGGAACGTCGTAGGGCACGATCTCCACCGGGCGTGCGAACCATCGTTCCCACAGGAGCCGCGCGAGCACCACGGAGGTGTGCGAGTCGCCGTCGACGTGGAGGCGCCGCAGTTGTTCCGCAGGCCGTCTCGCGAAGACGCGCACCGTGAGCGTCGGACCGTCGCAGGCGATGCACGCGTCGGAAACCGTCTGCCAGGCGTCGCCCGCCCGTGCGTAGTCCACGACCGGCACAAGCGCCGCATCGACCTCCTTCTCGTGCAGCCGGGCGGCCAGCCGCGACGGCACGTCGAACCGAAGGGTTATCTGGGAATCGGCCTCAAGCCCGTGAATCAGGGGCCGCGAGTTGTAGAAGGAGACGACGCCGAGGCGGATCATATCTGTGGATTATAGACCCGCCGGTCCTCTCGATGCACTCCCGCAACGGCAGCGCGCGGGCCTTCGGGCTCCACGGGGAGGAGCGGTCCGCCCCCCATCGAACGGCCGACGCTTGCCCCTCGCCGGGCGCTCCGGCACAATCCTGCCGATGTCCCTGTTCGAGAAGCCGCCAGTTCGTGCGCACGCGATCATGGCCGCCGGCCTGATCCTGGCGGGCTGTCAGCGTCCCGTTCCGAACCGGATCGCCATCACCACCTACGACGACCCGCTTTCGCCGCGCGTGTATACGACCGACTTCACGGAGGCGTACTTTTCGGAGACGCCGGGAGGCCTGGAGGTGCTGCTCCGCTGGAAGGAGCCGTCGCGACTCGACCCGACCCAGGACATCGAGCAGGTCGTTCACGTACGGGCGTTCTGGAAACCCGTCCCCGGCATCACCCGTGCCGAGAGGGACATGCTCAACGCGTCCCTCCAGTTCATGATCCTTACGCCTCCGACGGCCGTCTGCTATGAAGGGGCGGGCTTCCTTACGTTTCGCCTCGATCGCAAGGGCCAGACTCTGACCGGTGACCTGGAGTCCGGCGAGCTGGCCATTACCCGGACGGTCGGAGGGGCGCAGCAACCCTTCGGTCCGGCCCGGATCTCCGGCCGCGTCCAGGCCGTCAACGACCGGCGCCAGCTTGTGCGGCTGCTGCACGACGCCCAGATCACGCTCGGTGTGCCGGGCACCGCCACCCCGCGCTGACGGGGAAGCCCGTGCCGCGCGAGACGCGCCGGCCACCTGCGCCGTCAGCACGCGGGCCGGCGAAGACTAAGGCCCAGCGGCTGCGCCGTCTTCCTGGTGCAGGCACAGTGTCCCCAGGGGCGGCAGGGACTCCCGCCGACCCGCCGGTCCGCGCCACTCGGCCACCTCGGAGCCGGAGTTGACAACGACGTACCAGCCGTCGAATCGCGCCGATAGGATCGGCCCCTGCTCGGCCGGCTCGATGGTCCGGCGGGCCGTCCGCTCGGGTGGCTCGTCGGCGAGATACGCGACCGCGCAGAGGCCGATGGTGGCCCCCGCCTCGAACGCACCCGGCTTCGTGCGGTGGTTGGGAATCAGCTCCTCCTCCAGGCGACTGCGGGCATACGCGCGGGCGTCGCGATAGGCCATCCGCCGGTCGCGCCCGCCGCACACGATCCCCATTCTTCCGTCGATGTTCGCGTAGTCGCTGTCCCACACGAGCAGCCGGGCCTGTTCGCCGCCGGCGCCGGGAATCGTCTCGGCTCCGCCGCGCCGGTGGACGACACGGCGGTTCGGACACAGCCCCGGCGCGTCCTCGTTGAGCACGAAGAAGGATCCCGTGGAGACCTCGCGGACATCGGCTCTTGTGCGGGCGATGAGCCGCTCCACGTACACCACCGGCCCGTCCGGCAGCGAGAACGCCCCTACCTGCTGCTCGACCGTCCCCTCGCATCGCTCGATCCGGGCGCCCACGCAGAGGGTATCCTCGCCAGCCCGCACACGGTGTTGACGCACGACCGGTCGGCTGTCCTTGCGGCCTTCACAGACGATCCGGCCGATCATCGAGGTCTCGCTGGGCGAGGTGAACCAGGTGTCGTCGGCCGGGTAGATCAGGCCCATCGCGCCGTTGGTCCAGGCGAACGAGAAGAACCGCGCCGGCGTCCGGTGGATGGCGAACCCCCCGGCCTCGAAGACGCGGATGCCCGACTGGCGCCGCACGAACTCCTCGCGCGAGACCGGGCTTGGTCCGTCGCCGAACATCCGGTGCAGGAGGTACAGCCCCGCGTAGGCCGCGATCATCTCCTCCTCGGCCCCCCGATAGTTGAATTCCCTCGGGTCGTAGGCCGACCCGTCGGGGAACCGGCCATGCATCCTCGCGTACGACTCCAGCGCCGCCCGCTCCAGGTACGCCGCCTCCGCGTCCTCGAAAAGAACGCTCATGAACGCCGGAAGCGTGAGCAGCACATCGTGCCGGTGGGGCCACCAGTCCTGCCCGTTCACGTAGAACAGCGAACCGTTGGCCGCGGCGAGCCGTTTGACCAGCGCGAACATCTCCGGCACGTTGAACGAACAGGCCTGCGGGATGGGTTCACCGGCCGCCCGGTACGTGAGCGTATTACGCAGCAGCAGGGACCCCGTCGTCATGTAGTCCGGATGTACCCGGCGGTGGTTCTCGAGCGTATAGTCAGGATAGAGGGTTACGGCGCTGATCCGCTCACGGGCGGGCCGGCCGTCGATCACCCGATCTGAGGTGCGATCCTGCTCGCGGACGAATGAGTTGATCATGTAGACGATCGCCCGCTCGCGCCACAGCCCGGCGCGCGGGTGATCCGGAAACATGCAGGCCGCCAGGGCGATCGCCTGCGAATTCCACGCGTTCTCCTCGGCCTTTGTATCGCCACGCATGCCCGAGTCCGGCGGCCGATCGTTGAACCGGTCGGCCTCGTGCTCGATCATCCGCGCGACCAGCGCGCGTGTCTCCTCATCGAGCCGCTCCCATGCGAGCCACGCGGCCGTGCCCGCGATGGCCGTCCAGTAGGCCGATTGCCATTGATCGCCCCAGGGCTGTCCGTCGCCGGTCGGGAGGAGGTTTGCCTTATGGGTGGTGGCCAGGTATCGCAGCAGCCCCCTCAGATCCTGGTCGATCCGTTCCCATGAAACGGGGGCCTCAGTCCGGCCGTGGCGCCCCGCCGACAGCACCGCGTATCCCAGGGCCACATCGGCATTCTGCCGGACCGCGAGCTCGTCGTGGGCGTCGTACCGGTGAAAGCGACAACCGGCGGCGTGCGGCCAGTCCCTCATCTGGGGATCTGTACGGCGAACGTAGCGCAGCAGGCGACCGTACACCTCGCGGGCCAGCGAGCTTTCGGGGCCGAGCCCGCCGAAGGGACGGACGCGGAACGAGCTCGGATCTGCGTTCACCTCGCTGGCCGTTCGCGACGCCGCCGGTGCCGTGGATCCCCCGGCCGGCGGTTGTGCGGACGCTGCCCCTGCGTTTCCTGCGAGGAGCCCTGCGAGGACGGCGGGAAGAATCATCATCGGCGTATCGACTCCGGGACGGTGCGATTGAGGCGCGGTCTATCGCAGGTACTTGACGACTGCGAATCCGCCCACGAGCAGAACCACGAACGCTACGCACAGCAGGTTGAAATACCGCTCGATGAAACGCTTGATGGGCGGCCCGTACAGATACAGCAGTCCGGCAACCGCCAGGAAACGGGCCCCCCGCCCGACGACGGACACCGCGAAGAACCCCAGGGGATTCATGTGAAAGGCTCCGGATGCGATCGTGAAGACCTTGTACGGGATCGGCGTCAGACCGGCGATGAACACGATCCAGTAGTCGTACTGCTCATACCAGGCGGTCACCTGCCGGTAGTACTCCTCGGCCTGATAAAGGCGCAGGATCCGCACGCCCACCGTGTCCATGAAGGCCAGCCCGATTCCGTAGCCGGCCAGGCCGCCGGCCGCGCTGGCGACCGTGCAGAGCCCGGCGAACCACAGCCACCGATGTCGCGCCCCCAGCACCAGGGCGATCAGGAGAACGTCCGGCGGAATGGGAAAAAAGCTCGACTCGGCGAAGGCGAGCGCAAACAGGGCAATCGAACCGTGGGGCGTTTCGGCCCAGTGCATCACCCAGTTGTATAGCCGCCGGTGCAGATGCCAGCCGCGGGTGGGAACCTCCGTTGCGCTGCGGACGCCCTCCGCGGCCCGCCCGCCCACGCCCGTAGAGACATCTTCTCTCATGGTGGATTACCCGCCGGAATGGCGGACTATCGCTCGGCCGTCTTCGGCGGGTCGGCGAAAAGCGTGTACTGTCCGGCCACGTTGGCCCGCTCCGTGTCGCCTTTGTGCATCAGTACGCGATACCGGAAGGTCACGCTCTGGCCTTTCTTCCAGGTCTTCGACCCGTCCACGTTCCGGTCCCCCCCGGCGAAGGCCCGCAGACCGAACGGGTTGGCCGTGAACAGCCCGTAGTCGCGGACGTGATAGGGGGTGGGATGTCCGTAGTTCCTGGGGTGGTCCATGATCGCAAAGCCGACCGTCTGGCCCTTCACCGGTCCGTAGTAGTCGCACCACTCGGCCGGCTTGCCCCAGGCCTGTTCCATGCCTTTTTGTCCCCGGGCATTCCGGATCGTTCCCCCCGCCAGCTGGGTCATCGACCCCGCCACGCGAATGGCCACGAGTCCGCCCTCCTTCGTGTCGCCGAACGTTACGTCGCCGTCGGTCATTTCGAAGGTCACGGATACGTCGATGATCCGCGAGTCGCCCGACGGGCGGTAGAAGGTATACGTCCGGTGCTCCGTAAGTTGGCGCTCGCCCGTCGGCTTGAGCCACTCAATCTTCGCCCGGATGCGGCCGAAGACCGGCCCGCTGAGGACCTGCTCGAACTCCCGGTGTCGCTCGACGCCGGCCGTGGTCGCCTCTTCCCAGTGGCTCACCCCGTTGATGTTGCCCCACGCCGTCCAGATCGATCGGTGGTGCTTGTGATCGTACACCTCTCCGGGCACATCCTTGACCATCGGAAAGTTGCGGGTCATCGGCTCGCCAGTGGGACCGATCACCGGGAACAGGAAGGGCCGCGGGGCGTCCTGGCCGAAGTTGTACGTCGTGAACGCCTTGCCCTCGAGCGTGATTGTCGCCTTGGGCGGTGTGACCTCGACCGAGACCGCGTCCTTCGCCGCCCGGTCCGGTTCGCCGACCTTCAGATCGAGGGTGGTTCCGGCCTTGAACCCTTCGAGCAGGAGGCACAGGTGTCCCTCGCCGTCGGCCTGCGCGGGGATCCGCCTCCCCGAACCGTCCGTTACATGGATCGGGTACGCCTCGCATTTCACCCCGGCCGGCAGATCGACCCAGACCGGTCCGGGGGGATAGTCGTGCGGGCCTGCCTGGAGCCGGATCGTGGACTGGCCCATTGTCGCTGTAACCCCCGCCAGCACCATGAACGATGCCCACGCAGCCAACCCCCCCATCCCGGAACCGGTTCCCGACATGGTGAATGGCCTCCTGCAAAGACCCTCTTGCGGAAGGGGATTGTCAGGGCTCGAGGCCCGTCCCGCAAGGGCCGCTCGGGCATCATGGGGTCGCCGTCGGGGATCGGACGATCACGGCCACCCAGCCCCCGCGCCCGGGCGCTTCGATTGTGACCACCTTGCCCCCGCTCAGATCCAGCGTGCCGGCCCACTGGCCGCTGCCGATGTCCATCCAGCGCAGCGTGTACTTCCCGCCGTGCCCGCGCAGATCCAGACCCACCGATCCCCCGTCGGTGAAATACAGGACGTAAGAACGCCCCGGCGCCGAAGTCAGGTAGGCCTCGTTGGCCGCCCGGTCGCTCAGAAGCTCATTGCCGGGCTCCATGTCCCAGAACTTCGCGTACTGCTCGATCTTGCGGACCGCCCCGATCGACGCGATCGCGGGTGCCGACAGGCCGAGCCCCGAGTCCGGCCGGTGGAATCGCGCCGCGCCAACGCCGCCCACCACGTGCCGCCACCATCGTTGGAGACCCTCCCGGGTGTCTCCGAAGCGGCCGCCGTCGGCGCCGTAGGTCTTGACCGTGTTCAGGGGACGCGGCCGTGCGGCCACGCGGCGGCGTGCCCACTGGAAGTTGTCCCAGTGTTCCTGGCCCTTTTTCTGGTTGTTCTGGGAAACGTCGGCGAAGTCGTACCGCTCCGGATGATCCAGGGTCCGGCGGTGCCGTTCGGCCTTCAGATCCCAGTCGTCCCACATCTCGGTGATGTACACCCGCCGGCCGGCCTCCGCGGCGCGGCGGCGGATGAAATCCGCCCAGTAGCCGGACCATTCTTCCTGCCCCGAGGTCTCGTTGTCGATGCAGTACAGCACGTGGTCGAACCGCAGCGTATGGGAGAGCATCTTCTCCACGAATCCCTGCTGATACCGCAGGACCACGGTGTTGTTCCGCTGCCGGGGAGTCGTAAAGAAGAACGGCTGCTTGTTGGCCCCGGGGTGGTCCGGGTATTCGGGGGCGAAACCGGACTGCTCGTACGTGTAGTTGACGTTGTTCTTCGGGTTGTACGGGTGCGGCAGCCAGTGGTCCCGGCTGTAGTCGAACCGGTCCCATACCTCGATCTGCACAATGATCTCCCGTGCGTGCGTCCACCGGAGCATGTTCTCGAAGCGCTCCCAGTACTCCTCGTTCCACTGCTCCAGGTCGTACCGGCCGTCGGCCCTCCGTCGGAACGGATAGACTTCGAAGCCCTTGTCTTTCCGATCGCTCATCGTGTTCCGGATGTAGTTGCCGCCGGCGGCCCGGATCGCATCGAGGTGTCGCTCGAGGTCGGGCATCTGGAAGAGGTTGTCGTCGTCGCTGCCGCCCAGCAGGAGCAGGGGGCGGCCCTTGTACTGCCAGTAGCGCGGGTTGCCTTCGTACGGCCGGAGGGCCGGATCGTCCCGCCCGGCCCCCGCGGCCCCGGCCACGGCCACCAACACCGCGCCGACGCCGACCGGCCGGAAGAATCTCATATGGGCTCCTCCCGTTCCGGGGCCGGATCGCGGGGCCCTGCGGCCCTCGTCCCGCGGGTGCTGGCCGCAGCGCGCTTCGGCTACGCCATCCGGACCCAGACCGTCTTGACCTCCGTGTAATGCTCCAGGGCCTCCCGCCCGCACTCGCGGCCCATCCCGCTGTACTTGTAGCCGCCGAACGGGGCCGCCGGATCGAACGTGTTGTAACAGTTCACCCAGACCGTCCCGGCCCGGATCGAAGCCGCCAGCGCATGTGCCCGACCGATGTCCTTCGTCCAGATGGCTGCCGCCAGCCCGTAGATCGTCGTGTTGGCTTCGCGGACAAGCTCTCGCTCATCCCGGAACGGCAGCACGGCCACCACGGGCCCGAAGATCTCCTCTTGGGCGATCCGCATGTCGTTGCGGACGTTCGTGAAGACCGTGGGCCTGATGAAGTAGCCGCGATCGCCGAAGCGCTCGCCACCCGCGACGCACCGCGCCTTGTCCTGCGTCTTGCCGATCTCGATGTACTTGAGAATCTTGTCGAACTGCTCCTTCGAAACCTGGGCGCCCTGTTCCGTCTGCGGGTCGAACGGATCGCCGAGCCGGCGTGCCTTGGCTCTCGCGACCAGCCGGTCCACGAACTCATCGTGGATCTTCTGTTCGAGGAACAGACGGCTCCCCGCACAGCAGACTTCGCCCTGGTTGAAGAAGATGCCGTCCACCGCTCCCTGCACAGCCTGTTCCATATCCGCATCGGCGAAGACGATGTTCGGGCTCTTGCCGCCCAGCTCGAAGGTCAGGCGTTTCAGCGTCGGGGCCGCGTTGGCCATGATGATCTGCGCCGTCCGGTATTCGCCGGTGAATGCGATCTTGTCCACGCCCGGGTGCTTGACCAGCGCGTCGCCGGCCGTCTCTCCGAAGCCGTTGACGATGTTGATGACCCCCGGCGGAGAGCCCGCCTCCATGGCCAGCTCCCCGAGCCGCAGAGCGGTCAGCGGCGTCTGTTCGGCCGGCTTGAGAACGACGGTATTCCCGCAGGCCAGGGCCGGTGCCCACTTCCACGCCACCATCAGCATCGGGAAGTTCCAGGGAATGATCTGGCCGCACACCCCCACCGGCTCGCGCCGCGTGTAGCAGAAGAACTGATCGGGGTTTTCCACCGGAAGCGTTTCCCCCGCGATCTTGTCGGCCCAGCCGGCGTAGTAGCGGAAGGTGCCGACCACCAGCGGAATGTCGGCCGCCAGCACCTCCCGGATCGGCTTGCCGTTGTCCAGCACCTCGAGGGCCGCCAGCTCCTGCGCGTTCGCCTCGATCCGATCGGCCAGCGCGAGAAGCAGTTTCCCCCGCTCGCGGGCGCTCATCCGGGGCCACGGGCCCGACTCGAATGCCCGGCGCGCCGCCTTGACGGCTTCGTCGATGTCGGCGGCATCGCCCTCCGCCACGTGGGCGATGACATCCCCCGTGGACGGATCGATGTCCTCGAACGTCTTGCCCGACTTGCTGGGCACCCACTTCCCGTCGATCAGCAACTGGGTCTGGCGAACCTTCGGGCGCGCGACCTTCTCCATACTTGGAATCGACATGCCTGCGCTCCTTCCGGACTTGTACTGGACGGGGCCGTCGCAGCGCCCGTGTCTGGCGCCGCCTCGCGGGGGCGGCCCGGCGCGACGGGCCCGGCTATGTGCGGCCGCCGTCCCGGAGATCCTTCGCGGTTCAGCCGGCCGCACCCCGCCCGGCACCCGGGAATTGTAGGGGCCTTGCACCGCCTGAGCCACTTGCCCCCGGTGCCTGCGGGATCCCGGGCGGTTGCCCCCGCGCCCCTCCGGCCGCTCACGCCGGGCGGAGGTCCTGTGCCGCCGCCAGGGCGGGAAACGCGGCCGTGATCTGCTCCATCGCGTTGGCGGCCAGCTCATCCAGCGGCCGATCTTCGTTGTTCTCGATGAGGATGAGGAATCCCTGGTGATCCTGCGCCTGGCGGGCCTTGATGTTGGCCAGTTTCTGCTCGCTGGACCACTGTGAGCCGATGCGTCGCCGGGCCTGCTCTGGAGTGAGGGCTCGCGTCTCGTCCCGCGCCAGAAGCCGGGCGAGCTGCACCTCCGGCCGGGCCGTCACCAGGATCACGTTGTTGTTGCACAGGTACAGGTAGTTCTTGTCGGCCAGAAGGGCGGCCTCCAGGAGGATGAGCCCGCGTCGCCCGTAGAGTTCCCGCCGCAGCCGCAGCATGATCGGTTCGTAGATGACCTCGTCGAGTTTCTTCATCTGCGCGGGATCGCCGAACACGATCTGCCCGAGCCGTCGCCGGTTGATGGCCCCGTCGGGCAGGGCGACCTCGGGTCCGAATCGCTCGATCAGCTGCCGCCGGCAAAGCTGATATCGCGGCTCGGGGCTGGGGCCCAGGATGTAGTGCACGAGGCGGTCCAGGTCGATGGTGTGGAACTCGATCCCGCGCCGGCGCGCCTGCAGTGCGAGGGCCTCGGCGAATCGCGTCTTGCCCGTGGCGATCCCGCCCGTCAGGCCCACGATGAACTGGCCGCTGATCTTCTCCTCGAGGCGCTGCTTGACGTAGAGGGGCACGTATTCATGGATCAGCCCCTGTTCACGCTGGAGCGCCTTTACCGCACTGCTGGAGATGTGGGCCTTGTTGTCGGCGCACGGGATGAAGATCGTCGAAACGTTCAGCCGCTGCGATTCGTTGATCGCTTTGACCCGCACCTCATAGAGCAGGTCCGTATTGTCGCGGATTCCCCGTACGATCTCGTCGATGCAGTGCTCGTAGGCGAAATCGACCAACAGCCCACGGAAGCTGCACACCTCCACGGTCGGAAGGTGCGCCAGGACACGCCGGGCCATGTCCACGCGCTCTTCCAGCGTGAACAGATACTGCTTGTCCGGGTTGACCCCGATCGCCACGTACAGCCGCTCGTACAGGGGCACGGCCCGTTCAATCACGTACAGGTGTCCGTACGTGATCGGATCGCCCGAGAACGCGTAGATGCCCTTTTTCATGGCCCCGGTCGCCGCCCGCCGAACCTCGGGACCCGTCGCCCTGCGGCGGGCTCATATCCCTGGCCCGTGGAAGTTAGCACGTCGCACCGCCCCCGGCAAACCGGGCTCCGCAGCTCTCCGTCGGCAACCGATGGGTCCCGCTCGCCGGTCACGGAGGGAGAGCCCCTGTGACGAGGCGACGGCCGGCCTCACTTCGTCTCCGCCGGTCGCGTGGTCGCGCCGGCTTCCGGCTTGCGGAACCTCAGATAGTGCTGCCAGAGCCGGTCCCGTCCCCATACGGGAATCACTCGCCCGTTCAGGAAGACCGTCGGCGTCCCTTTGACCCCGACCGCCTGCGCGAACGACAGGTCGCCCTGAATCCGGTCCCGCACGGCCGAACTCTTCATGTCCTGCTCCAGTCGCTCCGGGTCCAGCCCGATTCTCCTGGCCAGCTCGGCGTAGGAGAGTTTTTTGGCGGCCGGTCTTATCTGGTTCTCGAACAGCTCGTCGTGCATCTTCCAGAACGCGTCGTTTCCGCCCTGGAGTCGCGCCGCCTCGGCGGCCGCCGCCGATTCACACGACCGCGCGTAGAAGGTCCTGCTGATGAGCGGATTGCAGGCCGTGTTCATCGGGAAGTGCCGGAACACGAACCGGACGTTGCGGGCATACGGCTCGATCTCCTTGCGCCAGTACGCCATGAACGACAGGCACATGGGGCATTCGAAATCGCTGAAAACCACCACGAGGTTCCCGGCCTTCGGGTTTCCCCGGATGGGGTCGTCCGAGCGCAGGGGCAGGCCGTGAACCGGTTGCCGGTCCACCTGCACCACCAGCGCCTGCCAGTCCGCCAGGAACGGCTCGAGCTGGCTGCGGCACTCCTCCAGCTGCGTCTGAATCTCGGCGCATTCACCGGCCGCAGCGGTCGAGGTCGCCACCGACGCCGCACCCGCCCGGGTCGTTGCGCCCGGCCCGGCCACGGCCGCGATCTGGGCCTTGTCGTATTCGGCGGCCGCGGACCGGAACTCGGCCGCGTAGCGCCGGTGCTCGAAGTTCTCCCAGATCCCCCAGCAGGCGATCAGAATCGCCGCGCCCGTCACGCCCGCCTGCGCGACCTGCGGCCGCGGCGATCCCGGAACCGCGGCGCCCGCTTCCACCGGCACCCCTTCTGCGGCCGGCCGCGGGGCCCCCGGCCACAGCAGCACCGAGCCGGCCAGCAGCAGCAGTGCGATCACGTGGGTCGTCACACAGCCCCAGCAGGGCGTTCGAATCACCTTCCAGATCACGTACTCCAGCGCGCCCGCCACGCCGACCCCCGCCAGCGTGGCCAGGATCGGCAGCCACTGCCACGCCCGCCCCTCTCGATTCGGCCGTCCCGCCAGCAGGTACCACAGCGCCACGGCCGCGAAGTACATCATCCCCCATACGGCCGTCGGCACGCCGAGCACCGTGCCCCACCGACTCCGGATCACTTGATCGCAGCCCGCCCCGGGATCCCCACACATCCGGCCCAGGAACGAGTCCGCGCCGAAGCCCTGCCGGATGTGCTTCTGTGAGAGGTAGGCGCTGACCGCCAGACCGACCAGCGCCAGGAGCACGGTGGCGACCCAGACATTCCGCCGGGCGGATTCCGAACGCATTGTTTTCTCACTGATTTCGTATTCGCGGCACGCCGCCCCGGCCCCGTCGAAGCGCGGCCGGAGCGCACCGGATCGTACTTCGGGCTGCGACCGTTTTCCGCCTCACCGGGCCGGTTGCGTAGCGGGCGCCACCCCCCGGTTTCGGCCGGCCGGCGGCCACGGCTGCATCCTGAGCACCTCCGCCCAGGTGACCGGCCCGGCGGCTCCGAACTGCTGCACGGGTACACCATCCAGGTACAGCCCCGGTGTCCCGCTCATTCCGGCGACCGCCCCCTCGGCCACGTGTCGGGCGACGCGGTCGGCGGCCTCCTTCGAAGCCATTGCCTGCCGGAACCTTTCCTCGTCCAGACCGAGTTCTCCGGCCAACTTCACGTACGGGGCGTATTGCAGCTCGTGCTGCCGCTCGTAGAGCAGGTCCACCATTTTCCAGAAGGCCGCGTCCCCGCCGACGATCCGCGCGGCCTCCACCGCCCTGGCCGCATCGCAGGCATAGGCGTGCAGCCGCGTCCGCGATCGCCGATTGCACGAGACGTGCAGCGGGTAGTGCTTGAACACGAACCGCAGACCGCCCTGCTCAGCCGCCATTGATTCGAACGCCGACCAGTTGTCGAGGATCTTGTCGTGCAGCGCCTTGCAGTGCGGACACTGGAAATCGCTGAACATCACCAGCGTCCTCTTGGCGCGCCGGTCGCCCCAGACCGGCTCATCCTCGCCGACCGGCACCGGCACCGCGGTGCTTCCCCGCAGCTGCTGGAAGGCGTATTCCCGCTGGATGAAGGGGTTCTCCGTGTACTTCTGCAGCTCCGCCCGGCAGGCGGCGATCGTCTGCTCCGCCCCGGCGCGGCTCTGGCTGACCACCAGCATCTGCATCACGCATACCGCCAGTACGACCGTCGTGAGGACCTGCTTCCAGTGGGGCCGGGGGACATACGCCACCCCCGGCCGAACCGCCCGTCGGCGCGGCCACAGGAGGATCGTCCCGATCAGCAGCAGCGCGTTGGTCACGTGCGTGGCCATGCACAGCGGGCATTTGACCGGCAGCACTATGTACATGAGCACCACGAAAGCCACCGAACCGGCCACCCCCATGGCGATGACCATCAGCGGTACCAGATGCCAGCCCCGGCGAGCGTAGCTCGGCTGCCCCACGAAGAGAAACCACACGGCCGCGAACCCGAAATAGGCCAGCCCCATCCAGGCGACCGAGATCGTGAAGATCCGATCCCCCGTCCTCGTCAGCGCCGGCGGTCCGAAGGTCCACACAAACCACGCATCGACCCACCGCATCGGCGCGTACCACCGCGCGTCGTTCGGGACGGGGGGCAGACGCACCTCGATGTCGGCGTACTCGCTCTGAAGCACCTGATCGCAGTTCCACGTCTCGCTGCCCTCCGGCGAGCAGACGCGGCTCAGCAGGCTCTGCTCATCCCCCACGTCCCGGTGGGCGTTCGACAGGCCCCATGTCAGGTACAGCCCGGCCCCGCACAGGGCCAGCACGAAGAGCCACACGATCGTCCCGAACGCCGATCGCGGAGTGCGCACCACGCGTGCCCCCGGCGACGATCCCCCGCGGACATCATCGACCGTAAGCCTGCCCTCACTCATCGGATCGCTCCTGGCCGCCCGCGGCGGCCGCGAAGCCCTGCTCCGCGGCGGCGATCGTCCGCTCGATGTGCTCCGACGTATGCGCCATCGACACGAACAGACACTCCAGTTGTGCGGGCGGCAGATACACGCCGCGGTCCAACATGGCGTGGAAGAACCGCGCATACGCGCGGGTGTCGCATCGGGACGCCGTCGCGTAATCCGTCACGGGGTCGCGGGTCATGAACACGCACAGCATGCCGCGCACCCGAGCGACGAAGGTCGGAACCCCCGCCCTCCGCGCGGCCCCCGCCAGACCGTGCGCCAGGTCCGCGGCCCGCGCGTCCATCTGCTCATAGACTCCCGGTTCGCGCAGCGCCTCGAGGGTGGCAATGCCTGCCGCCATCGCCAGGGGATTGCCCGCCAGCGTACCCGCCTGGTAGACGGGACCCTCCGGCGCCAGCCGCTCCATGATCTCTTCCCGTCCGCCATATGCTCCCACCGGCAACCCCCCGCCGATGATCTTGCCCAGGCACGTCAGGTCCGGCCGTACGCCGTATAGTTCTTGCGCCCCTCCATAGGCCACGCGGAAGCCGGTGATGACCTCGTCGAAGATCAACAGCGCGCCGAACTCGTCGCACAACGCGCGGAGTCCGGCCAGATACCCCTCCGCGGGCGCCACAAGCCCCATGTTCCCGGCGATCGGCTCGACGACAACCGCCGCGACCCGTTCACCGTGATGGTCGAAGGCCTGGCGGACCGCCGCCAGGTCGTTGTACGGTACGGCGATCGTCAGTGCGGCCACCGGGGCGGGCACACCCGCGGACGACGGCACGCCGAACGTGGCTCCCCCCGAGCCCGCCTGCACGAGCAGGCCGTCAACATGGCCGTGATACCCCCCGACGCACTTGACGACCAGGTCCCGTCCGGTGAAGCCCCGGGCCAGGCGGACGGCACTCATCACCGCCTCAGTGCCGGAGTTCACGAACCGGAGCCGCTCGATGGACGGAAAGGCCGCGATGACCGCCTCCGCCAGCCGCGTCTCAAGCTCGGTCGGGGCGCCGAACGAGGTCCCCCGAGCCAGCGCCTTGGTTACGGCCGCCGCCACCCGTTCGTCCGCATGCCCGAGGATGATGGCTCCCCAGGAGCAGACATAGTCGATGTAGGCGCGGTCATCGATGTCGGTGACGATCGCTCCGCGGGCCTTGGCGATGAAGCGCGGGACCCCGCCGACCGCGCGATACGCCCGCACGGGCGAATCGACCCCGCCTGCGAGCACCTTGCGCGCGGCTGCCCACGCTTCCGCGCAGCGGTCCCCGGCCGCCACATCGCCGTTGTCAGCCATAGGTCCATATCATACGCCTGGGTAGCCGGGTGTCACACCACCGGCCGGCCCACCGGTGCCGGTGGTGCCGGGGGCGGTCTGCGGAATGGAGTGTGCGTCGTCAGCAGGGCCCGGGTCTGGGCGCGTCGCCCCTCTCGTCGGCCCTACAGCTCGGCTGCCCGGTCCGCGGTTCATGGACACAGGATACCCGTGCCCCAACACCTGTCGTACGCCTCGCCGGTAGATTCGGGAAGGACCGTCGCTCGGGGAATCGGGCCCCGGGCTGGATCAGGCCGGACGACCGGGGCCAGCTGGGTGGGCTACTCCACCGCCACGGCCAGCCAACCCACCTGCCGGCCGCGCGCGTCCGTCAACGAAGAAACTTCGATGCGCCGGCTGCCCTCGCGGTGCTCATCCTGGGAGCCCGCAATCGCCCGGGCGATTCGCGCCGTTGCCTGCGCCCGACCGATACCGTTACGGTTCTGCTCGGCCGCGAGGTTGCAGTAGAGAACGCGTCCGTTCGTGTCGGCGATCCAGACCGGGTCCGCCCAATCGTGCCAGAGCTCGATCAGCCGGCGGAAGTGCCCGTTCAGGAGGTCTCCGTTTTCGGTGCCCGTCGGGTTCACGCACTCCGGTGCAATAGCATTCAACGACCCACCTCGTCTGTGCGGCTGCCGCCCGCCCCCAAATCCCTTTATCGGTTCGCCCCGTGCGCGGGCTTGAGGGCCCCGCCTGCGCGGGTCCCCGGGGGGCTCCGTATAATGATGATGTTGTGATCTCCGGACCCGGTCTGGCCGCCATTTCCTTCGCCAACCCGGCCCTGCTCCCCGGGCTTTCGGCCGCGGCCCTGCCGCTGCTCATTCACCTGCTGACGAAACGCCGGCCCCGCGACGTCGTCTTCCCGACCATCCGGCTCCTTCGGGCGGCCACCGCCTCGCAGACGCGCCTGCATCGCTGGCGCCATCTCATTCTGCTCGTGCTGCGAAGCGTGTTCCTCCTGTTGTTGGCCCTGGCGTTCGCCCGGCCCGTATGGTTCGCCTCCGCGCAGGAGGCTGCGGTGCCCGATCGCGCAACTGCGGCAGTCATCCTGCTCGACATCAGCGCGTCGATGGGCTACGCCGGGCCGCCGGTCGCCACGTTCCCTCAGGGCGCCGCCAGGGCCGCGGCCATCCTGGACGACCTTCGCCCGTTCCGGGGCGACCGCGCGAACGTCATCACGGTCGCTTCCGTCGCCCGGCCGCTTATGAACCGGCCCACGTCGAACCTGGCCGCCCTCCGCGGACAGCTCGAGCGGATCGCGCCCACCGCCGAACGGGCCGATGCGGCGGCGGCCATCGCGGCGGCCGCTCAGCAACTGGCGGAAGCCCGCGGAACGCGCCGGGAGCTGCACATCGTCAGTGACTTCCAGCGGGAAAACTGGGCCGGGGCGGACTTCGGCGCCTTGCCCGGCGACACCCGGATCACGTTGCATCGCCCCGGCGGTGAGGACCCGCGCCCGAACGTCGCCATCACCGGCGTCACATGCGAACCCGCCCGGCCGGTAGCCGGCCAGCCCGCCCGCGTGAGCGTGCGGCTTGCCAATCACTCCCCGCGTCCCCAGCGGCGTGACGTGCTTCTGCGGATCGGCGGAGACGCACAGTGGCAGCGCGCCAACGTCGCCCTCGCACCCGATTCGTCCGCCGCCGTCCAGTTCGACGTCCGGTTCAACCACCCCGATCTGTACGAGCTTACGGCGGAAATCCCCCCGGACTCGTTGGCCGCCGACGACCGCTGGTTTGCCGTCGTCCGTGCCGTTGAGACCATCTCCGTGGTGCTCTGTACAGACCAGGATTTACGCTCACAGTTCGGCTCGAGTCGGCTGCTTCGCATGGCCTTGGCTCCTCTGGGCGATCGCCGCGATCTGGATGTGCGCGTCGTCGGAGCGTCCGCCCTCTCGAGGGCGGGCCTCGAACGGGCCGACGTCGTAGTGATCGACGCCGCCGACCCGCTGCCCCCGGAGGCCGTGAGCGACCTGGACGCCTTCATCGAGGGCGGCGGCGGCGCGGTGTTCTTCCTGGGACCCGGGGCGTGCAGCGGAAACCTGGCCCGGCTCGCAGAACGCCGGCCGGATCGCGACGTACTGCCCTTCCAACCGACCGAACCCGTGCAGCCGACGGGCGGCGAACCCGCCCGAATCGCCGTGGCCGGCACGATGGAGCATCCGATCCTGCGGCCATTCGCCGGACAGGCCCTGCGCGGCCTCCAGACGATCCAGCTCTATCGGTATTTCGCCACGCTGCCGGCGCGTCGGGGCGCCGAGGTGATCGCGATCCTGGGGGACGGCACGCCGGCCATCGCCGTCGCACCCTGGGGCCGGGGTACCGTGCTTCTGTGCAACGTCTCGCCGGACCCCGGCTGGAGCGACCTGGCACGTCACGCGATCTTTCCCGGGCTGGTGCACGAGTTCGTCCGATACGTCGGTGCGCATGGAGCGGCCGAGCTGTCCACGGCCGCCGGAACGGCGTCCACGCGGCGGTGGCTCGCCGACCAGCCCCTTCAGGACGTACGTATTACCGATCCTTCCGGGGAGCCGATCCGGGCCACGATCCGGCGCGACGGACCGCACGCCTCCGTGACGCTGGATCAGCTCCGCACGCCCGGCTTCTACCGGATCCGCGTCGGAGAACGGGTCGTCGAGAGCGTGGCCGTCAACGTCGATCCCCGCGAGTCCGACCTCACAGGTGATTCTGACGAAACGCTGCTCGCTCGGATCCGCCAGGCCCGCGGGGCCGTGCTGCACCCGGTGACCGTCGCGGGTGCCCCGGGCGATGCGCCGGAAGGCCGGCCGCTGTGGCCCCTGATCACGGCGCTGGCGGGATCCGTCCTGGTCGTCGAGATGTTTTGTCTGATCGGATGGAGACGATGATCGAATTCCCCCGGCTTGGCGAGATCGTGCTCCAGCCGGCCGAATCGCCCTCGCGGATTCTCGCGATCGGCCTAGCGGTCGCCGGGATCGCGGCCATCGCCTGCCTCCGGGCCGCCGCGGTCTCGCGCCTGACTCGGCGGGTGCTGGCCGTCTTTCGTCTGGCCGGCGTGGCCTCGCTGGTGGCGATCCTCCTCGGGCCCTCGGCAATGAGGCGGGTCTCCGAAGGGAACTCCCGCCGAAAGCTCGTGGTGGCCATGGACACGTCGTGCAGCTTCGGCATCGAGGATGTCGATGGCAGCTCGCGCTTCGACGCGGCCCGCCGGGTCTGGCTGGACCCGACGCGCTTCGCACGACTGCGCGAGCGCTTCGACGTGCGGCTCTACCGGTACGACGAGCAACTCATCCCGACGGATCTGCCTGCGCTGAAGGGCATGAGCCGGCCGGCAGGACGCGAGACCTATATCGCTTCGGCCGTCGGCCGTCTCCTGGAAACCGAGTTTGCCCAAGCGGCGGAGCCCGCCGGCATTCTGCTGATCGGTGACGGCCACGAGACCGGGCCCGGGGATCCCGTGGCGGTGGGCCAGACGGCGGCCCGCCGTGGCGTGCCGATCTGGACGAGCTGTTTCGGAGGCCAGCGCACTGCCCGGGACGCCGCCTTGCAGACCTTCTCCGGGCAGGAGTTCTTCTTCGCCCGGCAGACGGGCCAGATCGCGGGGAAGGTCCTCCAGACCGGGCTGGGCATGGAGGAAGCGGTCGTCGAGCTGTTCCGCGAAGGCCAGCTCGTCCAGGAGAAGCGCATCGCCTTCGCGGGCCGCACCGCCTGCGATGTCACCTTCGACGTTCGAGAAGACCAGCCGGGATCCTATGAGTACGAGATGCGGATCCGACCATTCCCCAACGAGGCCGACTCGACGAACAACAACCGCACGATCTTCGTCAGCGTCGGCAACGAGAGAATCAGGGTCCTCTTGGCCGAGGCCCAGCCGCACTGGGATTCCCGGTTCCTCGCTCAGAGCCTGCGGGCCGACCCTCGTGTCGAGCTGACGCAGGTGGTCGGGTACAGCCCTTCCCGGTTCCACGCCATCCGACGCAGCCTCTCCCCGCAGGGCCCCGCCGGCAGCGGAGCCGATGATGCCGCCCCCGTGCCCCGCACAAAACGAGAGCTCTTCGAATACGATGTCCTGATCTTCGGCAAAGGCCTGCCCGAACTGCTGGGCCCGGAAGGCCCCCGGTGGATCCGCGAATTCCTCGAGCAGCGGGGCGGCGGGGTCGTCTTCGCCCGCGGGCGCCCCTGCGATCCGACCACGCCGTCCGGTCGGGCGGCGGCCGAGCAGCTCGCCCCCCTGGATCCCGTCGTCTGGGGCGAGGAATACATTCGCGATCTGACGCTGACCCTCACGCCGGCCGGCCGGCTCCACCCGAGTTTTCAGTTCCCTTCCAGCCGTCCGCCGGATGTGATCATCCGCCAACTGCCGGAGATGACCGGAGCCGTCCGGATCCGCCGGGAGAAGGCAGCCGCCCTGGTCCTCGCGCGTTCGGAGGCCGGCGGTTCGGCTCCGACTGCGGCCGTCGCGTACCAGAACTACGGCCGCGGTAAGGTCGTCAGCGTCCTGAACGAAGGGCTCTGGCGGTGGGCCTTCCTCCCGGAGGCCCGCGGGGAGATGGATCGGCTCGCGCCGTTCGACGTGTTCTGGCGCCGCATGGTCCAATGGCTGGTCGGTTCGGGCGAGTTCCTGCCCGGCCAGGATGTGGCTCTGTCCATCGCCCAGTTCCCCTCCGATCTGGGCGAGCCCGCGCGGATCGAGGTGCGGCTCAAGTACCCGCCCGAGCGGCAGACGCCCGTCTCGCTCACTGTCAGCGGCCCCGACGGGCGAACCGAATCCCTTCCGCTGGAATCCGCCGGTGCGGAGTACGGGCTGCTGTGGTCGAACTTCGAGCCGAAGCAGGCGGGCGTCTACCGGGTGGCGCTCGAGACGCCCGAAATGGTCCCCCCCCGACAGGAAACCCGCTTCTGCGTCTACGACTACTCCGCCGAGATGATCCACACCTCCGCCGATCCGGTCGCCCTGCGCGATATGGCCGAGGCCTCCGGCGGTCGCCACGTGGACCCCGCCGAGCCCGACCGGCTCTTCGAGTATCTCGACGAGCTCCACCCGAGCCCCACGGCACAGAAGGAACTCGCGTTTCTCTGGGACCGGGGATGGGTCCTGGCGACGATCGTCATGTTGTTCGGCATCGAGTGGTTCATCCGACGCTGCCGGGGCCTGCTCTGAGCGGGCTGCCCAGGGGCGATGCCTCCTCGCGGTCCGGGCGGCGCGGCGGTGAGGCTCCGTCGCATCGCCTGCCCTTCCCCGGTGGCAGAACGTGGCGCGGAGCCTGCCTGCTGCTCCGGTCGCCAATCGCAACCCCCGTGCCGATGGGAGCCTCGGGCCGATCGGCGGGGTGGGGTCGGCCTTCCTGGAACTGCCTCGGGCGCTCGCCCTCCCGTCGAGCTGCCGCACAGCCCGCGGCGGAGATGACTCGCCCGCGTCCGATGAAACAACGCAGGTGCGTTTCCTCTCCGAGCGTGCCCCCAGGCCCGCCTCCCCGGCTCTCTCGGAGTGCTCTCCGGCGACCGGTTGCACAGCCGGTTTGCTTTCCCCGGCTGCTCCCGTAGGATACGTCGCTCGTCGACGGGCCCTCCAGGCCGAGCGGTACGGCATGAGCCGTCCCGGGGAGGGAGGGGTAGCGGGTGCGGAGCCGGCCCGCGGAACCGCAGGTGCGGGCCGTCAGACCGGGTAGGTTCCGGGAAGCCGACCAGTCATGAGGTTCGAAGCGATCCTTTACGGGGTCCTCACCCTCCCGGCGGCGGCATCGATGAGGGCTGAGGCTGCGAACATGCATTATCCATCCAACCGGGCGCCGATGGTGCAAGCCAGGTTCATTGAGCTTCCGCTCGGATCCGTTCGTCCCCACGGATGGCTGCGCGATCAACTCGTCACCCAGGCCGACGGCCTGACCGGGCATCTTGACGAGTTTTGGCCGAGCCTCAGCGAGTCCGCCTGGAAAGGCGGCAAAGGTGATGACTGGGAACGCGGCCCCTACTTCCTCGACGGCCTGGTGCCGCTGGCCTACCTCCTGGAAGAGCCTCGCCTGATCGCGAAGGTCGGCCGGTGGATCGAGCCGATCCTCGCCAGCGGCCGTCCGGACGGCACGTTCGGGCCGGCCACCAACCCCGACCGCTGGCCGCGAGCGGTCGCCCTGAAGGTCCTGACACAGTACCACGAGGCCACCGGCGATCCCCGAGCCCTCGATCTGATCCGGAACTACTTCGCCTACCTTCGTTCCGCCCCGCCCGACTGGCCCGACAGGGAGTGGCGCGGCGCCCGGGCGATGGAGAACGTGCTGACCGCCTTCTGGTTGTACCGGCGAACGGGCGATCCGGCGGCCCTCGAAGTGGCTGACTCCATCCGCAACAACTGCTTCGACTGGGCCCGCTACTTCGTGGAGTTCCCCTACCGGTCGAAGGTGCTCGGCCGCGGCGCGAAGTTCGGCTCGCGGGTTCGCACGGAGGACGGCCAGGAGGTGGAGTTCGGCCACTGGTGCCACGTCGTGAATGTGGCCATGGCCATCAAGTATCCCGGCATCTGGTACCAGCGCTCCGGCGACGAGCGGCTCCGGAACGCCTGCTACGAAGGCATCCGGAATCTCGATACGTACCATGGTCAGGTCGCCGGCCGGTTCAGCGGCGACGAGCACCTGGCGGGTACGCGGCCCACCCAGGGCACCGAACTCTGCGCGGTCGTCGAATACATGTTCTCGCTCGAGCAGCTCATCGCCGTCTTCGGCGAGCCCGCCTTCGCCGACCGGCTCGAGGCCCTCGCCTACAATGCCAAGCCCGCCGCCTGCACGGCCGACTACTGGGCGCATCAGTATGACCAGCAGACCAACCAGGTCCTGGTCAGCATCGCCCCGCGGGACTGGACCACCAACGGCGACGACAGCAACATCTTCGGACTGGAGCCGAACTTCGGCTGTTGCACGGCCAACATGCACCAGGGCTGGCCGAAGTTCGTCGCCCACATGTGGATGGCCACGCCGGACGGGGGGCTGGCGGCGGTCGCCTACGGTCCGAACCGCGTGAAGGCCAAGGTCGCCGAAGGCGTCGAGGCGACCATCACCCAGGACACCGAATACCCCTTCGATGGCCGAATCACCCTGCGGGTCGAGTTGCCCGGGCCGGCCGAGTTCCCTCTCTACCTGCGGGTTCCCGCGTGGGCGGAGGGCGCCGAGATCACCGTCGGCCGGCAGAAGGTTGACGCAAAGCCCGGTACGTTTGCCCGAATCGCCCGCGTATGGAAGTCCGGCGAGACGGTGGCGCTGGTGCTTCCGATGCGCATCCGTGCCGAGCGTCGCGGCAACGGGGCTGTCTCAATCTTCCGCGGGCCGCTCTGCCTGGCCCTGCGGGTGAAGGACCGTGCGCGGCGGATCCGCTCTCACCATCCGACCTTGCCGGCGGCCGATTGGGAGTACACCCCCGCCGCGCCTTGGAACTACGGTCTTCTCCTGGATCCGGCCGACCCCGAGGCGGAGGTTCGGGTGGAGCGCCGCCCGATCCCCCGCCCACCGTTTGATCGCGACAACCCTCCCGTAGTGGTCAGAGTGCGGGGCCGCGCGATTCCTGAGTGGGGCCTTGTGAACAACTCGGCGGGTCCCACTCCCGCCAGCCCGGTCGTGTCGGATCAGCCGGTCACAGAGCTGGAACTGGTTCCTTACGGGAGTACCACCCTGCGGATCGCGGAATTCCCCGTTCTGCGTCGGTAAAGCCCCCGTGCGGGGCAGGGTCCGCCGTGCAACGTGGCCGTCCCGTAGGCGTCCTGTGAACCCCGCGTGGCGTACGGCGAACCGGTGGCATGCGGATTGCGCGCGTGCGGGGAGCGGGAAGAAGAGGAATCACTCGGCCGCCCGCGGGAGGGGGGCGAGCGCGACCGGCACGTGCCCGTGGCGTGAGTCTGGCCCCCGCTTTCGCCGAGGTGACGATACGGGGCATGATGGGTCGTCAAGGGCGCCAACGCGGCCCCTCCGTCATTCCCGCGCAAGCGGGAATCCACGACCCGCCCCCGCCCCCTTGTCATTCCCGCGCAAGCGGGAATCCAGGACAAGGCAGCCCCTCGTCATTCCCGCGCAAGCGGGAATCCAGGAGAGGTTGGCTCGGCCCGGCCGCCCGGCCCTCGACATCTCGCACCATCGCACACGTCCGACCGCACCCTCGCAAATCTGAGGCGGCGAAAACAAGACGGGGTTCGCAGGACGCTTACGCCATGCCACTTTGTCATTTTCCCGCTGGCGGGAACCCGCGACGTGCGTCCCCTGCCGCCCGACGGTTGTCACTCCCCGCTATTTCCGGTGCCCCCGCCATTCCCGCGCAAGCGGGCATCCCCAACCGTCCGACTGCTTGGCCCCCGCTTGTGCGGGGTCACCAACACCATACGGGGGTAAACGGAAGGGCACGAGGTCACAGACAGGTCGACTCGGGGTGGCAGGCCCCCGCGGACCTTGCCACGCGGAAGGCCGGCGGTTTCCCGTAGCTTCCGTGGCCCTCGTCAGTCGATCGCTACATCGTCCAGCGCCGACACGCTGATGACGGCCGCCCGCATGACCAAGATGCGCCGCCGGTTCACGCGGATTCCGTGAAGTCGCGACTCCACAACGTACTGCTCCTTGGTCGCGTGTCCGTCCTTACAGTCGTGAATGTCCGCGTTCTCCAGGAGCAGCCCCTCCGGGCCGGCCCACCGCAGCGTGCCGATGTAGACGACCGAACCGGCCGTGTCGGCCACGACCTCCCTGCCGATCAGCTGGTCGAGCGGACCTTCTCCTGCTACCCGTCCGGCCGGCGAGGGATCCTCGCGGTTGTCCGTCATCATGGCGACCCGTATAGTAGAAACCGGCTCGCGTCGGGGTCAAGGCGGCGAACGCCGGGCCGGCTGGTTCCGGGATCGGGAGCCCGCGCATGAGGCACAAGTGGTCGGTCTTCGTCGCGGGAGCCTTGTCGGCTGTGGGGCTTCCCGTCGTCTGGCTCTTGGCCGAATCCGGCACGGTGCTCACCAAGGACGGCAAGGAATACACCGGCGAGATCACCCAGTCGGGTGAGTCGATCCGCATCGTGGAGCCCAACGGCATCGTCCGCCGCGTCCCGCGCGATCGCGTCCTCTCGATCACTACGCGGCCTGGTGTGGACGTCGTCTATCGTGACCGGGTCGCCCGCCTGCGGGATGACGATGTCGAGGGCCATTACCAGTTGGCCGAGTGGGCCCGTGAGCAGGAACGCTACGATCTCGTTTATCGCGAGGCCCTCAAGGTCCTCAACATCGATCCCCGGCATGAGAACGCGATGCTCCTGGCCAGGCTCGCCGTCCGTAAGATCGGCGAGCGCCGCGACGCCACCAGCCAGACGCGGCCGGCCGCACGCGAGGCGGCGGCCGCTCCCCTGCTGAGCGAAGCCGATATCCAGAAGCTTCGCTGGGCCGAGTTCCGCGAGGAGTGGCCGCCGGAAGAGGTCCGGGTGGAGTTCGAGCGGGGGTTCCTCGAGCGATTCGTCGAGGAATACAAGGCCGACCGGTTCTTCGCCGATCCGCAGCGCCAGCGCTTCTTCCTCAAGCAGATGCCCGCAGGGCTCAAGCTTCAGACCATCATTCGAATGGCCGGCGGCGCAGAAGCGGCCCAGCGGCGCTACCAAGATCAGGTTCGCATCCTCGGCGATCCGTTCGTCTTCAGCGAGTTCAAGCGGGTCGTCTCGCCCTACCTCCTCAGAAACTGCGGATCTGCGCAGTGCCACGGGGGCCCGAACCCGCCCGCGTACCGCGTCGTGACGGAACGGGCGATGACGCCCGCGACGCTCTATACGAACTTCTTTCTTCTCGACAGCCACCGCACGGCCGGCGGCCTGTTGCTGGATCGTGATCGTCCGGACGAGAGTCTCCTGCTCCAGTACGGTCTTCCGCCCGATCAGGCCGTCGTCATGCACCCCAGGACGACGACGCCCATCAGGCCCGTCTTCCGCGGGCCGGGCGATCCGCAGTACCGGGCCATCCGCGCGTGGATCACGCTGCTTCGCATTCCGCACCCCGACTACGGCATCGGCGCTGCGGGGGAGCCGGCCGCCCAGGGTGCCTCGGGCCGGTGATCCCATGTTCTACATCCCCTTTCTGCTGGCCCTGGCGCTGCTCGGCGCGCTCTGGTATTGGCGCGAGCGCGAGCGGCTGCGGCCCATCCGCCGGTGGGCCCTTCAGCGCGAAATGCGCTTCGCGCGACACGATCTCCTTCAGGTCCATCGCCGCTTCCACAGTCTGGTCCTGATGCGCCTGGGCCACGGACACCGGACCGCCGGATGCGTCTTCGGACTCCACCGCCTCGGCCTGTGGGTCGGCTTCTTCGATCAGCTCGACCTCGGGCTCGGGGCCGACCGCGTGGAACTGCGGCGCTGCATCGCGGCCATTGAGATGCCGACCGGGGTGGAACTCGTGGCCGTCCCCGTGCCGCTGGCTCGGACTCATGCCGGCCCCCTCCGGACCCCTCTGGAATACCTCGGGTTCGAGCCCCTCCACGATCCACAGGGTGCCGGCCGCCACGTGCTCTACGCCCGCCGGGCCTCCGTGGCGCACCACCCGGCGGCCCGTGCCCTGCTGGCGGCGGCCCGGGAGTACCCGGCCGAATGGATTTGGGAGGCTTCCGAGGACGTCATCATGGCGGCTTGCGGGCTGCCGCATGGGCCGGACGATTCGGCCGCACTGATCGCCCTGCTGGAGGCGGTCGCCGTGGCGGCCGAACGGGTGGAGCGGGCGCAACCGACTTCCCCGCCGGACGCTTCTGCGGCGCGGGCGGGTCCGGCCGGGCAGGGTCCGTCGGGTCTCTGCCCCGAGCAGCCCGGATCGATACAATAATATCGCCGGCGCTTCAGGTGCCGGGTCGGTCGGAAGGGTGCCGCAGCATGATCATCGAGACCATCAACCTGACCAAGCGCTACGGCGAGCTCGTCGCGCTGAACAACCTTTGCCTCAACATCGAGGAGGGCGAGTGCTTCGGCTACATCGGTCCGAACGGAGCCGGCAAGACCACAACGATTCGGATCCTGGCTACGTTGCTCCAGCCCACCTGGGGCGAAGCCCGCGTGTGCGGATACGTCGTCGGATATGAATCGCGCAAGATCCGGCCGCTCATCGGCTACGTCCCGGATTTCTTCGGCGCATACGAGGACATGGTCGTTCAGGAGTACCTCGAGTTCTTCGCCTCGGCCTATGGGATCACGGGCGATGCGCGGACCCGGGTCGTAGGCGACGTGCTCGAACTCACCGACGTGACCCACAAGCGCGACAGCCTTGTAGACTCGCTCTCCCGCGGGATGAAGCAGCGGCTCTCGATCGCACGCGTGCTCCTGCATGACCCGAAGGTCCTGTTGCTGGATGAACCGGCCAGCGGGCTGGACCCGCGCGCTCGCGTGGAGGTCCGGGAGCTCCTCAAGGAACTCCACCGGATGGGCAAGACCATCCTGATCAGCTCCCACATCCTGCACGAGCTGGCCGAGCTGTGCTCCTCGGTCGGCATCCTCGAGCGGGGCGAACTGCTGTTCCAGGGACCCGTCAGCGAGATCACGCGACGCGCCCGGGCCGGCACCCGGGTCCAGATCGTCGTCGGCAGCCAGGCGCCGCTGGCGGCTTCGCTCCTGGCCCGCGTGGACGGCGTCAAGAGCGCGGTCAACGAGAACGGCCGAATCCTCGTCGAACTCAACGAGGACGTGCAGGATTACTCCTTCCTGGCCCGGGTGCTCCTCGACCACAGGTTTCAGCTCCGGGAGCTTCGCGAGGAGGAAGTGGATCTCGAGACGGCCTTCATGCGGCTCACGAAAGGAGCCGTGCAGTAGGGGTCATCCCCGCCCGGCGGATCGCGCGGGACTTGGCGCTGCCTCCGGGCCCCCGAAAGGGGCACGTCGAAGATGGCCACCTCGCACACGTCCTGCTCCGATCCGATCCGCCGGCCCGACACGTCCATCTCCCGCCCCACAAACCGCCTCTCCAGAATCGCTCCGTCCGGACCGGTGACCAGGAAGTCGATCGGATGAACGAACACGATGGGTACGCGGTTTTCCCGCGAGCGGGCCTGCACGTGGTGGTCGTTGTCCTTCGGCCCCCACATCCCGCCCGACGGGCAGATCAGCAGGTCCACGCCGTTCGCACAGATCCGGCGGACCACCTCCGGATCGCGCCGGTCCGCGCAGATGATCAGCCCGATCCGCCCGTGGGGCGTGTCGAAGGCGGGGCTCTCGCACCCCGCCGTGTTCCGTGCCCGCTCGTGTCCGAGCTTCTGCTTGCGATAACGCCCGATGACCCGGCCGTCAGGGCCGATCAGCACGGCCGTGTTGTACGTCCGGTCGCCGTCGCGCTCGACCAGCCCCGCCACCAGATGGATGTCCACCTCGTCGGCCAGATGCCGCAGCCTCCGGAGATACGGCCCCTCGGGGATCTCCTCGCCGAGCGCCCGCCACGCCTCCGGCGGCATCGACTTGTCCCGGATCGCGTAGCCGTCGAGGAAGCACTCGGTGGTGACCACGATTTGAGCCCCCGCCGCCGCGGCCCGCCGGATCATCGGTTCGGCGCGGCTGTAGTTCAGCTCCCGCTGGGCCGGTACCCACTTCAGAATGATCCCGGCGATGCGTACGCGGTCCGGCAGCCGGCTCCCGTGCGGTCGGGCACATCCCTGCAACGCCGCGGCCGCAACGCATGTCATCAGCAACGGCAGGCGGGCGACCATGAGGCCACGTGTACCCGAAGCGCCAGAGACGGGGCAAGGCCCGCGTGAGGCGGTATCCCGCTGTTGACGGGCCGGACCGTGCGCGGATGACGTATAGGGCGCGGGCGTGACAAACATGGCGGCCGCCGTCCGCCTGCGACGCTCCCGGATGTGGACGCCGTCCGCCAGGCCCCGGCTTGCATGACGCGTTCTGGCCCACGGGCGGTAACCTGGCGCCGCATCGGTCAGTGGCCGGCCTTCGCCCTGGCGGTTGCTTCGTTGACACAGTGCGGGCGTTTTTCTACGCTTCTTGCCCGGAGCGGAACAGACGGCGCCTCAGGCTCTCAGCCGAGCGAGTCACCTCATGCCAAAGCCGGCGGAAAGAGGCATCGGCGGCGACGATGGACTTGCCCCTGGTACTCCGGGCGGCTGTGTCGTGACTGGCGCGTCGGAAGACTCCCCGCAGACAACCGGCCATTCATATCAAGGAGTGTGTGATGACCCGACACTTGGGACGGATCGCGACGGCCGCGCTGTTCATGACAGCCTACTGCCAGGCCATCACCTGGGACGGGAGCTTTGAGTTCGACTCCCCCGGGGATTACGACCCGCTGACGGACACCTGCTACACGCAAGCCGGTCACCCGGCTCTCCCCGCCGAGGGTACAAGCGGCACAGCGAACCTCGTTTTACCTCCGGATTCCGCCCCGGAGGACGGCTACCTCCGCATCGTCACCACAGGGGGACGTCGGGCCTACCGCCTCGTCGACGCGCCGGGCTTTTCCCATAATGCGGGCTGGACGGTCGAGTACCGCATCCGATTCGACCGCTCGCACGACTACCGGGGAACTGAGACGGCCTGGCAGTTGCAGATCCGCGACGACGTCCGACGGCATCATTCCTCCGTGGGCTCACCGAATGGCCCGGACATCGCGCGTCTCGACGCCGAGATCGGCGACGCTTCGGTATCGAGTTGGACCCCCGAGGCCGGCGGCACACTGATTGAGACCGCCTCCGAGTGGCACGTGTACCGCATGCTTTACGACCCCGCGTTCAATCGGACCGAGCTGTGGGTGGATGGCACACTGGTGATCGCGGCCACGTTCACCAACGCCGGCGGCGGGCCGCAGTTGACATGGGGCGTCACCCGAAGCGCTGCCGCCTCCGTCGAGGTTTGGGTCGACTACATTCGTTGGGCCGTGGACGAAGTGGAACGCCCGGGGGGCCCCGGCCTGGACCGGCCGGCTCTGAGGAACAGGTTCTTCGACAACATTGTGCCGTACCAGCCCGGTCCGCCCGCGATCCTGGCGGTGCCCGCGTTCTGGGAGATCCAGAACATCACCGGCCCGGGCGTGGTCGCGACGGCCGAGACCGGCATCGGACGCTGCGAATCCTACGGCAAGGCCCTCCGCCTGGCGCATTCCCAGGCATATGACGCCGTGGTCAAGCAGGTGGTGGACCTGGCGGGCGGCGCAACCGTGGAGTTCAAGGCCAACCTCAGGGCTCAGAGTGCCGCGTGCACGCCCCTCTGGGGCCGCGTGGGCGTCCACCCCACGGGAGATACGAACCCCCTCTCCCCGGACGTACTCTGGAGCGATTGGGCTGTCTTGGCCGACGAGTCGTGCCTTCCCATCCCATGCGCGGACGTCGGCGTCACGGCGGCCAGCCCCGGCCCGGCGATCTGTGTCTTCATCGAGGTGCGGGCCGCTCTCAGCTCTCCCGCGGAGCAGGTTGCCTTCATCGATAACGCCCGGCTGGTCATCACGCCGTCCTGCGGCACGCCGCCCCAGGACGCGGACAGAGACGGCGATGTGGATGTGAACGACTTCGCGATCTTCCAGGCCTGTTTCAACGGAGCCGGCAAGCCCTACCCTGAAACGCTCCCGCCCGCGGCGCGTCAGCGCTGCCGCTGCCTCGACGAGGACGAGGACGCGGACGTGGACGTGGGCGACTTCGCCGTCTTTCAGGCCTGTTTCAATGGGGCCGGCAAGCCACCGCCAGCGGGCTGTCGGTAGGCAGGATCCGGCCGGGCACCGTTCCGCGCGGCAGGCCCGCCTCGGCACACCCCGGTTCAACCGCCGAGCCGTGCGCCCATGCCGGGGCGTGCAGGGCTGCGCGGTTGGCACACCGCCTGCCCCGCCCCGTGTGCGGTCGGGGCCGGGGCTTGATGCCTCCTGCCCGATGGGCTACAATCTCGCCACTTCCGGGGACGTAGCTCAGTTGGGAGAGCGGCGCGTTCGCAATGCGCAGGTCAGGGGTTCGAATCCCCTCGTCTCCAGGTTTCCGCCGGCCGGCCGTTTGCCGCCGGCGGTTTTTCGTGTCCCAAGCAACTGTTCGCACCGGACGTGTCGCCGGCCTGCGAAC
>Ga0209162_1000251_pt1 | contig 59363 bp, 49 predicted proteins | sample YNPNPMetaG_FD_187121 | JGI IMG/M metagenome (GOLD analysis project Ga0209162, IMG submission 187121) | Anoxygenic and chlorotrophic microbial mat microbial communities from Yellowstone National Park, USA - YNP NP MetaG (SPAdes) (version 2) ...
GCTGTGGGGGGTGGGGTTGAGCCTGGGGGGGATCGAGGGGCCGGGGGCTGGGCCCGACAGAGGTGTGGAAGGGGCCGGGGAGAGCCCGGGGGCTGACCTCCAAACGCCTGTCCTCCCGGCCGACCGTCCGGCCCCTGCGGAAAAACCCGTACGCCCACCGGCCCGGGTGGGTTGGCTGAGGTCGTTCTGGTCTGCGCCGGCTGCGTGGAAGATCCTTTCAGTCTTGCTTAGCACTGGATTGGTCGCTCTGGCCGCAGGGGAGCTTGTCCTGCGGCTGCTTCACGGATGGCCGGGACAAGGGGACATCAGGCGCTGGGAGGCACTGTTTCGGGCAAACCCGGGAGTCGAACGCCTGCTTTCGGACGTTCAGGCGCCCTCTGCCCAGCAGGGTTATGCTTCTGCCTCTCCTAAAGAGGGCGGCTCGCCATGAACTTCCGGGCGCCTGCTTCGGAACGCGACAGGGCCTTTGATTGGTCCCTCTGGGCCGCCGCGGCCTGCCCCCTTTGGGCTCTGGTCGTGTTCTCGTGGGTCTTTCTAGGACAGCTTCGGAGCGAGGTTCAGGAGGTAGCGCGGTATTACGGAGTCTACGTCGGAAAGGAGGCTTTGCGGGCCGCCCTTGCCCGGGTAGCCAGCGCGATGGAGCTTGCGAAAAGGCAAGGAAAGGTGGGCCGGACAGAAGGCGCGTTCTCCGAGGATGCGTGCGGGGCCGTTTCCAGGCTGTCAGGCCTCCAGCGGTTTCTGCTTATCCTGGATCCGGACAGTCTGAACCCCCTTTGCCTGGGAGATTCTGGTCCTGGGACCGCGGCCTCCGCTTTGGGGGACCCAGGATTCAGGGAGACGTTCCTTCGTACGGTCCGGCAGATGAATCGGCAGCAGGCCACCGAAGGCCTGTTTTCCCGAGGGGCACGTTCCGGCGGGGCCGGGAAGGATCAAAAATGGTTCGTTCTCTTGCAACCGGCGGGCTGCGATGTTCTATGCACTCTCCTCGTGCCCGAAAGCGAGATCGACAGGGCCGGAGGCTCTCTGGAGGAGGCTCTTTCTGTTCTTTTGGAGAAGCGGCAGCGGCGTTACTTGTTCCTTTCCGCCGCTTACTGCATTGCGCTTTCGGCCGTGATCGCGTTGCTCGTGAAGAAGGGTAGGCCGCAATGGGCGTCCACAAAACCGGGAGGGACCCATGACGGGCATCCAAAGACGCCGAATCCTCTTGGTAGGCCTGGATGACAGAGTTCTTTGGCAGCTCACGCGCACTCTGGCTCTCTGGGACGAACGGATCGGGTACGATTGCGTGCCGGGCGTCGAGGAGGCTCTGACTGTCTGCGGGCGGGAACGTATCGATCTGCTCGTTTTGGACAGTCCGGAATCGGCTGCCCGGGCGGCCCGGTTGTTCAAGGACCGGGATGGGGCCGACCGATGCCCTCCAGCCTGGCTGGTCCTCGCCGACGAGGTGCCCGCAGGCGGACTGCTGATCCCTGGCGCTCCCCGATCCACGTTGGTCGTCGAAAAACCCCTGCATCCAAAGGAATTCCCCCTTATGGTCCTGAAAGCCTTTTCGGGGATCGAGCCCCGGGGAGTCGCGGAAAAGCGGCCCGTGGCCTTGGGGCAAAGAGAAGGCGAGCCAGCCAGCACGCCCGCGGCCCAGGAAGACTGGCCTCGGGGGCGGCCCGCCATGTTTCCGGAGGAGAGGTATGCCGGACCCCCAGCGCCAGAAGGACCGGAGGCGGAAAGAGCCGCGCCGGCCGCCCCCGAGGCAGAGCCGCCTCCTTCGGCCGGGTTTTACGAGCTCCTGGCCAAGGGTTTCGAATGTCTCAAGAGCCAGGACCGACGGGGCGCTCTGGAGAACTGGAAGGCCGCTCTGGCGCTAAAGCCGGACGACCGCCGCCTGAAGGCGAACATCGCCAGGCTCGAAGGCGCGGGAAAAACGATCTGAGCCGGCCTTGGACACACTTACATGAGACTTGGAGGGAGAACCCGTTATGGCGAGCCTGGCTGGAAGCAGTTCAGCTCGGCCTGAGGGGGTTGGGCCGGCTTTCGTGGCCGGCGCCACGGGCTTTACGGGGCGGGAGGTCGTTCGCCTGCTTTGCGAGCGCGGGATCCAAACTGTGGCGCACGTGCGGCCTGATTCGGCGCGGCTCGACGATTGGCGGGAGCGCTTCGCGAAGTTCGGAGCGAGAGTGGATACCACGCCCTGGGAGAAAGCGGCAATGGCCGAGGCCCTTGCTCGGCTCCAGCCCGCCTGGGTTTTTGCTCTCCTCGGAACCACGAGGGCCCGGGCCCGGAGGGCGGCCCGAATGGGTCTGGACCCTGCCGCCGAAAGCTACGAGGCGGTCGATTATGGCCTGACGAGCCTCGTCATTCGGGCCGCTGCCAGGTGCGCCTCGCTGCGCCGTTTCGTGTATCTATCGGCTGTGGGCGCTGGCGCGAAATCCAGCGCGCGTTCGCCTTACTACCGAGCCCGGATTCGGGCCGAGGCTCTCCTCAAGGCGAGCGGCCTCCCGTTCACGATCGCAAGGCCCTCTTTCATCGCCGGTCCTGGCCGGGACGAACCGAGGCCCTTGGAGCGGATGGGGGCTGCGGTTGTGGACTGGCTGCTCTCAGCAGCCGGTTTCCTGGGTGCCCGAAGACTGCGGGATCGATACGCTTCCCTGACCAATACGGCTCTGGCCGAGGCGCTGGTGGAGGTCGCGCTGGATCCCGCTGCCGAGAACCGGGTGATCGAATGCGAGGAGCTGCGCAAGCGGTCCCGCTCGTGAAAGAGCACCGCCAGGTTCAGAAGAGGCGCTTCCAGAAAGAAGCCTTCTCGATCGTCTCTGCGGCCAGGATGTCCACCTGACCCAGGACCCGGTCGCCGAGCCGGGCCGTGGCCTTGCCCAGGGGGGTCCCTTCTTGGACCGGCGCTTCCACCTGTTCGGGCAGTTCGTCGGCAAAGACCACCTGCGAAGCCTGGTCGTTCTTGACGCTCACCCGGAGGTCGGAAGCGTATTTGAGGCCCACGTCCGGCGCCTTGCCCTTCTTCACCTTGAGTCGTTTGGCAAGGACCTGGCCTGCCGTGGCCAGGGTGACCGTCTTGTAGGTGTTGAACCCCAGAGAAAGCAGGCGCGTGGTCTCGGCCGTGCGCATGGCGTCGTTCTTGGCTCCCAGAACCACGGCGATCATCCTCGTTCCGTCTCGGGCTGCGGTGGCCGTGATGCAAAATCCGGACTCCCGGATATAGCCTGTCTTGATGCCGTCCATGCCTCGGAACCGGGTGAGGATCTTGTTCGTGTTGCGAAGGGTAAACTGGCCTCCCCGGAAGGGCTCCTCCACCGTGGAGGTCCACTCGAGAATCTTCGGGTCTTGGACGAGCTGGCGGCCGAGCAGGGCCAAGTCATAAGCGGACGAAAGATCCATCTCCTGCCCTTTTCCGGGAGGCAGGCCGTGGACGGAATGGAAAACCGTGTCGTTCATCCCGAGCTCCTTGGCCTTGAGATTCATGAGGTCCACGAAGGCCTCCACGGAGCCGGCAACGGTTTCCGCGATCGCCGTGGCCGCGTCGTTGGCCGAGTGGATCATCATGGCCTTCATGAGCTCTTGCAGGGTGAAGACCTCTCCCTGCTTGAGATAAACCTGAGAGCCGCCGATCTTAGCCGCCCGGGCCGAAACCGTAATTGGCTCCTCGAGCTTGAGGGAGCCTTCCCGGACTTTCTCCATGACGATGAGAGCCACCATCATCTTGACCATGGATGCGGGCGGATGCTGGGCATGGCTGTTGAGTTCGTAAAGGACTTCCCCGCTGGCCGCATCCATGAGCAGAGCGGCCGTGACCGGACTCTGGAACGTCTCGGCCGCTCGGGCCGGCTGTCCCGGCAGAAGCAGCAGGAGGAGGAGACAAAAGAGGGCCGTGCAGGCAGCCGTTTTCTTTTTCGTTCGTGTTGGAGATGTCGCCATTTTGACCCTCCGTTCTGACGATTTCTACGGGAATGATCCATTGGGTCTGAGGGGTTAAGGAAGTCTAACGGCAACGTCGGCGGGGGTCAAGGCGCGCAGCGTTTTGCTTGGCAAGTCCGAGGGTCCGAGGGGTCATTCCTCCATTTTCCAGATTCGGCAGGGACTGAAGTAAGAAAACACGCGTTCCGGTTGCCCAAAACCGCGGGGCCGGAGTGCTGGCCGTTTGAGGTTATCTGCAATGTAAGATCAAGAACAGACCCCGTTAGCTCAGCCTTCAAGCTTCAAGGTAAAGGGCCAGGTCGATGCCCTCTCCGAAAATCGCATCATACTGGACCGGGATGAATCGCTTCATGCCGCTGGCCGGGACAAAAGTGAGTTCCCCGAAATACACACGCCCTTGCGCGTAATACAGATCCACCCGAACGAAGGGAAAGGGCTTCGAAAGCTTTCTGGCAACTTCAAGCATCTCCTCAAGGCCTTCGGGCTTGGTCGTCGGCGTGTCGAGATTGGGGTATCCGAGGCGTACCGGCAGTCGAGTCCACAGGGGGTCGTAGATGTCTCTCCGATGATCCGTGAACCTTCCGCTGTCCAACTGAATGAACCTCGCGATCCCGTTGTAACAGAAAAACTTGTAATCCATGATCTCTCCTGAAGAATCCTCCAGCAGCGCTTCCACGAGGATTCGCCCCTTCAGCGGCTTGTAATTGGCCTCTCCATACTTGAAGTAGTAGTTCGAAACGAGCCAGCGCTTGAGCCTCCTGCTCGCTGCCTCCCAGTCCCATGCCGCCTTGTCCGTGACCCGTTCGTTCCAGCCGCATCCGTGGGTGGCTTTGATCACAAAGCGGTCCGGCAAGGCCTCCAGCGCGATATCCTCCGGCCGCGCATAGACGCCTAAAAGAGGGACCAAATATCCTTCTCCGATGCAATCCCTCACGTAGGCGCGGACGCGCTCCTTGTCCGTCCAAGGAGCAAACCGCTCGAGGCGGCCATAGACTTTGAGCCACTGCATTTTCTCAGAAAAGGTGCGGGGCTTTTCCAGAGAGAGGGGGTATCCCATCCGTTTCTCGAACCTGCGCTCGAGGCAGTTCGCATATCCCAGAAGGCGCCACCGCGCTTCTTTGGACTTTTGCTCAGCGAGCACCTTGAGGGTGATCCCGAGGGACGAGAGCCCTTTTCTCATTTCTTCCGGAAGTCGATGGTTACGCAGCGCGAGCAGTCGGACATCGCCTTTTGAAAGGAGAGCCAGATGGGATTCCGGGTGGACCTTAATCTTCCCTGCCCCGGTGTGTCAAGCAGCCTGACGGTGCCGGCGCGCCCGACCGGGTACAGCTTTGACACTCCATCGGCTTGTTTGCTATGGTCCGGCCGCCCGGAGGCGGATCATGAGACTTGAACCCGAGCAGGAAAGCATTCTCCGAGGAGAGCAGGGCCAGGTTCTGGCTCTGGCCATGCGGAGTCTTGTGGACTACGGCCGTGCTTTCGGCGCTTCGCGCCTCGTTCCGATCCAGAGCGGCCACCTGGCAGGAACTTTCGGCATGTTCAACCTGCGCGCTTACTACAAGGTGCTCGACCGGATCGCAGCCTCCGGCCTCAAGGTCAAGGTCAAAACGACCTGCAACCCGCGCCCCGGGCGCCAGGCCAGCATCGCGAACCGCTTCCTGTTTCGCGCCCAGCGCCGGCTTGAGGCCAGGCTCGACGAGCTCGGGGTCACGGGCAATTTTTCTTGCGTCCCCTACGAGTCCGCGAATGTGCCCGCCCCGGGCGCCCGTCTGGCCTGGGCAGAATCCTCCGCCGTGCAGTTTGCCAACTCCGTGTTCGGAGCCCGCACCAACCGAAACTCCCTTCTCATCGACCTCTGTTCAGCCCTCACGGGCCTTACTCCCGAGTTCGGTTATCTCCTCGACCAGAATCGGCTGGCGAAGATCCTCGTCAGGCTCAAAGCTCGTCGAGTGGACGCATCTGCGCTCGGGTTCCTCCTCGGGCAACAGGCCGTCAATCAGGTTCCGGTCATCGAGCACTACCCCTTCTCCCGCATCGAACTCAAGAACATGGGAGGAGCGATGGCTGCTTCCGGAGCCGTTGCCCTTTTCCACGTTGAGGGGATCACGCCGGAAGCGCCGGACCTTCCATCCGTTTTGGACGGGGAACCCGCAAGGACGATCACCATCACCCAAGAGGATCTCGACCGTCTCCGGGCCCGCAACCCGGAGCGCGCTTCTATGGTGGTGTTCGGCTGTCCGCAGATGACCTTCGAGGAGGCAAACGAGATCGGCGCCCTATACGCAGGCAAGAAGACCAAGGTTCCCACCTGGTTCTGCCTGATTCCCGAGGCGAAGAGGCGTTTCCAGGAGACCGAACTGGGCAGACGGGTCCAAGCCGCCGGGGTCGAGGTTCACGACTTTTGTCCCCTGGCCGCTCTCACGATCAGGATCGGTAAGAAGCGTGTGCTTACCTCTTCGGGCAAGCTTTTCTACTACTTGTCGGGTACGGACTACGGCACGGTCGAGGATTGCCTGAAGGGAAGCGGGGTGCTCTGATGGAAAAGCTGCAGGGGCGCCCAGTGGTCGGCGGCAAGGCGGAGGGCAAAGCCCTCGTGACCCGGATGCCTGTGAATTTCACAGCATCTTTCTCCAAACCCGGCAACATCCTGGCCTCGAGGCGCGGCGTGATCCTGGACAGGCATCACGAGCTGTTCAAGCAGGACGTCAAGGGTCGCGTTCTGGTATTCCCCGCGTGTATCGGGTCGACCTTCACCGGCATGATGCTCCTGCAGGTGATCGACGACGGCGCCGCCCCTGCCGCCATCGTGGTGCAGCAGACAGATTCCCTCCTCGTCTCAGGCCCGATCCTCGGACGGGCCTGGCTCGGCCATTCGTTCCCGATCGTCGAGTACCGGGGCGATGACCTTTTCGAGCGAATCCGGACCGGAGACCGGGTCGAGGTGGACGGCGATAGCGGAGAGATCGCCATCGAACGATGACGAGCGACTAGAAATCAGAAATCCGTAAAATGAAGGACTGACCCCTCTAGCTCATGCTGACCCCTCTAGCTCAGCCCTTCCACGTGGCAGGGCACGTAGCGGTGCAGGGGCGTGCCTGCCAGGGGGTCGCGGTTCGTATTCTTCGTGAGCCGGTTCACGTTGGCGCCGTACACGCGGCCCTCATAGTCCAGACCGAAGCCGTGCGGGATCGCCACGTGGCCGGGCCGCGCGGCGTCCGTGACTTCGAGCTCGAGTTCCACCGAGCCGGCTTCGGTCGTCACGCGGACGGTTCGGCCGTCCTCGAGACCCAGCCTGCGTGCGTCCTCGGGATGCATGGCCAGGGTGCAGGCCCGCTTTCCTTCGTTCCAGGCCGGGTTTCGCATGAGGGTGTTGGCATTCATGTCCATGTGCCGGCCCGCCATGAGGATCAAGGGGAATCGTGGATCAGGCTTGAGGGCTTCTTGCTCGGTTTCGGGCTGGATGCTCTTTACCCAGTCGGCCAGCTCCGGAATGAACAGTTGCAGTTTGCCGTCCGAGGTCTGCAGAGAGGCGAGGTTGTTTTCCGGGTCGCACTTTCCGACCCAGAGGCCTTCCGGGTGATCGAGGATCGCCTGAAAGATCTCCTCCCCCATAAGCGGTCCTGGCCGGAATCCGGCCCTGGCCGCGTTCTCCTGGAAAGCTCTGGGCGCAGTCTGGAGGAGTCCCCAGAGCGCGGCCAGGTGGGAGGAGCCCATGGCTCTTCCCAGCGTCTTGGCCAAGATAAAGGGAACCACGGCTAGGGCCTTTGGGTTTTTCCCGAGGAACTGCAAGAGCTCCATGCCGAAGGCCCCTCGGTCCTTTTCCGCTGCCCTGGAGAGAGCATCGAGCCCCTCGGGCAGCAGGCCGAGCCTCTCGGCGAGCCCAAGAAAGATCTCGCCCTCCTCCCAGGACTCGCCTTCGGGCTTGAGGACCGGACGCCGCAACTGGAAGTACACTTCGGGGTAGGTCCACGCGAAAAAGGAGCCGTCCCATTTTTCATAGGCGGAACGGGCAGGAAGGACGTAATGAGAGAACGCGGCGGTCTCCGAGAAGGCCACGTCGATCGTAACGAGAAGTTCGAGCCGGCCGAAAGCCTTCTCGTAGGCCGTGGTGTCTGCGTAGGACCTAAGAGGATTGGCGCCGCTCACGATGACCGCGCGGATTCGGTCCTCCCTCTTGGCGAGAATCTCCTCGGGCAGCACGTTCGGCGGAAAGTAGCCCATGATGGCCGGGAAATTCGTCTCTCGGGTGCGCCAGGTCTTTGGGTCGCGCTCGTCCGAGTGGGACCCCAAAGGCATGATCGTTCCGGGCAGCACGTTCCCGCCGGGCGCTCCAATGCGGCCGCACAGCGTGAGGAGAATCGCCTCCAGGTAGGAAGTCACCGTGCTGTGTCGGCCCATGAGAACGCCCAGATCGCTGTGGAGACTCGATTTGCGGTGGGCGAAAAGCTTCGTCACTTCCCGGACCGCCTCGTACTCGAGTTCGCAGACCCGCACCGCCGCGCGGGCGTCGAAGTCCTTGAACCAGGGAAGGATCTCGTCCAAGCCGCTCGCGTGCCGGTCGAGATAGGCCTGGTTCTGCCAGCCCTCCTGGAGGACGATGGCGATCATGGCCCGGGTGAGAAGGGCGTCGGTGCCGGGGCGGATCGGGAGATGGATGTCGGCGATCTTCGCTGTCTCGCTTTTTCTGGGGTCGATGACGACGAGGAGTTTGTGGGGATCCTTCGAAATCGCAAGGAGGTGGCGGCGCGCCTGAGGCATCTGGTGGCTCATCCATCCGTTCCACCCCTTGGCCACGAGCATGTCTGTCTCCCGGTCGTCCGGCAGGGTGTGCAGATACTGCTTGCCGAGGATGCGGCCGTTCACCCAGAACATGCCCGTGAGCTCCTGGGCCATGGCGTTGTAATGGTACCGGGAGCCCAAAGCCCGCAGGAGCGAGGTGCCGAAGGCGGCCTCGAAGTGACAGCCCTGACCGCCCCCTCCCATGTACGCTAGAGCGTGGGGCCCGTTTCGGCCCACGATCTCCCGAAGCCTGTCCGCGATCTCGTCCAGGGCCTCTGCCCAGGAGGTGGGCTGGAAGGTCCCTCCCACGCGCTTGAGAGGATGGGTCAGGCGCTGAGCGTGATGCTGGAAGTAGGCGATGTTGAGTCCCTTGCGGCACGCGTATCCCTGGCTTCTCGGATTGTCCTTGTCCGGCCGGACCTTCTGAATGCGGTTCGCCTCAACGAGAACCTCGAGGCCGCAGTTTTGGGCACACAGCACGCAACCGGTCTTTTTCCACGTGCCTCCGTCTCCAGCCATGATCGCCCCCCTTGCCTTTGGTTTCTGGCGGAACACCCTACTGGCGGAAACTCCCTAGAACTTGAACTGTCGCTTCTTGTCGCTCATCACCTTCGTTACCATCTCGGCCACGGGCAGGACCGGACGTTTTTCGGGCTCCGGCCGTTCGACGAGCTTGATCGACTCCGAGGGGCAGGTCGGATGGCAGACTCCGCAGCCGATGCACTTGGCGGCGTCCACCCGGGCGGTCTCCTCGACCTCGATCGCCTTGACCGGGCACCGCTCGGCGCACAGGCCGCAGGCGAGACAGGTGTCCTCATGGATCTGAGAGACGAAATTCGACCGGGCGAACATGTTCTTTTCGCCCATGAACAGGAGGCCTGTAAGGAAGATGCAGGCGTCAGAGCAGCAATTACAGATGGTGTCGATCTCGCCCTGGAAGTTGTTCGTGACGTGAACGAGTCCTTCTTCGTTGGCCCTCCTGAGAATCGCCAAGGTTTCTTCCACCGTGATTTGCCGGGCCATTCCCTGCGCGACCATGTAGCGGGCCATGCTGCCGAAGTGGAGGCAGTTTTCCGTGGAATGGCTGCACTTGCCCATGCCCGCATGATCTCGCATGAGCCTGCAAGGGCAATGGGCCACGGCCTGATAGCTTGTTTTCTTCACCAGCTCGGCAAGCTGCTCGTACGGGGACACTCTGCGCTCGTCTGCGAGGGTTTGTTCGAGCGGGACGACCCGCACGACCGGCGTGTCGGAAAGCCCCCCGAGCTCGTGATAAAAGGCGTTGACCGCATACTTCATCCACAGGGGCGCGAGCTTCTCGGTCTCCTCGGTGCGCTTTCCTGGCCAGAAAGGGGTCTCGCTGAATCCCACCACTGTGGGCAGAAGCCGGTACTGGGGCTCCGAGCCGCCGAGCTCCACGAACACAGTGCCTTTCTTGGCCATCCTGTCGAGCAGCGCCTTGAGAGGCTCTTTTCCCATGCCGGTTCGCTCTGCGAGCGCGTCGAGCGTCATGGCGGGGAAAAGGGGAAGCTTGACCCCGAGGGAAGCCTCCTCCTCCGTGAACAGAATCTTGAGGATCTCGATGAGTTCGGGCGTCTTGGGCGCTCCGATGGGCATCGAGTGGAGATGCTCGGCCAGGGTTTCGTACACGTCGGTTTGGGCCATCTCACTATCCTCCTTGCTTAGCAAGGGGATCGACCGCGCGGAGATCCTTTCTCCCTCGCTGATCGATCCTCCGGTTAGGCGCCGGCAGCTTCTGGTGGAATATCGGTCGCGGGTTCAGGCTCGCAGGGCTCCCTGGTCGGTGCGATCCACTGGTCAAGAAAGACGCGCAGCATTTCGATGCTGCGCTTCATCACCTCAGGATCTTTATGGGTCTTTCTGAGCAGGAACGCGCCCTGGATCTGGCCCAGGACAAATTCCGCGATTCCCTTCGAAGGCATGTCCGGCCGGAAGGCGCCGGATCTTTTCCCTTCTTCAAAGCAGCCTTCGAGGGCCTCGGTGCAGGCTTTGAAAAATCCGCTCAGGGACTCCCGGAGCGGCTCGTGGAGAGCGCTGATTTCCTGGGCGAGATTGCCGAAGGGGCAGCCGAGTGCTCCAGCCTCCGACATGCCGATGGCTGCCAGGCGGTCCAAAAACGCGTGGATCCGGCGCCTAGGCTCCTGGTCGCTTTCTACAAGAGCAGGCGCTATGGCCAGTTTGTAGAATTGGCGCATCCGCAGTGCGAGCACCTCGAACCCGAGCTGCTCTTTGCTTTCGAAATGGTAGTAGAAATTGCTTTTTGTCACCGAGGCGGCTTCCAGAATGTCCTGAATGCTTGTGTGGTTGAAGCCCTTCACGTGGATGATCTCTGCCGCCTTCGCCAGGATTTTTTCTCTGCTTTTCATTGAATTATGCTTCTAAATTAACTGGTTGAGAGATGCCTACGACTTAGGACCAACCAGTTGGTCCTAAAATATACCAACAGGACTTTTGTGTCAAGACTTTTTTGCGGTGGGGAAAGATCAAATGTATCCGAGGCCCTTGAGGTTCTCGAGAATGGTCGCTTCCTCTTGCGGCGTCATCCCTGTCAGAGGCTCGTCAGTGGGGCTTTCCGAGGCGTCCCTCCATTCGATCCTGCGGGTTCCGGCAAAGCTGTCCGTGAACAATTCGGTCAGGACCCGACCGTCCATGTCGTTCGGGACGGCTTCTCCCAAGAGATGGAGCACTGTGGGCGCCACATCGATCAGGCGGGCTTGGTTGAATACGTGTCCCTTGCGGATGTCCCGGCCATGGGCAATGAGGATGCCGTCCATCCGATGATTGCCGAACAGAAAGGGGTTGTCGATGATCCACCGACGTGTGGTGAATCCCATGAGGGCTGATGCCATAACGTTGCTTTCGAGAGGAAGAAACGTGATGTCAGGGGCCTCATCCAGATGCGGGCCGTGATAGATCTCCTCCTTGGTGTACACTTGCCCCCCCACGGGTCGGCCGGTCGCAGGGTCCCGCATATCCTTCAGCCGGCGGACAATCTCCTCCCGGACCCGCTCGTACTCCTCGCCCGGCTCTACGGCGCCTTTGGCTGTGCGTCCCTCCACGTTGATCACGATCTGCCCCATGCCCATCTGGCTGTAGGCCTGTGTTCGGCTCCAGTCGATGTCATTCAGAGAGAGCAAGGGATTGAACCGATTGTCCCTGACCAGGTTCACTGTTTCAGCCGGCGAAAGATCAGGCAGGCGCAAACCGAACCGCATGAGCTTAAGAAGGAACCGGACCAAGGTTTCGTAAGTTAGGCCCATTTTCCAGGCCCAGTAACGAAGGCGGGAGACAGGGGATTTCTTGATGCGGATAAATCCCTGCTCCAGGAGCCAGACATTGAGATCGATCGTCTTGTGGATCGGTCCGAATCCATGGTCGGAAATGACAACCAGAGTCGGATCCTCTCCCAGACGCTGTCGGAGCCGGCCGACTCGGGCGTCGACGGCCTCAAAATATTCGATGATCCTTCGTCGGCACTTGCGAGCCAGGCTGGCATCGTAGGCAGGGTGGTGCTCGTCGATGAGATTCCACAGATCGTGCTGAACCCTGTCGGTGCCCCAAAGGTGAAAGACCACGAGGTCCCATGGAAACCGATCCATGAGGTATTCCAGGATGTCGAACTTGCTTCTCAGTTCCTCGTGGAGCTCCTCCAGAAACCGCTCTGCGTGGGCCTCGGAGAGATTGCCGGAGAAATAGGTTCTCATGTACAGGGGGTAAGGCCCGAAACGCTTTTCGAGTTCCTCCAGAAGAGCCGGCGGATACACAAAATCCCTTTTGCCCCTCGGCGTAAGAAAATCGGAAATCAGGACGCCGTTCACGGGATGGGGCGGGTAGGTCGTGGGGACGTTCAGCACGAGCACCCGTTTGCCCGACTCGCTCAAGAGATCCCAGAAGGCTTTGCCTGTGCGGGCAAGAGCGCTGACCGGAACGATTCGGCCTGTAAGCCGGTCTCTGGCAGTGAATCCAAACACGCCGTGCTTCCCAGGGTTCTTACCCGTGAGGAAGGAAGACCAGGCCGTTGCAGTTTCCGGCGGGACAACCGAAGCCAGGGGCCCTCTGACCCCTTCTCGGATCAGGGTTTCGAGATGGGGCAGGCGCCCTTCCCGCATCCACGGGTCGAGAGTCCGGAAGGAGCCTCCGTCCAGACCGATGACCACTACCTTGTCTGACATGGGAAAGCCCCGGGTTCCCTTGAATCCGTGCCTGCGGTCTTTCCGCGGCAGAGCGCCTCTTCCGCGGCGCGCACGACTCCCGCTTTCGGTTTCGCCCGCGCAAGAAGAAAAAGCACGAGGACCCCAACGCCCCTCAAAGCGGGCAGGGACCAGACAAAAGGATTGTAGATCGTCATCTCCTGGATCGACCGGGCCTGCCAGACCGCTTGAAAACTGAGGGACACCAAGCACACGGGAGGAAGAAATCCCAGAACGGTACCGGCCAATTGGCTCCAGAACCTGACACGAGTCGTACCCAGGGCATAATTGGTGGCTGTGTCAAAGAAGGAAGCCAGGCGAAGACCGCATATGAAAGGAAATCCCTTTGCGGCGGCGGACGACAGGGAAAGCCGTCCGATCAGCGCGAATTTCCTGGCCGGCAATTCCTCGGCCGCCTCGCGGGCCACTCGTCTTCCGATCAGGAAGGCAATCGAAGCTCCCAGGGTAAGCCCGGCCAAGGAAAGGAGGGGTCCAAGAATCATGCCGAAGCTGATCGCTCCCAGGCCGACGAACAGAGCGGAAGGAAGGTAAAGCACCATGGTCAGCATGAGGACGACAGAGAAGAGGAGCGGTGCAAGAATCCCCTGCCTGAGGATCCAGGTTTGCATCTGCTCGAGGTCGATCCAGTGCTCGAACACATAAAGCCTCAATGCGGCGATCAGGACAATGAGCAAGAGAATCTTGACAGTCGCCTTCGCGACTCTGGGCAGGGACATGTCTCACTCCAGGTACCCCAGACTCTTCAGCCGTTGCAAGACTTCTCTCTCCTCCCCCTCCCCCGCCCCCTTCGGACCCGGCCGTTCCCCGGAGGCGGCCGGCGCCCCCTGCCGGACAGGATGGGCTCTGAGGAATGCTTGGCGGAACAAGCCGTCCGGGATGCTGCCGTCCACATCTTCCGGAATCTCGAGTCCCATCAGAGCCAGGACCGAAGGGAACACGTCCGTGATCCGGACGCCTTCGAGGCGCCGGCCCTGGTTCAGAGGGTCGCCTCGCGCGATCAGCACGCCGCAGAGCCTGTGGATTCCTGTCATCCAGCCCGAAGACGAGAAGACCTGCCTGGAGGAGAACCCTGTGCTCTTGGGCCGGTATTTGCCGTTCGCCGGAAGGAAGAAGATGTCCGGGGCTTCGTTCACGAAAGGGCCTCGATAAATCTGCTCTTTCGTCAGTACGAGCCCGTCCACGGGTTCTCCGGTCCCCGGATCTTTCAGGGCTCTGAGTTTTCCGACGATTTCGTCGCGCACGTTCTCATATTCAGTCCCTTCGGAGACGCACCCCTGGGCCCATTGTCCCCGGAGGTGGATCCGGATCTGACCGAACCCGAAAGGGGAGAAGGCCCTGGTGCGGGACCAGTCGATGTCATGGAACGACAAGAAAAGGCGAAGGAAGGAGTGGACCTGCTTGAGATCGTCCACGTTTCCGGAAGACTTCTTTTTGAGGCGCACGAAAGCTTCTTTTGCAAGTCGAAGGAACCAGTCTCTCTCCACGAGGGCCTGAGGGGTCAAGCCCAAATTCCACAAGACACGGCGCATTCGGGTCGAGGGCCGTTCTTTCAGGGCCAGATACCCTTCCTCGTACAGCCAGGTATTGAAGTCGATGGACCTGAAAACAGGTCCGAACCCATGATCCGATACGATGAAGACCGAAGTGTCTTCACCGGCCCGGTCCAGAAGGGTGCCGATCTCATCGTCGAAGGCGCGATAGTATTCTTGGATCCTGCCCAGATGCCTCTTGGCCTCTTCGGCCGAATGTTTCGGATGGCCCGGATCCAGAAAGTGCCAAAGCCAGTGACAGATCTGGTCGTTCCCGAAGAGGTGGAGCATGAGAAAATCGGGCTTTTCCCTCTCCAGCAGACGGTGGGCCAGCGCGAACTTGTACTGCATCGCCTGCCGGTACTCCTGAAGAAACCGGGCGATGTCCTCGTCCGCATACCCTCCGGCGAAATAGGGTGGGACTGTCTCCGTGGGATAGGGCCCGAATTCAGCCTCAATCTGACGGAGCCATTCGGGAGGGTGGCTTTTGGCTCCCTTTTTCGTTGCCAGCAGAAAATCGCTGACGAGAACGCCGTTCACAGGATAGGCGGGGTGGGTCATGGGAACGTTCAGAACGGCCACTTTCTTCCCTTGCTCTCCGATGACCTCCCAGAGCGTCTTTCCATGATAGGAGCCGGAGTCCACCGGATGAAATGCGTAGCTTCTTCTGTCCTGGCGGACGAAATCGAATACGCCGTGCTTGCCCGGATTCTTGCCCGTGAAGAACGAGGTCCACGCCGGAGCCGTGACCGGGGGAATGCAGGAGGCAAGATCCCCGCTCACGCCCTCGTCGATCATTCGTTTCAGATGGGGCATGACCCCTGCTTCGACCCAGGGGGTCAGCAAATCGAAGGTGGCCCCGTCCAGACCGACAATGACGACTCTGTTGCCCACGGTCCCCTTTCCTCGAAATCGGCCGTTTCCTTCAGAGGAGGTATCCGAGTTCTTTGAGTCTGCGCTGGACCTCTCCTTCCTCGCCCTGAGAAAAGGGAAGAGCCGCTTGGGCGTCTTCCTCAGGAGGCCTGTATGCAACCGGCCGGGCTTCGACAAACGTTCTGTCGAAAATCTCCGTGAGGACCCGTCCGTCCATGTCGGCCGGAATCGAGACCCCCAGAACATGGAGAATCGTCGGGGCAAGATCGATCAGTCGGGCTCCCTCGATTCGCGCTCCCCTTTTGCACCGGCCTCCTCGGGCCAGGAGAATGCCCTGCATGCGGTGATGCCCTGGCCATGCCGCGTTCGGAAAGATCCACCTGTTCGAGAAAAAACCCGTCATCCCTCCGGCGAAAAGGCCGGACTGGTTCGGCAGAAACACAATGTCCGGGCCGCGGTCCAGATACGGGCCGTGATAGATCTCCTCCCGCGGGTACACTTCGGCGGAGATGCGCTCTCCGGTGATCGGATCCTCGAGGGTGCGGAGCCTCGCAACGATTTCTGCCTTAAGGGATTCGTACTCGGCCCCCGGGGCGACCGAGCCCTGCTCCTCTCGACCGCGCAAGTTGATGTAGATTGCTCCCATGCCCACGGGCGCGTAGGCTTTGGTCCGTGCCCAGTCCACGTCGTCGAAAGAGAACAGAAGGCTTCCCCGGTCGCCGTGCCTGGCGAGGAAGAGCATGGACTTGAAGATCGAGGCATCCGGTATCCGGGCAGCGATCCCCGCCCCGTACCTGAAAAAGGTGCGCAGGGCGATCCGCGTAACCTTCTCCTTCGTGAGGCCCCGCTTCCAGAGGGCTCCCTTGATCCGGGAACGCGCTCCGGTCCGGATCTGGATGTACCCGTTTTCCAGAAGCCAGACGTTGAGATCGATCACCTTGCGAACAGGCCCGAACCCGTGATCCGAGATGACGAAGATCGTGGCATGTTCGTCGAATCTGCTGGTGAGCCTTTCAATCTCTCCATCCACTTCGGCGAAATAGTCGATCACGCTCTCGGCGCAGCTTCGTCTCATGTCTTCCCTGTGCAACGGATGCTCGGGATCGAAAAGGCTCCAGAGCTCGTGCTGCACGCGGTCGGTGCCCAAGAGGTGGAGAATACAGAAGTCCGGATCGACTTTGTCCAGGAGATAATGGGCCGCGTCGAACTTGATGCGGGCTTCCCGACGGAGCTCTTTGAGGAGCCTTTGCGCGTTCCTGGCGGACATGCCTGGGGAGAAGGTGAGGGTTTTCAAGTGCAAGGGATATTTGCCGTATTTCTCCTCGAGTTCTCCCACAAGCGAGGCCGGGTAGGCGAAGTCCCGTCTCCCCGGAGGGGTGAGGAAATCGCTGATCAGAGCGCCGTTGACTTTTTCCGGCGGATAGGTCGTAGGCACATTGAGAATGAGGACTTTTTTCCCCGCCTCGCCCAGAAAATGCCATAAAGCCCTTCCCCTTCTCGATCTGGAGTCGACGAAGGTGGCCTCGCCGCTCTTGAAGCCCCGGTTCACGAAGTAATAGACACCGTGTTTCCCCGGGTTCTTGCCGGTCATGAAGGACGCCCAGGCCGGGGCTGTAATGGGAGGGACGACGGACTCGAGAGCGCCCCTGACCCCTTCGTCCACAAAACGCTTCAGCCCAGGGAGCCGGCCCGAGGCCATCCACGGATCGAGGAGATCGAAGGTCGCCCCGTCCAGGCAGATCACGAGAACCCGATCCATCATGGTCCTTCCCGGAGGGCTGGATCATTCCCTCTTTTCGATATCGTACCAGAACGAACAGGCTCGCCGGTCCCGGAGCTTCCAGGGAAAGGCCATGAACTTGAGCCACGTCAGAATGAGGGCGGGAGCGCTCATGTCCTTGAATTTCCGCGCGGACTTGACGACATAACCGTCCCGGATGTTCCCGAATTTTTTCCCTTCTCTTTTCCCCAGTTTTTTCAGGCTCCACACGAAATATCCTTCCTCGGCTGCGTAGTACCGCTCGTCGAATCCTCCCAGCCGAAGAAAGGTCTCCCGGGTCGTGTAGATCAGGCCCGTACTGATCCCCAGGATGCGCCTCGCCACGCTGTTGTAGGATTCCAGAAGCATCGCCAGAGGATGGACGTTGTCGCGATAAATTCGGGCGACACCGCCTCCGATATATTCTCCAGAACTCATCATTTCGTAGACGAGCGTGAGGAGATTGGAGGAAATGTGGTCGTCCGCGTCCAGGAAAGCGATGATCCGTCCCCGGGCCGCTCGTCCCCCGGCGTTCCGGGAGGCGGCGATCTGATTTTTCTTTTCGAAGACGACGCGGGCGCCGCGCTGCCGGGCGACCTCCTCGGTCCGATCCGTCGAGTTGTTGTTCACGACGACGAGTTCCACAGGGTGGGGATACTTTTGGTGGTAAACCCGGATGGCTTCCTGGACGTTTTCGATCGTGGCCCCGAGAAACTTTTCCTCGTTGTAAGCCGGAATGATCACAGAAAGGACTGGAGCCGAATGAGCCTCTTTGTCCGGATGGGACATGGTCGCATTTCCTCTGTTGGAGCGGCTGTGAGCATCCCGCTTCGGGTTCTCTCGGGCTATGCCGGGCGTTCCGACCGGATCTCCTCTCGCCGCGAAAATTCTGGAGACTGAAAGCAGTTTATCCGAGCGGACCCATCGGGACAAGACGAGTCTTTGCGACGGTTCCTCGGCCGCGCAGAGTGTGCTATCCTCATGGACGGCCTCCTCGCCCACAGGGAGCACACGTCCATGCAGGACTGGCAGCGCGTGGAAAGACTCAGCCTGGGTCGAAGGCTCATCAACGACAGTTTTCTTTGCGCAACGCCTGCTTATGGGACAGGTGTCTTCTGGGTGGACATGACGGAGGCCAGCAACTTCATCCGGCAGGTTCGGGAGTCGGAGGGATACCCTCTGAACTATCTCCATATGCTCATTCGGGCCTGCGGCCTTGCCCTGGCTCGGCACCCGCGTGTCCACGCCATGATCGACCGCGACCGAAGGATCCTGCATCCTGCAAGCATCGATATCGGGGTCTCGGTGGAGGGGACGACGAACTTCGCGCCTGTGGTCATCCTCACCCATGTGGACAAGAAGAGCCTTCGGGCGATCGCCGAAGAGCTGGCCGAAGGCGCACGAAAAGCCAGGCTTGAGGAAGCGGAAACCTTGCGCAGGATCGACTGGATCGGTCGATTTCTTCCTTTCCGCTGGATGCGCAGGATGCTCATCCCACTGGCCTACCGGTCCGCACGAATCCGCCGGGGCATGGTGGGGAGCTTCCAGGTCACGAGCCTCAACGAAGAAATGATTCTTTACCACCGGCTGAGCACCTCGACCCTCATGTCTCTTGGACAGGTTCGGGAACGGCCGGCCGTGGTCGGCGGGAAGGTCGTTCCCAGAAAATCGGCCTATCTGTCGCTCTCCGTGGACCATCGAGTTCTGGACGGCGTTACGCCCATGAAATTCGTCCACGAGGTCATCCGGCTCTTGGAAAACCCGCACCTGCTGGCCCATGAGGAGAAGGATTCAAGAGCCGATTAGCGGATCTCCGCGCGGAGCACGGGCCTGCCGGTTTTCAGGAGCCTCTCGATCAAATCCGATGCTGTCTGCGGGCCGTTTTGCCTTGCGAGCAAGCGTGCGATCTCCTCGGACCTGGCTGCGAAAGCCGGATCTTCGAGGACCTTGAGGATCGCCTCCCGGAGGGCTCGAGCCGTGAGATTTCTGTACCGCAAACGGTGGCCGGCTCGAAGGTAGGAAAGGCGCATGCCGTTTTCGTTCTGGTCTCCCTCGAAGGGAATCACCACGGAGGGTTTGCCGTTCATGAGGCAGTCCAAGGTGGTCGAGAAGCCTCCATGATGAACTACAAGGTCCACCTTCGGCACGATCCAGGCGTTTGGGACATACTTCTCGACGCGGAGATTCCGGGGAAGAGACAGATTCCGGAGGTCGGGACCTTCGTAGCACACGGTCATGACGGCCTGAATCTCCGGGACGGCGCCGACAGCCTCGGCCGCGATCGAAAAGAACCGCCGATCGTAAGCACTTTCCACTGTTCCGATGGTGATGTACACAGCCGGCCGCTTCTCCGGGAAGGCGAGAAGCCACTCGGGGGGCCGGTAATGGCGCGGTGAACTCCAGACCGAGGGGCCCACCAGATGCACCTGAGGAGGCAAGTGATGGATGGGATACTCGATATGCGGACTGGTAAAGGAGAGGTACAGATAGGGGGACAGTGCGGAATGGAGAAAAGCCATCCTTTTGGGGCGCAGCCCGAATTCTTTCCGGATGCGGTTGATCACCGCGTCATATTGCTTGCAGTAAGCGATCAAGGCGAGCCAGGCCGCCTTGTACAAAAGGCCGCGTAGGCGGCTGCGGGACGGAGGCCAGCCGAAGCTGTAAGGGGGTGATCCGTTCCCAGGAATCATGCCGAGAAACATCGAAGTCGTAACCCAGGGGATCCCCAGCATTTCGGCCAGGATCGGTCCCGGGAACGAAAAGGAATCGAACACGAGAAGGTCGGGTCTGATCCTTTTCAGGACCGGTACGGCTTCTCGTATGTAGTGAGAGGTCAATCCGAGGTAGACGTTCTTTAGAATATAGTGAATCCTTGCGTTTCCACGAAGAGTTCGCACCCTCGGGTATTTTTCTGCAATGTTGCCCGCCCACACGCCAGGGCCGACTCCAAAGAATTCGATCTCTTCTCCTTCCACGACCCCTTTCATGTTCCGCTCCGAGATGTAGGCCACTTGGTGGCCCCGCTCTTGAAGGGACTTTGCGACAGGGATGGTGGGGTAGAAGTGGCCGGCCACATGAACCGGAGCAAAGAGGATTCTAGCCATCGATGTCCTCAAGGCAAGTCAGGTTGGTCCCCTCATGGGTCCATTCATGCCTGAAGGAGGGGTGTCGAGTCAAATATAATAAAATGATACTAGACTATCCTGCCATCCTCGTCAATGAAATTCGCTCGCCCGATTTGACAGGGGGGCGGATCGCGCGTCGCCGCCCTGGAATGACAAAGGAAAATTTGTTGCCAAAGGGCAAGGTTTGTCTGATATACTCTTCTCACATGTAGGAGATGGAATCATAGCCACTGTTCCCAAACTCCCGGCCTGATCGGAGGAGAAGGGAAGCCCATGAAAAGGCAAGAAAAGAATGGGGTCGTCCCCGGCTGGACTCAGAGAGGAATTCTCCTGGGAATGCTGTGCAGCCTGGCGCTTTTTCCGAGCTGCGGAAACGAGGTGGAACAGGATGCGGCGTTCTGCCCGGAAGTTTGCGCGAGCTATCCTTCTGCCAATACGGCTCACGACGTAGTCGCCGCGGATTTCGACGAGGACGGCCACCTCGATCTTGCGGTCATCGGGCACCTGCCGGTCGATCCGGAGCAAGGGCTGGTGATTCTCAAGGGAGACGGCAAGGGCGGGTTTACCCACATGCAGTCCCTTCCGGTCGGGGACCACAATCACGGCGTGATCGCTGTGGACCTCAACGGGGACGGGCACGAGGACGTCGTCACGTCGACAGCGTCGAGGTGGCTCCCCAAGTACGAAACCAATTGTGTACATCTGTTCTTTGGCGACGGCAGGGGCGGGTTCTTCCGGCACGATGTGCTCAAGGTCGAGGATAACGGCTCTGGTCCGCTCGATGCCCGGGCTGGCGATCTCAATGGAGACGGCTTCGTGGATTTGGTGCTTTCGGGCGTGGGGCCCAACCAGGCAGTGGTTCTCTTCGGCGACGGACAGGGGAATTTTGCGCTCCCCGGCGTTCCTTTCAGCCGGCGCCTTCGGACCCGCATGTCGGTGATCGGCGATTTCAACTCGGACGGAGCCCCGGATGTCGTTTTGACCCACAGCGGGACCTCAGTGACCCTGCTCGTGGGGGACGGCGCCGGCCATCTATCGTTCGCCGGGGATTTCTACGCCGGCTCCGGCCCTCGTTCGGTGCGAAAGGCCGACATGAACAAGGACGGGAAGATGGACCTCGTGGTTTCCACGCGCATGGGCAACGGCGTCTCCGTGCTTCTGGGGGACGGAAAGGGATCCTTTTCCGACCCCGTCCACGTGGAAACAGGAGAGGATCCTCGCGCAGTCCGGGTAGGGTACTTGAACGGCGACCGGTTTCCGGATGTGGCCATCGCGAACAGCCTTTCGCAAACCGTCACCTTTCTTTACGGAGACGGGACCGGCAACTTCCTCGGAACCGAAGACGTGGCCGTGGGGGATGCTCCGGTGATGAGGAGGGTGGACAAGCCTCTTGTGATCCCCGGCTTCAAGAAGCCCGGAACCGGAGATGGGATCGTGGGTCTCGAGATCGCCGATGTTACCGAGGACGGGAGGGAAGACGTCATTGCGTCGAGCACGTACGACGGCCGGGTGTACCTCATTTGGAGCCGGTGCGATGGGGAACCTTAGAAATCCGGTGCGGATCGGTTGCGCCTCGATCCGTCTCCTGACCGCGCTTTGCCTCTTGGCGGCCCTGGCGGCGTGCGGAGGAGAAGAAAGCCAAACCGAGCCCCCTTGCCGGGACGGGGATGGAGACGGTTTTTTTTCGAAGGCCGGTTGCGGGACGATCGCGGACTGCGACGACCGGGACGCATCCGTGAACTTCGAGGGTCAGGAAGGCCCTTACGGAGACCCTTCCTGCTCGGACGGCCGGGACAACGACTGCGACGGCCTCGCGGACAGCGATGATCCACCCTGCCAGCAGGGCGACTTCAACGTGATCGTTGTCGGTTGGGACGGCGTGCAAAGGGATCGTTTTTACGAGTGCCTCAACCGGCAAGCCCCGGAGTGCCCCGAGGGGCTGCCCCACATCGCGGAACTCTCGGGAGGCGTCTTCTGGAACAACACGACCACGAATGGTTTTACCGCCACCAAGCCGGGCTGGGCCCAGATCCTGTCCGGCTACAATTCCGAGGTTACGGGGATCGTAAGCAACAAGATCTACCGGGCCCTGCCGGAAGGCTACTCGATTTTCGAGAAGGTTGAGGCTTTCTACGGCGCCGAGAACATCCGGACGATCTTTCTCGCGGGCAAGTTCGGCAACACGGGCGGCGCCTGTTCGGAGACGGACGACGCGGCGTCCCAACCGTACTGCAAGACGAAGCAGAAGATCGACTTCTTCGAGAACGGACTTTTCTTGGAACCGATGGTGGGCGAGAAGGCCCTTTCCCTAATCGAGCAGTACAGGGACGAAAGGCTGCTTGCCCTCATTCATTTCGCCCAGCCCGACGACATCGGCCATGTGTGCGGAGAGAACTGCCCCTTGTATTCTGCCTCCCTCGTGGTGCTGGACGAGTGGCTCGGGAAGATCATGGACAAGCTGAGGGCCCTGGGGATCTATGAGAAGACCTTGCTCTATGTGGTCTCGGACCACGGGTTCGACGAGGGGAAATGGAATCACAGGAATGCACCCTTTACGCCTCTTGCCACGAACGACCCGGCGGTCATGCGAAGCGGAGACAGAAAAGATATCGCTCCGACTCTTTTAGAGCGATACGGGATTCCCCGGAGGGCTGTTGGGGGGCTTCCGGCTCTTGACGGATATTCCCTCTATTCGATCCCTCCCATACCGTGCGTCGCCGAGGGGGAGGCCGCCCTCGATTACCCGGGCGCCCCTGGGTGCTGCGAAGGGCTCACGAAGATCGGCTTGGACAAACCCGAGCCGAACTTCCAGATCTGCTTTCCCCCCACGGGCGGGTCGAACGAGGATTCAGGGTATTGCACCCGCTGCGGTGACGGGACCTGCCTGGCGCCCGAAAACAAGTGCAACTGCCCCCAAGATTGCGATTAGCCCGAAACCCCGACAACGACTCTTGGCCTCAGGGCATCTCCGGCTCCCGGAGGTTCCGGCCTTATCGGCCCTCCCCAAGGGCCGGGTTCGTACCAGCCGCGCCACGGGCTTCTTGCTCAACCCGCGCGAAATCTCTCGTCCAGAGCGTATTTCTCGTCGAGGCCGACCAGGGCGGTAAATTCTTCGAATGACATCAGGCTTTTTTCGAGCCCCTGGGAGGTGCCGTGGGCGAGCAGATGGCGGTAGGCTCGGTCCAGGGCCTTGGCCGCTGCGAACAGGCCCGTGAGCACGTATCCCACGTTGACGAACCCCATCTCGTGGAGAGTCTCCAGAGGAAGTAAGGGCGTTTTGCCGCCTTCGATCATGTTGACGACCAGAGGCGCCTTTACTTCCGAAGCGATCCTGCGCAGCTCTTCGACCGTTTCGGGGGCCTCGATGAAAATGAGGTCCGCTCCGGCTTCGTGGTAGGCGCGCCCCCGCCGGATCGCTTCGTCGAGCCCGAGAGGGGCCCGGGCGTCGGTGCGCCCCACGATGAGGAACGGAGCATCTCCCCGGGCCTCCCGGGCTGCCCGGAGCTTCTGGACGTGTTCTTCGGCGGGCACGACGCTTTTGCCGCGCATGTGACCGCACCGCTTGGGCCAGGTCTGGTCCTCAAGGATGATTCCGCGGGCCCCCATGGCCACAAGCTCTCGGACCATGCGGATGACATTGAGAGCGCTGCCGTAACCCGTGTCGCCGTCGACGATGACCGGGATCTTGACGGCCCTGCAGATCCGGCGAGCGATGTCCAGAATCTCGGTCTGGGTGAGGAGGCCGAAGTCCGGCTCTCCCAGGTACGTGGCGGACGCGCCGAAGCCTGTGAGCACGACCGCAGAAAAGCCCGCCCGCTCCGCGATCCGGGCGCTCAGGACATCGTAGACGCCTGCGGAGAGGAAGATTTTCTGTTCGGCCAACAGAGGGTGAAGACTCGGCTTCTCCATGATCGAGGCCTTTCTTTTGAGAAAAGAGGAGCTGACTGTCCATGGAGCCTGGGTTGCCTTGCCTCTTTATCTACTATATATCTCGACTGTGAGAAAGGCCGAAGATCTGTCGAAGCGAACGGGTTCTGTCTCGCCACGGCGCTAGGCGACGAGACCCCGCAGCTCTGAAAAAGCGCTTCCGGTCCCGTCGGGGGGGTGGGTCAGTTCATCACCTCTTTCCAGGGAACGTTCCCTAGCTGATTGGGGGAAGCAGGGCTTTGTGCGGGGCCCCGACAGGCAATTTCTTCTTCTGAGACGGTTTGGGGGGGGCAACGATGAATCGCGAGCGCACGCCCGTGATTGTGGGGGTCGGGCAGGTTACGCAAAAGCCTGCCCGCATGGAGGAAGTGCGCCATCCGGTTGAACTCATGGTCCAGGCCGCACGCGGCGCAGCAGAGGACGCGGGCGCACCGGACCTGCTCAGGCGCGTGGACACGGTTGCCGTGGTGAATGTCGTGTCCTGGAAGTACGCAGATCCCGCGGGTCGGGTGGCGGAGTCCATCGGGGCGTCGCCTGCGCGGAAGTGGTACACCGGGATCGGGGGCTCCACCCCTCAATGGCTGGTGACCGAGCTGGCCGGGCGGATCGCCCGGGGAGAGGCCGACGCGGCTCTCATTACGGGTGCCGAGGCTTTCTGCTCTCAGACCGTGGCCCAGGAACTGGCCGGCTCGGTTCCCTGGGAGCCCGAAGTCGAGTGCCAGGAACGGGTGGGAGACACGCGGCCCGTGTTCACGGAGGCGGAGCAAAAGTACGACTGGTACAGGCCGGCTTATGTCTACGCCATGTTCGAGAACGCTTTCCGGCATCACCGCGGAGAAAGTCTCGAAGAGGAAAGAAGGAAGCTCGCGGAAATCTGCTCCGCCATGAGTCGAGTCGCGAGCGGAAATCCTTACGCCTGGTTCCGGGACGTCAAGACCCCGGAAGAGATCGCGACCGTCTCGGCCGAGAACCGCATGGTGGCCTTTCCCTTCTCCAAGCTCATGTGCGCCATGCTCCATGTCGACCAGGCCGCGGCGGTCCTCCTCACGAGCCTGGAGACGGCCAGAAGTTTGGGCCTCTCTCGGGACAAGTGGGTGTTCCCCCTGGGAGGCGCGGACGCCTACGACCTGTGGTATTTCACGCATCGCAGGGACTTCCATTCCACGCCCTCGGCTCGGGCCGCGGCGGACGCGGCGCTCCACCAGGCAGGCGTGACGATCGGGGAGATCGACTTTCTCGAGCTGTACAGTTGCTTCCCGTGCGCTCCCCGCATGGTCCGCCACGAGATTGGCATTTCCGAAGACGACCCTCGGCCTCTCACCGTGACCGGAGGACTCCCGTATTTCGGCGGCCCGGGAAACAACTACGTGCTCCACGCGATCTGCCGGATGACGGAGATTCTGAGGGAGCACCCGGGCAAGACGGGCCTTATCCACGGGCTGAGCTGGTATTTTCACAAGCACGCTTTCGGTGTTTACGGCACCGACCCGAAGTCCGGCGGGTGGAGGCCGGTCGACCCGGAGCCGTTCTTCCGGGAGATCCGAGGTCTCAAGCCTCCCCCGCTCCTCGAACGGGCCGAGGGGGTAGGAACGATCGAGACCTACACGGCGATCTACGGAAGGGAGGAGCCCACCCACGGGTTCGTCATCGGAAGAACGCCTTCCGGGGAGCGGTTCCCGGCTCGGGTCGAGGAAGATCCGGATACGCTCAAGGAAATGGTCAGCCGCGAGGTGATCGGCGAAAAGGGAAAGGTTAGGTACGATCCAAAAAGAGGCATCAACGTGTTTCGTCTCTAAACAAGGGGGGGCAGTCGCCATGATCAGCTTCAGTCCGACCGAGGAACAGCGACAGGTGTTGGACATGGTGAAACGATTCGCCGCGAGCGTCGTGCGGCCCGCGGCCCGGGATTGCGAGGAGAAAGGCCAGATCCCGGAGGATCTCCTGGCCAAGTTCTGGGAACTCGGGCTCGTCGCGAATTCGATTCCAGAAAGCTGCGGCGGTTACGGCTACGACCGGTCGGCGCTCACCGGCGCGCTCATCGCCGAAGAGCTGGCTTACGGAGACCTGGGGCTCGCCCTGGCCATGCTGAGTCCGACCCTTTTCGCCTATCCGGTGCTGGAAATGGGAACGGAGGAGCAGAAACAGAAATACCTGCCGGGCTTCTGCGGGGAGCGGTTTCGATACGCCACGGCGGCCCTTATGGAACCCAGGGTGACCTTCGACGCAACGGACCTCAAGACCACGGCGGTCCGCGAGGGAGGCGAATACGTGCTTCGGGGGGAAAAATGCGCGGTCCCGTACGCGGCCCGGGCGGACCTGTTTCTCGTTTTCGCCTCTGCAGCGCCGGGCTCGGGCTGTGGCGGGATCGATGCCTACCTGATCGAGAAAGGAACGCAAGGGTTGGTGGTGGGCGAGCGGGAGAAATACATGGGACTCAACGCCCTCGAGCTCTACCGGGTGAGGCTCGACGGGTGCCGAGTCCCTCTGGCGAATCGTCTCGGCGGTCCCAGGGGCTGCGACTACCAGCGGATTCTGAATCTGTCCCGCATTGCCTGGTCCGCCATGGCCGCGGGCGTCTGCAACGCCACGAAGGACTACGCGGCCAACTACGCCAAGGAACGCGTCCAGTTCGGGGAACCCATCGCCAGCAGGCAGGCCATCGCGTTCATGCTGGCCGACATGGCCATCGAGACCGACGCCATGCGGTTTCTGGCCTGGAAGGCGGCCTGGCAGGCAGACCGCGGCGAGGACTGCACCCGCGAGGCCTATCTGGCCAAACTGTATGCCGGCGAGTACGCGGCGAGCCTCACGAACAACGGCGTTCAGATCCTGGGAGGCCACGGCTACATCCGGGAGCATCCGGTGGAGCTTTGGTTCCGCAACGGGCGGGCCTTCGAGATTCTCGACGGGCTCGCCATCGTATGAGCGCCCTTTCGAGGGAGAAAACGGGAAAAACGCGGCCGAGGGCCAATGGCCTTAACGCAGGAGGATAGGATCCATGATCGATTTCGAGCTTCCGCCTGAATTGAAGGTTGTTCGCGACGCGACCCATGGCATTGCTCGGGACGTCTTCAGGCCCATCTCGCGCAAGTACGACGAACAGGAGCACGCCGTGGCCGAGGAGATCCAGTTTCTCGGTCCGATGATGGCTCAGTCGGCCCGGGCCGGCAGAGCCAGGAAAAAGGACAGGGAGCAAGGGGAGCCCCGGGAGGCCAGGCCCGAAACCGAGGACCGGGTGGGGCAGAGCATGACAGCCGTCGTGGGGGTGGAGGAGATGGCCTGGGGCGACTGCGGCCTCACGATCGCCATTCCGGGAAGCGGTCTTGGCAACCATGCGATCGCCGCCGTGGCCACCCCCGAGCAGTTCGAGCGCTTCGGAAACCGGTTCGCGGCCATGGCCATTACGGAGCCGGGTGCCGGATCGGATTCGGGCGCTATCACCACGACGGCGGTCCTGGACGGCGACGAATGGGTCATCAACGGCGAGAAGATCTTCGTCACGGACGGCAAGCAGTGCGATATCGTGGTGGTATGGGCCACGGTGGATCGTTCCGCCGGGAAAGCAGGAATCCGCAGCTTTGTCGTGGAGAAGGACCGGCCCGGCGTGACCGTGACCAAGCTCGAGCACAAACTCGGCATCCGGGCTTCGGACACGGCCTCGATCGTTTTCGACAACGTGCGGGTGCCCAAGGAGAACCTTCTCGGCTCACCCGAGGCCAAAGCCAAGCCTCAGGGGTTCAAGGGGGTCATGAAGACCTTCGACAACACCCGGCCCATGGTGGGCGCCATGGCTCTGGGTTGCGCCCGGGCCGCCCTGGAGTTCACGAAGGAGAAACTGGAACAGGAAGGGTTCTCGTTTCGATACGGCCTGGGCAAGCACAAACTGGGCGCGGTGGAGCGGGAGGTGCTCCTCATGGAGGCCGAGCTGGAGGCCATGCGGCTCCTGATTTGGCGGGCCGCCTGGATGGGCGACAACAATCGGCCCAACGCCATGGAGGCTTCCATGGCAAAAGCCAAAGCCGGGCGGATGGGCTCTGAGATCACCCGGCGCTGCGTGGCTCTGCTGGGGCCTCTGGGATACTCCAGGGAATGGCTCGTGGAGAAGTGGGCCCGGGACTGCAAGATCAACGACATTTACGAGGGGACCCAGCAGATTCAGCAGCTCGTCGTGGCCCGGAACCTGCTCGGGTTCACGCGAAACGAACTCAAGTAGGAGCTGGAGCCCTCCGGCGGGCCGTTTTCACGAGGACGGGAAGATCATGGAAGGGGCGGCGGAGACGGGACGGGGAATCCGTGCCTCAGGGGGGCGGCCCCGTGCCCGCGGCAAGAAGGCGCTGGCCGCGCTGTCGGTGCTGGCGGGTTTTACGCTCGCCTCGACCAAGTTCGTCGTGGGTCTTCTCACGGGGAGCCTGGGCATTCTCTCCGAGGCCCTTCATTCTCTCTTCGATCTCGGAGCGGCGCTCATCACGTTTTTTTCGGTCCGCATTTCCTCCCGGCCGGCCGACGAGGACCATCTGTACGGGCATGGAAAAGTCGAGAACATTTCGGCCCTGGTGCAGGCGTTTCTCCTTCTGGCCACATGCGGCTGGGTGGTTCAGGAAGCGGTCCTCCGGCTGGCCAGGCGCACCGTGGAAGTGGAGGCGGGCTTCTGGGCGTTCGGGGTCATGGGGCTTTCGGTGGTCGTCAGTCTGGTGGTTTCCCGGGTGCTGAACGCAGGAGCCCGCAGGTACGAGTCCCAGGCGCTCGAGGCCGACGCTCTCCATTACACCTCCGATGTGCTTTCTTCTCTTGTCGTCATTGCGGGGCTCGTGGGGGCCCGGTTCGGTTATCCCTTCCTCGACCCGGTGGCGGCTCTCGGGGTTTCCCTTCTCGTGGCCATGGCCAGCGTGAGGCTCGGCATCCGGGCCATCCACGACCTGCTGGACCGGGCTCCTCGCGGTCTCGTGGACGAGATCCGCAATCGGATCGAACGCGTCGAAGGAGTGGCCAGTGCGGATTCGGTCCGGGTGCGCCGTTCCGGCTCCTCCACCTTCGTGGACATGGTGATTCGCGCCAGCCGGCTCCTCTCGATCGACGAGGGAGACCGGATCTCGGATCGTGTTGAAGCCGAGGTGAAGCGCCTTGTGCCGGACAGCGACGTCATGGTCCACCTGCATCCGGCGGCCACGAACGAGACGATCCGGGACGCGGCCTGCGCGGTCTCGAAGCGCTTTGCCGACATTCAGGACGTGCACAACGTGTCGGCCTACCGCAACGAGAATACGGGCCGCTACTTCTTGAGCCTGCACGCCAAGATCGCTCCGGGCCTCTCGTTCGAGGAAGCCCACAGGCTCATGGATGATCTGGAGAAAGCGCTGAAAGAGGAAATCCCGGTGCTCGCCGAGGTGGAGACTCACATGGAGACCGCCGACCGCATCACGGAAGGGTGTCCGGCCGCACTCGGAAAAGAGGAGGCCGAGGCCTTGCGCGGCCGGATTCTGGAGGATCCGCTCGTGCTGGATGTCTCCGAGGTGAAAAGGCATCGGGTCGGATCGGGCGTTCTGATCAGTTGTCGTATCGGGGTTTCCGAGAAGCTCTCCATGGACGAAGTCCACACCGTGGCCACCCGGGTGGAAGAGAAAATCCGGGAGCGGGTGCCCTCGGCCGTGGAAGTGGTGGTCCACGCCGAGCCCGTGAAGGGAGAATCTTGAGGGAAATGATCTTAAGTCCGAGGAGATGACCCATGAACGTGATAGGTCTCCACGCGAGCCCCCGCAGGAACGGCAACACGGAAACCTTGGTGCGAGCGGTTTTGCGGGGAGCCGAGAGCCAAGGCGCCCAGGTCCGTCTGGTGAGTCTTTACGACCTCAAGATGAACGGGTGCCTGGGCTGCGAAGGATGCAAGAAGGACCTGGGCCGCTGCGTCCAAAAGGACGATCTTTCGCCGATTCTGGCGGAGCTGGGCGGCTACGACGCCGTGGTTCTGGGCACTCCGGTCTACTGGTGGCACGTGAACGGGCGATTCAAAATGCTTACGGACCGGTTCTACTGCTACTTCCGGGAGGAAGCAGATCCGGCCACCGGAGAGGTGCGCTACGAAACCGCCTTTCCCGCGGGAAAGAAGTTCGTTGTGGTGACTTCAAGAGGGGACGAGGAAAAGGCCCAGTTGTTTCCGGAGCTGTATGGCTACCTGTCCGAATGGCTGAAGATGCTGACAGCCGTCATGGGCGCCTCCCGAACCGAGTTCATCCACCAGTACGGTTCTGGGAACGACAAGGACGCAGCCCGCAAGGACGCCTCCCTCATGGCCAGGGCCGAAGCCGTCGGGGCATCCCTGGTCACGACGACCGCCTGAGATCACGTTTTCTTGGCGGCGTCTTCCAGGAGTTTTTTGGCCCTGGGGCCGTCCTTTCGCCAGGGCCAGCAGGTGTCGATGAGGTAGCGGGACTCGGCTGCCAGGTCCCTGGCTCTTTGGGAAGGATCGGGGCGGCTTGCCCAGTGGGTCCAGAGCCCCTGCACGGCGGCCGAGGCCATGGCCAGCAGGAGCGCGTTCAGGTGGGCGCAGCCCTTGGGCCCGCCAAAGGTGTTCCGGACCCACATGGAGAACCCGGGCTCGACCTTCCTGCCGACCAGAGGCCTCAGGCTCTCCTGCGTTTGCCGGCAGTCCTCGTGGGGCACGTGGTCGAGCCGAACCTCGACGTCCTCGATGGAGAGATCGCGGCCGTTCAGGAGAAGCCGGATCGTAAGATCGTGCACGATGCCCGGCTTCCTGCGCTCTCCGGAAGTCAGCCCGCAGGCCTCCTTCAAACGGTTGTCCCGCAGGGTTCCCTCGAGAAGCACGTGATCCTCGTCCACGGAATATGTGGTCGTGGTGATCGTGCGGGTGTGGACAGCTTCGCGAGCGAGTTCTTTCAAGTCTCCCATCGGGGTGGCGCTCCTGTTCAAAGGTTGACCCTGAGTTCGGATATGCGCTGGCGCGTTCTTGAGAGGCCGGGGGGCTTCATGGCAAGGGGCCCGAATCTCGCGCGGCCGGGAAAAGCTCTGCGTACAGGCGGGCCCTCTCGGCGTAATGGCGGGCGCTTCTTTCGAAGTCGTATCGCTCGTCCGGCGCCAGCGGCTTTTTCACGCGGGCAGGGATCCCTGTGACGAGCGAGTTTGGAGGGATCACCGTGTTTTCGAGGACAACGGCCCCGGCCGCAATCACGGACCCAGAGCCCACCACTGCGTTGTCCAAAATCACGGCGCCGATCCCGATGAGGCAGCGGTCCTCCACCCGGCAGCCGTGGAGAACGGCCCGATGGCCCACGGTGACCTCGTCTCCGATGATCAGACAGGACCGGTCCAAGGTCATGTGGAGCATGCACAAGTCCTGGATGTTGGTTCTTCTGCCCACCGTGACGCTCCCCACGTCTCCCCGGATCACGGTGTGAAACCAGACGCTCGAACCCTCGCCGATCGTCACGTCTCCGATCACGACAACGCCCGGCGCGAGGAAGACGTCCGGCGCAAGCCGCGGGCTCTTGCCTTGAAAAGCGCGAAGGATCATCTCGTTCCCTATGGACTGCTTCGGCCGGAGCGCCCGAGGCCGGGCACTCCAGCAGCGACCGGAATCGGAGCGGCTCCCTCGACCTGGCTCATGCGGAGGGCGGCCTCGTAGTTGGCGGGCGGGAAATCGTCCGGGTCCACGATCGCGTCCACGACTGCGGGGCCTTCGGCCGCAAGGGCTTCCTGGAGAGCCGGGCGGATTTGTTCAGGCCGCTCGATCCGCCAGCCTTGGGCTCCGAAGGCTCGGGCGAGAGCCGCAAAATCCGGGTTTCCGTGACAGCTTCCGAGGATGCGCCCCTCGTGCTGGATTCTCTGGCGCAGATTGAGGACCCGGTACATGCTGTCGTTCACCACGAGGACCTTTGTGCTGAGTCCTTCCCGCACGGCCGTTTCCAAGTCCTGGAGGGTCATCATGAAATCCCCGTCTCCGAGGATGGCGACGACCGGCTTTTCAGGATGGACCAGGGCCGCGGCCAGGGATGCGGCGAAGCCGAATCCCATGGCCCCGAAGTTCACCGAGGAGAGGAAGGAGCGGGGTCTGAGGCAGGGCAGGAACGCCATGGGATAAAGCGCGTGGAGCCCGGCGCCGACCGTAACAATGTGCTCCTCGGGCAAGAGCTCGCGGAGTGCGTCGACCACACGGCCCGGCGAAAGGGGCACACGGTCCGATTTGCGGGCCGCCTCCACTTGGGCCGCCCATTCCTCCTGGACCGGTCTGAGTCGGGCCCACCAGCCAGAGCGGTCCGGGGGCTTCTTGCGGTCGAGCTGCTTGAGGGCTTCTTTCAGGAACAGGCCTGCGTCCGCGTGCAGGTGCTGCCGACAAGAAACAAACCGTGCCGGGGGTGGGCTTGGATGCAGGTTGACTAGAATCGCCTCGCCCGACGGGAGCCAGGTGTATTCGTAAGTCGTCATGTCGGAGATCGTGCAACCGACCGCAAGGACGATGTCGGCCTCGGCCAAGGCGCGATCGGCCGCGGTGGTGCCGCCTCCGAATCCGACCCTTCCCAGGCAGAGGGGATGGGTTTCCGGGATCGTGCCGCGGCCGTTGCCCGTTGTGGCGACCGGAACTCCCAATGCTTCAGCCAGGCGAATAAGAGATGGGGAAGCCCCGGAGATGGCCACCCCGCCTCCGGAGAGAATCAGGGGCCGTGAGGCACGTTCCAGGGCTTCCACAGCGAGTCGGACCTCGTGGTGAGGTGGCTCGGGAGGGGACTCGGGCCGAAGGTCGAAGGCAGGAGAATCCCCTGCATCTTCCTCCCAGACATCCTGCGGAACCTCGATGAAAACAGGGCCGGGCGACCCGCTGACAGCCGTTCGCCAGGCTTCGGAAAAGACCGAAGACGCATGACGAGCTTCCTCGATCCTCCAGACACCCTTGCAGAGCGGCCCGAACACACGGAGGTGGTCCGCCTCGAGCATGCCGTCGAGCCCCCGCAGCTTGCGGCGGACAGCGCCGCTCAGGCAGATCATGGGGCTCGCGTCCTTGTGGGCTGCGGCCACGGATATGGCCGTGTTCAGTGCACCCGGACCCGCGTGGGTCAGGACCACCCCCGGGATTCCGGTGAGCCGGCCCTCGGCGTCCGCCATGGAAGCGGCGACCTGTTCGTGCCGGCAGGAAATGTAACGGATTTGGTGGCGGTAGTCGTAAAGGGCGTTCACAAAGGCCACGTTGGAAGTGCCGATGACTCCGTAGATGCGGCGGCCTCCCATGGCCCGCACCCCTTCGATCAAGACCTGCGCGCAGTTCATGATGGTCCCGTCCGCTCTCTGGTTTCGATTCCCGCAAAAGCCGCCAAGCCCGGGCGTCACCCCCCGGGCAATCGACCCGCTGCAAGAATCCCTGCGGAGGTCCAATCGTTCCGCGGCCGCCGTAGAATGTCAAGCCGAGTGGCTGGGGAATTCCTCGACGATGCCGTCCTTGAGGGCGCTGAGAGTGGGAACCGGAATGGGAAGGCAGACGTTTCGCTCGGGGTTGTACATAAGCCGGTAGGAGACGCCCGGATTGCCTTGTTCGTTCATCACGCTCCACCCCCGAACGAGGTAAGGGCAGGCGTCGTTGAAGCAGATGTACATGAAATCATTCGACCAGGTCGAGTAGGGATTGTCCGGGACGGCCCATTTGAGAAGCCTTTCCCCGCAGTAGGGGCAACGCAAGGTGTGCTGCAGCTCCCGGAGCCTCGCGGCGAACTCCTGCTCTCCGATGGGGCTTCCGTACTCGATCCTGAGAACCGGCCTCGGCTTGCGGTTCGGATTCCCTCCCTTGCGGTCCGCGTATACCGCGTACACAGGGTCGCTCGGGATTCCGAGATGGGCGTACTTGTCGTCCTTGGGTCTAGGCCTGCCTTTGGACAGAAACTGGCGTGGAGTTTCGAAGCCGCCGGAAAGACGGAACAGGTCCTCGACGAAAAGGACCCGCTCGGGTTCCGAGGACTCGCGCCAGAGGCGAGTCGCCTTTTGCCGGAACATGCGGTTCGAAAAGGTGACAAGAAAGAGACCGCCGGGCTTGAGGATTCTAGCGACTTCCCGGAACACTTCGAAAGGACGGGTCATGTAATCCACCGAAAGGGCATTGAGCACCACGTCGAACGTCGCGTCCCCAAAAGGCAGGCGGGGATCCTTGTTGAGGTCGTGGAGCACCCATTCGGAAAGAGCCTTGTTCCGGGCAAGTTCGTTCTGGTTGAGGCCGAGCCCGACGATTTTCGAGCCTGCAAGGCGCGGGGGAATGTGCGAGTTCCACCCGGCCATAAGGTCCAGAATGATCGGATCTTTCTCCACGATCAGGGTATCCGCAAGGTCCTGGACCGTAGCCAGGGCGACCGAGTCGATGTGGTTCACGAACCGGTCGGTCTGGTAAAAAATTTCGTCGTCGCTCTCGTCGAGCCTGGAAAACATCTCCCTTTTGTAAAGGTCCTCCCATGGAACAGGGGGATACAATTCGGATCGTGCGGCGGTGTTCATGAGCATCTCCTTGATTTTCTCGTATTCACCTATATGGATGCGCAAAGCATGGCAGAAGGGTTCCGGGGGCGGACCGGGCGAAAGTCACGATCCGTCCGGCTCAGCCGCAGGCGGCCGGAGCAAAGGAGAGGAGATAAACCGCTTGGTTACAGGTAGAGGATCAGGAAACCGATCCAGAGAGCGCAGTTCAGAAGCAGAGCACCGACCAAGGTCCAGTTGATTTGCATGTACCACATGGCAGGGGTCCTTGGGGCGCCTCGCGAGGGAGCGGCGAGGCACACATCAAGAATACTGCCAGATACACTGAATACAGTCAACAATTTTATGACTTCCATTCCGGAGTTCTGAAAATTTTCTTTGAACACAGTTCCTCGGATGGACCCCTGGCCCGTCCTCAGCGAGGCTGACAGGAATCCGTCCGATGGGGTAAAAAGGCTTGAGCAACCGCAACAAGAAGGAGAAGCCATGGACTCCAAGCAAGTAGCAGAGGCGCTTTTCTTGCCCCTTCCCGGGGTTCCTCCCCTGCTGATCACCAGGGCCGAGGGGGTCTATCTCTACGAGTCTTCGGGCGCAAGGTTTATCGACGCCTCTGGCGGGCCCATGGCGGTCAACATCGGCCACGGCCGCAAGGAAGTCGCCGAGGCTGCCCGGCGCGGCCTGGAGCAGGTTTCGTATGTGCTTCCGGTTTTTGCCTCGCCGGCGAGAGTCGAGCTCGTGGCCCGCATCCGAAAGTTCGTGCCTTCGGCTCTCGACCAGATCTATTTCTGCTCGGGCGGCTCCGAAGCGAACGAGGCGGCCGTGAAGCTCGCCCGCCAATATCAGGTCTTGGCGGGCCGGCCATCGAAGTACAAGATCGTCTCGAGGAACGCGAGCTACCACGGCATGACGCTGCTGGCCCTTTCCCTGAGCGACGTCAAGGTCCGGCAGCGGGATTTTTTGCCCATGCTCTGGAAGAATCCGCGCGTGGAGCCCTGTTATTGCTACCGGTGTCCCTTCGGTCTGGCTTACCCAGGCTGCGACATCCGGTGCGCGCGCCGGCTCGAAGACGTGATTCTCCAGGAGGGCCCGGAGACCGTGGCTGCCTTCCTGGCCGAGCCCATCGTGGCCTCGGCCGGCGGATGCCTGGTGCCGCCCCCGGAGTACTGGCCGATCGTCCGGCGGATCTGCGACGCTTACGACGTGCTCTTTATAGCCGACGAAGTGGTCACCGGCTTCGGCAGAACCGGACGGAACATGGGCATGGATCACTTCGGAGTCGAGCCGGACATCGCCACCTTTGCCAAGGGAGCATCGAGCGGTTACGCTCCGCTGGCTGGAATGGCGGTGCGAAGGGAGGTGGCGGATCTCTTTCTCGAGAAAGGAGCCGAATTCCAGCACTTGTACACGTTTTCGGCCCATCCCCTTTCCTGTGCCGTGGCGTGTGAGGTCCTGAAGATTCTCGAGGCGGAAAAGCTCGTCGAGCGAGCGGCTGAAATGGGCTCCTATCTGGGCCAGAGGCTCGAGGAGCTGCGCGAGCTTCCCGTCGTGGGGGACATTCGGGGAAAGGGCATGCTTTGGGCCGTCGAAATCGTGGCCGACCGCAAGACCCGTGAGCCCTTTCCCAAGGAGAAGCGGGTGAAGATGGACGTGATCACGAAGTGCATGCTCAGGGGGGTGTTTTTCTATCCCGGATATTACGAGGACGAAAAAGGGCGGGGCGACCATATCATGATCGCGCCGCCCTTCGTGATCACCAAAGAGCAGGTGGATACCTGCGTCGAGGTGCTTCGCCAGAGCCTGGAAGAGGCCCAGGCCGAGCACCTCACGCGGCCTTGAGATCCGAGGTGCAGTAGGCGCAGCGGACCGCCTTCACCGGCACCTTGGACAGACAGTGCGGGCATTCCTTTGTGGTCGGCGCGGCCTCTTCCTGGCGCTTGAGGCGGTTCAGGCCTCGCACGAGCAGGAAAACGGCGAACGCCAGGATGAGAAAGGTCACGACCGAATTGAGGAAAAGGCCGTAGTTGAGGGTGACCGCTCCAGCTTTTTGGGCGGCGTCCAGGGAAGCGTAGGGGCCGGCTTGTGCTGCGCCTTCCTTGAGCACGACAAAGAGGTTCGAGAAGTCCACGTTGCCCAGGATGAGTCCGATGGGCGGCATGATGATGTCCGAGACCAGGGACTTCACGATGGCCCCGAAGGCCGCGCCGATGATGATGCCCACCGCCATGTCCACCACGTTTCCGCGCATGGCGAATTCCCGGAATTCCTTTAAGAATCCTTTGAACATCGCTTCTCCTCCGACGCCAGGTTCACGGCGATTCTAGTCGTCGTCCCCTGCCTGGATTGGTTCAGGGGACCTCGTGGGGCAGGGGCGCGCAGACCGGCCGGATGAAGTCAGTTGTCCTCGGCCAACACGGCCCGATGAAACAGGCCGGCCACGATAGCTCCAAGGATCGGGGCCACCCAGAAGAGCCAGAGCTGGGAAATCGCCCAGCCGCCCGCGAACAGGGCCGGCCCCGTGCTGCGAGCGGGATTGACCGAGGTGTTTGTCACCGGGATGCTGATCAGGTGGATCAAGGTCAGACAGAGCCCGATCGCTACGGGGGCAAGGCCATGGGGAGCCCTCTTGTCCGTGGATCCGAGGATCACGAGGAGGAAAAAGAAGGTGAGCACGACTTCGGCCACGAAGCAGGAGCCGAGTCCGTAGCCCCCGGGCGAGTGTTCGCCGTAGCCGTTGGAGGCAAAACCCGCGCTCACGTCGAAGCCGGCCTTGCCGGTCGCGATCACATAGAGCACCGCGGCGGCGGCGATCGCGCCCGCAACTTGGGCGATGACATACGGAATGAGTTCGGATGCGGGGAAGCGCTTGCCCGCCACCAGGCCGAACGTCACGGCCGGGTTCAGGTGGCATCCCGAGACGTGACCGATGGCGAAAGCCATGGTGAGCACGGTCAGGCCGAAGGCCAGCGCAACGCCTGCGAAGCCGATTCCCAGATCCGGAAAAGCCGCGGCCAGTACGGCGCTTCCGCATCCGCCGAAAACGAGCCAGAACGTTCCAAAAAGCTCAGCGACCGATCTTTTTGCAAGGGACATGGCGTACCTCCTTTGGAGAAGGATGAAAGAAAGCCCGCTTTGATCGCTCGAGGGCCGGACCCTCGCAAACCGACACTGCGGGCCTTTCCGCTCGGCCTCGTTTTCTTGAGTAGGGCATGGGAAGGTGCACCGCGATCAACCTTTACCACATATCCCGTCGCCGGAAAAAGAAAATTCTGGCGAGAGCGCCGCCGTAAGGCACCTGATGCGAGGAAGGTGTAACAAGAGGGCGTGCCTTTAGAGGCAAAGAACCGCCTTGTTCTTTGATCTGATGCAGAGGAGCCCAGGAGAGGATTCGTTCTTGCGAACCAGAGCCCGTGGACCTATGATGCCAGCCCATACGGAGATTTTTCGCCGTAAGGCGGCAAGCGGATTCCGAAGGAGGTTGTAAAATGTCCGTCTTGTTCGAACCTGCAAGAATCGGAAGCCTGGAACTTCGAAACCGCTTCGTACGGTCTGCCACCGTCGAGAGTCTCTGCACCGAGGACGGCCGCGTCACGGAGGCCTACCTCAAAGCATACGAGCGCCTGGCCAAGGGGGGCGCGGGCCTCATCGTGCCGGGCAACTACTATGTGAGTCGGCTCGGCCGAAGCTACCCGCTCCAGACGGTCGTGGACCGGGACGAAGTCATCGACGACCTCAGGCGCGTGGTTTCCGTGGTGCGCGAGCACGGCGCCAGAATCGTGGCCCAGCTCAACCATGGGGGCAGGCAGGCGGATCCCAAAATCATCGGCCAGAAACCCATCGGGCCCTCAGCCGTGCGCGACAAGCTCTCTCTCGTCAAGCCCAGAGAAATGACAGAAGAGGAGATCGAGAAAACGATAGAGGAATTCGCGGAGGGGGCCCGCCGCATGAAAGAGGCCGGATTCGACGGGGTGCAGATTCACGCGGCTCACGGGTATCTCGTCAACCAGTTCCTTTCGGCCTACACGAACCGGCGCAGGGACCGATGGGGAGGATCCTTGGAGAACCGCATGCGGTTCCTCGTGGAGGTTTACAAGGGGGTCCGCGCGAAGGTGGGCGAGGGATACCCGATTCTCGTCAAGATCAACGCCGTCGACTACACAAAGGGCGGTGTGACGCCGGAGGTCTGTGTCGCGGCCTGCCGGAAGCTTGAGGAGCTCGGCATCGCCGCGATCGAGGTGAGCGGAGGAATCGCAGAAAAGGGCCTTTCCACGATCAAGGGCGACATTCCGATGGATCTGCTCATGCAAGGCCGGACCTGGATCGAAAAAGCGGGCCTTCGCCTGGCCGCAAAGGCGCTGCGCAAGGCGGCGGCCTTCGAGGAAGGCTACTTCCTGCCTCTTGCGGCCGAAGTCAAGAAGCACGTCAAGGTGCCGATTCTGGCCGTGGGCGGTATGCGGAATCTTGCCAGGATGGAAGAGGCCGTTGAGAAGGGCTGGGCGGATTTCATTTCCCTGTGCCGGCCTCTGATCCGGCAGCCGAACCTCGTGCGGCTCTTCGAGGAGGGCAAGGCGGACGCTTCTTCCTGCACGAGCTGCAACCGCTGCTCCCTTCAGATCCTGCTCCACCGCCGGCCCATGAAGTGCTATCAGGCCTGAATGGAGTCGGGAGTGCAAAACCCCCGGGGGCGCTCTCGATCGCGAAAAGGCGAGCGCGGCTATGGACGCCACGGGAGGGCATTCCCCCTTCATGCAACGGCTTTAGAGGCCGCGCGCGGATGGCCGACGGATCCGGCAGGCGGCGTTACCGGATCATTTCCACGAAGGCCTGGACGCGGTTCTTGAGGATATCGACATCCTCCATGCCGTAATCGGTCTCGATCTTGAGCAGGGGAATGCCGGCAGTCCGCAGGGCTCGTTCGATCTTGAAGCTCTCGATCGTGTAAGGCTGGCAGAACTGCAAGGCATAGTGGACCACGCCATCGACTTTGAGGGCGCGGGCCATCTCGACCACATGCGCGATCCGCTCGACGTTCGGCGTGAAGCAGGCGCAGTCGATCTTGAGATACCGGTCCACGATGCGGTCGATAAGTTCGTCCAGGGTGCGGCCGTCCTCGGCGACAAGATCCCGGGTGTTGCGGGTTCCGATGCAGCTTTCTTCGGCCACCACCACGGCGCCGCTCGACTCCAGAACAAAGGGAAGCTTCCAGTTGGGAACCGCCATCGGACAGCCGGAAAGAAGCAGGCGGGGCGTACCCTCGGGCGCGATCCCCTCACCCTTTTGGACGCGCTCCTCGAGTTCGTCGCAAAGTTCCCCGATCTTTGCCGTGAACCGGACCGGGTCGTCGTAGAAGGAGATCTGGTTCACGAGCAGGGCGTCGCGGCCCGAGATGGGAGGGGGGATCGCGGCCCGCAGGCGGTCGAGGCGCTGGAGGACCCTGCGGCGGGCGTTCACGGTGCGGATGGCAGCCGACAGGCGATCGGCCGTAACGATCGTGCCAGTCAGCTCTTCCACCCGGCGGAGGAACCTGAGGACCTCGGCTCGCCACAATGCACGGTCCCGCTCGTCCTTCATCTGCGGCAGCTCCATCACGTGCAGGGGCACGTGTTCACCGAGAATCTCGTACGCCTTCTTCTTGCCGTCGCAGGTGGTCTCGCCCACCACAAGATCGCAGGACTCGAAAAAGGGGCAGAGCCGGGCGAGCTTGAAGCCCATGAAGGATTTGATCAGGGCGCAGGTGTTCCGGGGCAGCACTTGTTCGGCTTCCTTCTGGCCGATTTCGGCTCCGGCGCACAGGCCCACGCAGATCCCGTCGGCCGCCAGAACGATCTCCTCGGGCACGAACACGCAGAAGGTGCCCACGACGTGTCTTCCCTGCGCTTTTGCCTGAAGGAGCTCCTGGATTCTCAAGCCGTGTACTTCCGAAAGGACGAAGTCCAGATATTCGGCGCCCCGCAGTCGGCCCTTCTGACCGAGGTAAATGTCCCCATAGGCTTGGCCCAGCACCTTGAGCAAATTGTCGTGGGCCGGCAGATCCAGGCCCAGCTTGTCCCACATGGCGTCGTATCGGGAACTCATTGCGCACTCCTCTCTTTGTGATGGGAGGTTCGAAATCGGCCAAGGACCTTCCTGGCGCGCAGGCCGGGAGCTTCTCCCTGGCTTCGATCCGGCTGTCAGGAGGCCTCATGCAGGGGCTGGCCTTCCTTTTGGGACGCCTCGGGTATCCCGGGGCGGATCGGGCTCGGCCCGAGTTTTCGGATTCTTTCGGTGAACTCCCGGGCCACTTCCACGAACCGGGAGGCCATTGCCGCAGAAAGGTTGTACATTTCCACCCGGTTCGGATCCCAGCCGATTTCCTCCAGGATCTTTTTCACGTACCCGACGCGCTTTTTCGCCCGAATGTTGCCGAGCTCGAAATGGCAATTGCCTTCCAGGCAGCCTGCAACGAAGACGCCGTCCAGGCCGGACTCCAGGGCCTTGAGCAAATGGACGGCGTCGACCCGGCCGGTGCAGGGCACCCGGAGGATTTTGACGTTCGTCGGGTATTCCATCCGCATGGATCCGGCGAGATCGGCAGCTGCGTAAGCGCAGTAGTTGCAGCAGATGGCGAGAATCGAGGGTTCGAAAGATTCGCTCATGCTTCAGTCCTCCTCTGTGTGGGGTTTCGGCGACGTAGGATGGAGAGAGATGGTGGGAATCGAACCCACTCCAGGCATTGCCCATACCCGGCTCGCGGGTTTGCAGCCCGCAGGGGGACCCAGCCCCGCATCTCTCGTGTAGGCTGAAAAACAGACCGCATGGGAGGCCGCGCGGCCGAAGGTGGGCCGCGTCGCGTGGCGGCCTGCGATGCCGGAAGACTCGCAAGTAGGCCCGGTACAGGGATGGGGACCGCGATATCGGGGGTGGCTCAGGGCTCGATGTCAGGCGCTGTAGACTCGCAAAGGTTTGCGGGGAGATGGGCGATCGGCGTCCGTTCAGAGAGGAAGGCCGGCAAATGCCGAGCGGCTCGGGAGGGAAGAGGATGTAAGCGGTCCTAAGCATAGGCATAGCCGCACATGCCCTTTACCCCGGCGCCCGGCCGGGGTTGGAAAAGACTCTCAGTCTCTAAGCCTGAGGCCCCTTGGGAGAAGAGCGTTGCGAATGACCATGTTTCGGATCCTCTGAACTCGGAGCACCCGTCGCACTGACTTCTTGCGCATTTTATAGCCTCCGGCGCCTTCCATCAATGGCCGGATGTGCCCGGCGCGCGGATTCCGTACTTCTCCATCCGGTACAAGAGAATGTGCCTGGGAATTTTGAGGAACCGGGAGGCCCGAGCCTGGTTCCATTCGTTTCTTTCCAGTGCCTGGAGGATGATCTCTCGCTCGAGTTCTTCCAGAGGAGCCCCTTCCGGCGGTAACCGAATCCAGGAATCCTCTTTGCGAGCCGTCCCCGAGGGGACGCCGCCGAGGATTTCCGGAGGAAGGCTGCTTCTTCCAAGGGTCTCTCCGGTGGCAAAGATCAACATGCGCTCCAGGACGTTCCGGAGTTCCCGCACGTTGCCAGGCCATCTGTACGCCTGAAAGGCCTTGATGACCTCAGGGTCCACTCGGATCTTTTTGCCCGGCGCCAGGAGAGCGATGAAATGGTCCACAAGGGGCGGGATGTCTTCGGGCCTCTCACGCAGCGGCGGAACGCGAAGCTCCACCACATTGAGCCTGTAGTAGAGATCCTCGCGGAACTCGCCGCGCTCGACCTCGGCCCGAAGATCCGCGTTCGTAGCGGCGAGGATTCTCACGTTGACGCGGGTCGGTTTTTCTTCTCCCACACGGCACACGTTCTGGTCCTGGAGCACTCGGAGCAGCTTGGCCTGAAGGGCCAGTTCCAGACTGCCGATTTCGTCCAAGAAGAGTGTGCCTCGGTCCGCTGCGTGGAATCGCCCCTTGCGGTCGCGGGTGGCTCCGGTAAACGCGCCCTTGACATGTCCGAACAGTTCACTCTCCAGAAGTTCGCGCGGGATCGCGGCGCAGTTGACCGCCACGAAAGGATGATCTCTGCGGGAGCTGTTGTAGTGAATGGATCGGGCGACGAGATCCTTGCCGGTGCCTGTCTCTCCGGTGATGAGAACCGGCGCGTCGACCTGGGCTAGGCGTACCGCCTTTGCCACGAGATCCTGGAAGGCTGCCGAGGCTCCCACGAGACGTTCAGCGTCGAACGTCTCGCCGAGCTCCCGACGGAGCCGGAGGTTTTCCTCTTTCAACCTGCTGTAGCGCAGAGCCTTTTCGAGGGTCAGGAGCAAGGCGTCTCGGTTGAGAGGCTTGGTGACGTAGTCGTAGGCTCCTTCTTTCATGGCCTCCACGGCCATCTCGATGCTGCCGTAGGCCGTGATGACAATGACAGCGGTTTCCGGGGCGCGTTTCTTCACCTCTCGGAGAACCGCGAGGCCGTCCACACCGGGCATTTTGATATCCGTCAGGACCGCTCCGAAGGAGTCTTTTTCGATCCACGCCAGGCCCTCGGAGCCGTTAGCCGCGGTGGCGACTTCGTAGCCGGCCTGCTTGAGATTGTACTCCAGGATCTTGCGGAAGCTTTCGTCGTCGTCGATGACCAGGATGCGGCTGAACTCGGGCATGGCCGCCCTCCTCGAGAGATCTCCTACGCGTGGCTTGGATTGGCGCCTCTTTGCACAGTGTCTACAGGAATTGTATTGTAATCGCATCGCACCGAAGAAGGGAATCGCCAGATGGGAGAAAGAACAAAACCCTCGCCCGCGGAGGGCGAGAGAGAATCGACCCCGCCGAAAGGCCGTCCGGAGGGCTCCCGGCGCCTGAAGATCGCCGCGGTTGTTGGGGCCATTGTCTTTGTCAGCTTCGCCCACTACCACACGGACTTGCACCTCCACCGCGTTCATGCGATCTACGACAGGCTGTATTATCTTCCGATCTTCGCGGCGGCCTTGTGGTTCGGCCTGAAGGGGGGGCTCGGGGCGTCTCTGGGCTCGAGCGTGCTGTACGCCCCCCATATCCTTTTCCAGTGGAAGCTCTTGCCCGCCCAGGCACCCGAACGGTACTTGGAAATCCTCCTCTTCAACGGGGTGGGATGTCTGACCGGGCTGCTGGCCGAAAGGGCGAGCAGGCAACGGGAGCTGCACCTCAGGGCATCAGAAAAACTGGCTGAAGCGTACCGGGAGTTGCAGAACACCTCCTCGAAGCTGCTCCTGGTGGAGCAGAGACTGCGCAAGGCGGAAAAGCAGTTCGCTCTGGGGGAACTGAGCGCCATGGTGGCGCACGAGTTCATGAACCCCCTGGGATCCATCAAGGGGGCTGCCGAGATCCTGCTTGACGCATTCCCGCCCGGGCACGAGAAGCGAACGTTCCTGGAGATCCTGATCCGGGAGGCCGACCGGCTGGAACGGACGGCTCGTGACATCCTGCGCTTCGGCAGGGAAGTTCGTCTGGTTCCTGTCCCCTGCAATCCGAACCGGCTCGTCGATACGACTCTTCTGCTCGTGTGGGAGGAAGCGCGGCGACATCGGGTGGAGATCCGGACCCGGCTTTCGGAAGCGGTGCGCGAGGTGCTTCTCGACGAAGACAAGATTCAGCAGGTCCTTCTCAATCTCGTGACAAACGCCATACAGTCCATGCCCGGCGGTGGTATCGTGACGGTTCGGTCCCAGTGGACCGAAGTCCCGGCCGGTGCTCAGGAAAGTGGCCGTGGCGAGGGGGTGTGCATCGCCGTCGAAGACTCGGGCGTCGGGATCGCCGAAGAGGATCTGAGCCGGATCTTTGAAGCGTTTTACACGACCAAGCCTGAAGGGACGGGTCTGGGGCTTTCGATCGTCAAGCGCATTCTCGACGCCCATGGTGGGTCGGTGACTGTAGAGAGCGCCCTGGGCAGAGGATCCACCTTTTCGATCTGGCTTCCTGCCGCTCCGCCTGGCAGGGAAGCCAGGGAGGCTTGAAAGAATTTCGACTGTTCGGCTTCAGTCCGCGTGATTTTGGAGAATATTCTACACTCATGGTGTAGGATACTCGCCACAGAATGAGTCCTGCCTGAGGCGTGAAGCTTACCTCCTTTTCAACTGATTGTAAAAACAAGACAATTTTGAATGGCATCGCCTGGCATTGTCTGTGCAGAGGCTCCTGGGGCAGACGGAAACAAACACCGAAAAACCCCAGAAAGGGAGGAAAGGCGATGAAAAGGAAACTCGTTGCAATCACAATGGCAGTGTTCTTCATCGGGGCATGGCTCCTGCCGCTCGCGGCGGACGCGAAGTACGATGTTCCGGATCTGCTTCGTGCCAAGAGGGCCCACGCGGCCAGCGTCGAGAAGACTCCTTCCGGCGAGGCTGCGGCTCTTTGCCCGGTTACGGGCATGAAGGCGGACAAGGCCGTCTTCGTTACCCACAACGGGAAAAAGATCCATTTCTGCTGCGCCAAGTGCAAGGAGCCTTTTGCGAACAACCCGGAGAAGTACTTGAGATAGCCACAGCGTATAGCGGTGGAGGCAGGTGTGTCCGAAGCGGACGCGCCTGCCTCGCCGTCTCCACAGTTTTGACGCGGGAAGTTGCCGGCAATCGCACAGGAGAAAAAAGGGCAGATGCAAGGGGAGGTCGCAGATGCACCGAAGGAACTGCTGGGAAGTCATGAAATGCGGGCGGGAGCCTGGGGGCCAAAAGGCAGGGGAAAGGGGCATCTGTCCTGCTGCAGTCGCAAATGAATACGACGGTGTGAACAAGGGGAGGCACGCAGGCAGGTTTTGTTGGGTTGTCTCCGGTACGCTTTGCAAGGGAGAAGTTCAGGGCACGTTTGCGAAAAAGTTCAAGGACTGCCTCAATTGCAGGTTCTTGAAATTGGTTGAAGAAGAGGAAGGCCGGTTTTTTGCTCTGACGCCGAAGGATGCCTACCTGGTTCGCCGGGGGGAGGCCGGCAGCCTCTCTTCGTCAGCCCTGCTGAAGCACGGCCACGGCTAGGTCGTAGTCCATGCTGTCGGCGCGCCTGTCCGGACGACTCCTCTCAGGGTCGATCTCAAGCCCCAGCTCCAGGTGGCGTGAGCTAAGTCACACCACAGGATCTTCTGGCACCGTGGCAGGAGCCGGAAAACTGGAGCGTCCCTCTTTGGATCTTGCCGCGGTCGGATCCCCCCAGTGGCCACGAGGGACCGTGGCCCTCCATGGGCCTTTCCTTGGATGGACGCGCTCCGTCGCGTCCGCTTTTGGGCAGCAGCATGCCAGAATCATCCCCTGCGGCCACGACAGAGCGTGGCCCTCCATTGCTGCTGGCCACGAGGGACCGTGGCCCTCCATGGGCCTTTCCTTGGATGGACGCGCTCCGTCGCGTCCGCTTTTGGGCAGCAGCATGCCAGAATCATCCCCTGCGGCCACGACAGAGCGTGACCCTCCATTGCTGGCGGCCACGAGGGACCGTGGCCCTTCATGGATTCTATACGGGGGAACCAGGTGGAGGCGCGCCGTATGGTGGAATCAAGCCAAAGGGGTGGCGCTCGGATCCGTTCGCCACAGAGCTCTCCCGGCGCGGCCGATGGGGCAGAAGGTGAAGGGGCAGACCGAGCAGGCCACGCGGCTCAGGACCGCGAACATGGAGCCGAAGAGGCTCACCCAGAGCAGAAGCAGAAGGAGTCCTCCGAGGCGCCAGGCCTCGGTCAGGGGCAGCACGAAAAGGAGCGTCATGAACACGACATCCAGCCACAGACCCAGTTTCATGGACTGGCCTTCTTGCTTTTTGAATAAGAGGGGTACGGCCCGACCCATGAAAGTGGAGCAGCTCCGGCCGTAGTACGGGCACCGGGCGCAGACCAAATAACGCAGAGGCACGGCGAAGACGGCGAAGGCCCCCAGCCATAGAGCGAGCTTCCAAGGGCTCGTCGCGGCCAGGATGTAAGCTCCACACAAGGCCACCGGAAGCATGGTGAGCGATGTCAGCCAGCTCACCCACCCGGGCCATGGGGGCTCACACGAGCAGGCCACGCCGTCCTGCAAGACCTTCTCTTCCGACCCGACTCGATGGCTGGACCCATTTTCCGTCATGAAGACCTCCTTCGGGGGATGGACCGGATCGCGAACCCCGCGTCTCAAAACCGCTGCCGATCTTTCTCGTCGCGGGATTTCCCGCTTTCCCTATCATGCCTTCCGTCCCTTCCTGAGGTCAAATGTTCGCCTTCTTCTTGCGGGCACGAGCGCACCGAGACGAAGGCGATCCGCCCGGCCCGTCGGAAAAGACCCTGGGGCCGAATCCAGGCGCTCCGATTTGGACGAAGGCCGTGACCGAGCAGGGTCCTCCCAGATAAAAGGCGGCCACGAGGGACCGTGGCCCTCCACTTTGGAGGGACGCGCTCCGTCGCGTCCGCTAAGGGCCAGGCGTAAAACCCTGATCCACGAGAACCGGCGGATGCCTTTTTTGCGGCCATGACGGAGCATGGCCCTCCGTCTTAAGACGGCCACGAGGGACAGCGGGCCTCGGTTTTGCAGGGACGCGCTCTGTCGCGTCCGTCTCGAACTTGACCGAGTCCAGCGCAGGCTTGGCCGCCGGCTTGACGCGGCGAAAGGGCCGTGCAAACATGGCGCCAGCCCATTCTGGAAAAGACCTTTATGCCCCCCCCGAATCCTACGCCCGATTCGTCCGGCTTCTTCCTGCGCTTCGCGCGGTCGATTTTTCCATGCAGGTTCGCTTCCGGCGCGGAGCGGCAAGACGATCGGTATTGTTTCAACTTTCTGCTCCTCCATTTGCGCCCGCGGACCGTGCCGGAACGCACCCTCCAGATTAGCCTGACCTGGGGGCTGGGCGGAGCGTCTTTGGTCCTGATCCTTCTGTCCCTTGGAACGGGCGTGCTGCTTAAGTTCGCCTACCTGCCTTTTCCCGGCAGGGCCTACGAGTCCGTGCTGAGCATTCAGAACGATATCGCCTTCGGGCGACTCGTCCGAAACGTGCACCACTGGAGCGCGAACGCGCTGCTGCTAACAGTCTTTCTTCATTTCCTGCGGGTCTTCTTCACTGGAGCGTTCCGCCGCCCCCGGCAGTTCAACTGGGTCATCGGCCTGGCCCTGTTCTTAACCGTGGTGATGTCGAACTTTACCGGGTATTTCTTGCCCTGGGATCAACTGTCGTTCTGGGCGATCACCATCTCTACCGGCATGCTGGAATACGTTCCCTGGATCGGGCCGTGGCTCAGGAAGCTGATCCAAGGCGGGCCTGAATTCGGGCCCGCGACTCTTTCCAATTTTTACGCGATCCACACGGCCGTGCTGCCCGCCGCGCTCCTGGCGATCCTTCCGTTTCATTTCTGGAGGATCCGCAGGGCCGGAGGCCTGGTGATTCCCCGCAGGCCCGACGAGGACGAACGGTCAGCCGGCGCGGTTTCGGTCGCATCCATCCCCCATCTTGTGATGCGCGAGGCAGTCGCCGCTCTGGTTGTGATCGCGTGCCTTCTGGTGATGTCGGCCTTGTTCGACGCTCCCTTGGGCGAACCGGCCAACCCCGGGCTTAGCCCGAATCCGACAAAAGCGCCATGGTATTTCCTGGGGGTCCAGGAACTGCTCCTCCACTTCCATCCGCTTTTTTCTCTTTTTGTGATCCCGATTCTCTTAACCGCGGGCCTGGTGGCGCTGCCCTACCTCGACGATCGACCCGGTCCCGCAGGAGTTTGGTTCGTGTCGTTCAAAGCACGCAGGATGGCTGCGCTCGCCGCCGGGGCTGCGGGCGTTGGGACGTCCCTGGCCGTACTGGCGGACGAGCGCTTCGGGGGCGGTGCCTTCTGGCTTGCCGGCCTGCCCTCTGTGGTCTCCGGGGGGCTGATCCCGTTCGGCTTCGTCCTGGCCGGAATCGTGGGGCTCTTTGGGCTCCTCAAGTGGAAGTATCGTCCTGACCGGGGCGAGTCGGTGCAGACGATCTTTGTTGTTGTGGTCACGGCGTTTATCGTGCTGACTCTAATCGGAATCTTCTTTCGGGGGGAAGGGATGAAGCTGGTTTGGCCGGGTTCGGCGCCCGCGCCGATGCCTTGAGGGAGGATTTTTGAAGAAGAGAGATCTTGAGGAAAAGAAACGACGCACGGTCCTGGCCGACGGAGTGACTCCGGAAGGGCGACTTCAAGGCCAGAACGTTCCAGAATTCTCGCGGAGGTCCTTGTTCAACTGGATCTGGGCGGGGCTGGGGATTCTCGCCTTGGCCGAACTGGCATGGGTCGTGGCCGCATTTCTCAGACCGAGGTCCTCGAACAGGAGCTCTGGAGAATCAGAAGGGACGGCCGTGGTCGAGGCCGGCCCGGTGGAGAAATTCTCGCCCATGTCGGTTACGGCCTTCCCCAGGGGCAGGTTCTACCTCGTCCGCCTCGAGGACGGCGGCTTTCTGGCTCTGTCCCGCACGTGCACGCACTTGGGGTGCACGGTCCCCTGGTCGACGGAGCGAAAGGAATTCGCCTGCCCCTGCCACGGATCCGCCTTCGACGTCCGAGGCGATGTCATCCGCCCCCCGGCGTCCCGCCCCCTGGAGCTTTATCGCGTGTTCATCGAGAACATGACTGTCAAGGTCGACACGGGCAAGCGGATCCGTCGCGACGCCTTCCGGCCCGAGCAGGTCGTTTACGCCAAGAAGGCCTGAAGGATGGAACGCTGGAAGTGGACCGGACTGTTGGCAACCCTGGTCATTGTCCTGTCGATTCCCTTCTACCAGCTCCAAGAGGCTCACCGGATCCGTGCCAGGGGTGCGGGTCCCTTGGAGACCGCCGTGTTCGTGGGCAGCCAAAAGTGCGAGAGTTGCCACAAGAAGCAATACGATAGCTGGCGGGGCTCCCACCATGATCATGCCATGGACCTTGCCAGCGAGAACACCGTCCTCGGGGACTTCAACGACGCCGTGTTCGAGCTGCACGGGGTACGGACCCTGTTCACCCGCAAAGAGGGCCGCTTCTTCGTCCACACCCAGGGCCCGGATGGCCGCATGGACGACTTCGAGGTGACCCACACCTTTGGCTGGTACCCTCTCCAGCAGTACCTGGTTCCTTTTCCGGGCGGGCGGCTTCAGTGTCTGCCCATTGCCTGGGATGTGCGGGAGAAGAAATGGTATCCCCTTTACCCGGCCGGCCCCATCGACCCCAAGGATTGGCTCTACTGGACCAACGGGGGCCAGAACTGGAACGGCATGTGCGCCGAGTGCCATGTGACCGGCCTCAGGAAAAACTACGACATGGAGACCGACTCGTACCAGACCACCTGGTCGGACATCGACGTGGGGTGCGAAGCCTGCCATGGCCCGGCCTCGGTCCACGTGGCCTGGGCTGAGATGCCGGACATGGCCCGCCCGGAGGCCGAGAACTACGAACTCGTGGTGCGGACCTCGGGTCTGGATTCCCGCAAGCTGGTGGATCTTTGCGCGCCCTGTCATTCCCGCCGGGCAGCCATGGGCGCGTATGCCCCAGGCGAGCCCGACCTCCTGGACACCGTGCTCCCGAGCCTGCTCGAGGAGGGCTTGTATCACCCGGACGGACAGATCCTGGACGAGGTTTTCGAATACGGCTCCTTCACCCAAAGCAAGATGTATCGTCGAAACGTGCGCTGCAGCGATTGCCACGACGTCCACAGTCTGAAGCGGGTCGGCGAAGGGAATGAAACGTGCCTGCAGTGTCACCGCGCGGACCTGTACGACACGAAAGAACATCACTTCCACAAGAAAGCAGGCGAGGCCGGCGAACCCATACGCTCCCCAGACGGCAGAACGCTCTTCGAAGTCGGCACAGGCTCGGTCTGTACCGAATGCCACATGCCGGGCCGATTCTACATGGGGATCGATTACCGGATGGATCACAGTTTCCGGATCCCCCAGCCGGAACTCAGCCTTGCCACCGGCTCTCCCAACGCCTGCAACCGCTGCCACGCGGACAAGACGCCTGAGTGGGCGGACAAGGCCGTCACGAAGTGGTACGGGCCGGGCCGAAGGAGGCACTACGGAACGGTCCTGGCCTCGGGCCGCAAAGGACTGCCCGAGGCGCAAAAGGACCTGATCCGCGTGGCCGGCGACCCTCTTTATCCGGTCATCGTCCGCGCCACCGCTCTTTCCCTGTTGGTCCGATATCCCGGGGAAGAAACCCTGCGGGCCCTGGGACTCGCCCTGTCGGATCCGGAGGCCCTGATCCGACGCACGGCCGTCAACACGATCCACGTGCTGGACCCGGAAGGGAAAAGCGCCCGGATCGCCTCCCTTCTCTATGATCCGGTCAAGGCCGTGCGGATGGAGGCAGCCGCCAGCCTGGCAGGCAAGCCTTCGGAGGATCTCGACCCGGATGAGCGACGGGCCCTGAAATCGGTGCTGCACGAATATTGGCTCGCCATGGAATACACGGGCGATTTCGCCTCGAGCCGCCATAATCTGGGCAACCTCTGCGCCGCCTTGGGCCGCAAGGACGAAGCCGTCCGGCACTACTCGGCTGCTATTCGGATCGATGATCAGTTCTATCCGGCGAAGGTCAATCTCGCGATGCTGTACAACGAAAGGGGTGAAAACGAAAAAGCCGAGAAGCTTTTTCGGGAGGTCCTTGCGGCCCGGCCTGAACTGCACGAGGTGAGGTATTCTTTGGGCCTGCTGCTGGCAGAGATGAGGCGCTACGAGGAAGCCGCGGTCCAATTGGAGCGGGCAGCCCGGGCCATGCCCGAGCGCGGCCGGATCCATTACAACCTGGGGCTGCTCCTCCAAATCCTTGGGCGCGCGGCCGAGGCCGAGGCCGAGCTTCTGGCGGCTCTGGAGCGCGAGCCGGACGATCCGGAGTATTTGCAAGCTTTGGCGGACCACTATCTGAAAAGAAAAGAGTGGATCAAAGCCAGGGATCTTGCCGAGCGGATGGTCCTCAAGCATCCCGAGAGCCCGCTCGGGCGCGACCTGCTCCGGCATCTCGACAAGGTTGCGCAGCCTCGGCCTCAGCCGGCGCCTGCGAACTAGGGGCCGCCAAAGAGCACGGACAAAGAGCACGGACGCGACGGAGCGCGTCCCTCCAAGGAAAACCACGGTCCCTCCCGGCCGCCAAATGGAGGGCCATGCTCCGTCATGGCCGAAAAAGGGCGTCTGCCGGTTCTCAAGGAATAGGTGTTCGCCTCGCCCTTAGCGGACGCGACGGAGCGCGTCCCTCCGCGGGAAAAACCCGGTGAAGGGCCACGGCCCCTCGTGGCCGCGGACAATGGAGGGCCATGCTCCGTCATGGCCGAAAAAGGGTGTCTGCCGGTTCTCAAGGAATAGGTGTTCCCCTCGCCCTTAGCGGACGCGACGGAGCGCGTCCCAAGGCTGGATCCGGGATCGGGTCATGGGCGGTGGTTGCAAGGCAAAGCCTTTTGTTTGCCTTCTGCCCGGAATTCTCGTAGGCTCTCAGGCGAGAGCGCTCTGCCCGAGAGCGGCCGCGCCGTGGGCGAGAGTCGCGGCGCCTCTTTTGGCGACGTCCTCAACCGGAGGATAAGGACATGGGCAAAAGAAGTGTTCTCCTGGTTGCGACCTGCTTGGGCCTCTTTGCTCTCTGGGTCGGCTGCGGCGACTTCACGCTCTTCGGCGATGACGAGGAGGGACCCTGCAAAGGGGACCCTTGCGCCGACATCGCGAACGCGGTCTCTGGCTCCTGCGAGGCCGTCGGGACCGACGATTTCACCTGCGACTGCAAAACAGGATTCCTTTGGGCCGAGGCCACGAACACGTGCGCGGACGACCCCTGCGATCCGGATCCCTGTGAAGGAATCGAGAACGCCGTGGCCGACACCTGCGAGGCCGTCGGCACGACCGACTATACCTGCGCGTGCGAGAGCGGGTATCTCTGGGATAGCGGCGGGAACACCTGCGCGGACGATCCCTGCGATCCGGACCCCTGCGCGGCGATCCAGAATGCCACGGCCGGGACCTGCGTCGCAGTGGGGACCAGTGACTTTACCTGTGGCTGCCAAACCGGGTTCACTTGGAACGCGGCCACGAACCAGTGTGTGGCCGGGGCCGAAGGCTCCTGCGGCGAAATGCTCGCGTGCCTCGCCGGCTGTACCGTGAGCGACTTAACCTGCCAGTCGCTCTGCCTGGGCGCGGCCACGGCGTGCAATTGCGGCGGAGCGGCTCCGGCGACGGTGCTGGCCGAATGTGCCACCCCGTGCCTGGGAGACTGCCTGACCGATCCATACTCCCAGGCGTGCTCGCTCTGTCTTCTGAATTGTCTGGCTGCGTCCTGCCCGTAGGGGGCGTTCCGTCGCCTCAGCGGGCGCCGTACCGGGGCTTGCGCTTTTCGAAAAAGGCCCGGACCCCTTCTAAAGCGTCGTCGGTCTGGGCGCACAGGGCCTGGTTCCTGTCCTCGAGCTTGACCGCTGCCTCCATGCCGCCCGCGTCCATGTTGTAGTTCAAGGCCTCTTTGGTGAGTCTCAATCCCAGAGGGCTTCGGGTGAGGAGGAATTCTGTGGCGAACCGCACGGCGAACGGCACGGCCTCCTCGTCCTTTTCCACCAGGTAGTTCACATATCCCCACCGGTGGGCTTCCTCGGCCGGCAGGTCCCGGCCCGTGTACATGAGCTCAGCGCTGCGGTGGAACCCGACCGTTCGGGGCAGGAAGTACGAGGAGCCGCAATCGGCTCCGCTTACCCCGATCTTGATATAAGCGTTTACGAACTTGGCTCCCCTGGTTGCGATCACGATGTCGCTGGCGTTGCAAAAGGCCATGCCGGCACCCACCGCCGCTCCGTGCACGGCGGCCAGCACGGGCTGCGGGATCCTTCGGAACTTGAGAATCGCGGAGCTGAGTTCGTGCTGCATCTGCCAGAAGCTCTTCACCTTGTCCGGGAACTTGGCCCAGTCGTAGCCTGCGTCTCCGGCCGGGCTCGATGTGAGGTCTGCGCCGGCGCAGAAGATGCGGCCCGCACCGCGCAGGATCACCACGCGGCAGTCGAAGGCGTGATTGAGAAAGTCCAGGCAGGCATGGAGGTCCTGCATCATGGCGAGGTTGACCGCGTTGAGCTTGTCGGGCCTGTTGAGGGTCATGAGGCCGATCTCGGGACTGGCGGCGTTCGTCTCCAGGCGAATCGTTTCCCACTGCTTCCAAAAATTCCATTCGGCCGCGGCGGTTTGGGATTCCTGCATGTTGGGCTCCTGCGCTCGAGGGTTTTTCTTTCTTTCCTATCAGGCTGGACGAGGGCTGTAAAGGGAGCAGCCGACGCGGCGGGCAAGCAAGGGCGCAGGAAATCAGGGAGTGAGGAATCAGGGTGCAGAGGCGCGAGGGTCGGACGGCGGCGCGAGCCGGCAGCCGGCTTCTGGGCTGGCCCTGAGGTCCGGCCGTTTGATTCAGCCTGTCTCGAGGATGCGGGCGGCGATCGAGGCAAGTTCCTGGACCCCGCTGCCTTCGCGGGCCGAGATAGCCTGTCGGCTGAACAGGGCCAGAACGCCGGCCGGTCTGCCCTCGGGCGAAAGGATCGGGAATCCGGCGAAAGAAAACAGCCCCAGCCGCTTGATCCACCGCAAGTGGTGGAAGTGCGGGTCCGCGGTCAGGCCGTTGAAGGCCGAACCGGGTTCGATGCCGGCCGCGATCCGGCCGACTTTGTAAGCCCCGAGCGGAATGCGGCTGTGGACTGCGCCGTTGGTGTGGCGGTAGCGGCCCGAACTGGCGATCAGATGGAGGCAGAACTCGCGGGACTGACAGAAATGGGGCGGCGTGCGAAAGCGAGCGTGCAGACAGCCCGACTCGCAGCGGTCACCGGGCGCCACGATCCAGATCCGGGCGAACTCGGCCCCCAGAAGAGCCACGGCCTCGTCGGTGATCCTGGCGAACTTGTCCGTGAGGCCGGTCAAGGCCGAAAGGTTTTTCTCGAGCCGCAGGAAGGCTGCCCGGGGGTCTGCGAGATGGGGCGGTTCTGCCGGAGCGCCGCCCGCACCCTGGCCGCGGTCGATTGCGGTGGCCGTGTTCGCCATTTAAGTGCCGATCCTGATTTGAAGATCCCTTTTTGCTTCGAGGCCCGGCGCCCTGCGCGAGGCACGGGCCCCCATCTGCGGAACCGCGTATCTAGAGAATCGGCGATAGGCCGAAGAAACTTGAGAAAAATTTTCTTGACCGGCCGCCCTCTGCCGTTCCGGCTCAAAGGGAGCCCGACTCACGCCCCTTCGCCAGAACGAGGGGAGAAGATCCCTCCGCGTCCATGCCTCCGGGCGGGCTCTGCTCCGCGGCCAGAGGCAGTTTCACCGTGAACACGCTTCCCTCTCGGGGGCGGCTTCGGACCTCGATCCGGCCTCCGTTGGCCTCCACGAACTTCTTGGCGATGGCCAGCCCGAGCCCTGCCCCGCGCCTGCCGCTCTTGGTCGTATAGAAGGGCTCGAAGATCTTCCGAAACTCGCTTCGGTCGATTCCTCTGCCGGTGTCCCGGATGTCCACCCGAAGCCACTCGAACCCGTCCCTGGACAGGCTTACCTTGAGGCTTCCTTTGCCGTCCAGGGAATCCACCCCGTTGCGCACAAGGTTGGAGAAAGCCTTGGCGAGCTGGTCCGGGTCGGCCTCCACCCAAAGCGATTCCGAAGGGTAGTCCTTCGTGATCTCGATCCCGTTCATATCGGACATCCCTTTGAGAACGAGGCCGACCGAGGAATCGAGGAGTTCCCGGACCGGCACGCGGCAGACCCTGCGGGTCTCGGTTCTCCCAAAGGCGAGCATTTCGCGGATGAACCGGGCGATCCTTTCGGTCTGGGCCTGGACTTCCCGTCTCAGGGTCGCGGAAAACTCTTGACGCTGAACGGCCGCTTCGATGACCTGCAAGGGAGTTCGGATCTCGTGGGCGAGTTCCGTGGAAAGGAGCCCCAGGTTGGCGAAGGTCTGGAATCGGCCGAGGAGCTCCACGTAATTGTGTGCGACCAAAGCCATGACGACGATGAGCAGGACCGTGCTGGCCCAGCAGAACAGATCCAGTCCGAAGCTCTCGGGCACGCGGAAGATGTTGTGCCTCGGGACCACGCCGGTTCGTTCGAAGTGGAACAGGGAGGAGTATGCCAGGAAGATGTACACCGCGTAGAGGATTCTCCCCCTTCGGGAGAAGAACAGGCTGGCCACGGCCAGAAGCAGCAGGTAGGCGAAGCTCCACATCATGGAATAGACCCCGCCCGTGAAGTGGAGCGCCACGGTAATGGCCAGAACGTCGACGAAAAGAGTCGCGGCGTTGTAAGGCAGAACCCACTCGGGTTTTTGCCTGCGCAGGAAAAAGTAGAAGAGAAAGAGCGCCATCTCTGCCAGCAGCGTTCCGATGACCGGAGCGGGCTTGATGCCCTCGAGGAACTGAAAGGTGTGAACGAACAGGGTGAAGGCAATGAGAACACAGCCCAGGATGACCTTGGCTCTGAAAAAGTAGTCGGCCAGGCGGATCTGGAACTTGTGCTTCAGGCCCGTGTTCAGCATGGCTGCACGTTGAGATTCTTGGAGCGCGTAAAAAGCTTACAGGAGTTATAAACAACTCGTGCGCCTTTGGCAAGAAAAATCTTCGGCTCTGAGGCGACCGTCAGCGAGGAGGCACGGGCCGGACGATACTTCAGTGTGTACGTTCGGACACGGTCCGGGCGAGACAAAAGCGGAACTCACCAAGGGAATGGGCCTGTAAGAGCCCGGAATGTAAACGCTATTTAAGATAATCCCAGGTGTGGCCTGCCGGAAACAGCCCCTTCTCACTCCTGTGAGCCATCGTGGACAACCGGCAGCGTGGGAGGGGGTGATCTCGAGGGTCGTGGGCTCCCGTGGCTGCGAACGAAGGCGGCCGCGAAGGGTCGCTTTTCTTCCAGGCGTATAGGCCGGGCGGCCATGCTCTGTCGTGGCCGGAAAAGAGAAGGCCCACAACACGGGCGCGACGGGGCGCGCCCCTCCTGGAGCCCTAGAAGCCTCCCAAGAGCTCAGCCGCTCCGGCCGATGTTCGATCTCTGTGCATCCGGACGCGTTTTCGAGGCGCTTTGGCACGGGATTTGTTTAGCCGTGGCCAGAAGGAACTCAGGCCGGGAGAGGTCCCATGCATTCTCGAGAGTCCCCACCCCTTATCATTGCCTGGCAGAGGCCCATTCTGGCAGCCATCGTCGTTGTCACGCTCGTGCTCGCTTTTTTCTCCCTGCGAGTCGATCTGAATCAGCGGCCGGACGAACTGCTATACAAAGACGACCCCGGTTATCCCCAACTCAAGGCCTTTTTTGAGCAGTTCGGCTACGACGAGGTCGTGGTCGGCGTCTACTCGGCCGAAAACGTGCTGGAAAAACCCCACCTCGAGCGAATTCGCAGAATCACCGAGCGTCTCGAGGAGATCGAGGGGGTAACCCGGGTCGTTTCGCTCGGCAACGCCCAGGATGTCTTCGCCCGGGACGGCACGATCGAAGTCGCACAGTTGCTGAGAAACCTTCCCCAGACGTTGGAAGCTCAAAACGCCCTCGTACACCAGATCGAGCAAAACCCGCTGTATAAAAACCTCCTCGTATCCCGGGATCGGAAAAACACCCTGTTTGACATCACCTTGGACGCCAGACTGAACGAAAGCGAGAGGGACCGGGTACTGGCCGAGATTAACGCCGCTTTTTCCGGCGAGGGCAGCAGAAGCGTCTATTACCTCGCCGGCTCGCCGATCGGCAGGTCCGAGGTGTTCCGCGTGCTGCGCCGGGATTTCAGCACCCTTCTTCCGATCGGCATGGTTCTCCTCGTGGTCTCCATGTACCTCGTGTTCCGTCATTACCTGTGCGTGCTTCTTCCGTTCGTGGCCGTGAGTCTGAGCGTGGTCTGGACAGTGGGGTTCATGTACCTAGCCGGAAGCGAACTCAATTTCCTCTCGGCCATGATCCCCACGATTTTGTTTGTGTGCGGCACCTCGGACTGCATCCACATTCTGAGCCAGTACCAGGACTGCCGTCACACCTGCAAGACCAAAACAGAGGCGGTTCGGCAGACGGTCCGTCTCATGGTTCTGCCGTGTTTCCTGACCACGGTGACCACCATGGTGGGGTTCGCGTCTTTGGCCGTAACCCGTTTGGCGCCCATGAGGCTTTTCGGCCTTTTCACCGCTGTGGGGATGGGATTTGCCTTTGTCTTGGCCATGACGGTCTTGCCCATCGGGTTGAACATGGCAGACACCAAAGGCCTAAGCATAGGGCCGCCTCCCTACCAACCTCTCGCCGGCGTGCTGAGGAGGCTGGCGCGGTTCGTGCGGGCGCGCCCGTTCTGGATCCTCGCGGCTGCGGGGCTTGCGCTCGTTCTCGGTGCCTACGGCACGAAAAAACTCCACGTGGAAACCGACCCAGGCAAGTTCGTCACCCGCTCTCGGGTCATTTCGGACATGCACTACATCGAGCGCGAGGTCGGCGGTTTCATCCCCTTTTTCGTGGTGGTCGAAAGCCACCGGCCAGACCGGATGAAGGACCCGGCTCTGCTGGAAAAAATCGACGCTCTTTCGGATTTCCTCCGCAGCCAGGAGGGCGTGGACCAGGTCGTCTCGGCCGCCGATCTCGTCAAGTACCTGAACTTCCGGTTTCACGACAGCGACCCGGCCGAGTACCGGATTCCAGCGAACTCGAGCGCGGTGGCTGAGCTTTTGCTGGCCGCTGGTCTCTCGGACGGAGATGGGCTCTTGGCGCGGTTCTTCGATCCGGCCTTTTCCACGACCCCGGTGGCGATCCGTTTCCGCTACCACGACTTCTATCACTACAGCAGGCTCATGGGCACCGTTCTGCCTTACGTGAAAAGGGAATTCGGTCCGGTATCGGACGTGCGCACCTACGCCACGGGCACCAACATGATGCTGGCCAACACGTTCCTTCCCATCCTCAACGGCTTCAAGCAGAGCCTGTTCGTGGCAGCCCTGGCCATCCTGGCGATCATGGTCGTGCTCTTCGGATCGGTATGGATAGGATTGCTCAGCATGATTCCCAACGTGATTCCGATTCTCATCACCCTGGGAACCATGGGAGTCTGCGGAATTTCCTTGAACTTCATGACCGTGCCCATCGCGGCGATCGCCCTGGGGCTCGCGGTCGACGACACGATCCATTTTCTTTCGAGGTTCAGGCTGGAATTCCGGAAGGACGGCAGTTATGCAGCCGCGATCGAGAGAACGCTGGAGAGCGCGGGAAAGCCCATTATCATCACGAGCGTCATCCTGGTCGTGGGATTCCTGATCTTTCTGTTTTCGGACTTCCAGTACACCCGCAACCTCGGCATGCTCATCAGCTTCACCATGGCGAGCGCCCTGCTGGGAGACCTTTTCGTCCTGCCGGCCCTTCTTCTCGTGTTCAAGCCCGTGGGCCGCAAAGCGGAGGTGTCCCCTTCCGAAAATGTCCTTTGAGCGAGCGCGCTGTCTCCGGGGGCCGCAGCGGATGGCAGACCCGGCCGCATGTTTCGGAGATCCTGTTTCTCTTGGGCCGAACCATCCGGGGCTCGGGACCTCAAGGGGATCGGTGGACCCCTTTGTGCGAGGGCTCAATGGCCCAGGAGGCTCTGAACGCGTTGTCTCACACGTACCACGAGGGGTCCGTGGCCAGAATTCTTTCGAGCGCGGCCAGGGCAACCTGCGGCGAGGTTCGGTCCGGTCCGTGTTTTTTGCGCCGGGTCCGGCCGTGATGAGCTTGTGTGCATCCCTTGGCGCACGAGGGTGACCGGTACGAGATGCTCGACCAAGCCGACCCCAATGTCTACCCAAGAATTGCCACTCTTGTCCAAAATCGGTTTTGGGAAACTAGGAGAGTCTGATTGAAAAAAAGCCTCCTGGGTGGGTACATTTAGCAGGCAATCACAAACCCCAGACCAGGAGGCGTTCAGATGGTACGGT